>ENA-ORSI01000010-ORSI01000010.1-human-gut-metagenome-genome-assembly--contig:-NODE-10-length-161535-cov-8.411252_pt1 | contig 161535 bp, 136 predicted proteins | sample MGYA00242187_ERZ509154 | MGnify/ENA primary metagenome ERZ509154 (study PRJEB26280, sample SAMEA2338627) | human gut metagenome | biome: human gut; feature: human-associated habitat; material: faeces...
GCGTGGCAATCACGGCGGGAGCTGCTGCGGCCACGGGGGCGGCACCGACGCGGTTGACGATTTTGACGCGATCGTCGCCTTCGGTGATTTCGAGTTCGGCAACGCCGCTTTCGCTAACGAGATCAATCAGTGTTTTAAGTTTGCGAAGATCCATGATGTACGCTCTGGATAGATAAAACGGTGAGAAGCAGGAAGTTCGAAAATACAGTGCTTAAAGCGTTTCCTGCGGCAAACAAGCTCTGATTTAGTAGCCTATTTGCGGATTATGCGCCCAATTGCGCTTAATTCCTACTAGTTTTGGCGCATCTTGGGCTATCTTTTTGCCCAGGTTGGTACCGCATTGTAGATAGAAAAAGATCAAAGAAGCGAAAAATCATCCTCACGGATGATCCTTGGTTACGAATTTGCACGATTTTGGAGTACTTTTTGAAGATTTTCGGCGCTGATGCGTCCTTCGGCTTCCCAATCGGCCTGATATTCGTCCTTTTCGCCGCGAGCGGGGTTGCTGCGGGACAAATGGGGCTCCAGAACGTCAATGCGAATGGCTTCCATGGCACCCTGCCATGGGATGACAAACCCCATTGATTCGTTGGCGCGTGCAAAGGCGCTTGCCTGCGGGTCGAGCGCTTCGAGCTCATATCCCTCATCCATCAAGACAGCCAACAGAGACTTAACGTCGTCGGTAAAGACTTCCAGGCAGATCGGAGAGTCTTCCGTGGCCGCCCCGTTTAAAACTGAGCCGGTGAGGTAGGCTTCAAACCCCCGGAGGCTTTCGAGAACCGAAAGGGCAAGTTTGCGTTTGCAAAAAAGCGTTTGTGCGTGGCCTTCGGGATCAAAAAGCGCAAAATGCGCGCGCACGGCCGTTTCAATCTCATCGGAAGCGGGAAGTGCGTTGCCCGGAAGCGATCTCGGGCCTCCACACTCCTCAATGGCGCGGGATCGAGCGGCTGACCACGACATGCCTGAGTCGACGATGAGGGCGGCTATACGCTGAGCGAGTTCAATGCGTGTGCGCGAAGCCTCGTTGGCAAACTCAAAGACCATGTTATTTGGCGTATACGGGCGTGACGATGCAACGGGCTGGCGTCACATTGGTCTGCATGCTGAAGCGCACCGTGATTGAACGGTCAGCGGCAAGACTGGCCGGAGGCTGGTTGCTCAGATATTCGGCCGGCGTGAGCGTCTTGTGCATCAGCGTGGTGTCATCGTCCACGAGTTCGATGTCAAGCGACGGAATGGCCTGCGGCATGTCCGAGCCGTTGATGAGAGTGATCTCCAACTGATAATTGCCCGATTCGTCGAGCGCACGCAGATTGGTCTTGCTCACCACAAAAGCCGAAATGTCCGAGAGGAAAAATCCCGGGCAGGGAACTTTGCCGCACACATTGTGAAAGATCGGCGTCGTTTGCGGAAACGCTGCGATGATCTTTTGATTGAAGATCACGGCAAGTGCGGCCGCAAGGATCATCAGCAGCAAAAAGGCGGTAAAGACGCTTGCAAAAGCGCCCGTTCGGGCACGAGGACGAGGTGCGGGATCCGTGAGCGTTTCTGCTACGCGGATTTTGTGGGCCTGGGTTGCTTGCGGCTTGTTCTTGGCCGGAATGATTCTGGCAAGCGATGCGTTGGCCTTGCTCACCTGAAGCTCTTCGCCGGGCGTCATGCCGTGCAGACGCAACAGTTGATCGCTTGCGGCAGGCGTTTCGTTTTTCAGAGGAGCAGCCTGCGTCTGAGATTCGGCTACTGTTACCGACGGTTCGACCTGAGGCGCTTGTGTGCCTGCGGGTGCTGCGGCAGGAACGACTGCGTCCGGTTCTTCCGCAGTCTTTTCAGACGGCTTTGCGGCGGCAGACTTCTCTTGTGATTGTTCGTTCACAAGATTGGAGGAAGGAAGTTCCGAGGGAGTCGGATCGGTCGGCTTTTGCTGAACAGCCGGAGTCGATTTCATTTCGACTGCGACGGGTTCGGCAGCGGAAGTCGGTGCAGGTTTTTCGCTTTCAACGGCGAAAACAGGGGCCGGCGGAAGATCAGGGAAGCGGTCCTGAGGAACTTCAAGCAGGTGACAGGTGGCATCGAAACTGTGCTGGCAGGCAGAACAGCGCACCGGGCCGCGCTCTGCAGTATCCCGGTCGGGAAGACGCCAGACAGCGCCGCAATACGGGCAACGAGTGACAAATGCCGTGGTCATATCAAAAAAACGAATGAACAGTAGAAATAAGTGTTGTTGAAGAGCGGTAAGTGCTCCGACGTCAAGCCGAACGATTGTACAGAAACTTGCTGACAAGCCTCGAAGCCTCGCTTTGAGATTCTTCCTTTCGGTCTCCTCAAAGAAAGGCTGCGGCAAAAGCTAAAATTCGAGACAGTGTTGCATCGTTGTCTTGGGACAGCGGTGCTTTTTTGGAAAGGCTTTCGTCTTTATGCACATTCATATTCTCGGTATCTGCGGTACCTTCATGGCCGGCGTTGCGCGTCTGGCCGCTGCCGCAGGCCACAAAGTGACTGGCAGCGACGCCAACGTCTACCCGCCGATGAGCGATCAGCTCAAGGATGCCGGCATTGAGCTTACCCAGGGGTACAACGCCGAAGATATCTCCATTGCTCCCGATCTGTGGGTGATCGGCAACGCCATCGGCCGCGGCAATCCGCTTCTGGAAGAAATTCTCGATCGTGGCTTGCCCTATACGTCGGGTCCCCAGTGGTTGAGCGAAAACGTACTCAGAGGTCGGCACGTGCTGGCCGTTGCGGGTACGCACGGAAAGACCACCACAAGTTCGATGCTCCTGCATATTCTTTCCAAGGCGGGTTTGGAGCCCGGCTGGCTGATCGGCGGAGTGCCGTTTGGCACGCACGCCTCGGCTGGCTTGGGAAAGAGCAAGTATTTCGTGATCGAAGCCGATGAATACGATACGGCCTTTTTCGACAAGCGCAGCAAGTTTGTGCACTATCGTCCGTCTACGGCGATTCTCAACAATCTCGAGTACGACCACGCCGACATCTTTGAAAATCTGGCTGCCATCGAAAAGCAGTTCCATCACTTGGTGCGCACCATTGCCCGCAATGGCCTTGTGATTGTCAATGCCAAGAGCGAAGCGCTCGACCGCGTGCTGGCCATGGGATGCTGGAGCCGAGTTGAAGAGTTCAATTCGACCTCGGGTTGGAGCGTGGACGACGATCGTGTCGTGCGTTTGGGCGCAACCGTTCAGGGCTCGTTGGCCGAGATGCCGGCCGCGGGCATGCACAACGCGCAAAATGCGCTGGCTGCCGTTGCCGCTGCGCATGACGTCGGTGTCGACCCCAAGCAGGCAATTGAAGCGCTCAAGAGCTTTGAGGGTGTGGCCCGTCGTCTGGAAGTTAAGGGCAAGCAAAACGGCGTGACGGTTATTGACGACTTTGCGCACCACCCAAGCGCTATCGAGGCTACGATTGCGGCCTTGCGTGGTAAAGTCGGGCGCGATGCACGCATTCTGGCGGTGTTTGAGCCGCGCAGCAACACCATGAAGTTGGGCACCATGAAGGATCGCCTGGCCGCAAGCCTCAAGGATGCCGATCGCGTTTTCTGCTACAAGGGTAAGGGTGTCAACTGGGATCCGGCCGGAGCGCTGCTTCCTTTAGGTGGCAAGGCCAGTACGTTTTCGGGTGAGATTGACGCCTTGGCCCAGTTGGTCGCAAGCGACGCCAAGCCCGGCGATACCGTCCTTTGCATGAGCAACGGAAGCTTCGGAGGCATTTGTGGACGAATCCTTGAGCATTTGAAGATAAACGGAGAAGCCCGTTGATGCAGACCGTTTTGTATCTGCATGGCTTTTTGTCGGGGCCCGGCTCGAAAAAGGCCTGCGTGCTGCGCGACTTGTGCGAAGCAGAGGGCGCAAACTATGTGGCGCCCGACCTTAATATGTCGCCCGAAGAAGCTGCCGCTCTGATTTGGTCGGAGTACGAGAAGGCGGCCGCCGTCGGAGCGGTGGCCGTGGCCGGTGCCAGTCTCGGTGGCTTTTATGCCGCATGGCTTGCCGGACGAACTGGCATCCGTGCCGCGCTCTTGAATCCGGCGGTCGAACCTTGGGATATCGTCAAGCTCTATAACGGTGAGTACAAATCGTTTACGGGCGACAAGATCGTGCGTGTGACGCCCGACTATGCCGATCAGCTGCGAGCTCTTGATGCCAAGCCCTTTGCCGATCCGGCACGCGTTCTCATGGTGCTTTGTACGGGAGACGAAGTGCTCGACTGGAGACGCGCCGCAAAGCGTTTTTCCGATGTGCAGAGCATTGTGATTGACGGTAGCGACCATCGGATCTCGTGTTTTGAAGAGTACGCGGTCGGCGTGCGTGACTTCCTGCTTGCCGGTTCCGACCGGTCCTGAATCAGACATAAGAACTTAAGAAAGCCAACTCGATGTATTTGTTTTTTGAAGAGGCCGGAGACTTCAAGGCCGGAACGGTTCTGAAAAAAGACGGAGCCAACTATCAAGTCGAACTTACGACGGGACGTCGCTGCAAGGTTAAGGCCAATCACGTTTTTTTCGAATTCGAATCTCCCTCGGCCGCGACCTTTTTAACCCAGGCGCAGGAAACTGCCGCTGAGATGGATCCCATGTTCCTGTGGGAGGTGGCTCCCGAAGAGGAATTCGGCTACGAATCGATTGCAGCTGATTACTTTTCTTCGGTGACGGCAGTGGAAAAGGGCGCCGCGCTGATTGCGCTGCACTCCAATCCGGTTTACTTTTACCGCAAGGGCCGGGGCAACTATAAAAAGGCTCCCGAAGATATCCTGCAGCGCGCGTTGCAGGCGGTCGAACGCAAGCGGCTCGAAGAAGAGCGCCGCAAGAATTTGTCCGCACAGATGATTGCCGGAGAATTGCCGCAGGAGATTGCCTGTCGCGTTTACGAACTGCTCCTGAGGCCCGACAAGAACAGCACGGAGTGGAAGGCGCTCAACGATGCCGCTAGCGAAGTTCGCATGAGTCCGCTACGCCTGATGATGAAGCTCGGCGCCGTGCCCGACGCCTTTACCTGGCACGTCGAGAGCTTCTATCGCACGAATTTCCCCAAGGGCAAGGGGTTTACTCAGGTTGCCAGTGAAGTGCCCGCGGCACCTGACGATCTTCCAGAGGCAGCCGTCGAGGCGTTTTCCGTTGACGATTCGTCGACCACAGAAATTGACGATGCGGCCAGCGTCACACACCTTGAAGGCGGCAAGAGCCGCATCGGTATTCACATCGCGGCGCCCGCACTGATCATGCCTCGCGGAAGCGTTGCCGACGAGTCGGCCCGCAGTCGCATGTCAACGGTCTATGCTCCTGGCATGAAGACGACGATGCTTCCGGAAAGCTGGATCGAACGCACCAGCCTTGACGAAGGCAAATGCGTGCCCTGTGTGTCGCTGTATGTGACGGTCGACGACGAAACGATGGCTGTTCAGGCCACCGAAACGCGCGTGGAGAAAATCACCGTCAAGCACAATCTGCGCTACGACCTGATTCATGAGAAAGTCACTGCTGAAGCGATCGAGGACGGTACGCTTGCGGTGCCTTGTGCTCACGAGATCGGATTTCTGTGGCGTTTTGCCAAGGCGCGGCTGGCAGAGCGAGAAGAGCGCCGCGGCCGTCCCGAGCCGACGGGTCGCATTGATTGGTACCTGGAACTTGAAGGCGAGGGCGAGAACCTGCGGATCATCCGAAAGGGACGTGCGCGCGGCGAACCGTTGGATTTGATGGTGGCCGAGCTGATGATTTTTGCCAACAGCACCTGGGGGCTGTGGCTTGAGGAATGCAAGACCGCAGGCATATACCGCAGTCAGCGCATGGGGCGTGTGCGCATGAGCACGAGTCCCGGTCCGCACGATGGTTTGGGTGTCGTGCGTTACGCCTGGTCGACTTCACCGTTGCGCCGATATGTGGACTTGGTCAACCAGCGGCAGATCATTTGTGCGGCGGCGGGAACGGCACCTGCTTACATGGGCAACGATTCGGACTTCTATACCATCGTGAGCCAGTTCGAGTCCGTTTATGAAATCTACGGCGAATTCCAACGCAAGATGGAGCGCTTCTGGTCGCTCAAGTGGATCGAGCAGGAAGGCTTGAAGGAAATCGAGGCCGTGGTGATCAAGGGCGATCTGGTTCGCGTGGAAGGATTGCCGTTGGTGCAGCGCATTCCCGGAATGCCGGAACTTGACCGCGGCAGAAAGGTGCTCTTGGGCGTTCTCGGTTTCGACTACATTGACGTGCTCTTTGAGGGCAAACTGCTGGCCGTTCTGGACGAAACCGATGAGGAAGCGCTTGAAGAAGGTGACGGACTTGAGCAAGAAAGCGAAGCTGTTGTAGAGCCGCAGGCCGCCGAGGCGGCCGAGCAGCATGCACAGGCAGCAGAACAGTCGGCCGAAACTGTCGGCGACGAGGCGTCAAGCGGTTAAAATCGAGGAAAGGACTCGTGATTTTCAGTTCTTATGAGATTGTCTACCTGCGGGAGGTTGTATGGATAAATATTTTGTGATCGGTCATCCGGTTAAGCACTCGCTGTCGCCAGAAATCCACAAGATGTTTGCCGCGCAGTTTGACATCGAGATGAGCTACGAGACTCGAGATTTCGAACCTGGCGGATTCATTGAGGGTATGGCGGTTCTTCGCCGCGAAGATTCTCCCAAGGGCGCTAACGTGACGCATCCCTTCAAGATGGACGCTTATCAGTACTGTGACGAGGTGACGCCGCGTGCGCGCAAATGCGAAGCGGTCAACACGCTCATTTTCGACGGTAATCGTGTTCTGGGCGACACCACCGACGGCAAGGGTTTTGTGAACGACGTGACGCAGCGTTGCGGCGCTTCCTTGACCGGTGCTCGCGTGCTTATCCTGGGGGCTGGCGGTGCCGGCCGCGGTTTGGCGGCAGCTCTTCAGGAAGAAGGGTGTGCTCGCATCTATATCGCCAACCGTACTCCTGAGAGAGCGCACTCCGCCGGTGCGGCGCTCGGCTGTGCATCGGGCAGTTTCGTGGATTTGATCAGCGAGAAATTCGACATCATTGTCAATGCGACGAGTGCCGCATTCTCCGGGGCGGCCCCGGCTGTTCCCAATTGCGTCTTCTCCGAATGCTCGCTTGCGGTGGACTTGACGTACGCAGCTTTGCCGACGCCCTTCATGCAATTGGCAAAAGAGTCCGGCACTGTTCGTGTGGAAGACGGTTTGGGCATGTTGGTGGAGCAAGCTGCAGAAAGCTTCGCACTTTGGACGGGCCGCATGCCGGACACCAAGCCTGTGTACGAAAAAGTGCGTGCGGCGTTTGATGCCAGCGTAGCGCTCTAATTTTCACATTTTGGTGTGATTCCAGCGGCGGGTTTTCTTGTGAGGACTCGCCGTTGTTTTGTTGCGGCATTAGAAAGTTCAGTCTGCAGCTCGACAAGTAACTGGCTCGTCAGACAGTGGGTCAGACAGTTTGCGATTCCTGGCGAACAGTTTGGTGTCAAATTTTCATTATCGGCAAAAGAATGACAGCTGAGATTGAAGTTGTGGAGGCGATTCGGCATATGCGACGAATCGGCAAGGATTATCAGCACTACGAAGTCAAAGAAGCCGTCGGCGGATTGCCTAAGAGTTTGCCGTAGAGCATCTCATCGTTTGCCAATATGCACGGCGGACTTATTGTTCTGGGGCTTTCCGAAAAAGCAGGATTGTCGTCCAGCTGTTGGTTTTGATGCCGAAAAAACCTACGCTCAGATGCAGTCGATCGGTGACAAGATGACGCCGGTCATTCAGACGGAGACCGAAATCTTTGTATTGAAACCCAGCCGATCGTCGTTGCACGTATCCGGGAACTTTTGAGAAATCAGAAACTCTGCTACAGCTCTGCGCGCGGACAATACGAAGGAGTCTTTATTCGCTCAGACGATGGCGATCGCCATCTGACACCGACAGCTTGTGTTTTTGCCCAAGTTTTGATCAAGAAGAGGCGGCGGCTCCTCATCTCGGCGTACAATGCCGCCCGTAAGCTTTTTTCAAGATGCGCCGACTGTCTGACCGTGCGGGCGGCGTTGCGCCCATACTGTTTAAGCGCTTGCGGTCATTGATTCAAGAAGGCACGCCTTTCGAACTTCCCCGTCAACCACTTTTCGCGGCATCCGCAGGGAGAAACGCAGTGACAGAGCCCGACGACAAAAAAGAAGAGCTCTTGGCAACAGAAGACGATCTCCTGTCGCGCGATCCGGAAGTGGCCAATCGCGCCTTGGAGCGCATCTCCCAAATCTTCGAAGATCAGGAAGACAGAGGCAAGGTCTCGGGCAACGATCCCGAGGAACCGGATGCCGCTGCGCTTGATCTGACAGCCGAGACTGAACTTACCGATGTTCTGAGCGATCTGCATCCGGCTGACATTGCTTACATTCTCGAAGCATTGCCGCCGGAACAGCGTCTGGCGGTGTGGAACCTCGTGCGTCATGAGCACGAAGGTGACGTTCTGGTCGAGGTGAGCGAAGGCGTTCGTGAAACCCTGATCGACTCGATGGACCGCGAGGAGCTCGTCGATGCCGTCGAAGGGCTTGATACGGACGAGATTGCCGACCTGGTTGACGATCTGCCGCCGGATGTGGTGGCCGAGGTTCAGGAAGGCTTGTCGCATGAAGAGCGTGCGCAGTTGCGCGCGGCGATGAGCTATCCGGAAGACAGCGTTGGCGCGCGCATGGACTTTGAGATGATCTCAATTCGACAGGACGTGTCGCTTGAGATCGTGCTGAAGTTTTTGCGTCGCTTCGAGTCTTTGCCCGATCACACCGATCAGCTGTTTGTTGTTGATCGCCAGGGGAAATTCTTGGGCGCGTTGCCGGTGGCGCAGATTCTGGTGCATGAACCGACTCGCTCGGTGTCTTCTCTGATGCAGTCCGACATCCTGACGCTTAACCCGTTGGATGATGCGAGCGATGCGGCGCAGGCCTTCGAACGCTACGACTTGGTGAGTTCGCCCGTGGTGGACGAAGCCGGACGCTTGGTGGGCCGATTGACCGTTAACGAAGTCGTTGATGTGATTCGCGAGGAAAGTGCCGAAGATGCGTATGCTGCCGTCGGTCTGGACGAAGAACAGGATATTTTCGGAAGTGTTTGGGATTCGGCCAAAAGTCGCTGGGTGTGGCTCGGCGTCAATCTGTGCACGGCTTTTTTTGCCTCACGCGTGATCAGCGCCTTTGATGGCACGATTTCCAAGGTGGTGGCACTAGCGGCGCTTATGCCGGTGGTTGCGGGCATGGCTGGCAATTCGGGCAATCAGACGCTGACGCTTCTGGTGCGTTCCATGGCTATGGGTCAAGTGACGGACGCCAACACAGGCCGACTGTTGAGAAAAGAGTTGTTGGTGGCGTTGTTGAACGGTCTTGTGTGGGGCGTTATTGCGGGGCTTTGCGTCTGGGGGCTGTACCACGACAGCGCGCAGGGCATGATGCTCGGCGGAGTGATGGCCTTGGCGATGCTACTTAATATTGTGCTGGGCGCGGCTATGGGTTTGGCTGTTCCGTTGGTGCTTAAGGCACTCAACAAAGACCCGGCGATGGGCGGGTCCGTTTTGTTGACGTTTATGACGGACTCGGGAGGCTTTTTGATTTTTCTGGGACTCGCCTCGGTGTTTTTCCGTTAAGCGTGTGCCATAGTGTCTTTTGACGACAACACGTTTTGCAAAGAACTGTCAGCAGTTGTAGCGTCTTGCTTTCGGGCGCATCAACTTGCCACAGAAACGCTGTCCAAAATGCCGCAGACGCGGTAAAGTCACAATAAGAAACCGGGATTGGACAACCGTTACCTCGAACGTTCTGAGGCAACGAGAACATGAGAAAAAAGATGAACAAGAAAATTGCAGCATGTGGCGCGCTTTCTGCCGCACTCTTGCTTGCGGGCTGCGCCAACGACGGCACGGCGTACCGCTCGGACGTTTATTGGGCCGGCCAGGTCAACCAGGCTCAGGAAGTGAAGACGGTGCAGATCATCGCCGTGATGCCCGCGCGTATTACCGTCGACAACCGACGTGATCGAAATGACTCGGCCACAATGGGTACGATTCTCGGTGCCTTGGCCGGTGCCGCGGTGGGTGCAGTAGTAAGCGATTCGCCCGACGCCGTGGTGGCGGGCACAGTGGGCGGTGCCGCGCTCGGCAATGTGGCCGGCAAGGGCATGAGCGGGCGTTCGGAAAACTTTGTCGAGGGCGTTCAGATTACTTTCCGCTACGACAACAAGATCTTCAATTCCGCCCAGGTAGGACGCGTGTGCGAATACAAGACGGGCACGGCCATCATGGTCTCTCCGGCTCCTAATGAAACGCGCATTCAGCCCAACAACCCCTACGGGTGCGGGACATCCAAGTAACTTTTTCGGGTGAGCAAAATGAAAAAGATTCTGCTTACGGCCTCCTTGGCAGCCGCCTGTTCCATGAGCTGGGCTCAGATCGGGGAAGTGCCGCCCGACTACCCTGCGCAGGCCGCGCAGTATCCGACCAACCCGGTGGACGCACAGATCGAAGCCGTGCGCCGCAACTATGAGGACGTCAAGGCGCGTGCGCAGTTGCGGCTTGATGCCGAACGTCGAGCCAAGGAAGAGCGCGAAGCCGCTCAGGCCAAGGCTCAGGCACGTGAAAAGGCTCGCGCACGGGCAGCCGCTGAGGCTCGTGCCAAGGAAGCGGCCCGCAAAGCTGCCAAACAGGAAAAGTTCCAGGATGAGGAGCGTGAGCTTGAGCTCGAAATGAAGCGTCTGGACGTGCGCTCCAAGAGAAGCGACATCGAGACGAAGGAAGCGATCAATCGAGAGAAGGCACGCCGCGCCAACGAAATTGTCGAGCGTATGCTGGAATCCGATACGCCAGCCAAAACGCAGGAGCGCTCTTACTGAAAAGAGCGCTCGCGAAACTGAGTTGCTAAAAACCTATTCCCCGAAGAGTTTTCTAAGCTCGTCGGGGATTCCTTTTTTGGCGGGTTTCTTGGTTTCTGCGAGTGCCTTTGCCGAGAGCTCGGTTGCCGAATACTCTTCTTCGATGACGTCGCGGTAGTAGCTCAGGGGCTCGGCGGAACATAAAAACCGCTCGGCGACCTCGCTGCCGATGCCTTCGTAACGCAGCACGCGTTTGGTGTCGAACTCAATGTCCAGAGTTCGAGTGACCGGATCGTAGCCGGCAGAGACAATGCCTCCGCGATGAATAGGCTTTCTTCGCATGGATTTCTCCGGATGACTGCGGCACTAATGCCTCTCTCGATTATAGGGCCGCAGCCTCGCTACAATGCCTGGACATTCCCTTAGATCCCATCAAAGAATTCTGAAAAACAAATGGCCGATACCACTACGCACCCGGACGCCCGCATCGCCAAGCTCGAGGAGCTATTTGCTTCGTTGCCCGGCCTGGGGCCGCGCTCGGCCGCTCGTTTGGTGTCGGAGCTTCTGACGACGCGGCGCGCAGAGGCGCAAGCGATCAAAGACGGACTGCAGGAGGCTCTGGCCCGCGTGCATCACTGCCCTCGTTGCCATACGCTGACGACGGAGCCGTTGTGCAACTTCTGTTCAGACAACACGCGCGACAACACGCATTTGTGCGTTGTGGAAAGTGTCGCCGATCAAAAGGCACTCGAAGCGAGTCTTTCCTACCAAGGGGGCTATTTCGTGTTGATGGGACGCATCAATCCGCTGGAAGGGACGGATCCCGAACGGCTCGGTTTGCCGATGCTTCTGCAGCGCATTCATCAGGATCGAGTGAGCGAATTGATTCTGGCAACGAGCTATACGCCCGAAGGCGACGTGACGGCGCACATGATTGCAGGCATCGTCAGAAAACACTTTCCCGAAGTGCGAGTGACACGTCTTTCGAAGGGACTGCCCACCGGAGTTGAACTCGAATACGCTGATGTAGCCAGCATTGCCTCGGCGGTGTTCTCTCGGCGCTGACATTTGTCAATCTTTCTTCAGATATTGAAACGCAAGCAAAAATCGCTCGTCTCGGTACGCGCTAAAGTACAAAAATATTGCTTCAAGGCAAAGGTTTTTGTGGTTTTAAGCGGTTGCGGGAAATGCTCGAAGCGGTTTTGCATTCGGCCGAAGCGGTTCTTGTTCTCTTTTCCATTGCGTTCGTCGGTTTTGAGACGTCGCGTCGCGGTTGGTACAACGAAGACAGCCGCCGCCTGATGGCGCGGCTCGTGAATTTGTGTCTGCCGCTTTTTCTCTTTTACAACGTCACGTCCAAATTCACGCACGAGGATCTCATCAATGTGCTACAGGTCGCGGGGCTGCCCTTTCTGACGGTCGGCTTCAACTGGCTTGTGTCCCTGGCCATTGTGAAGATGGGGTGGGTGAGAAAGGAGATTGCGGGGGCTTTTATTGCCTGTTTTACGGGCGCCACCGTGACGTTTCTGGGCATCCCGGTGATTTCGATCATGTTCGGGGAAGCGGCCATCGGCTACCTGCTTGTCTACTTCTTTGCCAACGTGATCTTTATCTGGACGATCGGCCTATACGGCATTCAGCTCGACGGCGTGCATCGTGCCGGCCGCGCCCAACCTCGGCTATTTTCCAAGCGCAGCATCAAGATGTTCTTCCAGCCTCCGCTGCAGGGCTTTCTGTTGGGGGTGCTCTTTGTGGTGTTCGCGTTGCCCGTGCCCGATCCCATCGCGATGATCACGCGTGATCTGGGGCGAGTCACTTCGCCTCTGGCGTTGGTGTTCATCGGCATGACCATTCAGCACATCGGTTTTGAAAAAATCAAAAACATTCCCAAGGAAGTCTGGTTGATCCTTTTTTCCTGCTTCGTGCTGCGTCCGGTTGTGATGTATTTCGCCACCGGTTGGGTCGATATGTCGAGCGAAGCACGTCAGGTCTTTATCGTTTCTTCGAGCATGCCCGTGTCGTCCGTTATCGGCGTGCTGGCGAAAAACTATGGCGCCGACGAAGAGTTCTGCTCGGAAGCCATCGGCATCTCGACGTTGGCGCTTCTCGTTGCGTTGCCTTTGGTTTTGACCTTTGCCCGTTTGGTGTAGCAAAAAGCCGCCGGAACGTCATTTTTTCGCGTTTCAGCGGCCTTCAGCAGCGACGGCAGCGTTGTGACAACGCCGCCGTTGGCAGAGATCACTTCAGGATCGACGGGATGATGTGTGTCCAGACTTCCAGGGCCGGATCAAGATCCGATTCCTTGATGTCGAACGTAGCGGTGTGATGACCCGACGGACGATCCGAACCCCACAGGAAGAAAGCGGCCTTGCCGCCGTGCGCCTGCACGCGGCGCGCGAGGATCGTAGCGTCTTCGCTGCCGCCGAAGTTCAGGGCCTTGTCAACGACAGTGATGCCCGGAGTGGCGCGGCCGGCGGCGTTGAGAATGTCCACGAGTTCCTGATCAGCCGTCAGGTCGACGGCTTCCCCCATCTTGCGCATTTCGTACGTCACGCCGAAGCCCAATGCAACGCCTTTGCAGATGTTGGTGACTTGATCAACCATGTACTGGTTGATTTCGCCCGTTTCTCCGCGCACTTCAAGCTTCATGACTGCCTTGCTCGGGATGACGTTTCGGCCTTCGCCTGCGATGAGCTGGCCGACATTGATGCGGGTCATGCCGCCCGAGTGGCGCGAGATGCCCATCATCTGAACGGTGGCGTTGGCAGCGGCAGCAAGCGCGTTACGGCCGTCCTGCGGGCAGGCGCCGGCATGAGCGGGCTTGCCGTGGAAGGTGACGTCGAGCTTGGTGGTGCAGAGGTAGCCGTAGAGGTTCGTGGCGATTTCGCCCGACTTGGCGCTCATGGCTACATGAGAGCCGAGGAAATAGTCGCAGTCGTCGAGAACGCCGCTAGCGGCCATGCCTGCAGCGCCGCGCACGCCTTCTTCAGCGGGTTGGAAGAGAATCTTGATCTTGCCCGAAAGCTTGTCCTTATTATCCATCACCCAGTGAGCGACCGCCAGGCCCATCGACATATGAGCGTCGTGACCGCAGGCGTGCATGAAGCCCGGATTCTTGGAAATGAAGCCTTCTTTGGCGGGTACGTGTGTCTCGTCCGTGCATTCGGTTACCGGCACACAGTCGATGTCAAAGCGAATGGCCAAAGTGGGACCAGGACGGCCGGTATCAAGCACAGCTACGCACCCCGTGAGTTCTTCCATTTCGGCAAGAAGTTCTTCGCTCACGCCGTTGCGGCGGGCGCGTTCCAGACCGGCTTTGACGACGGATTCTTCACGGCCGAGGCAGGCTTCGGGGTCGATCACTTTGCGGCCCAGCAATACGTCGTAGCCGTAGCCGCGAAGCGTGGTGACGAGAAAGGCCGTCGTGGTGAATTCCGACCAGCCCTCCTCGGGGTTCTGGTGTAGCTGACGGCGAATGTTGATCAATTGATCGTGATAAGCGCTGAGCATGTCGACTCGCTCCTTTTCAAACAAAAACGCACGCACACAAAGTCTTCCGGCAACCGGTGAGCATGCGCGGTGCCGAATTGAGATGTAACAATGCACGAGCGCGGTCTGAGGTCAGACGAGGCCGCACTCTGTACGAAAGAATGATAGGCCTTCGATCGGTTGCGGAACCGATGAAAGGTTTGAAAAGGAAAATACCTCAAAAGGGGCAAAGGAGAAGACGCTTTTATCGCGAAGATTCGCATTAAGTCAAAAATTCAGGGGACCTTTTCAACTGCCGCGGCGTTTTTCGAATAATAATAAAGAGGTAATCATGTCGGCTTGTACCCTCGGGTGCTCGGGGTGTTTTGTCGCCCGTCAGAGGGGCAAAGACATGGTACTGACCAAAGGAAGGAAGTCGCATTATGGCTGGGGATCTGCAGCGAGACGGCGTGAAATTCTGCCGCTCTATTTTTGATACGGTTCGCAAAATGAGCGCCGATGGTTTGGGTGTAACCCGACAGGGGTATTCCACAACCGAAACGGAAGTGCTTGACTATCTCAAGATGATCGGGCAGGAACTCGGCCTGGAGATCAACACGGACTTGGCAGGCAACGTTTGGATGTGCCTGCCGGGCAAAAACCGCGATTTGCCCGCCTTCGTTGCGGGCAGTCATGCCGACAGCGTTCCGCAGGGTGGCAATTACGACGGATTGGCGGGTATCACCGCTGCTTTGGCCGTGGCTTGGTGGATGCGCCGCACGGGGTTTGTGCCCGAACGCGACTACATGATCCTGATGATGCGCTGCGAAGAGTCGAGTTTCTTCGGTAAGGCTTATGTGGGCTCACTGGCGCTCACCGGCAAGCTCACGCTTGCCGATACGGCTCTCAAGCACCGCACACAGCCCACGACACTCGGCGAATGCATCTCGGCCTGCGGTTTCGTACCGGCAGACATCACGGCGGGTCGTCCTTTGGTCGAGCTTGAAAAGATTGCGGCATTCATTGAGCTTCACATCGAGCAGGGGCCGACACTTGACAGTTCGGAATCCGAGCGCGTTGGCATCGTTACGGGTATCCGCGGCAACGTGCGCCACAAGAAGGTGGTTTGTCTGGGACAGACCGCGCATTCGGGCGCAGTCGACAAGCCTTATCGACACGACGCCGTGATGGCGACGGCCGAGCTTCTCACGCGTATGGACAAGCACTGGGACGAGTGGCTTGCCAAGGGCGAAGACCTTGTCTTTACCGTAGGCGTTTTGAAAACCTCGGAAACCTCGGCAATCTCCGTGATTCCGGGTGAGACGACCTTTACGGTCGACATGCGCAGTCTTTCGATCGATACGTGCGAGCGCTTCCATGAGTTGCTCCTGAAGGAAGCCGATGCCGTTGCCAAGGAGCGCGGCGTGAAGTTTGAGTTCGACCGCAAAATTGTGACGGATGCGGCCAAGGTGGATGCGGCGCTCTCCGACCGGATCGAGGCGGCGGCAAAGGTGGCGGGCATTCCGGTGCGTCGACTCGCAAGCGGTGCCGGTCACGATGCTGCCGTCATCGGCAATAGCGGTGTGCCTGTGGCCATGATTTTCGTTGCCAATCAGAACGGCTCGCACAACCCGTATGAAGCCATGAAAATTGAAGACTTCATGAAGGGTGTCAACGTGCTTTGGCACACGGTGCGCGACTACGACGCGTAAAGGTCTTGCGACGGAACGCGGAGGCGCGAGACGCTTCCGAAACGTTAGAAATAAAAAATGACAACAACTGATCTTAACGACGGACAGCCCGCGCGAATTTTAATTTTTGACCAGTGTCCGCTTTTTGCAAGGGCTTTGAGCGAACTGATCGGCGAACAGGTACCGGGCTCGGTGCGTCGCATCACGCACAACGCCAACGATGCGCTCGAAGAGGCGCGAAATGAGCATCCGGATCTGGTCTTTATCGATCTTGACGGCGGCGACATTGGTGTGACGTTGCTCAAAGACATCAAACTTCTTGAAAACGCGCCGCGTTGCGTGATGCTCATCACCGACGGCACGCAGCCATCCTTGATGGCGGCCATTCGTTTGCAGGCCGACGGCTTCATCACTAAGCGACTGTCGGTGCAACAGCTTGCCGCTCAGGTGCATCTGGCTGCCGGAGGCGAAATGGTGATCAGCGACTCGCTGACCGCAGCATTGGCGGTGTCGCTACGCAATGTGCCCGTGGCTGACGATTCGCGTGACATCTCTCGCCTGAGTCCGCGTGAGGTGGACGTGCTCTATTGCATCGCCAACGGCATGAGCAACCGTCAGATCTCCGAGCATCTGAAGATTTCGGATGGCACCGTGAAGGTGCACGTCAAGCATGTGCTCAAAAAGCTTGGTTTTGCAACACGTGTGGAAGCGGCGCTGTGGGCGAGCGAATCCGGCCACAAGGGGTCGATTGCTCAGACGTATTCGCGCTGAGGCAAATCAAACCGAGAAAAGGTCGGCCATTGGTGCGGTCTGCGCCGAGGCGATTCGGCCGAAGTGCCGATAGGCGGTTTGCGTGACAATACGTCCGCGAGGCGTGCGTTGTACCAGACCTTGCTGAATAAGGTAGGGCTCGACCACATCTTCGAGCGTTTCGCGGTCTTCGCCGACGGCGCTAGCCAGGTTGTCGATGCCCACCGGGCCGCCCGCAAACTTATCCATGATGGTCAGCAAAAAACGTTGATCCACGAAGTCCAGGCCCATGGCATCGACTTCGAGCATACGCAGTGCCGCGTCGGCTACCTCGGCCGTGATGACGCCGTCATGGCGCACCTGTGCAAAGTCGCGCACGCGACGCAACAGACGATTGGCTACGCGGGGCGTGCCGCGGGAGCGACGGGCAATTTCAAATGCGCCCGCTTCTTCGATGGGAACATTTAAGAGGTTGGCCGATCGCGAGATGATGCGGGCCAAATCGTCCGTGTCGTAAAACTGCAATTGGTTGACGATGCCAAAGCGAGCGCGCAGAGGATTGGTCAAGGAGCCTGCGCGAGTCGTGGCGCCGATCAGCGTAAAGGGCGGCAAGTCAAGTTTGATGGAGCGCGCCGCGGGACCTTCTCCGATCATGATGTCGATTTGGTAGTCCTCAAGTGCCGGGTAAAGGATTTCTTCGACCACGGGACTCAGACGATGAATTTCGTCTATGAAGAGAACATCGTTTTTCTCAAGGTTGGTCAGAAGCGCCGCCAGGTCACCCGGACGCTCAAGAACTGGGCCGGAAGTCTGGCGCAGGTTGACGCCCATTTCGTTGGCTACGATGTGAGCCAGCGTCGTTTTGCCCAGGCCCGGAGGCCCGAACACCAACAGATGGTCAAGCGGCTCGCCGCGCTGCTTGGCGGCGGCAATGAAGATTTCGAGCTGTTCGCGCACCGCCTTTTGGCCAACATAATCGGCCAGTCTTACCGGGCGAAGGGCGCGGTCGATGCTTTCTTCATTAGGGCTTGTTGCTTCCGTGGAGACGACGCGTTCGACGTTTTGCATGAGAAAAATTTTCTACCGTTCGAAAAATTAGTGTGCCATGGATTTTAGGGCTTCGCGGATGCCAGCGGAAACACTGACGTCCGGGGCGAGCCTCTTGGCCGCGGCTGTGGCTTCTCGATCCGAATAACCCAGAGCAACCAGGGCGGCAACCACGTCGGCGCGGTTGTCTCCCGGGGCTGCCGCCAGTGTCACACCATCCAGATCGGCGCAGATCTTGCCTTTAAGTTCCAAAACAAGACGCTCGGCCGTCTTTTTACCGATGCCGGGCACTCGCGTCAAAAGCGAGCTTTCCTGCTTGGCGACGGCTTGAGCCAGAGCATCGACCGTCATGCCGGAAAGAACGGCCAGAGCAGTGCGGGCGCCGATGCCGGAAATTTTGATGAGCTGTCGGAAAGCGGCGCGCTCCTTTGCCGTGCCGAAACCGTAGAGCAGTTGGGCATCTTCGCGCACGATGAAATGCGTTAGCAGCGTGATTTCCTGTCCGACGTCCGGAAGGTTGTAGAAGGTGGACATCGGAACGTTGATTTCATAGCCGACGCCGTGGACGTCGACCAGAATTTCCGGAGGATTTTTTTCAAGAAGCGTGCCGCGAATGCGTCCGATCATGATTGATTCCTGATTTTGTTGTTGACGAGTTGAGCCCAGGCGTTGCGCTTTGATTTTTTCGATGTCATCGTGCGATTGCCGGTGCGTGAAGGAACGGCGGCCATCGCTTGAACCTGAGTCAGTTGCATGGCGTGTGCGTGCGTAACGGCACAGGCTAGGGCGTCGGCGGCATCAGCCTGAATGTCGCCGGAAAGCTTCAAAAGGGTTGAGACCATCACTTGTACCTGAGTCTTGGTGGCTCGACCGGTGCCGACAATCGAATTTTTGATTTCGGACGGTGAAAATTCCGCTACCGCAAGACCGTGGTGTGCCGCACAAGCTAGCGCGGCACCGCGGGCTTGGCCGAGCAATAGCGTGGATCGCGGATTGATGTTGACGAACACCTGCTCGGCGGCAGCACAATCGGGATTGGTTTCTGCAATGACTGCAGAGAGTTCTCGGAAAATGGTGCCCAGGCGTTCGCTTAGTGTTCCGGTGGGCACATGAATGCATCCGGCAGTGACGAATGTCAGGCGACTGCCGTCAGCGTCAATGACTCCGAAGCCTGTGCGATTGAGGCCTGGGTCGATGCCGAGAATGCGTTTCTTGCTCATGCCGTTTGATGCCTGGATAGGATGGAAAGAGGCTGGATTTTACGCGATGCCAGTATTGCCCGATTGGGCGACGCTTGCAAATTTTATAGATGTCTGTAAAATCCCGATTCTCTTCGTGAGAAGAGATTGAAAATTCAGCGCGCGGTTGGCTCAGTGGTAGAGCATCGCCTTCACACGGCGGGGGTCACTGGTTCGAATCCAGTACCGCGCACCACAAAAGAAAATAACAGCCTCTGCGGCTGTTTTTTTTCGCCCAAAAGAAAGAGCCGACCGCAAAAACGGTCGGCAAATTCGCACGGCTGATAGCTGATTACAGCTTCACAACGCGGGCAACTTCATTTGCAAAAGCTTTCTTGCCCTGACTCGAGAGAATGCCGTACAGGCGCATAGCTGTGAGATTGGCCATGACGTAGTTTCTAAATGAATTAAGTTGCTGTACGTCGGACAGTCCGTAGTTTTCTTTGGCAAGTTTCTCGAGAGCGGCGGCAGTCCAACGGCAGGCCGACGTTGAGATAACAAAGTCATGATCAGCCAAGTGCACGACCCATCCTTCGATGCGGCGCGGTAGAGGCAGGGTATTGCCGGACTTGTCGAGCAGACCAGCTTTGATGGGATCAACGCCGGCGATGATGCTCGCTGCCTTGATCCAGCCAACCACAAGTTTTTCGCCTGCAGGTGTTGCAGGATGTTCGTGCGCACACGCTTGGGCGACAACGACTTGGGCCGGAACTTTGCGCGCAATGGATTCAGCGATCGACAGCACGTGATGTTCTCCGGTAGCAGCAAGTATTTGTTCTTTGCGGCAGGAGTGGTCATCTTGCCAGGCAAAGACCCAGGGTTTGTGCAAATCATGGAGAATTTCGCCGCCGACAGCAGCATCGTAGTCAAGCGTCAAACCGTTGACATCCATGTAATTCTTAACAAGAGCCTGGGCCGAGACGACATTTAGAGCAGTATGCGTGACGAGGCCGCCCGGATAGGCATGATGAGAGGCATATCCCGAGCCAGGGGCGGACCAGAAGGGCTGAGGACTCTGTTCGGGATTCTTGACAGGCGGAAAAACTTCTTTTCGCGCCGTATCAATGAGATTTTCTTTCTGCAGACGAGAAAGAATGTCCTTTTCATTGTTCTTCGCAATGGTGGGAGCCGGATTTTCCAGAATTGCCAGGACCGTACTGCGCAGAGTGTTGTCGCGGATTTGTTTGGCAGCTTCGACTATGACGCGGTGGGCAGACTGAACAACAACGCTCTCCTTGGCGATTTGAACATCGCTCATGTGAAGAATATCGGCTACGGTGCGCTGCGTTTTGGGAGCAGCCGCAAGTGCTTCAATGTTGAACGTGCTTGCACACAGTCCGCCTCCGATGGCAAGAAGGGCAGAGCTGGATAGAAAATCGCGGCGTGAAATTTCAGACATGGGGTCCTCTTATCTTTACGTTGTTTGGCGAATCCAATCTTTGATTCGCGACGCTATTCTGGCGATTGAATGTTTCTGCCAATCCTGGTTTTTGTGACAGCACAATGAAATGTGCCGGTCTGAATGCGTAGTTCAGCCGGCACTTTTTGACTTTGAAAATTTTCGTATTTCAGGCAAGCCTGCTGTTGCCGACAGCGCAGGCCGGTATCACTGCAAAGACAGCGCCTGCGGCAATCACGACGGCAAGCATTGCAATTTCATCGAGTTCGAGAGACGGCATCATTGAGATACCAGTTTGAGAAGCAATGACCATGCCGGCTGCAACCGATAAAGCAGTGCCCAAAATCAGTGCACCAAGGCTGGCAAGTACGATGGCCGCTTCGATGGATGCCCAAACGGAAGCGAGGATAAATCGTCTGGGTGCGCCCATTGTGCGCAAAAGTCTCAGGTCTTTTTCTCTGAGCTTGGCAAGGACAAAGCCCGTAAGCAATGCCGCGGCAAGTGAAGTTGCCACAGAGCTTGCGGCAAAGGCCTTGAGTGCTGAAGCCGCCGCAGCAAAAACAGCGAAAAGTTCAATTAAAGCTTCGCCGGTAAAGACGGCCATCAGATTGACGACACTACTGTCAGGCGCAATTGCCGATGATTTCAGCAGATGCTGTCTGATGCGATAAGCGCCTGCCATGGTGGTTGGCTTAACGACAAGCGCAGATGCCCCGGGCAGTTTCGACATATCCTTGTTGAGCCAGGCTTCAATTTCTTCGTGTATGTGATCGCCGTGAACATCATGAGTCGAAGTCGGATTTTGACCGTGCATAGACCATAGAGTTTCGATTGGAACCAGCACTGCCCGATCCCAGGGGGTTCCGGTTTCCGGGAGAATGCCCACGATTCTGAAGCTTTCTTTGTGTTCGTGTCCCAAGGCAGCGCTCATGCCATGGCCGGGATGAAATTCATCATTGATGGAAAAGCCGGCATTGCTGCCTGCGACGGCTTCATAAGGCTTTTCAAAATTGCGGCCTGCAAGAAGAGTTCTTTTTCCGGCCTGATCAACGAATACTCGAGTGGTACCCACTAGAAAAGCTTTGCCGGCTCTGTCGCCGAAGGCAAGCGGCGCGGCCCAACTGATGTCGGAACTCTTGGGAGAAAGATTGTTGAGCACCGGCATTGGAACCAAACTCAGCATTTCGTCGCGCAAATAGACAGTTCCCAAAAGCAGCGCTGAACGGCTTCCCTTCGTGCCGACCAGAATGTCAAACTGATCGGCAGCTTGAATCGTCGAACTCTTGACCATGCGTTCGGTTTGAATGACGGAAACTGCCACGGCAAGAGCCAGGGCAAGCAGCACGGTCAAACCAAAGAAGACTCCTTTGCTTTGGCGCAGCTCGCCTTTCAAAAATAAAAAAACATTCATGGCAGATTTCTCGAAGAAGGCTCGCTCTCAATCCACTTCCAGCGTCCCTGGTACATGTGTGCGCGAAGAGGAAAGGTTTGGGCAAGATCGCTGTCGTGCGTGATGACAAAAAGGGTGGCGCGGAGTTCCTTGCTGCTTTCCACAAGCGCCTGCATGACGAGACGGGCATTGGCTTCATCGAGACTTGCCGTAGGCTCGTCGGCGAAAATGACCTTGGGTTTTCCCATCAGCATTCGGGCCAAAGCCGTGCGCTGCATCTCGCCTCGGGAAAGGTGTCCGGCAGGTGTGTTGGCACGAATGCCGAAACGATCCAGAAGATCTCGTGCACGTTGCCGTGCAGAAGGGGTGATTTTTCCAGTAAAAGTTTCAGGTAACAGTACGTTTTCGATAGCCGTAAGCCCCTCAAGCAGACCAAAATCCTGAAAGAGAAAGCCGCAGTGTTGCCCTCGCCACAAGTCGCGGCGACTTTCGCTGAGATCTGAAACGATGGTTTCTCCCCAGCGCACCGTTCCCGTGTCTGCACGAATGATGCCGCTCAACACCTTGAGCAAGGTGGTTTTGCCGGCTCCGGACGATCCCTGGAGCGCGACCCGGCTGCCTTGAGCTATCTTGAGCTGTTCAATTGAAAGAATGGTACGGATGCTCAGACCGTCAGCAGCCTTGTAAACGATGCCGCATGCTTCAAGGTCAAAATGCTCTTGCACAACGATGGCCCCTAGATGTCGATGATGGAGAAGCTTGCGTCCACGAGTCGAACCAGACTCACAAAGCCGGTTTCCTCATCGGTTGCTGAACCCAATTCAAGTGTGCCCGTCACTTCAATGGCTTTATTGGCCTGAACGAAGTCTCCGGGGTTTTTAAGGTAGACCACGATGATTGAGTCGGGCCAGTCTTCGTCGCTGTTGCAGAAAGGACAGAGGTTGACGGGTGAGCGGGTCAGCACGAGGAATTTGGCATCAGCCTTAAGCGGTGGAGCCATAAATCCGCGAACCGAAGTGAGTTTGCCGTTGAGTGATTTGAGTTTGTCCGAGAACGTAATGCCAAGCACGGAAGCAGGGCCGTACATTTCGTCAAAACCGAGCAAAACCGGGTCTGCAGCCTTTGCAGGCATCACAAAGCCTGCGAAAACGGCCGCAGCTGTGCCAAGCAATGTTCTGCGCTGCATTGTCTGAAAAATGAAAAAAACGAAAAAAGCATGCTGGGACTTCGCAACAGGGCTTCTCTACAAGAAATAGAAACCGAGCGGCAAAGTCCTTCTGCATGCTGCTGCGAGGCAATTACTTGCCCAGAGCCAGAGCTTCTGCCATTACGCGGAAAATTTCCGTCGAGTTCATGAAACCCTTGATCTGATCGGAGTTGGGGCCACGTGCTGTGACGACAAGGTCGTCAACTGTGTGTACGCCCTGAGGCTCGTTGCGAGGTAGGTTGCCTTCAACGAAATGAGCCCCCGGGATGTTCTTGTATTCGGCGTTTGCCACGTACTCGCCTTTTTCATTCTTAACGGCGGGCGTAAAGGTCTTGTCCTGGAAAGGACGATAGGTTTCGTAGTAATCGGGATGGGCACCGAAGAATACGGCCAGACGCTTGTCGGGATAGAAATTGTCCGGGAAGCCGTCCTTATCCTTGTCCTCGTAGTGCGGGTAGCCTGCCTTGGCGTAAACGCCAACCTTTTCGCGCAGATCGCGACCTTCTTTTTTATCGTCGATCGTACCTGCAACCGCAATCGAGTGCGTGTGATCGCCGGTAACGATCAACAATGTGTCGGGGTGCTCGTCGCAGTATTTCTGAGCGGCTTCAACGACTTTGTCGAAAGCGATTGTTTCAGCTACAGAACGAGTCCAGTCAAGCGGATGCGAGAACTTGTCGACAAGACCGGCCTCGAGCATCAGGAAGAAGCCTTCCTTGTTTTTTTCGAGTACTTTGATTGCTGCATGAAAACTGTCGGTCAGATCGGGCTGATTGGGAAATTTCTTGACCGTGTTCCCCTTGAACTGGTGACGATCAAGCCAACCGTCCATGTTGCCTGTGTGGAAAAGACCGAGCAGGCGATCGGATTTCTCGGCAGCCTTAAGCATGGCATCACGGTCGGTTACGAGCTCATAGCCGGCCTTCTGAAAGAGATCAATGTAGTTGATATTGTCTTTGCGCTTGGAGCCGGCAGTGGACTTTGGAAGGAAATAGGCAGAGCCGCCTCCGAGCATGACTTCGGGCTTGACGTCGTAGAACATGCCCACGATATCGGCTTTGTCCGCTCTGCGGCGGGTGTGTGAAACGACTGAAGCGGGAGTAGCGTCTTCGAGTTCAGCGTCGCTGACGACGCCGACAGCCATGCTGGTCTTGCGGCGAATAAGCTCAGCGATGGTTTCCTGTCGGGGATCGTCCTGTGTGGCTTTGGTGCGATCAACATAGACTCCGAGAGCGTTGACCGAAGACTTGTGGCCGGTCATATAGGCCGAGGCTGTATTGGCACTGTCGGCAGCGATTGTATCGACCGAACTTGTGCCGAGAAGAGCCATGTTGGGCATGTCGTCCATGGCGAGCGGCGCGTTGTACATGCCATTGACCACACCTTTGCTCATGATTCGTGCGGCCGTGCGATGACCAACGCTCAGACCATCGGCCAACAGCAGAATCACGTTCTTTGCCTGACGTTTTTTAGGGGTGTCGTAGGTGTTCCAAACGACAGTCTTGTTGCCGCCCTTACCCGAGACGGTTACCTTGTAGGTGCCTGGTTTCTTGATTTCGACATCGCGCATCAAAACGGCGGAGGCCTTGGCATCAATTTCTTCACCGACAAAGATTTCGTCTCCCGTTAAAACCTTGCGGTAGTCGGCACCGTTGATTTCAATCTTAATGTCGTTGCGGTCAACAACAGTGTCGAGCTCGACTTTGAAGTCGAAGCGAGCGTTGGTCATGAAGCGAGCTTTATCGACTGGGTAAATTTCGGCAGATTGGACGAAACTGCTTGCGAATACCATTGCGGCAGCAATCGCTGTGAGGGCAAATTTGGAATGCATGTCAATACTTTTCCGTTAACGAGATGAAATGAGGAGCGCTTGTAGGAAAACTCCCTGCCGGGCGCATTCGGAGGGCAGTTTATGAAGCGTGTATTGCATGCTTATGATGCTTTTTTGACCAATTGGTGACCGTTGTTTCCTATCTATGCCGTTCAATGAAAAAACTGATCACCTTTTCCAGACAAGATCACATGTGATCATCGCTTAACAGCGATTTTTGTCAGACTTTTACTCCTTTGAGAGCCTCGACCAATTCTGTTACGGTGTGCACGCCGAGTTTTCGCATGGCGCTTGCCTTGTGAAATTCGGCGGTGCGTTGAGCGATTCCGAGACGCTCTGCGGCTGCGCGCATGGCAACGCCCTGTGCGGCCAATTTGACCAACTGTTTTTCTCGAGACGAAAGCGCATCGTAAGCGGCTTGCCGCTGGTTGGCTTTAGTTTCGGACAGAGCTGTTGCGCGATCCAAAGCTTCCTTGAGTTTTTCTCGACGTACGGGTTTTTGCAAAAAGCAAACAGCCCCTTTCATCATCGTTTCTACCGCCATCTCAAGGTCACCGTGACCAGAAAGAAAGATAACGGGCCAATCGATGCCGGTGTCAATCAGACGCTGCTGCAACTCGAGTCCGGTCATTTGCCCCATGCGCACATCCAGAAGCACGATGCCGGGCTCGTTGTGAGGAACGTAAGTCAGGAAATGTTCGGCGCTCGGATATGGAACGGGGTCGCAATCCAATCCCTTTAACACGAAGGAGAGCGCTTTTCGCAGACTCTCGTCGTCATCGACAACATAAACGCGTCGCATAAAAGTTAGTCTCCAAGAGGTTTGACTGTTCCGGCTGAGACGGGAAGTTTCACACAAGTCCGTAAGCCGGTGTTCCGGAAACGACGTTTAAAGACAATATTTCCGCCGACGCCTTCGACGATATTGCGCGAAATCGAAAGCCCCAAGCCCAGGCCGTCGGGTTTGGCGCTTGTGACCACTTCGTTGAGGCCAGCTAGTTCACGATCAGAAAGGGGAGGGCCGTTGTCTTCGAGTTCGATACAGATGAAGCCCTCCATCACTTGAGCTTTGACCAGCAGTTGGGGGGATTCATCAGTTTGTTGCGCAGCGGCTTCCTTGGCGTTTTTGATGAGATTGCCGAACACCAGTTGCAGGTCCAGAGGATTTACGAGAACGGTGGAGTCTTCAAAGGCACTAACATGCGTCGGAACGTTGCCGATGCCGAAATGCGTCACCATTTCGTCGGCTTTGTCAAAAGCTTCTCGAACGGAAATCGGTTTGAGCTCAGCCTTTTGCTTGGCGTACTGACGCACGCGCTCAACGATGTCGCTTGCGCGTGCTGCATCCGTCGTCATGCTGTGCAGGATGTCGAGCATTTCTTTTTTGCCGATGGCGTCGTTGCGCACCATCTCTTCAAGACCTTCGGCGTAAAGGCTTATGGCGGACAGCGGTTGCCGCAGTTCATGTGCAACGAGACCGGAAATTTGCCCGACGGCCCCCACTTTCTGCAGACGTTCCATTTTCTCCCGCTGAGCAAGCTGCAAACCGATTGAAGCTTTGAGTTCGGTTTCGCGTTTTTTCACGAGCCACTGGCTGCGTGCACCGTGTGCGATCAAAGCCAGTATCAACAAGAGAGCCGTGATGATGGCCGACCGATATTCCTGCCAGATGCGTTTGAGTCCAGTTTGGCGCAAATATTCGTAGGGACCGAGTTGTAGGTCTTTGAGTACGTTGTTGGCACTTTGAAAGTCGCTGGCCACTGACCACATAAAGCCGTTCTCGCCCTTTGGGAGCATCAGCAGATCCATTGTGATGGCTTTGCTCATTGAGGCGCTGATGCGGGGCGTGACTGAGAGTGTCAGCGCCGGATACAGAGGTGTGGAGTGACGGCAGTCGGTGACGGTGTCAGTGAGACGCTCCTCAATGACGCGAACTTTCGAGAGAATCGACGGATCTCGTCGGGACATTTCCTCAAGTGCGCAAAGGGGAAGAAAGCCCACATCGGAATTGCCGCCCACGACATCGTTGAAGACATGTTCGTTGACATCGCTTTGCGTGCGATCAGCGACGAAGGTTTGCTTTGAAAAGAAGTGATCGGGGTCGCCGAGTTTGCGTTGCACTAGTTCGCGAATGGCGTAAAGATACCCGCTGAAGGTGTCGCGGGACACGGCCGTTAACTTTTTTCCGCGGAGATCTTCAAACGTTTTTGCCAGCGAATCGCTTCGGACAATGACGGCGGTTCCATCGTTGCGATTGGGATCGGGCTGTACATCGCACACGAAGGTTGTGACGCTTCTCAGTCCCTCCGAAATCAAGGCTTGATAAAAGGGCGACTCGGAAAAAACGATGTCGACTTCTCCAGCCCGAACAGCTTTGGCCAAGTCGTGTGCCGCGTACTGACGAAAGGTGACCGGGTGGCCAAGTTTTTCCGGTGTGAGCGTGGACTTGAGCGAATTGAGCATGAGCCGCTCATCAATCATCAGGCCGAACGGGGTGTATCCCACGCGAATGACGCTTTCGGGGGAGCGTATAACGGCGGCCGGCGGTTCGCATTTCTCGGAATCTTCCGTAGCCGACGGCAGAGGCGCGGCCCATGCGTGGAAGGCCGGGAGCAGCAAGAGACACAAAGTCGCGAATTTCATCAAGTTCGAGTTTATGGGGCGATTGAAGTGCCGAAGATATTTAGTGGCGAATTGAGAACCATTCTTGTGAGCACGGAATTGTCAGTCATAACTGTACATTATCTTTATAGGTGAAAACCCTTATCCGATACTTAACGCTGTTTTTACCTACCATCGCCCGAACGCGCCGATTTGCTTTGGGGATGGTCTGCCTCGGGCGAATCGGGCTGATCAAGCAAATAAGGAGTCCCTTTCAATGGAATTCGTTGAACTGTTGATGCTCACCATTGCGGTGTTGCTCATCATCTTCAAGCCCGAGAAGGAAAAATGGGCGTGGTGGCTGACGGTTGCCGGCTGGGCGGTCGTCGCTTTCATGTACGTCGGTCATGTTTCGACCGGCATTCTTGGCGTACTTAATCTGTAATCGGGGAGGATGAAGAAAATGACTGATTACTCCGCTCCGATCAATTCCAACGATCTCAACCGTGCCAAGACGTTCTACGACATCGTCTGCTGGGGAGGTCTTCTCATCGTTTTGCTGCCCGTCGGCATCGCCAACTTGATTCTGGGTTATCTGCTCGGTGACTCTCCCTGCACGCTGTGCTGGGCACAACGTCAGCAGATGGCCTATATCGGTGTCATTGCGCTGATGATGGTTCGCTACGGCTTCAAGCCCAAGTACTTGGGCATGCTGCTTGTGATGGCTGCCTTCGGCCTTTACATGTCGTTCCGCCACTTGGGCAATCACGCCATGCGCGACGTGGGTCAGGGCTTCGGTCTTGACGTCTTCGGCATTCACACTCAGATGTGGGCCGAAATCGTGTTCTGGTGCGTGGTGATGCTCTTCGGTCTGGCTGTGTTCCTGGCACCGCGCTTTGATGCGCTCATCGCCGAAATGAAGGGCAAACCCTTCCGTCCGCTGTCGCGCTTTAACAAGATCGCCTTCAGCATCGTGGCTTTCATTTTGGCTTCCAACACCTTCCAGGCGCTGTGGTCTACCGGTCTGCCGCCCAACTGGGGTCAGGGCGATCCGGTCCGTTTCTCCTTCAATCCGAAGTACGTTATTTGGTCTGATGCGAGTTGGCACGGTATGTGGGACGGCATCAGCTTCCTCGGTAAGCGCGATGTGAAGGATCCGGACTTCGCTTACAAGGCCAACGACAAGAAGCTGGGTATCACCTTTAAGCACGATGCTGCTGACGCTCCTGTTGCCATTAACGGTATGCTCAAGCTAGAAGAGATCCGTGTCATCGAAGGCATCAAGCAGCCGGTCAACACTCTGGCTCAGATTCGCGGCGAATACTTCGTGGCTAGCAAGTACGACTTCTGGAAGCTGGACAGCAATCTCAAGCCTGTCGTGCATGCTCAGATGGATCCGTGGTACAGCGCCAATGTGCTCGACATCGTCAGCATCACGCCGTTTAAGGAAGACGCCTTCGTCCTGATGGGTTCGAACAAGTCGCTGCTGCGTGCTCGCTGGAACCCCAACGCCGACGACGTTAAGGGCTGGGCGAACTTCATGGTGGGCGGCGACAAGGTTGAACACGTCGGCGGTCTCGGCCGCGCCCGTATCGGCACCGAACGCGCCAAGTTCAGCTACGTGCACTCGTCTGCAACCGACGGCAAGTACGTTTACCTTGCCACGGTGCCCGACAACAAGAACAAGTCGAAGTTTGTCGTTTCCAAGGCCATGATGGCCGACTGGACTCTCTCGGCTGAGTTCGAACCTGCTGCCGACCTCAAGGCCAAGCGCACGCTCGGTGAACTCTATGTCACGGGTATGGTGTACGAAGACGGCAAGCTCTATGCCGTTTCCAAGAACCACAACGTACTCGTGGTGATTGACATCGCCAAGGAAGCTGTTGTTGAAGCTTGGGGGCTGCCGTCTGACCTGACCGATATCCGCGGTTTGGTTAAGAAGGGCAACACCTTCGAAGTGGTGGACCATAACCGCGTTGTGACTCTCACGATGCCGTAATCAACCACAAGTTCGGTAGTCCAACGAAAGACTGCCGATATAAATTTCTCTCCTCTCTCCTTGGGGACAGGAAACCCGCTGCACGTTCCGGTGTGCAGCGGGTTTCCGCCATCTGCGGGCTGATTTACACAAGGCAAGAGCAAGCAGAGGCACCGGATGCTTGACGATGCAAACGATTTCACAACTGGGAAAGAAAATTTGAGTTAATCGTCATCATCGTCACGTCGACGCCTTCTTGAGCCGGGGCGACGCCGTCTGTCGTCGTCATCGTCATCGTCATCGTCGCGATCGTCCCAGTCGTCGTCATCATCATCATCGTCGTCATCGTCTCGACGGTGGTGACGAGAACCGAAGCGACGATCGTCATCATCGTCATCATCGTCACCCGCAAGAGCGGAAGGCGGTGCGGTGCCGAGGCCGAGAGCGGCAGTTATAAGAGCGGCTAAAAAGAGGCGGCGAGATTCGATCATGGTGCTGTCCTTTTGCAAGTCGCTATGGGCGGTTTGAGAAGAACTTGAGCTCGGGGCTTTTTCGAGCATACCTGTATGGCGCCTGCTCTTTCGTTAGGGATTGCCCGAAACGGCGACCAGATGCTGTAAGCAAAAGCAACAGGAGGCGGCAAAGTTGCGGCACTACTGCTTCTCGGGTATGTTGTTTCGAACGGAACTACGGAGCTTTGTCATGCGGTTGCAATACGCTTCCGATTTGCATTTGGAGATACCGGCCAATCGGGACTTCGTGCTGGCGGGCGCGCTTGAGCCTGCGGCTGATTACCTGCTCCTTGCCGGCGATATTTCCTTTTTGAGCGACTGGCACAAAGCTGATGCATTCTGGGATTGGTGCGCTCGGAGCTTTCAGCACACGTGGATTGTGCCCGGCAACCACGACTACCACGCCGATCGATTAAATCTGCTTGGCCTTGCGTCGCTTCAGGTTCCTGTGCGGCCGAACGTGACCTACGCCAACAACATATGCGTTCACGTCGAAGAAGTTTCGTTGGTACTGACAACGCTTTGGTCCGCAATTACTCTGCAAAAGACGGAAATCGAAGAAGAAGTCGTTGACTATCGTCAGATATATTTTGATGGCAAAACAATTTCAACGGAAATTGTCAATCGTTTGCATTCGGAAAGCAGAGCGTTTTTGGATCGGACGCTTCAGATGTGCAATCCGAACAAAACGGTGGTGGTCACGCACTATGTCCCTGTGCCGCAGGCTACGCCCGAGCGCTACGTCAATTCGCCCGTTCGGGAGGCTTTCATTGCCGATTGCTGTGATTTGATTGACGCGTATCAGCCGGCATTTTGGATTCACGGACACTCTCATGTTTCGGGAAATGTTCAGTACGGTAGAACCCGCATTGTGTCCAATCAGCTTGGCACCGTTCGCCCCGGAAAGGAACTCAACTTCAATCCGAAGGCTGTGATCGAAGTGTAGGGACGAACTTACCGTTTTTTTCAGCTTTGGCAATCAGACCAAGGCAGGTGGCTGCAGCAGCAACAATGATGAGCATGCCGAAAAGGGAACGCAGACTCGGTGTGACGCCGAAAAAGGCGCTGTCAATAAAGGCGGCAAAAACCACACCGGAAAGTGTGAAAACGGCACCGAGGAATGTGTTGCCTTTGCCCCAGCCCAGCGCCCGGGCAAATTGTGCGCAGGTGAGAAAGATCAGCATCAAAGCGAGAGGCGTTTGCTGCAATTGGGAGACGGTAAGTTGTCCGCAGAACAACTCCAAGACTCCCAATACGACGGCACCGTGCAGATGAAAGTAAAAAACGGTGCGGGGAACCGGTTCATTGACGCTTCCCAGTTTCTTGAGCATCAGAATGGCGGCGGCCGTAAACAACCCGCACAATAATCCGATCGGGACGTAGACGGCCGGAAAAGAGCGCTCCGAAGGATGAAACATCACGAGGATGCCGACGAAAGCCGCCGTAATGGACGCCAAGATGCGCCAGTCGATGTGTTCACCATTGCGAAAAGAGGCGATCGCAGAGAAGCCAGCCACAAAAAGCGGAGAGGTGTACTGCAGCGTCTGGGCGGCCGCCACCGGCATGTTCATGGCGGTGATGATCTGTGTTATGACGACTCCTACGCCGATTATGGATCGCAACAGGTGCAGGTGCCAGACATGGGTTGAGAACGGAACCTTGCGAACAAGCATCACGACGACGGTGACGGCCAATACGAACAAGAACTGTACGAAGGCCACATCAATGAACGCAAGTGTTTCCCGTAGGCACTGAATGCTTGCGAGAATGCATGCGCTGCAGAACGACGAAAAAAGAATCCAAAGCGCCGTCATGGCTCAGAGGTCCTCCGAGCGGGCAGTCTGGTTTTCTTCAGATGCGTTCTTGCGCAGAGTCGAGACAAAGACACTGCGGATCCACTGCATTTCCGAAGAGGCGTGATTGCGCTCGTGCCAGATGAGACGAGTGGAATAGACGCGCTTTTCGCCAGGAATTGGGATCACGGTGAGCGTGGGCAGCATTCGGGCGAAAAACTCTGCGGTGGTGTGCGGCAACACAAGCGTAGCGTTGGTGTCCTCGAGAAAATAGGGGGCACCCAGGAAATACGGCACCTCAATGATTTTTCGTTGGTCGTGTGTGGATGACGTATCAATGTCAAACACGGGGCCCCGAGCATTCTGACGCAGTTCGACGGCAATTTTCGGGTATTTAAGAAATGCTTTTCGCGTGAGTTTTTTGCCCTGGGCATAACTTGTTGCAAGCGGGTGCTCCTTGCGGAGCAAACAGACGCGATGAATGTCGAAAAGTTTGAGACCGTGGAAATGTTCGGGAAGCGTTTCGCCCAGTGAGGTCGGGAAAAGTGCCAGATCAACACTGCCTTCGGCGAGCTCGCGAAAAACATTTTCCGACAAAGGCAACAAGCGGAAGTTCATCTGCGGTGCTTCACGCAAAAGCGCACGCAGCACGGGACGCAGGATCATCACGACGGCATTGTCGGCGGCGGCAATCGAAAGCGTGCGGGTGATGTCAGCCGGCGCAAATGTTTTGGTATCGGTCAGATCGTTGAAGTTTGCCAGCAACTTGCGGATGATGGGTACAACCGCACGACACTTTTCGGTGGGGCCATGCCTTGGTAGTTGCGCACGAAAAGCTCGTCGCCGAACTCCTCCTGACACTTACGAAGCGAGCGGCTCGCGGCCGAAATTGTCAGATTCAGCTGTCGGGCCGTTTCGGAAAGCGACCCCGTGTCGTGAATTTTGAGAACGACCAGCAAGTGGTTGAATCGCAGGGAAAGCATACGTGGGAACCGTCGGAGAAAGATCGAGACGTTCTCTGTGGTTTGACTTTTCGATTATCGATAAAAGCTTATGTCATTTTTGTCGAAACAGGAAAGGAAAATCGCCATTTCGGCAAAAACGATCCTTGCTTACGATGAACAAAGAGGCGAAAGCTCATTCGGGCTTTTGTTTTTTGAACCGTTTGTTTGGAGAGAAGATCATGTCGGTCACCATCGGTCGTCGTTCTTTGTTCATGGGCACCATTGCCGCACTTGTTGCGGGCACTTTCTCGGGGACAGCTGCCGCAGCCGGCGGTTCGTCGGGCCCGCGGGTGACGTTTGCCGCACAAGGCAAGCTCGGCGAAATCATCGTCAATCCCTACAAAATTGCGCCGCTCACCGCCATCATCAAAAACGGCGGTTACGAACTCACCGAAGCTACGGTGCGCATCGTGCCCAAGAAAGACGGTCAGGAAATCAAATACAAGGTGGGTCGCAAGCAGCTTCTCACCCACGCCGGCATTCCTGTTTTCGGCCTTTATGCCGACTACAACAACAAGGTTGAGGTGAGCTACACGCGCAAGTTCCACGGCAAGACCGAAAAGATTTCGGAAACCTATTCGATCTACACCGCCCCCGTATATCACGAAGTGAGCGGCAACCCGACGCTTTCGCACAATATGTTCGAAACCAAGGTCGTCAAGATGGATCCGAAGTTCTCCGACCGTCTGTACCTTGTCAACAATTTGATGCAGCAGTACGCCAAGGCCACTCGCATGGTTTGGAACAACCCGATGGGCGGCGCGATGGAATGGAACTTCTATCCGATGAACGCCATCATTGACACCAAGGGTGAAGTGCGCTGGTATATGCACGTTGAACCGATCTACGACGTCGAGCAGATGTATCGCTCGGGCGTGATGATGGGCTTCCAGCAGGATGAAGACGGCAACATCACCTGGGGTTACGGTCAGCGTTACGTCAAGTACGACCTGATGGGCCGCGAAATTTACAACCGCCGTCTGCCGGTGGGCTACATCGACTTCTCGCATTCGCTTGATAACGCGCAGAACGGCCACACCTTTATCCGTGCGGCGAGCGCTGATTTGCGTCGCGCCGACAACAAGCGTGTTCGCACCGTGCGCGACGTGATTGTCGAAGTCGACGGCAACGGTCAGGTGGTCGACGAATGGCGTCTGTGGGAAATTCTCGATCCGTACCGCGACAACGTGATGAAGGTACTCGATCAGGGTGCGGTGTGCCTGAACATTGACGCAAGTCAGGCCGGTAAGACGCTGTCTGCCGAGGAATTGGCCAAGCTTGACGCAAGTGATCATTTCGGCGATATCGTTGGCACGGGTCCGGGCCGCAACTGGGCGCACGTTAACTCTGTTGACTACGACCCGACCGATGACTCGATCATTTTGTCGTCCCGTCACCAGTCGGCCATCATCAAGATCGGTCGAGACAAGAAGGTGAAGTGGATTCTCGCTTCGCCTGAAGGCTGGAAGAAGCCCTGGGCCGACAAGCTCCTTGCTCCGGTTGACGCCAACGGCAAGAAGCTCAAGATCGAAGGTAGCCAGGTAGAAGGTGACTTTGACTTCACGTGGACGCAGCATACGGCCTTCCGTATTGATGAAAAGTCTGACAAGAACGTCATCTACATTACGGTGTTCGACAACGGCGACGCCCGCGGTATGGAACAGCCCGCCCTGCCTGAAATGAAGTACAGCCGCGCCGTGGTCTACAAGATCGACCAGAAGAAGATGACGGCCGAACAGGTTTGGGAATACGGCAAGGAACGCGGCTTTGCGTGGTACAGCCCGGTGACGTCGCTTACCCGCTACGAGGCCGACAAGAACTCCATCATGGTCTACTCGGCTACGGCCGGCATGGGACGCCGTCCGTCCGAACTGAAACCCGGTGAAAAGGCCGGCATCGCTTCGCCTGTTATCAACGAGTTCAAGTGGGGCGAAAAGGAACCGTCCGTTGAGATCGTGATCGTGGGTTCGATGGGTTACCAGGCGCTTCCGGTTTCGGTGGCCAAGGCTTTCTCCAAGTAACTCCGTAACGGCATGAGACCGGCAAAAACGGCGGCGTTTTGCAGCTGTTTTTGCCCGGTTGGGAAGGATTTTTTAATTTCTGCAACTAGACATTGCACGAACACGCAGGTGCCCTTTGGCAAATCTCGATTGTTCTGCAGGCATCTTGTTTCTAAACTGAGTGTTAAGAATTGAGCGCGATTGCCTGCACGATTTTCTGACTGGGCATCGGCTGAAGTTAGCGAGGAGAAATTCAAAATGTTCAAAAAGACTTTGTTTGCTCTCGGCCTTTCGGTTATCGCCGCCACCGCGATGGCTGCTACCGAAGGTACCGACTATGTGAAACTCGACAAGCCCATGGTCAACGCCGAAGGCAAGCTCACCAAGATCTTCAGTTACGACTGCCCGTTCTGCTTCAAGTACGACGTCGGCGTGGATCCGAAGGTTCTGCCGCGTATCGAAAAGGAACTGGGCCTTGCTTTCAATCCGGTGCATCTGGAAACCAAGGGCAAGTACGGCCGTGTTGCGAGCGAATTCCTCGCCATGTGCATGCTGAAGGACAAGGCCGCCGGCGTGTCGATCGAATCCAAGGATTCGCTCTTTAAGAAGGCCAAGGACGCCATCTATCAGGCTTATCACAAGAAGGGCGAACGCTGGACGTCCGGTGAAGCCGCGTTCCTGAAGACCCTGACGGACGCAACGGGCATTAGCCTTGACGAATTCAACAAGGCCAAGTACGACGAAGCAGTCAAGGCTCTGTGCGCCGAATGGAAGACCTCCTACGACGTGGCCAAGATCCAGGGTATCCCGGCTTATGTCGTCAACGGCAAGTATCTGATCATGACCAAGAGCATCCGCAACTTCGACGGTATGGTCAATCTGGTCAAAGAACTCAAGGAAATGAAGTAACTCCGACAAGTTTCTTGTTTCTCTCCTAGCGGGAGGGACGGCGGCAGGCTGCAAGCGCGGTTGTCTCTCCCGGTATTTTTTTCGATTTCTACACCGAGCCGGCACTGAAGCCCGAAGCCAAATTTTCAGCGCGGCAGGCGGGGGATTTTTGCGATGAAGAAATTTTTTAGTGGTCTGAAGACAGATCCTGTCAATACGCTTGCCGACTGGCAGGATTCGCGCTGGCCTTGGGGCATCATCGCCTTTGCCATGATCGCCATGGTGTTGCTGGCTCACTATGTGTTTCAGGATTGGATGCACATGCTGCCGTGCGAGCAGTGTGTCTACATTCGCTACGGCAATCTGGTAATGGCCTTGGGTTGCATCATCGCAATGATCAACCCGAAGGCGCTCTGGGCCAAGGTTGTGGGTTACGTGATTTCGCTCTACGGTCTCGTTTACACAATCATGTGCTCGTGGAAGCTCATCGGCATTCACGATGCCGTGCATTCCGACGATCCGATGGCCATGTTCGGCATGCAGGGTTGCTCGACGGAACCGCACTTTCCGTTTGGTCTGCCGCTTGAAAAGTGGGCTCCGGCCTGGTTCCAGCCCACAGGCGACTGCGGCTACGACGCTCCCGTCGTTCCTGACGGCGCCGTATTGAGCGATCTGCAGCGCTGGTTCATCGAGCTCTATCAGTCTTCCGACGGCTGGTACCTGATCCCGCAGTGGAAGTTCATGGACATGGCTTCCTGCTGCCTGCTCGCTTGCATCGTCGCGGCCATCTTCCTTGCCGCCATGATCTTCGGCTGGGTGATGCGTGATTTTGTGAAAAAAGCCTAATTTCCGACGGTTGTTATGTTGACTGCTGCGTCTGCTCTTGGCACGAAGCTCGAAGCATGGCGATGAACCATCGCAAAGCCGGATCGCCCGAAGCGTTTTCGTGCCAGATTACGCGGCGTTCATAATGGCCGGCAATGCTAGGCGGAAGCGGTAAAACCTCCAACGGCAGGTAGCGAGCAAGCAACCTGCCGTTTTTTTCGAGAATTTTCACGGTGGCTTCGGTTTCCAAAACCATCCAGGGAGCTGCCAAAAAGTAGGGCATCGAGATGCTCGCTCCGTCGCTTTCATGTGCCATGAGGCTGGCATGGTAACGCACGACAGCTGCCGAGAAATTGTGCGTGACGTTGCTGATTTTGACTTTTGGATAGGCCTGGATATCAGATAGCGACAATTCTCCCTTTTCCTTGTAGATGGCGACCAAAGGATGTCCTTTTTTAACGAGTAACACATCGGGTTCGTCAACAAGTACAACGCTGCGGCATTCGGGCGGAATCGGGTCAAACGGGAACATGGCGAGATCAAGGCGTCCGTTGCGAAGATCCTCAAAAAGGTCGCCGTTGAGGCCGATGACGTCAAGCTTGACTTGTGGAGCTTGCTTCAAGATTCGTTTGAAAGCAGGGAAAAGAAAGGCGAGTACGCCGTTATCCGCTGCCGCAATTCGAAAGGTTCGGGATAAATTAGCCGGATCGAACACGGTCGGCGCCGAAAGCTTCTCGAGCCGTTGCAATACATCGTTAATGTCGGGCAATAACTCACGCATGCGAGCCGTGGGTACCATGCGCGGTCCGCTTCTGACAAAAAGTTCGTCGGCAAAAAACTCGCGTGCCGTTGACAGGGCACGGCTGATGGTGGCCGTGGAAGTACCGAGTTCGTTTCCGGTAAGTGTGAGACTCATCGTTTTAAAAAGCGAAGAGAGAACCAGAAGAACAGTGTTGTCAGGGTAATTGTGGTGGCTTTGATTGTGCATAAAACTCTGCCTTGTTTTAGCCGTTCTTGAGGAGGAACAGTTTCCATCTTAAGCGTCTTTGCAAATCCTGCAACCGCGCGTTGCGACCCGTGGCGATCCAATCTGGGTATGAGCCGATTTCCTTGAAATTCAAGTCTCTATAGACTGATTTGCAAGGAACCGGTTCAATAAAAACGATGAGCCGGTGCGTCGACTAGACCACGAGGAGAAAGACAAATGAAGATTCTTCACTTGACGATTGCCGCCGCTGCCGTTGCCTTCTCAATGGCTGCCAGTGCCGAATCCATGGCGCCCGCTCCCACTCCGAAAGGAACGCATTTGGGCAATGTGATCGTCAACCCCTACGGCTACTCGCCTTTGACGGCTGTTATCAATCGCAACACCAAGCAGCCGACGGATATCAAAGTGACTGTTAAGGGCAAGCCCAACGGAGGCATCGACATCACCTACGACGTCGGTCGCTCGACGTTGCTTTCCAACGACGGCATTCCCGTGTTTGGCCTCTATCCCGACTATCGCAACACGGTTGTCGTGAGCTACAAGCTTGATGGCAAGAAGATTACCGACACGTACAGCATCCTGACGCCGGCGCTCACGATGCCCTACATGGACAACCGCAACATCACGGCTCTGCCGCAGCCCAAGGTCACCAAGCTTGATCCCAAGTTCAAGAACCGTCTGTATCTCGTTAACTCCGGCACGCGTCCTCCCAAGGGCTCCGAAGTCAACTGGATCATGCCCAAGACGCCCAAGATGAGTAAGAGTGCGGCTAACCCCTCCGGCGGTTCTCTCGCTTTCGAAACGATTCCTCTGAATTACGTGGTTGACACGCAGGGCGAATTCCGTTGGTGGCTCGAACCCGAAGCCATCTACGACGGCATCAACTACAACATTGCCGATCGCGGCTACGCGATGGGCTTCTTCCCGACCAAGGCCGGCACCTACACGTTCGTTCAGGGCCAGCGCTGGATCGAACTCAATCTGGCCGGCCGCGTTGTGGCCAAGCACGAACTGCCGCCGGGCTACATTGATCTGAGCCATGCTTCCTGGGAAATGCCCAACGGTCATGTGTTGCTGCGTGCTGCCAAGTACCGCTACCATCGTCCTGACGGTCAGGTCGTTCAGACTGTGCGCGACTTCATCATCGAAGTCGACCGTTCCGGCAACGTGATTGACGAATGGGATCTGAACACCATTTTGGATCCGACGCGCGACGCTTTGATTAAGAATCTCGACCTTGGCGCCGTCTGCATGAACGTTGACCTGGATGCTCAGGGTCAGAGCGTGGGTTCCGAACCGCTCGCACCGTTCGGTGACGCTGCAGGCGTCGGTACGGGCCGCAACTGGGCGCACGTCAACTCGGTTGCATACGATCCGACGGACGATTCGATCATCATTTCCGCTCGCCACCAGGGCGTGATGAAGATCGGCCGCGACAAGCAGGTGAAGTGGATTCTTGCTCCGTCCGTGGGCTGGAAGAACGGTCTGGAAAAGAAGCTGCTCAAGCCGGTTGACGCCAACGGCAAGGCCATCAAGTGCTCGCCCACAGGCGACTGCGAAGGCGGCTTTGACTTCACGTACACGCAGCACGCCGCTTGGCCGCGCGCTTCCAAGAAGGGCTCGATCGTTGTCTTTGATAACGGCCAGGTTCGCCACTACGAGCAGCCCGCTTTGCCTGAAATGAACTACTCTCGCTTGGTCGAATACAAGATTGACCCGAAGAAGATGACGGTTCAGCAGACTTGGGAATATGGTAAGGAACGCGGTTACGAGAGCTTTGCTCCGATCACGTCCAACGCCGCCTATCAGGCTGACAAGGACACGATGTTCGGCTTCTACGGCTCCGTCGGCTTGTTCGATCAGACCAAGGGTACGATCGGTCGCTTGCAGGAAGTTGATTACAAGACCAAGGACGTGAAGGTTGAAATTGACGTCTATAACAACAAGGCCTCTGCTCCGCACTATCAGGGCCACATTGTTGACCTCAAGCAAGCCTTCGGAAAGTAATCAGATAGTCGTTTAACAGCGATTAAAACGGGAGCGGTTCACAGCCGCTCCTGTTCGTGTTTCAAACTCCCGGTCTGCCGGATCATTAAGGTAGTCCGGGAGTTTTTCTATTCTCAGCAAATCCAATAAGTCATGCTTGAGCCTGAGAACAGGACATCCAAAATCAAGAATGCAGGGGTTATCGATTATTTGAGGCGAAATAGCTGTATTGGATTAGTGAAAACAAAGAATCCTGCACCTTTCCGTCAGAAAAATGCAGGATTCTCCAAGGCTCAAAAATTTCTAACAATGGTGTCGGTAAGTGTCGGCCTCAGAATTTATGCATCAGGCCAAAGCCACCTGTTGTCTGATTGAAATCTGTGCCGGCATCCAAAAGTTGTTTGCCGTCCATAAACGATGTGAAGGCATAAAGCTGGGTGCGTTTACTCAGACTGTAGTAGTAGACCAACGCCCCGAGAAAAGCAGCCCCATCGTCTTGAGGATATCCTTCTGCCGAACCGTTAAGTTCTGCGTTTAGCCACCCGATAGAGCCGGCGAAGTAATGCGGCCCCATTGTATAGCCGGCACTCAGATAGACGGTTTGCATATCGAGGCCTTCGGATCTGTCACCGAATTTGTGATTTGGACCGAGGTCCAGCAGCCCGTCCAGCCCGGTTTTGTTGCCGATACGGCGTTCATTGGTTGCCAGGTAGACAATGCCGGAAATCGTGAGCGGAGACATGTCGTAACTGGCAATCAGGTGAATACCCATCGCATCGTCTTTGCGGTCTTTGCCTTCGACCACATGACTGAAACGTTCATAGGAAAGCACTGTACCGAGGCGTAGACGTTCTCCAACCCAGCCGAGAGCGACTTGTCCGACATGACGGTTGTCAGCCCAATCGTATGTAGTTTCTTCTTCCTCGTTGCCGTTGGAGTACATGGCCTGGTAAACGAAACCGGAAGAATTATTGGATGACATCGCAATCGTGTTATCCAGGCTGCCAGTGTTGTAGCTTATGAAAGCAGGAGCCGGTCCCAGCATACCGGAACGGGTCTGATTGGCACGCATGCGCCCATAGAAAGAATAGGGTGCGGTTGCGCAGGTAAAGTTAGGCAATCGACCTGCTGACACTTCAAGAATTTCATTGCCGATGAATACACGGGCAACGCGGTCGGCAATTCCGTCTTCTGCGGTTAGCTTGCCGGTATCAACGTGGTAGCCCGTTTCAAGTTGGGCCCCCGCATACCATCCGTTTCCAAATGTTTCCTTTGTTTGGAGACCAAAGTAGGTATCCATGGGAGTTTGTTTGAAAGCGGCAACCGCCAGACTATCCTTTCCGCCTTCTTGGTGACTGAAATAAAGGCCTGTTGCTACATTGCCGTAGATTTTAACGTCTGCCGCCGCTTGGGCGGTGCATGTCATGGTGGCGCAGAGGATTGCTGCGACTGCCGGTAAATGTTTCCTGTCCATTTATGTTTGCCCGGTTGGTTGAAATGCTCGACACTCAGACAAGCAACCGCACGGAACAAGCCTTGCATGAAGCTTCCAAGATCGCCGATCCTATTGATCTGCAATCGATTCTATGGGCAGGCCTTCTAACAGTCCATGGGCATTTTCGATGCAAGTTAACCATTTCACTCAACTTGCTATTTTCGTTTTTCGCGAAATGATGTCGAATGAATCAGCATTGAAAAACAAGGAGGCGACTGGACTAGCCTTGCGAAGGGCGACAGAGAAGAAAGGAAAAGGCGCCGACGGTATTGATTGAACCGTTGGACGCCTGAATGAAGTTCACTGAGAAATCCGTGAGTGCTCAGTGACGAATTTGAATCTCGACAAAGGCGCAAAGACAAGCTTTGGACTTGGTTCTCCTATCAGCACTTGATGCTGAAGATGAGACCTTCCAATGAGTACTAAATCTCTTTTAGCGACTTTTTAGCCCGTCTTTGGCGGGATCCAAAATGTTGATTGTGATTTGGAGTGCCACTAAAGAGCAATCACTGTCGTTCGTTATGACGTCGCTTGGTCGCAGGAGTTGCATGTCTCAGGCTGCGAGCATTCGCCGCAAGAGCGATCGGCTGCGTGATACTTGCTGATCACACAGTTTTTGCAGTGTGCAAGCGCGTCTTCCGACAGCCGTTCAAAATCGTGGTACTGGCCGGACCAGCGGCAGATGTTGCGCAGGAACGGAACAAGACTGCGGCCTTTTTCCGTAAGGGAATATTCCACGCGCGGAGGAATTTCCGGGAACTGATGCCGCTCGATCAAACCGTGGCCGATGAGTTCCTTCAAAGTATTGGCAAGGACAGTGTCCGATACGCTGTCGAGCGCCTTTTTGATGTCGTTATACCGTACGCTGTTTTCGGAATAGAGCAGGCACAAAATGCGGGACTTCCAGCGGCCGCTGAAGAATTCGAGCGCGAATTCCAATGGACAACGCAAATCCTTGGGGAGTTTAGGTTGATACATGACGAAAACACAAAAATCTAAAAAGTTGAAAAAAGTATAACCCCCGATTTTTGTCTAATCCAGATTAAATCAAACGGCGTAGGAGCAATTACTCAGAAATTGCTTAGTCAATCATTGTTTACTTAAGGTCTTTGCTGTTTTCTTCAAATTCATACAATCGAACCTAGGTGTCGCTTTCCGTCGTCTCGGCACGGCTTTTTTTCAAGCTCTACGACCCGCTGAGGCACCAGGAATAAAGAGACGGAAACGGTGCGGGAGACACGCATCGGAACACCGCATATACGATAAGAAACAGGAGAAGAAGATGGCAGACGTCAAACTTCCTCACATTTCCAGACGCGCGCTGCTGGGCGCGGCCGGGGCCACTGCTGCAACTTCCTCAATGGGCTGGGCAGCGGTCAAGAAAGAGGTAGAGACTCTCAAGAAAAAAGGCTGGAAGGCCTATCCGGTCGGTTGCTGCATGTGCGGCGCCCGCTGCGGCATGCTTGCCATGCACAAGGAAGGAGAGAAGCCCTCGCGTGCAAGCATTCGCATCCTTCCCAATCCCGATCATCCCCAGCGCGGCTATTGCGGCCGCGGCGCGTCCGCGCTCTGGGCATGGGATCATCCGATGCGCATCCGCAAACCCTTAAAGCGAAAGGGCGAGCGCGGCAGCGGTGAGTTCGAAGAAATTTCTTGGGATCAGGCGCTCAACGAAATCGCAGCCAAACTCAAGGCCATCATCGCCAAGGACGGCGAACAGAGTGTGGTTCTCACGAGTCACAACTTCACGGCCTATCAGAACTGGTTTGCGCCTGCTTTCGGCACGCCCAATGTGATCAATCACTCGGCAACCTGCAATTCGGCTTCCACGTTTGCGCGTCGCCTCATTTTCGGTCCGACTTTCTCGGGTTTGGGAAAAGTTGAGCCCGATTACCTCAACGTTCGTTATCTGCTTCTCGTGGGGCGTACTCTGAACTGCGCCATGGGTGTGTTCTCGACGGCTGCACAGGCGCGTGAAAACGGCGCTCGCCTGGTGTTCGTTGACCCGCGCATGCCCGAAGGTGCACTGGGCGAATCCGAATGGATTCCGATCAAGCCCGGTACCGACGCCGCTTTCCTGCACGGTCTGATTTTCGTAGGCTTGCGTGAAAACCTCTGCAATCTGGAATGGATGCGCAAGTGGACGAATTCTCCGTGTCTCGTGACGGATGACTATACGCCGATTACCGAAGACATGGTCAAGCAAGGCGGCCGCAAGCGCTACTTTGCCGTCATTGACGAACACACCGGCAACATCGCCTTCCAAGGTCCCAAGCTCAACGAAAAGGGACAGCCGATCGGCTTTGACGAATCGCCCGACGTACTGCCCGCCATGGATTGGCACGGCGAAGTGAACCTTGCCGACGGCAAGCGCGTGCATGCCCGTACCGTGTTCGTTGCCTTCAAGGAAGCCAACGCCAAGTACACGCCCGAATTTGTCGCCAAGCAAACCGGCATCCCGGCCAAGCGAATCATCGAAACGGCTCGCGACTTCTTTAATCTCGGCGGCGTGTGCGACGACGGCTGGTATTCGTCTCGCAACGGCAATGACGTCGAAGCCTACGAGTTGATGAGCCTCATCAATCTCTTTACCGGTCAGATGGACCGCAAGGGCGGCTTTATCGTGACGCAGGGTGCCGGTGTGGGCGGCCCGGGCGTTAAGAAGGCCGGCACAAAGTGCACGGGACCGACTGGCGTCACCTGGGAAGTCAAACCGGGCAAGCCCATGGACAAGCTCTTTTATCCTGAAGGCATCGGTACGCTGTGGCCTGCACTTGAAGCGGCCAAGACCGGTAAGCCCTATCCGGTGCGCGCGCTCATTATGACTGGCTGCTCGATGTTCCATCGCGAAGCCAACTCCGCGCGACTCATTGAAGGCTTCAAGGCCATGGAACTTATTGTGAGTCAGGACATCTTGCCGCAGGAATCCAATGACTGGGCCGATTATGTTCTGCCGAGTACATTCTTCCTGGAAAACCATGAATACATGGGCGTGAATTACGCTCGCGACGGCTGGGCGCACAAGTCCGACGCCATGATCGATCCGCCCGAAGGCGTTGAAGCGCGCCACGACATCTGGCAGTTCTGTGAAATTCTTCGCCGCATTGATCCGGCCTTGGCCGCTCGTTTGGGCTACAACGAAGAAATCAAGGATCGCGCCGGTTGGAAGAAGTGGTTCAACGAACAGCTCGTAGACGGAGCTTGGAAGAAGTTCATTGCTAACAAGAACAAGGCCAAGCCCGGTGAGGGCGATCGTATTGCCAAGGAAGTCGAAGAAAAGGGCTTTGCTCTGGTCAACGCCAAGAAGTATGACCAGACGCCTTACAAGACTCCGTTTACGACGCCGACGGGCAAGGGCGAAATCATCAGCTTCTACGCGGTGTACCAACCTTCGGCTAAGAACACCAGTCCGATGCCGGAATATCAGCCGACGAAGGCTTACACGCATCCGAAGGCCGACAACGAATTCATCATTGCTTCGGGTAAAGACTCCGCTTCGTGTTGCGGCGTGACGCTCTTTACGTATCCGACTCGCTTTACGGGCGATCGTACGATCTGGATGAATCCGATTGACGCCGCGCGTTTGGGCATCAAGCAGGGTGACACGATCGAACTCGAAGGCCTCGATTTGCCTGTGAAGGGACGTGCTCAGGTGACGGTTACCAACCGCGTGATCGCTGGCTCTCTCTTTGCTTACGGCTTCTCGGGCGGCGTTCGCACCAAGAAGCTCCTTCCGGAATACGAATGGGTTCGCGAAGGCGTCAACACCAACTGGTTTGCCACCGGCAAGAGCCAGGCGGATTGCGGCAACATGAGCAATAACGTCACTGTTCGCATCAAGCGCGTGTAAGGAGTCAAAAGATGGCGAAAAAACAACTTGCGCATCTTTTTGATGCGACGAAATGTATCGGCTGCCAAGCTTGCATCGTGAGCTGCGTCGAAACAAATTATCCTGAAATGGTCGGCCGTCATATCGAAGGCAAGAACTGGCTGGCTTCCAACATCCGTCGCTACACGGCCAATCTGGCCAAGCGTCCGGTGCAGCTTCTCGTGCAGTGCCAGCACTGCTCGGAAGCACCCTGTGTGGAAACCTGCCCGTTCGGCGCCAACTACTACGATGAGAACGGTCTGGTTCGCAATGATCCGAAGCGTTGCATCGGCTGTAACTACTGCATCGCATCGTGCCCCTACGACGCGCGTTGGTCGCACCCGATTACGGGACTGCCCTCCAAGTGCATGGGCAGCGGCTGTCTGGAGCGTATCGAAGACGGACTGCAGCCTGCCTGCGTGAGCGTTTGTCCGGTCAGTGCACGCCTTTTCGGTGATGTCAACGATCCGGAAAGCGACATTTCGCAGAAGATTCGCGTCGCCAAGACGCAGAAGCTTCTTGAAAGTCACGGAACGAAACCTAACTTCTTCGTGGTGGTGCAGAAATGATGGAATTCACAAATCTCACGATGCAGCTTCAATCCGCGAATTGGGGTTGGTCGATTGCATTCTTCCTTTGGTTCATCGGCTTGTCCGGCATGGGGATGTTCCTCAACGGCTGGGTGCGCGAAAAGGCGCTTGTGTACCTGTGCGCCGTAGCGAGCATCCTCGGTACGCTGTTGGTGGTTAGCCACTTGGCTCGTCTCACGAATCTGCCCGCAGCGGCGTTCTACGCGCTCACGAGCGGCAGCTTCAACTTCGGCAGCTGGATGATGATCGGCATGGTGCTGCTCACGCTGCAGTGCTGCGCAACAGTGTTCTACGCCCTGTCTTTGGCCGGTGTGTTCAAGAGCTGCGAAGACTTCGTGCTGAGCAACTTCTTTAACCACATCACGATGGCACTGGGTGTCATTGTTACGATCTACTCGGGCTTTCTGCTTACGCAAGCCGTTGGTGTCACGCTCTGGAACACCGCTTTGATTCCTTTGCTGTGGATCATGTCCGGTATGGCCTCGGCTATTAGTTCCATCGAACTGATGATGGTCTCGGGAAAGATTCCGGCACACAAAGTGCTCTGGAGTCGCCGTACGGCTCTGTGGACGGAAGCGGCTGAACTTTTCACGATCTTTGCCTTTGTGCACGTGGCTTTGAGTTCGTCGTCGGCAGCCGCCCGCGTCGGTGCCGAGTCTCTGATCGATGGCCCGTATTCGATGATGTTCTGGTTGGGCGTCATTCTCTTCGGTTCGATCGTACCGTTGTCGATTAACCTGATTACCCGCAAGCATGTTGCATTGGCCATTTCGGCTGTGCTCGGTCTGGCCGGCGCCCTGATGCTGCGTGCGAGCGTGCTCTTTGCGGGGTATTACGAGCCGATCTTGTTCTAATAACGACATCTGCCATATGCCGGGAGTCCCGGAGCCTGGGTCCGGGTGAGTCTCTCTTAGCTCCCGGCACCCTTTACGGCAGACTGCTGAACTGATGATTCAGGGAAGGCAGTCTGCCTTTTTTGCGTTTGGAATTCGATCAGAAAAAGTCGAACGGCCGCTCAAGCTGGGCGGTTAGGCTGCGCTTTTTTGTTCCGTCCTGATGAGTTCGAGGTAGGCCTGCCGATGGAGAAATCGCAGACGCATGAGGTCGTTGCTGTCAACAGGCAGATCATAGTGCTTGTCGACAACGACCGTGAGTTGCGAGGTGAATGTTTTCCAATGCGCCAGAATCTTGGGAGTGTCCAAGTCTTTGGACTCGTACAAATGCAGGAAGGGTGACAATTTGCATGCCACTGCAGGTAACGGCTTGACGCGCTTTTCCGATACGGACGGCCAGCAGAAACTGGTGAGAGCCTGCTGAAGGATCACGAGTGAGAGCGGACGGCCGTTGGCAATGAAGCAAGTCCAAAGCGCGAAATGGGCGCACTGCCTGCCGACGCCGGACGACAGCGTCAAGCTCAAGAATGTTTGAGTCGGCGGAACTCAGCTCACGATCGGCTTGATGCGCTTTGCAAGCTTCGGAAAGTCTTTGCACCATTCGAGCATTGTTGCATTATCCATGTGCAAATGACCGCCATCGCCGAGAACCGGACCTCGCCGAATGGGAACGGCGCCAAAAAGCGCTTCCGAGATAATGGGTAGCGGAGGCGGCAGTTCAGGCTGAGCCTTAGGAGCGATAGTCACCGCGTTTCCGGATGCACAATGTACACACAACCGTCCTTGACGACGCATAACGTGCCATAGAACTCGCTTAAGAGCGGAGAAAGCGAAGGCTGGTATTGCGCAAATCCAAGAACGGTTTTTTCTTTGGCTTTCAGAAACTCGATCAACGTCAGATAGTCGGTGTCGGCTGAGGCAATGGCGACGATGTCGTCATTCTGCATTTCGTCGAACACAGCCAGCATCTGGCGAAAATCCGTGACGTTTTTGCCTTTGATAAACGGTGTGAACTTGTGGACGGTAAGACCGAAATTGACCGCGATTGTGTTCCAAGTCTGGATATCGGCTTCTTTTCCGAAGGCGGCTTTGGATCGAATTATTTAGCTAGCTATATAAAATGGCAAAAAATGACTGAAGAGAGCTTTTGAAAAATCAGGGAAAAGGCAACTGGAGCTACTTGGGTTTTCGTTCGGCGATCAGTTTTTTCAGAAGCCCAACAAGCAACAGTTGTTCAGCTTGCGTCAGGGCTTCGGAAAAAGCCAGAACTTTGCGGTAGTGTTCCGGAAGCATTGAGGCGAGAACCTGTTCACCCCGAGCGGTGATGCGGACCATCACGGCACGGCGATCCAGCGTGCTGGAGTTGCGTTCGACCAGAGGTTGGGCCTCTTTGAGCATGCGGGAGATCATGATGGAGGTGGTTGCATCCGTTACGCCGAGGTGTTGCGCGAGCATGCCGATGGACATTTCGCCGCCTGCGTCCTTGAGTGTCATCAGGAGGGAAAGCTTGCCTTCCGAAAGACGAGCCGTGTCCTGCAGGGGGCGATAGATTTCTTCGCGTGCGATATCGGCGGCACAGGTCAGATGCAACAGAAGATCAACAGCGGACAGATTCTCTTGGCCGGCAGTTTGCGGATTGGTGCGCAAAAGACGTTGACGTGGTTTCATATCGTTTCTCAAAGTTTTGCCGACTAATTGTAGACCTCTTTTTGGAAAGACAAGCCCTTAACTGATGGGCAATTCGTTTTAGGAAAAGATGGAAGGCGCTTCATTGTTGGTGTAACTCTGATTTCGACAGCGTTTTGCGGCGTTAGAATCGACGAGCATCGGAAGGAGGCGATGGTGAAGCTCTCAGACTCGGCGCAGGGGGTGCTTTATGCTACTGCCGCCTATGTGTGGTGGGGATTCCTACCTTTGTTTTGGGCGATCTTTGATCCGGTCGGTAACGGCTGGGAGGTTATTGCGCACCGCATATTCTGGACGGGTGTGCTGTTGACGGTTTGGATTGCCATTGCGGTCGGATGGGCACGTTTCGATGATTTCGTCAGAACAATCCGGCAATCACATCGACAAACCGTTTTGCTTTTGTGCGCGGCCGTCGTTTCAGCATTGAATTTCTGGGTCAATGTGGCAGGTGTCATTGCCGGACACGTGGTGGAGCTTGGCATCGGTACGTTTCTGACGCCGCTTCTGACCATTGCTTTGGGAATTGTTTTTTTCCGTGAACGGCCGCCTTTGCTCACGTGGATTGCCATTGCATCAGCTTTGGCTGGTGTAGCGGTCATGATTGTTCAATTCGGGCATTTTCCTTTCTATGCGTTGATGGTTTCGTCGACGTGGGCGGCATACGGAGCGCTGAAAAAAGCCTTGATGGTTGACGCCGTTTTGTCGCTTGCCGTTGAAACATTCCTGATGATGCCGCTGGCTGTCGGCTATGTCGCTTATTTGACGGCAATGGGAGCCTCACATTTTTCGCCGACGGCCGATCCCGGGCTTGCCGCGGCCTTTGTTGCAACCGGCGTGATGGCGGCTGTTCCTCTGGTGGCTTTTACGATCGGTGCCATGCGCTTGTCGTTGAGCGTTTTGGGTTTTATCCAGTATCTGGCGCCGATTCTTATCGTGGCGCTCGGCGTTTTCGTCTTCGGCGAGCCGTTCGGAGCCAGGGAGATACTTCCGCTTTCCTTTATTTGGCTTGGCATCGCGGTCTTTTTGGCTGGCCAAGTTCGCGAACATAAAAACTCTTCACAATTGCGTGCGCGTTCTTAAGGTGTGCGAATGGTTAGATGCGCCATAATCAACGCAAGTCTTTGCAATCGGCAAAGATGCAGTGACCCAGTGGACTGAAAGGAGTTCTACCCATGACCAAACTCACTCGTCGCAGCGCTCTCGGCCTGGCTGCAGCCGCATTGGCGTTGAGCACCACGGCGGCTCAGGCAAAGCCCGCCAAAGTTCCCGAAGGCTGGGACGGCAAGAAGATGTATGAAACGATGACCAAGGACGGTGTGGGTTTCCGCTCGCCGACGCCGGCAAGCGTCAAGAAGACGGCGCACGTCTTTTTTGACACGCAGTGCCCGGACTGCATCCGTCTGATGGATCGCATCATGCCGTTGCAGGATCGCATCGCCGTGGTCTACTACCCGATCGCGTTGCTCAACCCGCATTGCGAACCGCAGGGTGCGTTAATTCTCGGCTCCAAGGATCCGTACGCGATGCTCATCAAGCATCACGAACATTTCCGTGACAAGGATTTCCGCGGCCTTCGCTATGAGGGTGCTGATCTGCCGTACGAACTGCGCAACAAGGTGTGGATCAACACCAAGCTGCACCGCCGCTGTGGCTGCCGTGCTGTGCCCTACGGCGTGTATCTCAATTCCAAGGGCGAATACGTGCCGTTTGATGAAAATCTGACCACGGACGAACTGGCCAAGATTTTCGAACTCTGATAGCGGTTCTTGTTGGAAAAAAGTCAAGCGGCGCTCGCCTGAACCAAAGGTGTTGCGCCGTTTGTGTTTTTAGCACTCAAGGAGTTGACACATGCGTTTGCGTTCTCTGATTGTTGCCGTGCTTTCGGCGTTTCTCGGATTGGTGGCTGCAGCCAACGCATTCGCGGCTGACAAGCGTTTCTACGATTCGCAGGGGCGTTATCAGGGCCGACAGGATGCAAGCGGTCGATACTACGACTCCCAAGGTCGGTATCAAGGAAAGGTGGACGCCAACGGACGTTATTACGACTCCCGGGGACGCTACCAAGGCAGGCAAGACGGCAACGGCCGCTACTATGACTCGCAAGGTCGCTACCAAGGCAAACAGGGCGTTAGGGGTCGCTACTACGATTCGCAGGGCCGCTACCAAGGGCGGCGCGATGCTAACGGCCGTTACTACGACTCGCAGGGCCGTTACCAGGGACGCGATAAGTAATCGGACGTTGCGATCAGAGGCCGGCTTTTTCTTCCTCCGTCCATTCGCAATAGGGTCGCTCAGATAAGGCCGAGTTGTAGTAGCGCGTCAGATGCGTGACTTCTTGTCCGATCCAGGGCGGCAGTTGCACGGTCTCGTTTTCCGAGGCGAGTTCCACTTCAGCGAGAACCAGACCTTCGTTTTCGCCGAAGAAACGATCGATTTCCCAGATCTTGCCCGCATACGCGACCTTGGTGCGGGTCTTTTCAATGAGCGGCTTGAGCGCCAGAGTGTCGAGCAGAACGGCCGCTTCATCGGTCGGAATGGCGTACTCGAACTCGGTGCGTACAGCCCCCTCATTGCGTCCCTTGATGGTGAGGAATGCTTTATCGCCCTTGATGCGCACACGAACCGTGCGCTCGATGTCGCGCGACAGATAACCTTGACGGACGACTTCAGGGGTACCGAGCCGTTGCCAGTTGTCCGAGATCACTAAAAATTTGCGTTCGATTTCCAAAGCCATTTTGGGCTCTCCTATTTTTTCTTTTCTTCGAGTCGTTCGACGCCCGGCCCCGACAGTTCGCTTCTGCCTCCCGAGACCGGCGTCACGTCGATCAAGGTGGCAATACGTTCGCGCACTTCGCCCACGTGAGAAATGATGCCGATCATCTTGCCTTCGCTTTGTAGCGCCGCAAGCGCATTCATGGCGTCTTCGAGCGTATCGGGGTCAAGCGAGCCGAAACCTTCGTCCAAAAAGAGCGATTCGACGCGCACGTTGCGGCTTGCCATCTCGGAGAGGCCTAGAGCAAGTGACAGACTCACCAGGAAGGATTCGCCGCCTGAAAGATTGTCCGCGCTGCGCTCGACGCCGCCCTGGAAGGTGTCGATCACGTTAAGCTTCAAAGGCTCTGTCGCGTCTTTCTTGAGAATGTAGCGTTGCGAAATCTTGGCCAAAGCTCGGTTGGCGTGATGAAGCAACGTCTCAAACGTCATCGATTGCACAAACGTGCGGTAGCGCTTGCCATCGGCCGATCCGATCAATGCGTTGAGCTGTGTCCACACGCCGAGCTTCTTTTCCTGCGATCGGATGGCTTCAAGTTTGTCGGCAAGGCGTTTTTTCTGTGCGTCGTCGGTCTCGATGAGCCCCTGCAGGCGCCCCTTGGAGGCGGAAAGATTGTTCATTGTTTCGCGCAACGCGGCAATCTCGCCGAGCAGAGCCGTTAATTCAAGCGACGGATCGATTTTGGCTGTCAGCAGTGCGATTTTTTCCTGAGCCAGTGCGGCACTCTTGGCAAGTTCCTCCGCACGGGCGTCCAGACGAGCGTACTTTTGATGGCGACTGTTGATTTCTTCGTCCGTGAGAAGCGCCGCAAGCCACAGGGTATCGTCGGCAAAACCGGCGGCCCCACGTTCTTGAGCCCATGCCGATTGGGCCGCTAGCAGGGCGTTGGCATCAATCGCGATCTGTTTGTCGGCAGCCTCAAGCTGCCCTTTCGTGACATTGACGAGCTCTTTGAGGCGCAGTGCTTCTGCCGTTCGTTTTTCGGCAAGAGCAAGCGCCGTATCGCGGCGTTTTTTCAGTGCGGCTTCTTCGGCTTCGGGCGACTTGTTGCCGAACAGCCGGACGCGCTCGGCGTGTTTGTGTGAGCGCTCTTCTTGCAATGCGGCAATGGACTTTGCCAACTCCTCGCATTTGACTTCAACGGCTTCCTGTTGCAGGCGTTGCTCTTTCTCGGTTGTTTTCAAAACGGCCGTTTGCTGTTCGATTGCCGACAGCCGCGTACGTTTGGCTTGATACGCCTCTACTTCCGATTGCAGGCGCATCGTCCACGTTTTGGCTTGCACGGCCGTGGTCGGAATTTTCAGTAGCCCCGTACAAACTGCGGTAAGTTGTGTCTGAGCCGAGGTCAGACGTTGGGCGGCGTCCCGGCTTTCGGTCTCGGCGCTCAGCAAAGCCGCTTGCGCTTGGGTGCGCTTGGCTTCGCACGTCTTGGCGGTCTGCGACTGTGCTTCGAGTTGCGCTTTAGCCCTTTCAAGTGCCTTCAAAAGTTTGTTGCGCTCGTCGTCGAGCGTCACGATTTGCTTGATCCGATCGGTGAGTGCGGCGGCTTTTTCAAGAGCCTCCAGCTGTGTGGCGCGAATGTCCGAAACAGGCCCCTCTTCGATTGACCATTCGGTCGTCAGTTCGCGGATGGTCTGGGTTTCTAGCAGGAAAAGCGTTTGCAACTCATTGAGTGTCCCGCGTTCAGCCTTGATCGTACCGTCAAGTTTGGCAACTTCCCGGGCAAGCGAGGCAACGGTTGTTTGAGCGGCCTTCAAGTCCTTTCGGGTACGCTCGAGTTTGTGCGAGTCGTCCGAAAGAATCGCTGGCTGTGTTTCGGCATAAGGGTGATGCACGGCGCCGCACAGCGGGCAGGGCGAACCGTCGACAAGCTTGGCGCGCTCGTCGCTGAGACGTTCCACCAGAGAACGCATGGCGGAGGCTTGCTCCATCGCCTCCAAAGCAACAGTGAGCGATTCCGTCAGCTTGAGCTGCGTCTCGTAGCGCTGGCTGTGGGCGGCAAGGTCGGCTTCCAGTTCGAGCAAATGCTTCTTTTTAGCGTCGATTTGACGAGATTTTTCTTCTTTTGCTGCTAAATGCTGCAAAATTTTCTCTAAAGCCGACCTCAGAGCATCGGCTTGCGCTTTGAGCTGTGTCCATTCCTGCAGGGTTTTGCCGGCGGCGCTTTCGTTGCGAGCGGCCTCAACACTCGAAAGCTTTTCCTGCAACGACTGGATATGCGCTTGTGTGGGTGCCAGAGCTTGTAACGCGGTATCGGTTGCTTGCGCAGCAGCTACAAGGTCGAAATGTGCTTTTTGCAGGGCTTGTTCGCGTTTTTCGCGGTTTGCGTCGGCATCGGCAAATTGCGCCAGAGCCATTGAAATTTCGGCTTGTTTGGCAAATAGGCGAGCAGGTCGGGAGTCGGGAGCTGTTTCGGCTTCCAGCTTGGCGGCTTCTTCGGCTAGCTTTTGAATTTCCGAGAGGGCCGTCTGCGTTGCGGCACGGCTCTTATCCAGACGCGTCGCTTCGCGTGTTCTTTCGTCGGTTTTCTCGTTGATTCGCTTGGCCAGTTCGGAGAGGTTCGCGTCAATCGTACGTACGACTTGCGTGACGGGCAAAAGTGCCTCGTAATCTTTGTTGAGCTGTTCGGCAGCGGACTGCGCTTCCTGTAAAAGTCGCTGGGCCTCGGTAGCGTTTTTGTCGACGGTCACTAAAGAGTTCGATAGAGTTTCTCGCTGTTGCCTGCCGCTTTGTACGCGCGCTTGAGCATTTTGCAGTGTCGCGTAGGAGGGCTTGATTTTGAGCGCTCTGCGGGCCACTTCCGTAGCACGTCGCTCGTCTTGCAACGCATTGATCGTTTCTTTGACAGAAACCAGTTCCTTTTGCGTGGCGGCTAGCGCTTCAGCCGTCGTGTCACGCTCGCGCACGAGGTCGCGCATGCCCTCCTTGGTTTTGAGGAATTGTTCGACTTCTTCGATTCGAGTTTTGACGGAAGTTAGCTCTGAAAGGGTTTGCTGCCGTTCTTCGTCGGCCATCACACCCACACCGCGCGCTTCGGATTGCAGATCGGCAAGAGCAGTGCTTTCGGTGCGGTAGCGTTCATAGACAGCCTGCGAAATTTGCGAATAGATTTCGGTGCCGGTGATGGCTTCCAGTGCGTTGGAACGCTCGTCTTCCTTGGCTTTCAGAAAAACCGAGAAGTTGCCTTGAGCCAACAGCGCCGAGCGCGTGAATTGACTGAACGTGAGTCCCGTGATTTCTTCAATTCGCTCGCTGAAGCGCTGCTTGTATTTGCCTTCCAGAATTTCCCAGTTGTTGATCTCATCGTTCCAGCGGCTCAGTTCAATGTTGGCGCTCTGCAGGCGACCGTCGGCCTGATTGCGGGCGCGCCGTTGCGAATAAAGAGCGCGGTAGCGCACGCCTTTGGCAAGGAAGGTGACTTCGCTTTCCATGATCCCCGTGCCGCGCGTCATGGCTTCGTTGGTGCTGCCCGTCAGGTAACCCAGGCGTGGCGTACTGCCGTAAAGCGCAATGCAGATGGCGTCAAGCAGTGACGATTTGCCCGCGCCCGTAGGGCCGCAGATGGCAAATAGGCCGCCTGCGGCATACGCTGGATCTTCGAAATTGATTGACCAGTTTCCCTTGAGGGAGTTGATGTTTTGGACGCGTACTTTGAGGATTCTCATGCTGCGACTCCTTCGTTGCGCACGACTGCGAGAATCTCGTCATAGGCCTCAATGAGTGCTTTTTTCTGTTCGGCAGTAAATGTCGTGCCGCAGGCTTCCTGCTTTTGCAGACACAGCTCAAACATTTTTTCGGGCGAGATTGCTTCGACGTCGCTCACGACGTCGTCGACGGACAATTGCGCTTCGGCAACCGTGCGGCTTACAACACGCACCAGCGTGACGACGCTCTCTTGCACGGCGTCGCGACATTTGGCAGCGAGATCCGGAGCAAAGATACCCTCGGTGTGCAGCACTTCACAGAGAACCGGCTCTTGAGCCGCAACCAGTGTGCCGAGTTCTTCGAGGACGGATGCGGCGTCTCCCGTGATCTGCACCAAGGTGTCGAAAGCGGGAATAGGGATCGTACGAACCGTACAGGCTTTGCCCTGCGTTTCCACGATGCAGACGCTTTTGTCGGCTCTGCGCTCGGAAAAGTCCAGTGCTACGGGACTGCCGCTATAGCGACGCGTGTCGTCTCCGGCCAGGCGTTGCGCCTTGTGCAGGTGCCCAAGCGCCAGATAGTCAATCTCCGTCGGAAAAGTCGAGGCGGGAATGAGGCCGAGCGAACCGATGTAAAGATTGCGTTCGTCGTCGGACGGCTCGCAGTCGGCGGCAAAAAGATGGCCGGTGGCGATATAGGGAATGTCGTTTTCGCCTCGCAACTCGAGCGCGGTTTGCGTCACATGGCGATAGTGCTCTGCCGTTGCCGAGCGAATCTTTTCTTCTTTGTCCTGCTGTGTTTCGTTTTCGGTGCTTGTGCGCAGATCACGTTCGCGTAGATAGGGTACGGCCGCAACGACTGCCAGAGGAGTTCCGGCCGCATCGCGCAGCAGCACGACCTCGTCGGCCGGATCGGTCGTCGCCTGCCCGACGACGATGATGTTGAGCGCTTCGAGAAGAGTGTCGGGGGCGTTCAAAAGTGAAGGCGAGTCGTGATTGCCTCCGGTGACGATGACGTGACGACAGTCAGTGGACGTTGCTACAGACGCCAGAAACCGGTAGTAAGCCCGCTGCATGCGGTGCGAGGGTGTTGCGTTGTCGAAAACGTCGCCTGCGATGATCAGGCAGTCAATTGCCTCGGTGCGGATCGTTTCGGTGAGCCAGGTGAGAAATTTCTCGAAGGTTTCGTCTCGGTTGACGCCGTAGAGACTGCGGCCGAGATGCAAATCGGAAGTGTGAAGAAAACGCATGAAAGTCACAAGCCGGTCGAACAATGGCATAGCGCACTATAGCCGTCTGATGCCAGACTCGCGACTTTTTTTAACGCAGATTCTGCCACCAGGGGCCGGTGTCGCGAGCCGGGTTGTCAATCGCAACGACTTGCCCGATCAGTGGCGTGGAAAGCGCAACGCCAAGAGCTTTTGCATTGGCAAGTGCCGCTTCCAACGGCGCCTTCCAGGTGTGTCGGCTCAGATCGAACTTGGCGTTGTGGCACGGCATGACAAAGCGGGGATGCAATTCGGCAACGGCCGCTTTCCACGCAGGCGGCATCAGATGAATGCCGGCCCAGTCGGTGTTGTATTGGCCGTCCTCGACGATGGCAAAGTCAATGCGTCGAAAATCCGTGGCGATTTGGCGGAAATGGCGTCCGTAGCCACCGTCGCCCGAGAGGTACAACGTTACTCCGTCGAGATCCACCACAAAGCCCGCCCACAGCGTCGTATTGCGCTCGAGCGTTCGACCCGAGAAATGTTGGCTCGGCACGCAGGTGAGAGTTCCCTTGTGCGGCAGAGCGATTTTTTCGCCCCAGTCCATTTCCGTGATGCGCTCGGCTTCCCATCCCCAGTATTCGAGATGGGCTCCCACGCCGAGTGGGCAGACGACATGCGCCGTGCGATTCTTCAGGTCACGCATCGTGAGCATGTCCAGATGGTCGTAATGGTCGTGCGTGAGAATGAGCAGATCGAGTGCCGGAATGTCGCGGGGCTGATAGAGGTCGGCTCCTGCGAAAGGCTTGAAAAAGCTGCCCAATGGGAAACAGGCGTGCAGAGCGGGGTCGACGGCAATCGAGAGACCGGCAAGTTTCAGGTAAAAGCCTGAGTGTCCGAACCAAACCATCTGCCCGTCGGCTAGCGTAGAGAGATCGGTTTTGATCGAAGGAATGCGCTCAAGCGGACGACGCCCTGTCTTGTCTTCGGTGAGAAACCGTAGCATCCCTGAAGAGCGTTCCCGATCGATCGGATCGATGACCGGCGTGAGGTTGTGAAACGTGCCGTTGCTGAAATGCGGCGAAGCCTGCATACGCTCCAAGCGAGCTCCGGTCGGCTTGGCTCCCAGCGCGGAAAATGCCCGCGAACTTTCCTGCACGGCGGCGCGCAAGGGGCCTGTGGCGGCAGCGGCCAGAAAAGCGGCGGAAGTCAAAATGGTACGGCGTTGCATGGTTTTGGGATCACAACCAACAAAATCTGCTTGTCGTACTTTACCTTGTCGAGAAGCTCGAAAGCAGCCCGCAAACGGAATTTGCACGGATTGGGCAAAAAGCGGGTATTTGGGTGCCTACGCTCGTTTTGCCTGTAGCGCCAAACGGATCGAGGTCAAAAAAGCCCGACGCTTGAGGCATCGGGCATGGGACTACGGGATTAACCGCTTGGTTTTGGATCAGTATTTGTAGCCTTCCTTGAGCCAGCGGGCGACGTCAAGCGCGCAGTAGGTGAGGATGCCGTCGGCGCCGGCACGCTTGCAGCAGATCATCGATTCCATCGTGATCTTCTTTTCGTTAATGCAACCGGCAGCGGCAGCGCACTTGATCATCGCGTATTCGCCGGAGACGTGATACACAAAGGTCGGTGCCTTGAATTCGTCCTTGACGCGGCGAACCACATCGAGATACGGCATACCGGGCTTGACCATGACCATATCGGCGCCTTCGGCCAGATCGAGACCCACTTCCCAGAGCGCTTCGTCGCTGTTGGCGGGGTCCTGCTGATAGACGGCCTTGGTGGACTTGCCGAGGTTGCCCGAAGAGCCCACTGCGTCGCGGAAGGGACCATAGAAGGCACTGGCGTACTTGGCTGAATAAGCCATGATGCGCGTGTGGATAAAGCCTTCTTCTTCTAACATCTTGCGGATGACGCCGATGCGGCCGTCCATCATGTCGGAGGGAGCCACAACGTCAGCGCCGGCCTGAGCTTGGGCGCGAACCTGACGCACGAGCATTTCAATGGTTTCGTCGTTGAGGATGTAGCCCGTTTCGTCAATGAGGCCGTCCTGACCGTGTGTGGTGTAGGGGTCAAGCGCCACATCGCACATGACGCCCAACTGCGGGTAGGCAGCCTTGATGGCCTTCACGGCACGCGGAATCAGACCGTCGGGATTGGCGGCTTCAACGCCGTCGGGAGTCTTCAGTTCATCGTCGATGTGCGGGAAAAGAGCCACCATCGGGATGCCGAGTTCAACCATTTCGCCGCAAAGCTTCAGGAGTTCGTCGATCGACAAACGGTTGACGCCGGGCATGGTGGGAACGGGCGTGACCTTGTGTTCGCCTTCCTGCACGAACACCGGCAAGATGAGGTCGTTGGGCGTGAGAACGGTTTCACGCATCAGGCGACGAGAAAAATCGTCATGGCGCATGCGGCGCATACGCACGAAAGGATACTGTCCAAGGGTCTGCATTTTTCAAAAGTCCCCGTGAAAATAAAGAATGCTGAAAGGTTACGCCGACTGCGTGTCCGCCGACAGGCGCCCTTCCGGATCAATCCAGGTTAGAAGTCGTTGCTGAAGTTCTTCGACGCCTTCTTTTTTCAGTCCTGAGAAAAGCTGCACTTCCACATGATCGCCGAGCTGCTGAGCGCGGGCGCGGGCTTTGGCAAGCACCGTATTGCGTTCGGCACGCTTGATCTGGTCGCATTTGTTAATGAGCCAGAGCTGGCGCACGTGACTGCGTGACGAGAAAAAGTCAATGAGCCACTCGTCGGCCGGCATAAAGGGACGACGAGCGTCCATGACGATCACGATGCCGGTCAGCGACGGACGATCGGCAAGGTAACCGCCGATCAGTCGGCTCCAGGTTTCGCGGATTTCCGGAGCGGCTTTGGCGTAGCCGTAGCCCGGCAGATCCACCAGATGTGCAATCTGCTCGCGCTCCTTGCTGTCGGGAATTTTGCGAGAAAGCGTAAAGAAGTTGATAAGTTGCGTGCGACCCGGTGTCTTGGACGCAAAAGCGAGGCGCCCCTGACGGGTGAGCACGTTGATGGTCGTGCTTTTGCCGGCGTTGGAGCGGCCAGCAAAGGCGATTTCAGGCAGGCCCGCGCCGGGCAGTTGGCTCACGGCGGCGGCCGAAGTCAGAAAACGTGCGGAGTCAAAAAGCGACATGGGTCACACCAAAAATAAAAACAGAGAGATGTTAGAAAACAAAACTGAGAAAACCGTTAAGCCTTTTTGATTTTCGGAATGTCGGCGTTGTCAATCGTGTCGATGAAGCCGCCGCCCAGGCAGACTTCGCCTTGATACAGCACCGCAGACTGTCCCGGGGTGGCGGCCCATTGCGGGACGGGGAACGAAAGGTCGATACTTTCGGAATCAACCGATGCGACTTCACAGGCGCCGTCGGGCGCACGATAGCGGGTTTTGACCGTCACGGGGGTGCCGGGGTCGGGAGCGTGTCCCGATACCCAACTTGTGCGCACCGCTTTGAGCGTATGCGTGTTGAGCCACGGGTGTTCATGCCCCTGCACGATCCAAAGCGTATTGGTGGCAAGGTCCTTGCGGGCCACAAACCAAGGCTCTCCCGTGCCTTCGCGGCTGCCGCCCACGCCGATTCCCTTGCGCTGGCCGAGAGTATAAAAACTCAAGCCCACGTGTTCCCCCACGATTTTCCCTGCATCGGTTCGAATCGGACCGGGATGCGTTGGAAGGTAACGTGAGAGAAATTCGCGGAAAGGCCGCTCGCCGATAAAGCAAATGCCGGTGGAATCCTTTTTGCCTGCAACCGATAAATCGAGCATGCGTGCGATTTCACGCACCTTGGTTTTCGGCAGTTCTCCCACGGGGAAAATGGCCTTTTCCAACTGCTTTTGATTGAGACGATGCAGGAAGTAGCTCTGATCCTTGCTACCGTCGAGACCGCGCAGAAGCTCCACGCCGTTGTCGGTCTGACGCACGCGCGCATAGTGGCCGGTGGCAATCTTCTCGGCGCCCAATTGCATCGCGTAGTCCAAAAACGCGTTGAACTTGATTTCCGAGTTGCACAGTACGTCCGGGTTGGGAGTGCGGCCGGCTTGGTACTCGCGCAGGAATTCGGAAAATACGCGTTCCTTGTATTCTTTAGCGAAGTTCACAGCCTCCAGATCAATGCCGATCTTTTCAGCCGCACTGGCCGCATCGAGAAAGTCCTGTCGACTCGAGCAATATTCGCTGTCATCGTCGTCTTCCCAATTTTTCATGAATACGCCGGTGACGTCGTATCCCTGTTCCTTGAGAAGCCAGGCGCTCACGGCGCTGTCAACGCCGCCGCTCATGCCCAGTACCACTTTGACTGCCATCGCAAAAATCCTTGAAAAAAGGGAAGACAAAATGAAACTCGCGGCCCCAAACCTCCGCCGACCTTGAGAAAAGCCGTCAACGGCGGGTTTGATGCCGCGATGTGCAAACGGGTGCCGCAAGATTGCGGCACCGTCAGATCATCTAAGATTGAATTTTAGTGGACAGTACCCACGAGCGGCTGCACATCGGCCTGCGTAGCGTGGCACAGCAGGCATTCGTGGCGCGAGGCAGACACGACGAGTTTGCCGTCGACCTTCGTCCAGTGGGTGGCAGGCATGGCGGTGGCTTCGCCCTTTACCTTAGCCGCGCCGATCTTTGCCTGATTGCCGTGGCACATGATGCAGGGGTTGTTTTCGCGCGTGATCTTGAAGTTGTTGATTGCGTGCGGAATCATCGCCGGCATGCCCATCTGAGTTTCACGGTAAAGCCCCGCGTTTTCGCCGTAGGCTTTCGGCGTCGGCGTTTCGAAGGGGCTCGTCTTTTCCAGACTCATCTTGTTGATGTCAACGGGCTGCTGCACGGCGCAGGCCGTGATGGCAACGCCTGCGGCGATGGAAAGGACGGCTGTCAAAATCAATTTTTTCATGGCTCACTCCAAAAATTCTCTACTCGTTGTTCGGTTCTGTTGCTTGCGGCTTGGCTTGAAAACGCGTGGCGAAGCGAATGGCGTTTTCGGGGCACACTGCAGCACACCGACCGCAGTTGGTGCACTCGCCCGAGGCGATGAAGCCTCGTTGAGCCGCGAGCTTGAAATTGAGTACGTGGGCTTCGGGACACACGCGCAGACAATCGCCGCATTTGGTGCAGCGGTCGTTGTCAAAGATCGGCTTTACGATGCCAACCTTGCCGACGACGGACCAGAAGGCGCCGAGCGGACACAGATGACCGCACCAGCCGCGTTCAAGAAGCAGAAGATCCAGCGCAAAGACACCCGTGACAGCCGCGACAAGTCCCGTTCCGACGCCCCAGATAAGTTCGCGCCACAGGAAGGCTTGAGGACTTACCCATTCAAAGGCAGCAGTGCCGGAGATGGCCGAAGCAAGCAGCGCTGCCGCGGCAAGCGCGTAGCGCGCGTGGCGAGACAGACGCAGGCTCGAGGCCGGGACGTTGAGCGACTTGCGCGCACTGTAGGCGGCATCGGTGACGATGTTCATCGGGCAGACCCAGGCGCAAAACGCGCGACCGCCCGCCAGCACGTAGATCGCCAGCACAAGGAGAGCGCCCATGACCATGGTGAGTTCCGGTTTGTGTCCGGCAAAGAGCTTTTGCAGGAGCGCAAACGGGTCCGACATGGGAACGGTGCCGGCAATGAGCGAACTTGTGAGCGTGCCGTTTAAAAGCGGTTCGCCCAGTAGCGTCCAGCCCAGCCGAACAGTACCGATGAAAAGCGCGAGCACGGCTAGCTGCACGAAGCGGCGAGCCATACTGAGCGCCAACATGCGTGCTTTGATTTTCTGCGGCGAAACCGCAGGTAAAGAGGTCTTTTGACTCATAGCAGCGGATCGTCCATGTTGTTGAGAAAATCAAGCCCGCCGGGTTCGGTCGGCGTTTCGGGCTTTTTGACTTCGGGTTTGTCGGCCGGGTTGCCCGGGTGATGCGGCTGATCCTCACGCCAACCCAGACGGTAGTGTTCGCCGATGCGGCCCAGGAACGTCTTGGGATCGATGATGTTGATGGCCGGCACCTGCGTCGGGCACCCGTAGACGCACAGACCGCACCCCGTGCAGTGATCGGGATCGATCACGGGCACGAACACGGCGTGTTTGCTCAATTCGCGCGGATGGGGCTTTAAGAGCAGCGCCTCGTTTCGAAGCGGACAGTCGCGGTAGCAGACTTCGCAGCGCAGACCTTGCCAGCTCAGGCACGAGTTGGGGTCGATTGCGGCAATGCCCATGCGGGCCTTGCGGATCGAATCGAGCTTTCGGTCGAGCGCTCCCGACGGGCACACCTTGACGCAAGGGATGTCCTCGCACATGTAGCAGGGAATCTTCCTGGGCTCGAAGTAGGGAGTTCCGTAGGGAACCTTGGCTGCGAGCTTGGCAAGCTTGAGCGTGTCGTAGGGGCAGGCCTTGACGCACAGGCCGCAACGGATGCACTTGTCATAGAAGGCATCGTCGGCGCCCGGTGGCAGAGGTTCAAAGCCCTTGGACTTAGCGGTTCCCACGAACGCCGTAAGACCGGCGCCTGCGGCAGCCGCTACGCCTGCGCTTTCCAAAAGAAGGCCGAGAGCCTGACGTCTTGTCGCTTTGATCGTCATCGTGTCAGTGAAGGTTTTCGTAAAAGCCTTGTTGTCCGAAGTTGTCTCCCGAAGCCGTCCTGCCGTGAGCAAGACGGCTTCAGAGAGATAAGCGCGTGTGTCGAACTTGCCCGATTAGACCTTCGTGACTCGAACCGCGGACTTCTTGAAGTCGGGTTCGGCCGAAATCGGGTCGGTTGCGTCAATGCAAAGCTTGTTGACCTGAACCGATTCGTCGAAGAAGGCCATCCAGACCGTGCCGCGCGGCATCTTCATGCGGCCCTGCGTTTCAACAAGAGCCTTGATGCTGCCGCGGCGGCTGGTGATCTGCGCAACGTCGTTGCGCTTGAGCCCCCGCTTCTGAGCGTCGGTCGGGTGCATATAGAGCACGGCCGACGGAGCAGCGCGGTGCAGTTCGGGTACGCGACGGGTCATCGAGCCAGTGTGCCAGTGTTCCAGGATACGTCCCGTGCAAAGCATCAGGTCGTAGTTGGAATCAGGCTTTTCAACCGGTTCGGCAAACGGACGGAAGAAGATCTTCGCGCGGCCGGGCAAGGGCTTGGGCGTCTTGTCGGTGATGCCGTCCAAGTTGCCTTGAGGAATGGCCTTCATGAGCTTGCCGTAGAACTCGAAGTCGCCGTTTTTCACATACGGATCGTATTCGGCGTTGAAGCGGTACGTCGTGGGCTTGCCGTTGACAACCGGCCAGGTGAGACCGCGGATCTTCGGATCGAGATACGTGTCGAAGTCTGCCAGATCGTGACCGTCGCCGAGCGTGAACTGACGGTATTCGGTAAAGAGAGCCTTTTCCGGGAACCAATCGAGACCCAGAGCCTTTGCCGTGCAGCATTGTTTGCCCGGATACTTCGGATCGGGCCACGGGCACTGTTTGGTTTCGGGCATGCCGGCAAAGAGTACGTCAAAGAGGGAGGCGTCCGGATTGATGCCCATTTCTTTGGCCTTGCCGAGTACGTCGGGCAGTGTCTTTTTGCCACCGGCGACCTTCTTTTCGCCCCAGCATTCGGAGATCTTGAATCGTTTGGCAAATTCGAGCATTGTGGCGATGTCGCTCATCGCTTCGCCAACGGGTTCGACCATCTGAGCCCAGCCCTGCGTGCGGCGTTCGGCGTTGCCGTACAGGCCCCACTTTTCAAAGATCATTGCCGTGGGCAGGATCAAGTCGGCGACCTTAGCCGAAAGGGTCGGATAGACGTCGGCGACGACGACGAAGTTCTCAGGCTTGCGGGCGGCCTTGAGCCAGTGGTTGGAGTTCGGAGCCGACTGGAAGACGTTGACCACCTGTGTCCACAGGAAGTTGACAGAACCGTCTTCGAGACCGCGCAAAAGCCCCATAATGGGTTTGCCCAGCACGGGGTTGAGTGTGCCTTCGGGAACACGCCAGAGCTTCTCGGTCTTCTTGTGGTGAGCGGGATTGCCCACGAGCATGTCGGAGGGTAGACGGTGCGAGAAAGCGCCGACTTCACGGGCTGAACCGCAGGCCGAGGGTTGGCCGGTGAGCGAGAAGGCGCCATTGCCGGGACGGCCCTGCTTGGCGGTGAGCAGATGCAGCGCGTAGATCTGTTCGTTTACCCACACGCCGCGCACGTGCTGGTTGACGCCCATGCACCAGAAGGAGAGGATGTCGCGTTTGGCGTCGCAGTAGATGTCGGCCAGAGCGACGAGCTTCTTCTTGAAGCTTTCGAGGGTCTCGTCCGGATCGCCCTTAGCGAGCTTGGCAACGAAATCAAGCGTATAGGGTTCAAGACCGCGCTTGAATTCTTCAAACGAAATGTGCCAGTGGCCACCGGCGGCAGCAACTTGCTTTTGTTCGACTTCAATACCGGCCTTACGGCGCTGACCGATGGCTTCGGCTTCGGTCAGAATGATCTTCTTTTGCTTGGCCTGAATGTCCTTTTCGGCTTCAAAGGCGAACTTATCGGTCGGACGCATACCGTAACCGATGTCGACCGTACCGGTGGCAAAGACGCAATGGTCTTTCACGAACTTCTCGTTGTAGGCCTTGCGGCGGATGATTTCGCGAGCCAGGTAGTTGAGAATCGCAAGGTCCGTATTGGGCTTGAAGATGATTTCGATGTCGGCCATGCCCGAGGACAGGTTCGAGTGCGTCGTCACGTTGACGATGCGAGTGTCCTTATGCGTGAGCTTACGGTCGGTCACACGGCTCCAGAGAACCGGGTGCGCTTCGGCCATGTTGTTGCCCCAGAGAACCATCGCGTTGCATTTTTCGATGTCATCATAGACGTTCATCGGTTCGTCCACGCCGAAGGTCTGGTAGAAGCCCACCACGGCGGAAGCCATGCAAAGACGAGCGTTGGGGTCGATGTTGTTGGAGCGGAAGCCGGCCTTAAGGAGCTTGGAAGCCGTGTAGGCTTCGGGAATCGTGTACTGGCCCGAACCGATGATGGCCACGCCTTCGGGGCCCTTTTCCTGATAGACGCGCCGGAACTGGCGTTCCATTTCGTCGAAGGCCTGTTCCCAGCTCACGGCCACAAACTGGCCGTCTTTGTCGAACTTGCCGTCCTTCATGCGCATGAGCGGGCGCGTCAGACGATCCTGGCCGTAGAGGATCTTGGCGTTGAAGTAGCCCTTGATGCAGTTCAGGCCGCGATTGACGGGAGCGTCCGGGTCGCCTTTCGTGGCGACGATGCGGCCGTTCATCGTGCCGACTTGCAGACCGCAGCCGGTACCGCAGAAGCGGCAGACGCCCTTGTGCCATTCAATGCCGGCATCGGCGGCCTGAGCGGCCTGCGCGCACGCCTGCGTCACGGGCAAGCCCACCGACATGGCGGCGGTGGCAGCAACCCCCGTTTTCAAGAGTTCTCGTCTTGAGATGGGAATGACTTTCTTTTGAGCCATATTTTCTCTCCTGGGCAGATGCACCGAAGCGATCTCAGATTTCGATCCGAAGACCGATCGGTGACTTATGAAGAACAGCTTTTTTGAGGAGCACCGAAGTTTTATTGTGATTGTTGAACTCGGCGCCGATTGAAAAAAGTTGAAGAAAAAAATCAGTCTTTGTCATCATCCGGTTCGTTGCGATGAACGATGAGACTGACGTCGGCAACGAACGGCAACGTTTGAATGGCGCGGAACCGTTCGGTTTCAGCTTCGACCGAGGGTTCTTCGAGAACGACGACATAGCGGCCGGAAGCCGCATCGGATTGATGAACTTCGACGGGAAGCGATTTGAGCGCTTCGCCGACAGATTCGAACTGACCGGGCTTGCAGGTCACCACCAGACCGGAATAAAACATCGGGGGGTCTCTCCTTGCTGCAACGTTGTGTTTTGTTCTACGCACAGTAACTACTAATTTACTGGTTTTTGAAGATCGAAGAACTTCAATAAGTAAAGAAATTTTGAGTCAAATCAAGCCTGTGCGCGTAAATTGGCCTGGTCTGTCAGCAGGCCATTTGTTCCTCAAAAGGAATAACGCTGTGCGGATCCTAGATGCAAAAAAAAACGGAGTCCGAAGACTCCGTTTTTCTGTTTTGGCAGGTTCAGGTTTTGCCTGAACCTGCTCATCCCCTGTCCCAAAACTCCACAGGTAGATGTTGTTATTTTAGATGTAGCCGTATACCAGGCCGAGGCACCAGCCAACGATCACGGCGGTGATCACACCAATCAGACCCGGAAGGATGAAGGAGTGGTTGATCACGAACTTGCCGATGTGAGTCGTGCCGGAGCGGTCGAACGTCAGAGCAGCAAGGTCAGACGGGTAGGTCGGCAGGATGTAGTAACCGTAGGCGGCGGAAGCCATTGCCACGATCACTCCGGGAGGCGTACCGATACCGATAGCAACCGGAACCACGATGGCCACAGCAGCAGCCTGAGAGTTCACAAGCTTGGAAACCAGCAGCAGCACGATACCGAAGGTCCAGGGAGCGGACTGCATCCAGCCGGTCAGAGCGGCCTTCAGGTCGGGCAGGTGGTTCGAGAACATCGTATCGGACATCCAGGCCACGCCGTACACAGAGACGATGGCGACCATACCGGCGTTGAACACGTTGGTCTTGTTAATCTGCTTGGCGCCGCAGAACATGACCATCAGGATACCGGCAAGGAGCATGAACATCTGGATGACGAGGGTCATCGACAGACGCTTCTTGCCAACCATCGGGCGGAGTTCGGGAACGGAGCCGAGAACGGCCACGACTGCCACGGTGCAGAGGAAGATCCAGAGGCTGGCCCACTGCTGCTTGGTGAACTTAACGCCAATCAGGGTGGTGGTTTCGCCATAGACGTACTTGCGCTGTTCCGGATCGGCGATCAGAGCCTGGAATTTTTCGTCCTTATCGAGGTCCTTGCCGCGGAACACGGAGAAGGTGCCGACCATGAACAGACCGACGATAGCGGCCGGGATCACGATGGCAAACAGCTGCGGGAAGCTGAAGGGCTGGCCGCCAACCAACTGGCCGTCAAGCAGAGCCACCATCGACACAGCAGCCACAGCAGCCGGCGAGCAGATCACGCCCATCTGTGCGGCAATCGTGGAAGCAGCCATCGGGCGTTCCGGACGGATGTTGTTCTTGATGGCCACGTCATAAATAATGGGCAGCATCGTGTAAACAACGTGACCCGTACCGCAGAGAACCGTCAGGAACCAGCAAAGATACGGAGCGAGGTAGCAGACGAAGCGCGGATGATTACGAAGAATCTTTTCAGCGATCGACAGCAGGCAGTCAAGACCGCCGGCAGCCTGAAGGGTAGCGCCCGCGCAGACCACGGCCATAATGGTCAGGATAACGCCAACGGGGGGCTTGCCGGGCTTGAGACCGAAGCCGAAAATGAAGATGATGAGGCCGATACCGCCCATCAGACCGAGGGTCATACCGCCGCGAGGGGCAGCGTAGAACAAGCAGGCGAGCAGCACAAAGAGCTGCACCCAGAAGTCAAATCCAATCATTGTTTGTCTCCTAGATATTTTGGGACCGTGGAATTATCCTCTTTGTAGGTACACCCAAGGTGTAAAACTTCATCAACTTTTGATCTTTGTCTAATTGTTAAGAAAAGTTTTAAGAATTTTGTCTTCTTCTTCGTGAAAAAATCGTGAAAAACCCTGAGTTTTTGCGGGTTTACGAGAATTCGTCGAGAGTTGGGAATTTGTAACCGGCGAGGGGAGGAAACAAAGAAAAGGCACCGGAAATGTAACTGCCGGTGCCTTTTATGAGGGTGGAAGCAGGCGATAAGGATTACTTCTTAGGGAGTAGTTCGCAAGTGTTTCCTCAACGTTCGATTTCGTATGGCCAACTGAGAATGCCTCCGAAATTGGCCAGCCGCGTGTAGCCCATTTTCTCGAGAGCTACGGCAGCCGTCACGCTGCGAACACCACTGCGGCAGTAGATGAGGTAGACGGCGTTTTTGTCGGTCATGCAGGCCGGAATATTGCCGTCCTGAATGTCGGCAAGCGGCACATTGAGTGCCCCCGGAATATGCCCGGTGACAAACTCGTCGGGGCGGCGGACATCAATGACGACGGCATCGGGGTCGGCATCCATGCGGGACTTGGCTTCGGACGGAGAAATGTTTTCGTAGGTCATGGGCGCTCGCTCGTTTTCGGTCAAACACAAAAGCGCCGCAATTGTAGCCTGCAAACGAAAAAATCCCCGCGCGGACGAAGGGGATTGGCCGGCGGGGTTTTAAGAGCGACTCTCAGGTCGCGACCTGCTTGTATGTGCGGCATCGTTTTTTATTCAAAGGTGCCGCACAATCAAAGACAGTCAGCGAATTACTTCTTGCAGCATTCGCACTTGATTTCGTTGCGCGGCTTCAACTGCTTGAAGAAGTCATTGCCCTTGTCGTCAACGAGGATGAAGGCCGGGAAGTCGACCACTTCGATCTTATAGACGGCTTCCATGCCGAGTTCGGGCCATTCGACGCATTCGATGCTCTTGATCGAGCTTGCCGACAGAACAGCAGCCACGCCGCCGATCGTGCCCAGGTAGAAGCCGCCGTGCTTCTTGCAGGCGTCCGTCACGGCCTGGGTGCGGTTGCCCTTGGCAATCATCACCAGCGAGCCGCCGTTTTCCTGGAAGAGGTCAACGTAGGGGTCCATACGCTGAGCCGTGGTCGGGCCCATGGAGCCGCAAGCGTAGCCTTCCGGCGTCTTGGCGGGACCTGCGTAGAGGATCGGGTGATCCTTGACGTACTGCGGCAGACCCTTACCGGCTTCGATGAGTTCCTTCATGCGGGCGTGAGCGATGTCGCGGGCAACGATGATCGTGCCGGAGAGGTTTACGCGGGTGGAAACCGGGTACTTCGAGAGTTCCTTGCACACTTCGGCCATCGGACGGTTCAGATCAATGTTGATCTGACCGCCTTCGCCCGGACGGCGAAGTTCTTCGGGGATCAACTCGCCCGGGTTGGTGTCGAGTTTTTCAATCCAGACGCCGTCCTTGTTGATCTTGGCCTTGATGTTGCGGTCAGCCGAGCAGCTCACACCCATGCCGACCGGGCAGCTGGCACCGTGACGCGGCAGGCGGATCACGCGGATGTCGTGAGCCATGTACTTGCCGCCGAACTGAGCGCCCAAGCCGATGTTGCAGGCTTCTTCAAAGAGCTTCTGTTCGAGTTCGAGGTCGCGGAAGGCGCGGCCGGTTTCGTCGCCCGTGGTGGGCAGCTCGTCGTAGTAGTGCGTGGAAGCGAGCTTGACGGTAAGCATCGTGCGTTCGGCCGTCGTGCCGCCGATCACAAAAGCGATGTGATAGGGCGGGCAGGCAGCCGTACCCAACGTCTTCATCTTGTTGACGAGGTAGGGCACGAGCGTGGCCGGATTCAAAATAGCCTTGGTTTCCTGGAAGAGGTAGGACTTGTTGGCAGAGCCGCCGCCCTTGACCACGCACAGGAACTTGTATTCGCCGCCTTCGGTTGCTTCGATGTCGATTTGAGCCGGCAGGTTGCAACGGGTGTTCTTTTCTTCGTACATCGAAAGAGGTGCGTTCTGGGAATAACGCAGGGCATCTTCCGTGTAGGTTTCGTAAACGCCGCGGGAAAGAGCTTCTTCATCGCAGAAGCCGGTCCAAACGTTCTGACCCTTTTCGCCGTGGATGATGGCCGTACCGGTGTCCTGGCACAGCGGCAGGATGCCCTTGGCGGCGGACTCGGCGTTGCGCAGGAAGGTCAAAGCGACATACTTGTCGTTTTCGCTGGCTTCCGGATCCTTAAGAATCTTGGCAACCTGTTCGTTGTGTGCGCGACGCAACAGGAAGTTGGCGTCGTGGAAGCACTGCTTGGAAAGCATCGTCAGTGCTTCAGGCTGCACCTTGACGATCTTATGGCCCTCGAATTCACCTTCGGACACATAGTCTTTGGTGAGCAGGTAGTACTCCGTCTTGTCTTCGCCGAGCTGGAACATCGGCGCGTACTTGAATTCAGGGTTTTGAGCCATTTGTGAATTCCTCTCCTGATTTTTTGGGGATCAATAAGCAACCAGCGCTCACGATCAATACAGCCGGAGCGCATTTTCTAGCCGGAAAATTCTACTCCCAGAGTGATACGCCTTCGGGAGGGGAAAAGCGTAAAGACAAGAGGGCTTCTCCACATATATCAAAGGAAAGTGTGAGTAATGAGGCGATGGCGTGAAAAAGGGTGTGGCTAACCTTTACTCCTTTAGGGGTATCTAATGAATCTCTCGCAAATCAGTTGCTCCTAAAGTGTTGCCATGACCTCAATATTGACAAATGCAACTGGGATCATCGGCAAAAGTCAGGAGTGGAGCAGAGTCTGAGAAGAAAGCAGTTTTCGTCAGTTGGTCGCCTGATTTTTTCACTGAAATCAAAGATTAACTTGCACCGGAAGTTTGTCAAAAAATAGGCAGGCCTGTCGTAGAAATATAGTCCAGGCAGTCTGGAGATGATGTTCAAATGGCAAAGCGCATCGCTTGGTTCTGTCTCTTGAAAGCAGATATGGGTTGCAAGCTGGATAGAATCGGAGGCACTGTTGTTTTGTTCACCGACAATGTGGAGATTTGTTGTGGAAAAGCTTTTATCCGCCATTCTTGTTGCTTCCATCGGACTCACGGCTACGCAAGGATGGGCTGCCGGCAACACGCGCATCGAGTCGTTTAATCAGGCTAAAAAATTGCTGGAACAAAAGGTCTATTTCGATCATCGGGAAACGTTCTACTGTCGGGCGACGTTTGACAGCAAAAAGAACGTGAAGCTACCCGAAGGCTTTACAACACAAAAGCATGAAAAGCGTGCGCATCGTGTGGAATGGGAACATGTGGTGCCGGCGGAAAACTTCGGGCGGGCATTTTCGGAGTGGCGAGATGGTGATGAGGCGTGTGTGCGCAGCAACGGCAAGCCGTTCAAAGGTCGCGCTTGCGCGGAAAAGGCCAACCAGGAATTTCGCTATATGCAGGCCGATCTTTACAACCTTTATCCGGCCATCGGTGCCGTGAATGCTGTTCGCTCCAATTACCGATTCACGGTGCTGCCCGATGTGGCCTCAAGCTTTGGCAGCTGTCCGATGAAAGTCAGCGGCCGTGCCGTGGAGCCGCCCGAGTACACGCGCGGAGCAATCGCCCGCACGATGCTCTATATGCAGGACGCCTATCCTAAGTACAAGCTTTCGAGCGCGCAGATGAAGCTCATGACGGCATGGGACAAAATGCACCCTGTTGATGCCTGGGAGTGCCTGCGAGCCAAGCGTATCGAGCGCATTCAGGGAAACGAAAATCCCTTTGTGAAGGAAGCCTGCCGCAAGGCCGGCCTGCTCTGAACGGTCGCCGACCTGCGGTATCGTTTCGCTCAAGAATCCTCAGCGAGAATCTGCATCTTGACGTCGGCTGGTTTCCCGAAGTAAGGCCATGTCGTCACAAGGAAGTCGACGCCCGTCTGCGCATAGGCGCGAGCGTTTGCCGCATTGATGCCGCCGGCGGCCGAGATGATGAGTGGCGGAAATTCTCGCTTGGCCTGACTCACGAATTCGGACAACGCTTCGACGGAGAACTTTTCACACTGGATGATGTCGGCGCCGGCTGCGGCAAAGGCAAGGCCCTCGCGAATATCGGCGGCTTCAACGGCGATTTTGCGCTCGGGATCCGCCTTTTTGGCTTCGGTAAGCCGCTTTTCAAAGTCCGGAATGAAGACGCGGTGTTGATCGAACACAAGAACAGATTCGGATAATCCCATGCGGTGCACAACGGCGCCGCCCGACATGGCGGCGTATAGAGACAATGTCTTGGTACCCGGAAAATGCTTGCGTGTCACGGCAACACGACAAAGGGGATTGCCTGCTCGAGCTTCTTCGACCATTTGATGCGTGCGCGTGGCTATGCCTGAGGCGTACTCCAAAATGTTCTGAGCTGTTTTGTAGACGGCGTGGATGGCGCCGGCCGGTCCGCGACCTTCCAAAATGACGGTACCGGCGGCAACGGTATCGCCTTCCTCGTGAAAAAGTGTCGTCTGCAATCCCACACGGGCAAAGAGCCGTTCGGCCAGTGCGACGCCCGCAATCGTTGTTTCGGCTTTGGGACGGCAACGAACGATGCCGGGAATCTTTTCGATACCAAATAGTGCTGTTGTGGCATCCCCATAGGGAATGTCGTCAGTAAGAATCTGATCCAAAAGAGCGTCTGAGACAAAAAACATGGCGGCAATCCTATTCAAGATCAAACAGCTTTCTCCCAGTAGGTCACGTCCAGCCAGCGGCCGAATTTGATTCCGGCTTGCGTGATGGTTCCGACGAGTCGAAAGCCCAGTTTGCGGTGCAGTGCAATGCTGGCCTGATTTTCTGCGGTGATAAGCGAGTAAACGCGATGGGTGGCGGAGTCGGCAACGGCCATCTGCAGGATAGCTTCCGTGAGAAGCTGACCGTAGCCCAGGCCGCGCGCATTTTTGTGAACATAGACCGACAGCTCCGTACTTGAAGCGTAAGCCGGCTTGGGGTTGAAGGTCGAAAGCGATGCGTAGCCCCAGACGGTGTGGTCTTGCTCCAAGACGATCAATGGGTGGTTGTCTTTGTTGTGAGCTTTGAACCAAACGAGGCGCTCTTCGAGACTGAGCGGTTTGGTGTCAAACGTGGCTGTACCGTGCTCGACTTCCTCGTTGTAGATCTCAAGCAGTCGCGGCAGGTCGGTCTCAAGGGCCGGGCGAATGATCGGGTGGTTCACTTTTCGATCCTTTTGAGATGCGCAATTCCATTTCGCAATAGCGGAAAACTAGCGCAAACGGAGACGAAAGTGGGCGATCGAGTCTTTTTTTTTCGAAAAAATCAGTTCAGGACAGAATCGAGAGATCAGCACCGCGTACGCATTGCAGAAAGTCATGCAGGTTGTGCACACGCAGTTTTCGGTACACGTTGTTGCGGTGACCGTGCACGGTGCGTTGCGAAAGCGACAGACGTTCAGCGATTTCTTTGTTTGAAACGCCAAGAAGCAGCAACTGAGTGATTTCCTTTTCGCGCGGACTCATTTCCAGAAGTACTTCAGTGACTTTTCCGGGAGACAACTGGCCGCAGGAATGCGCCAAGCTGATGCGCACAGCCGGCTCAATGGCTTCGATGAGCGCAATCGTGTTAACGGGCTTTTGCAGGAAGTCCAAGGCTCCTGCTTTTAACGTGGCGACGGCTGTTTCTACGTCGGCGTGTCCGGTGATGAAGATGATGGGCAGCTGTATGCGTTGTTCCTTCATGAGAGTCTGCAGCTGCACGCCGCTCATGTCGGGCATTCGGATGTCCAAAAGCAGACAGCCCGGAATGCTCGGCGAATCCTGCGTGAGGAAATCCCGAGCCGAGGCATAGGCTCGCACCTGCCATCCTTTGCATTCGAGCATGAAGCCCAGGGCGTCGCGGATGTCGTCATCGTCGTCAACGATGCGGATAATGGTGCCTTGGCGTATGTCTGTTGCGTTGGCCATCTCAGAACTCCTTGCGGGAAATGTCTGTCGGGGTGCGGGAAACGTTTTCGGGCAGGCTCGCAGCGCTCAGAAGCGTCACAACGGCAATGAGTCCGCCCTCAGGGCGGACTTTAAATTGAATTTGGCCGCCGTTGGCCTCGGCAAGAGCGCTCGCGATGGTGACGCCCAGACCGAGTCCGGTGGCCTTGCTCGACAGAAGCGGTGTTTTAAGTCGATGGAAGTCTTCTTCGCTGAGCACTTTGCCGGAGTTTCCCACGCGTACGACCACTTGATCGGCGCAGGGAAAGGCTTCGATGATCACTACGGCGTGCGAGGCCTCGTTGCTTGCTTCCAGTGCGTTTTTAAGCAGGTTGGAAAGAATCAGTTCGAGCTCAAGTTTGTCGGCTCGGACACTCAAAGCCGGTTTGCACAGAACGTTGAAGGATGTTTTACGAAGAAGTTCGGCATTGAGTGTGGCACAGACGCGTTTGACCGAGGCTTCCACGTCAACCGAATCGTCTCGTGACGTGTTGCCGCGGTTGTAGGAGCGCACCTTGTCAACGATACTCCGCGTTCGGGCAAGCACTTTTTCGATTCCGACGCGACTGATATCAAGCAGCCGCTCGTTGATGGGTTTGTTCTTGAGAATGTCCCGTTGGCTTTCGCAGTAGTACTGGATGACGGAAAGCGGTTGCGCGAGTTCGTGCGCGACCATGCTCGAGAGCTGTCCGACAACCGTGACCTTGTGCAGGCTTTCCATACGTTAGGAAAGCGACTGAATTTCCGCCTGAGCGTTTTCCCGTTCGGTGAGTGCTGAAGACAATTGTGCAGTACGCTTTCTGACCAGGACGGATGTACGCCAGCTATGAAGCAGAAGGCCCAACAACAGCAAAGCGACGAACGCCGGCACTTGCCAGTGAGTGATGAGCCACCGATACAGCGTCATTTCCCGAAGGTAGGCGTAGTTTTCGATTTTGAGCAGTCGATAGACGTTGTCGACGGCTCGCATGTCCGTGGTGACTGCCCAGCGGTGACCGTCGGGCAACAGGGGATGCGAGAGAATGGTACGGGCGATGACGTGCGCGATGATCGGATGCGCACCTTGTGTGACGGCCATCATGATGCCCGGGTACGTGTCGGTGGAATGTTTGCAGCCGACGCCACCGAAGCGGGGCGCCAGAACTCGATAACGGCTCTGAACTTCCGTGGGTTGAGCTTCCAGCCAACAGGCTTTTACCATGACGGCGTCGACCAGGCCGCGATCGAGAAGAGAGACGACTTCACTGTTGTCGGTTCGCTGCGTAAAAACTGTCTGAGCAAAGAAATTTTCTGGGTTTTCTCCGAGCTTGGCGATTTCTGCCAAGCCGATGCGATAGGTCATGAAGGCCGTAGCGAAGGTCGACCCGACGGAATATCCCTTCAGGTCATAGAGTTCGTTGAAGCGCTCGTCTTTGGCGCGTACGAGGAATGCGAGTGCCGTGGCGTTGTTCGGATCAGGCTGACGATCGGAAATCAGTGTTCCCACGGCTGTGGCACCGTACTGCGTCATTCGCCAGTAATAGCCGGAACTCGCGACGAAGGCGTCGACGCTCCCCTCGCGGATGCGTTCCGTGAGTGCGCCTGACGTGAGCGTTTCAAATTCCACCGGATGCGGCCAAAACGCTTTTTTTAAAAGATCGGCAGTTACCTGAGTGGCTTGCAGTGTCGATGGTAGTTCAGGCAGCACGATGCGAGCGATGCGAACCGGACGATTGGGAAGCGCAACAAGTGAGGCACCTGTGATGATGTCGGGGCCGGGGAGCATGGTTTCGTCGAAGGACGAAGCAGGGGATGTTTTTGCTGACTGTGGTCCGAAAACGGAAGCAAAGGAGGCCGACGCAACCGCCAGGGCTGCGACAGAGATAAGCCAGAGAAGCTGTTTCCGGAAAGTTATGCGCATATGCTGAAAGATCGCAGCAAAAGGACGACAGGATATAGAACTTTCTTTAGTTGCGAAAGAGTTCGACCCTCACGCGTTCGCCTCGTTTGATGCCTTGCCCGTTGAGGCGAACAAAACCGCGTGCCGAATCAAAGACGCGCATGCGTCCTGTGCCTTTGATCAGAGGTTTCGCTGCGGACTCGTTTACGTTCACGCACAGTTCCCCGCAGATTCCCGCTTCGATGTCTTCGGTCATGACCGCTTCAACGGTTTGCGCCGGTGCCTCGGGCAGATGAAAGACGGATCGCACGCTTTCCAGAAGAACGCACTGTACGATCATCATAACTGCTAACGGATTGCCGGGAAGCCCGATAAGACCCGCGTGAGGCAGACGTGCCGTCACAAAGGGCGAGTCGAGCTGAGTGTCGTGGCCGACGAAGACGCCGCCCGCATCGCTTACGGCCTGTCGCGTGTAGTCTCGCTTACCTTTTCCTGTGCCGCCGACGGTAATGATCACGTCGCAGACGGCATCGAGTTCGACCAGGGTGCGCGTGAGCTGCCGAATATCGTCGGGTACCACAATCGTTCGGATGTCCGTCACGCCGATGCGTGACATCAGAGCAGCAATGTAAGAGGCGTTGCTGCAACGTCGAAAGCCGCTTGACAATCCATCGGCTTCTTGAGTGATTTCGCTTCCGGTGGCTACGACCGCTACGCGAGGCGAGGCCCAGCCTGCCACGCGTTTGACGCCGGCTTCAAACAAGAGCGCCATTTCGCGGGCTCCGACACGAGTGCCCGCTGGCACGATCACTTCACCGCGCTTCCAGTCGCTTCCTTGTTGCTCGATGTTGTCGCCCGGAACCACGCAGGACTGAATCTTTTGAAGATCCATGCTGTTGCGGGACGCAATCACGGCATCGGCGCCTTGCGGCACCGTGCCGCCGGTGTTGACCCAGATGGCCTGACCGACCTCAAGCTGTGCGTGAGAGCGTCCGTTTTCCACGCTCCAGGCGGCAGCCGTTCTCGTTTGCCCGTTGTCAGACGAGCGAACGGCCCAGCCGTCACGCAGGGCGCTCGTGTAACAGGGAACGTCGCAGACGCAGCGCACGTCGTTCGCCGTGACCATGCCGAGCGCTTTTTCGGTCGGTACCGAGCAACAGATGGCGCGCATCCAGTCGGAAGGCATGCACACCGATTTCAAAACGAAGTAGTCCATGAGGGTGTCCGGAGAAAGAGCGTTCAAACGGCAAGGTTTCCGCCGGTTTGCGGGCAGGCGCAAACCTCCGCTTGTGCGGTTGGAGGGATTGTGCCCGCGAGCCGACCTTTCTCCGGGTAAGCAAAATGCCTATTTCGCTGTTACATGCGCGAATAACGGAACAAAATCAAAGGGTTATCCAAAAAGGCGATTTGAGTGTTTTTTGATGCAGGTCGACTTACTCGAGTAATTCGCTCGAAAGAATTTCTGCTGGCAAACCGATGACTGCTCCCAGGGGAGATGTGTTTGCTTGATGCGCCGCGGTTTACCCCTAAACAGGCGGCCGCTTTTTGCGTGATCGGGATGACCCGTTTCGATCATGCGAAAAGCGCAAAGAACGAAAAATCAAAATGGAGAAAAAAATGGGTCTTAAGGAACTTCTCAAAAGCCTTGAGCTTCCTCAGGACATCACGCGCCGCGGCTTTCTCAAAGCAACCAGCATGGCCGCTGTTTTGACGATGGTCAACGAGGCCAGAGCCAAGCAGGGCGTGCGTCCCTACATTGTGCTTGAGACAGCCAAAGGTGTTTTGATTGCCGATCCCAATTTGTGCGTGGCCTGCCATCGCTGCGAGCTAGCCTGCACGGAATTCAACGAAGGCAAGGCTTCGCCGAGACTTGCCCGCATCAAGGTCACCCGCAATGTGTTCTTCGGACCGGAAGGTACGCAGAGCCTGCCCATGACGCAGGGCGTTTGGGGCAACGGCGTGGTGGTTCAGGAAACGTGCCGACAGTGTGCTCACCCGGTTCCGTGCGCCAACGCCTGTCCCCAGGGGGCCATCCGCGTGGATCCCAAGACTGGTGCCCGCAAGGTCGATACCAAGCTTTGCATCGGCTGCCACCTCTGCGAAAAGGCCTGCCCGTGGGGAATGATGAGCTTCGACGTCGAAGAGAAGAAAGCCAGCAAGTGTTTCCTTTGTGACGGTGATCCGAAGTGTGTGAAGGCCTGCCCGGCGGCCGCCATCCGTTACATCCCGTGGATCGACCGCACCGAAGATCGTCCGCGTCGCACCACGCACGGCTACTACGCCCAGGAAAACAACGCGCAGTGCTCGATCTGCCACCGCTAATCAGAGGAAAGGTTTCTTGCTATGACGAAAAAAGTTTGCGGCTACACGGGAAAAGGTCTCCGCATCAATCTGACGACTCAAGAAGTCAAGGTTGAAGCCACGTTCCCCCGCTTTAAGGACGACATCGGCGGCACCGCCATCGGTTACAAGGTCTTTTGGGAAGAAGTCGATCCCAAAACCTCTTGCTATGACCCTGAAAACAAGCTCGTGATCGCTCCGGGCCCCTTGTCCGGCACGGGTGCCATCTGCTCGGGCCGTACCGCCATTACGACGCTTTGGCCTACAGCTTATCCGCAGTCGCTGATTTCGAGCGCGCATGTGGGCGGCGAACTGGCGCACAAGCTCAAGTTTGCCGGTTGGGACTTCGTGATCATCGAAGGCGAGTCGGCCAAACCCATCTATCTTTACATCAACAACGACAAGGTTGAATTCCGTGATGCCAGCGCCATCTGGGGCCAGGGTACCTACCGCTCGGCTTCGATGCTCGCTCAGGAAACCCGTCCCGACGTCAGCATCGGCACGATCGGGCCGGCCGGTGAAAACGGTGTTCCGATGTCCAACATGATGGTTGACCGCTCGCACAGCGCCGGCGGCATCGGCTCTATCATGGGCAAAAAGAAGCTCAAGGCTCTCGTTGTCTGGGGCGACGGTGCCGTGCACATTGCGGCAAGCCCGAAGCAATGGGAAGAGCTCGTGGATCAACACCGCAGCATCCTGGGCGCTCATACTCAGTCCATCGTTCCGCGTAATCCCTCTCCGCTGCATGAGTACTACACGCCCGCGAGTCGTTGGTCGGCCTATCCGGGTGCTGTCTGGGGCGCAGCCAATCCGCCCGTGACCATCACCGAAAAGGCGATGGATCCGCACGATCTCAACCACATCGGCTACCGCACCGAGTTCTATCTCGGCAAAGGCATGTGGCAGTACACAGTGCGCAGCACCGGCTGCTATGCCTGCCCGATTCGCTGCTACTCGGTCATTCGTGACGATCACACGGCGCAGAAGTATGGCATTCAGAAAATTACCGAACAAACCTGCATGCCGCTCTATGGTCGCTGGTGGTTCCCGAAGCTCGTGTCGGATTTGAAGAGCGACGTTGCTCGCGAAGCCAACCTCGTGGGGGTTCAAACCATCGATGATATGGGCATTTGGTGCAACTACGGTCAGTTGCATCGCGACTTCCGCGTCATGTACGAAAAGGGCCTTTGGAAGAAGGTGCTTCCGAAGGAAGAATACGAAAGCATCGATTGGAACAAGATCGAAAATCCGGATCCGTCGATTTTCCTGGATATCTTGCCGCGCATTGCATACCGCAAGGGCGAATTCGGTCGCTGGCTCGGTGAAACGACGCCGGTCTGGCTCAAGCATTTCGGCATGACCGAAGAGGAATGGCAGAAGGAAGGCAAGGCGCTTTATTGGGCAATCGGTCACACCAAGCACCATTCCAACGAAAACGACGGTCAGATCGGCGTGGTGTTGAACTGCATGTACAACCGCGACCCGATGTGCCATGCACACATCAACTTCTCGACATCAGGTCTGCCTCTTGAGCTGCAAAAGAAGATTGCCGCCAAGTTCTGGGGTGATGAAAGCGCTGTCGACGGCATCAAGGACTACCGTCCGACTTCGCGAGCCAAAATGGTTCGCCTGCGTTGGTGCATTGCGCGTAAGGAATTGCACGACATGCTCGGCATTTGCTCGTGGACGGCACCGTGGGAACTCTCTCCGTTGCGCGAAAAGGGCTACATCGGCGACATCGAAATGGAAAGCAAGGTCTTTAGTGCCGTTACCGGAATCAAGATGACTCAGGACGAGCTCGATAAGGCCGGCCTGCGAGCCTTCCTGATGCAGCGTCTCTACACGATGCGTCAGTTGAAGAACCGCGACATGCGTCACGTGCACGACCGCTATCCGGAATGGATCTTCCACGACGCCAAGGGCCGCAAGCCTTTCACGAAGGGAACCATTGTGATGGATCGCGCCGACATTGAAAAGAGTTTCGACCTCTTCTTCGATGTGATGGATTTCGATCAGAAAACCGGTGCTCCGACGGAACGCTGCATCAAGTCCTACGGCCTTGATTGGATGCTTCCGGCGCTCAAGAAGGAAGGTCTGTACTGATCAACCGAGATATAGCCAAAGAATCTTCTGAAAAATGAAAGACAACGACATCACTACGGTTGAGAAAAAGGCCGAACCGATCCTGCAGATGCAGGCTGACATGCTCACGCTGATCGACATCGTGACGCAATCGTCCAAGCGCGTCGAGTTGATTGACCGCGATGCTCTCTATGAGGCGTTTTGCAAGGCGGCCGCCAAGGCTCCCGTGCCGACGGCTCAGGAGTTGGTAGATCAGACGCAGGCGAAGTTCGACAAGGTGCTGCACAACCCTGAAAACGAGCATCCCATGCATTTCCGCTCCAAAAAGGAAATGAAGGCCGATGCCGGCAAGGTGCCGACGATGGCGGCGCAGCGTGAAGCTTTCTCGCGCCGCGAACTCATTGCCACATTGCTTTCTGGGCGCGTCACCGAGGCGCTTGCCGCAGCCGAGGCTCAGGAAAAGTCTGAGAACGAAGTGCAGGGCGAGGATCGAGAAATCACGCCCGAATACTTCGATAAGGTCTTGGACAAAGTACTCGCCGGCGACTACGGCATCGGGCGAATCGAGAGCTGGGACAACAAGGAGTTTTTCCATTTCCGTCCGCTTTTGTCGGGTTCTTACGCCCGCATGCTTTCGACGAAAAACAACCCGATCGAAGCCGTGGTGGACATGGTGCGCGAAACCTCACGCATCTATCCGGCTCTGACGCCGATTGATGTCTTTCAGGCTCCGCCTTTTGACATGAAGCCGGAAGACCTTCAGCAGGTTCTGAAACAGATCTCGGAAGATCCCGACAAAAAAGACATTCGATTCACAACCAACAGCGTTGATGCGGTGTTTCTTTATTCGAACCGCTACATCGAAGACGACTACGCCGACGCCCTTGCCGACGTCGCGCTGGAAGCAGCGATGAATCCCTAATCGATGCGGTCTCATGCAAAGAGACCGGTTGTGAATACCGCTATTGAAAGGAAACAGGAATGACAACGTTCAAAAAACTGCTTCGCCCGATCAGCGCCTTGAGCGTGCTGGCTTTGGGTTCGGCATTGAGTTTTACCGTTGCAGCCGCGACGCCCGCGCCTGAATTCGACATTCAGGGCAAGCCCGATTTCGTGAAGTCTCTCGGTGACGCCGCCAATACCAAGATCGAACGCAGTACGGAGGAGACCAAGCGACTGATCGCTGAGGTCTACAACGACAAGCTCGAGCAGCATGCCATGAGCAAGCATTTCGAAAAGGGCTTGACCTGCGTGACCTGCCACGATCAGCAGCGTCAGGGCGGCCCCGATTGGATGGCCAAGGTCACCAATCCGCCCATGAAGAAAACCTGCCAGGACTGCCATACGGTGCAGGCTGACATGCAAAGCCATACGCGCTCTCACAAGGATGTCGACTGCATCGGTTGCCACATGCCCAACATCCCGGTGGTGAGCAAGTTTGAGGAGGCGCTTAAGGGGACGGATCGCTTTGCGGCTGTCCGCCGTGCGCACCTCTACAAGATCAACACGGATGCTCAGGCTTCCATGGTGACCAAGGATCCTGAAAAGGGATGGGTGTACAGCCGCGACAAAGAAGATCACGGTTTTGTTGATCTGCAGTGGAGCTGCGGTCGTCCCGCTCCGGCCGATTGGACGGTTTGCGAAGGCCGCGGCTGCCACAGTCCTGCGACTTCCGAACTCGACAAGGGGCTGATCTACAAGTCGCAACAGGAAATTGCCTATGAGGTGCAGAAGGTGCAGCGTCCTGTGAAGGAAAGCTGGGACCGTGTCGTCAAGGGGGTGGATCGCATCACGAAGCTTTTGGAAATCACGAAGATGACGCCGGCTGATCAAACTGAAGCTCGCCTGCTTCTGGATAAGGCTGCGGAAATTGCCGATCTGATCAAGAAGGACGGCAGTTGGGGCGCTCACGCTTCGCATTACACCAAGGATCGTTTGGCAGCGGCTGAGAGCTACCTTGCCAAGGCACAGGTTCTGATCGACAACGGCGGCTATCGCCACGCGACCAAGTAACTCGAAGGGGACTTGGATAACGCAGGACGCACGTCAATGGTCTGTAAACAACGGACTTCGGCGTGCGTCTGCAGATCAGGAGAAAAACTGTGACTAAACCGACAATTAACCGCAGACAACTGCTCGGGACGGCAGCGTTGGGTATTGCGGCAGTGCCTTTGGCAGGCTGCACCGGCGTCTCCCGACAGGACAGTCAGCCGCATTACGTGATGGTCTTTGACCAGAACAAGTGTGTCGGCTGCGGCGAATGCAAGATTGCCTGCAATGAGACCAACAAGCTTCCGAAAGGGCGATCTCGCCTTTTGATGCAGCTCAACGGCGTCAAGCCCGACGGCAGCAATAAAAAGGATCGCCACTATACCCGCGTGTCGTGTCAGCAGTGCGAGGAAGCGCCCTGCATTCGTGTCTGCCCGACGGGGGCGGCACATCGCGACAAGGAAACGGGGATTGTGACGGTGGATGCGGACCTTTGCATCGGCTGCAAGTACTGCATCGTGGCTTGCCCCTACAACGTGCGCTACATCCGCGAAGATACGGGGGCGGCCGATCACTGCAACTTCTGCTTGGATACGCGCCTGCAAAAGGGCGAAGATCCAGCTTGCGTTTCGGCCTGCCGATATGACGCACTGGTGTTTGGCGACGTTAACGATCCCAAGGCTTTCGTTACCAAGCTTCTTGATTTCAAGGACTCGGTGCGTGTGCGTCCGCAGTTGGGTACCAAGCCCAGCCTGCGCTACATCCCGTTGAAGAAGGAGTCGTAAATGGAACAAGTCATTGATTTCACGATCGGCTTTTCTGAAAACGTGGCCTGGCCCTGGCCGATTGCCGTGTACCTCTTTCTGGCCGGCATTTCGGGTGGTGCGTTTGCAGCGGCCGCTCTGGTGCGCATCTTCAGAAAGCAGACGCAGATCACACCCCTCTTTCAAGCGGCAAGCTTCATTGCGCTCGTGACGATTCTGTTGGGCATGATCTGTCTGGTGTTTGACCTCACCAAACCGTTGGATTTCTGGAAGATTCTTATCTTCTACAACCCGACTTCGGTGATGAGTGTCGGCGTGATGGCTCTTTTGGTGTTCATCCCGACAATGTTCTTGGTCACGCTCGTGAGCTTTTACGAGTTTGAACCGGTCAAGCGCCTTGTGGACGGCATTCCGTGCGGTGCCGCTCTTTTGAGCGTGCTGCGAAAGATCTTGCCGGTACTCACATGGATCGGTCTGGTGTTTGCGCTTACCGTTTGCGCCTACACGGGCTTTCTGATCAGTGCTTTGGTGCGTTTCCCGCTGATCAACACGGCTGTTCTTCCGGCTCTTTTCGTGGCTTCGGGGCTGTCAGCGGGCATTGCCTGCAATCAGCTCGGCGCTGTGCTGCTGGGTGAATCGCACGAAAGCCACGATGTGCATGTTTTGCACGTGGCCGAGTGGCCGGTGATGGCTGCCGAAGCGCTGTGCATCTTTATGATCGCTTTTGCTCTGATGACGGGTATCGAATCGGCTCAGATGGCAGCAAAGGCTTTTGTCGACGGCTTCTGGGCAACCGAATTTTGGGTGGGCGTTGTGTGCGTAGGCTTTATTTGCCCCGTGTTGTTTGCCTTCTTCAAGAAGTCGTTTGCCACCGTTGTTGCTTCAGCGCTTTGCAGCGTGGCCGGCATGATGTGCTTGCGTTTCTTCATCCTTTACGCAGGTCAGCTCAACGCCATCGGCGGCTAAGCAGCACCTGAAACAAGATGTTCGGACGGGCTCGGTTCCTTACGGGATCGGGCCTGTTTTATTATCTGCAAGTGGCGCATTTGTGAAAAAGAGGTTTTGCGATGATGTTCGAGCGAAAAATTTTTCAGGAGATGCTTAGATGGAAGGAGCAGTATGCGCCGTACTACGCCTTGTTCCTTAAGGGGGCTCGACGCGTAGGCAAGACAACGCTTGCAGAGAAGTTGGGACGGGAAGCCTACGACAGCTACATCTTGATTCGCTTTGATCAGGCCGATCAATTCGTTAAAGATTTATTTGTCAATGGGTTGCGCGACTTGGACAGTTTTTTTTGCGCAACTTCAGTTTGAGTACAAAACGCAACTGTATCGCCGTAAATCGCTCATCATTCTGGACGAAATTCAGCTCTTTCCTCAGGCACGCCAAGCTTTAAAGACGCTTCTGGAAGACGGACGGTACGACTACCTCGAAACCGGATCGCTTGCCGGCATCACAAAACGAAGCAAAGATATTCTGATTCCGTCTGAGGAATACACGCTCGAGGTTCAACCTCTTGATTTTGAGGAATTTTTGTGGGCGAGCGAAGACACATTTACTATGCCGCTCATGCGGGAGCACTTTGCCAGTAGAAAACCAATGGGGGCTCTGCATCAGGGCATGATGCGGTCGTTTCGCGAGTACATGCTAGTGGGCGGCATGCCGCAAGTTGTTCAGGCATTTGTCAATGGAAAGGATTTTGGAAAGGCGGATTTCGTTAAGCAGCAGATCATTACGCTGTACAAAAACGATATGCAAGAACAGAACGAAGAAAATTCAGTTTATGTCAGAAATTTCTTCGACCGAATTCCATCTGAACTGTCTAAGCATGACAAGCGCTATGTGTTGTCTCATATCGATTCCAATGCAAGGCTTCGCAGTTATCAAGGACCGATACGTTGGTTGGATGAAGCCATGATTGTCAATCTTGCCAGCAAGGTGGACGATCCAAGCGCGGCGTTCAATTTGGGCGTTACCGACCCGGCATTCAAATGCTATCTCTCTGATACCGGACTTCTGGTGTCACTGGCTTTCTCGGATCGGCCGTATTTGGAAAACGAGCTCTACAGAGCTGTCCTGCGGGACCAGCTTCAAGTCAACGAAGGCATGTTGGTGGAAAACGTTGTCGCGCAGTGCCTGAAAGCGAATGGACATTGGGCTTACTTCTACGTGGAGCGAAATCCTGAAACCCGAAAGACGACGATGGAGATTGATTTTTTGATTCGGCAAGCAAAGAAGATAATTCCCATTGAAGTCAAGTCTTCGGGCTCGTCGAGTATCAAATCCTTGCTTCGTTTCAAGGAGAAGTTCGGCAAGAGTATCGGGCAGTCCATTGTCCTGCATCACGGAGAAATCAAGTGTCAGGACGATGTGTGGTACTTGCCCTACTACATGGCAACGCTTCTCTGAATCGAAAAAGTCGAACGACTTAAACCAACGGCGTAAAATCAACGTCAAACGTTTTTTGCCCAAAAATTCCTGAGCCTTGCACTTTTCCTTCAACAGGAGGAAAGGCGGGGTTGTTTTTTGTTTTGGGTTGCATTGAACTTTTGACGAATTGGTGTTCTATGACTGCTTCCACCGCTGTGCGACCGCGCGTTATGGTCGATATGTCGGCCACGTTGATTCACCACGGCCACATTCGGCTTCTGAAAAAAGCAGCCGAGATTGGCGACGTTATCGTGGTGTTGACCACGGACGAAGAAATCAAGAAAAAGAAGGGCTACACGCCGGAATTGAGCTTCGAGGAACGCAAGGAAATTCTCGAAAGCATCCGTTATGTGAAGGAAGTGGTTGCCGGCCCCTGGCTCATCAATGATGAATTCATGGACAGTGTTCACTGTGACCTCTTGGTGCATGGCGCCGACAATGTCAATCATGTGCGTCCGGAACGCCTTGTCATCTTCCCTAGAACGGAAGGTGTGAGCAGCTCCACGTTGCGCGAGCGCGTGCTCGATTGCTTGATTCAGATGAATATCGATAGCAAGAAAGGCAACACGGGTGATAAGGTGGCTCGCTTCATGATTGAGCTCATCAAGAAAGAATTCAGACTCGAATAGTTGCCGATGCAGCGCAGAGACGGTCTTGCGGCTTTGCTGGCTTTGCCATTCGTGTCGGCGCTACCCGTGAGGGCGGCCGAGGCGAAACGTCGCATCACGGTATACACGGCCGTGGAGCCGGAGTGGCTCGCCGTTTACCGTAACGCCTTTGCCGCCGTTCGGCCCGACATCGAAATCACCTATGTGAGGGCTTCCGGAGGGCCGATCTGCGCTCGTCTTCTTGCCGAGAAAGACCGCGTGCAGGCCGACGCCGTGCTGGGGGTGTCAGCCATTGCTCTGGAAAACCTCAGAGCCAAAGGTATTTTGGAGCCCTATGCTCCGCACGAGGTCGAGAAGCTCAATCCCAAGATGGTGGAAAAGGATAACCATTGGTTCGGGATCAACGCTTGGGGAGGATCGGTCTGCGTCAATACGGATCTTCTCAGGAAAAAAGGACTTTCGGTGCCGCGCAGCTGGTCCGATTTGCTGCAATCTGAATTTCAGGACCAGATTGTCATGCCCAACCCGAGAGCTTCGAGCACGGGACTGATGTTTCTTCACGGTTTTGTGCAGGGGTTCGGCGAGAAGAAAGGCTGGGAGGTGATCGAAAAGCTGCACGCCAACATGCTTTTTTATGCGGCAAGCGGCGCGCGGCCGGCAGCCATGGCGGCACAGGGGGAAATTCCCATCGGATTGAGCGCTGCCGCTTTTCTCAAGCCTTTTTTGAAATATAAAACTCCCGTCTCGGTGGTGCAGCCGGAAGAAGGCATTGCGTGGGATGCGGAGGCCTGCGCGCTGCCGCGGGGGTGTCCTCATCCGCAGGAGGCGAAAGCCTTTTTGGATTTCTGCGCCGGACCTGCCGTCGGCCAAATTGCGGCTGATTTCAGCGGCATTGCGGCACGGGAGGGTTTCAGCACCGAAGAGGGCAAACGGATTGCCGAGCGTTTCCTACCGATGGATTTTGCCCGCGCTGCAAAGGACAAAGATGTGATTCTGGCGCGCTGGTATGCGCTTGCCACTCGCTAAGGAAAAGGATGTGACAGGTATGACCGAACGCAAAGCCGCCAATCTGCAGCTCAAGGCCCTCACCAAAAAGTACGGTGAACAAACGGCACTTTACGAAACGACGCTCAACATTCCGGCAGGGCGTTTTACGTCCATTTTGGGACCGTCGGGTTGCGGCAAGAGCACGACGCTGATGTTGATTGCAGGACTGGAAAAGCCCACTGCCGGTTGCGTTTTGGTTGACGGAGACGATGTGACGAACACGCCTGTTGAAGAGCGCGGCATCGGCATTGTGTTTCAGAATTACGCACTTTTTCCAAATCTTACGGTCAAAGAAAACATCCTTTACGGACTGAGAGCAAGGAAAGCGTCCGAAGCAACGCTTTCATCTCGCCTGTCCGAGATGCTGGAACTGACGTATCTCACCGATCTGTCCGAGCGTTATCCGGCCGAGCTCTCCGGCGGTCAGCAGCAGCGCGTGGCAATTGCGCGGGCTCTGGCGCCACATCCTCGTCTGCTGCTTCTGGATGAACCTCTGTCTGCGCTCGACGCCTGGTCTCGGGCTTCCATCGGCGAACAGCTCAGGGCGATTCAGGAGGCTTCGGGTGTGACAACGGTGATGGTGACGCACGACCGACAGGAAGCACTGTCGCTTTCGGATTATGTTGTTGTAATGAATGCCGGTCATGTGGAACAGGCTGATGAACCGAACGATATATACGATCGTCCGGCAAGCGAATTTGTGGCGACCTTTGTGGGCGGCATGAACATCGTACGCATGCCTTTGATTCGAGAGGGGGCGGCAACGGGCCTGCGCTATGCCGACGTGAAGCTGTACCGTGCCACGGAGGCTGCGCTGACTCGCCCTTATACATTCGTCGGGCAAGTTCAGGCCGTTCAGTTCATGGGCGACGCGGTACGCGTCAAGGTTCTCCTGAACGATTTCCAAACAACCATCACGGCTGATGCACTACGCATCAATACTGATCGATCGGTGTTTTCGCTACATTCGCTCATTGCCGTTGAACTGCCGGAAAGCGCCTGGCGCACATGGGGCGCGCAATGATTTTAAGCCGCACGTACGACGGCCCGATGCCCAAGCTTCTCCTCGGAGGGCTTGTGGCTCTTTTGGCTGCAGGACTTCTCTGGCCGTTAGCCGAACTCGCGCTTCTCGTCGTGGCAGAAGGGGCGGGAGCGGCAGCGTTTTTAACGCCTTACAACCTGCGGGCCGTCGGCAATACGATTGTCATGGGGGCCGTTGTGGCTCTGACGGCGACCGTGCTGGGCTTTGTGGTGGCCTATGCCATCACGGTGACGCGCGCTTGCGGACGCGGTGCACTCAAGGTGCTCTTTTTGGCGCCGTTGTTTGCACCCTCCATCATGCCTGCCATCGGGATCATCTATTTGGTGGGCAGCAACGGCTTGCTTTTCAATCTGGACCTCTACGGTCCATTGGGCGTCTTTTTGGCCGGACTCGTCTTTGCCTTGCCTCATACAGTGATGCAGCTGAGGTTAAATCTGGCAACCATGGATGTGAAGCTCCTGGCGGCGGCAAGAAGTCTCGGCGCCGGTCCCTGGCGGCGCTTTGCGACCGTGACGCTGGTGCATGCCAGAGCGGGACTGGCCAACGCATTCATGATCGCCTTCATTCTGACGATCACCGACTTCGGCGTGCCGAAAATGCTTGCGGGCGACTTTCCGATGCTTGCTACCGAAATTTATGCGTTGGCGGTGGGCGAGCAAAACTTTGCTGCAGCAGGGCTTTTGAGTCTTGGCTTGCTCATTCCGGCGCTCTTGGCGCTTCAAGTGACGCGACGCTTTTCTCAGACACAGACGAAGGCGGTGTTCCACGTCAGAGAACCCGAGCCTTCGCCGATGCGCGATGCTGTAGCCGGCGTTCTTGCCTGGTGTGTGGTCGGTGCGGAAGTGCTGGTGATCGGCGTTGTGATCTATGGTTCCTTCATTACGTTCTGGCCGTACGAAACGCAGCTCACGTTGGGCAATTACGCCTTTAGAAATTCAGCCTACGGAATCAGTCCCTGGCTGCATTCCCTGATCGTGAGCTTTGCCGTGGCGGCATTGGGAACCGTGTTGGCGTGGATGGGCGCCTACCTGACAGTTCGCATGCCGCAGTTGCCGGGCCTTTTGAGGGCGGCTTACGACAAACTTGCCTCGTTGCCCGTCTGCATTCCGGGGACGGTGCTCGGCTTGGCTTGGGCGATGACTTTTTCCGGTACGCCGCTTTTTACGGGGACGCTCGGCAGTCTTTTTCTGGTGATCGCCAATACGGTGATTCATCTCTGGAGCGTACCTCACATTACGGCAAAGGCCGGCCTGAGTGCTATGAACGGCAAGTTCGAAACGGTTGGTCAAACGTTGGGTGCCGGTCGGCTCGTGACGATTACACGGGTGATTGTGCCTTTGAGTCGTGCCGAACTTTGCGATATTTTCTCCTACCTTTTTGCTTCGGCTGTGACGACAATCTCTGCGGTGGTGTTTCTGTACACCCCTTCGAGCATTGTGGCGGCCGTGGCAGCCATCGACATGATCGACAGCGGCTTTATCAGTGAAGGCGCGGCCATGTCGTGCCTGATTTTTGTTTGCGCGTTGACAGTGCGAGCGGCCTCGCTTGTGGCCTCCGGCACTGTGTTTACCAACCGATGTTCCCGATAACGACCATGCGACGCACGCTTCCCATTACGTTCGTTATTTTGAGCGTCCTGCTCGAGCCGCAGGCCGCCTACGCCTATCTTGATCCCGGTACGGGCAGCATGTTGCTTTCCGTTTTTGTGGGGTTGATTTCGGGCGCCTACTTTGTGACCCGAAAGCTTCCTTCAACGCTCAGAAGTCTCTTTTTCCGACTTACCGGCAAGACGGATGCCCTCAAGCACAATACGCTGACGTTCTATGCCGAAAGCGCGGCATATTGGTCGACATTCAAGCCCATTCTGGCGGGACTCGAGACGCTGGGTGTGGAGAGCTCTTATCTTACGAGCGACGAGAAGGATCCGGTGTTTACCTCCGGTTTTAAGTGTGTGCATCCCCGCTATATCGGCAAGTCCAACACAGCCTATACGGCGCTGGGATTTCTGCAGACCAAGGTGTTTGTGCTGACGACCCCCGGCATTGACGTCTTGCAGATCCGACGTTCTCCGGGCGTCGGTCGCTATGTGCATGTGGTGCATGCCGTGGGTGACATTCACACCTACAAGCTTTTCAGTTTTGACTACTACGACGCCGTTTATTGCGCCGGCCCCGGACAGGTTAAGAGTCTTCGTGCGCTTGAGTCGCTGCGTGGAACTCGCCCCAAAGAGTTGACGCAGCTCGGCTGTCCCTATGTGGACGGTTTGGTGGAGCGGGCAAAGAATGCGGCTCCTCCGCAAGCGGGTACTGTCATTGTGGCGCCCACGTGGGGCCGCAACGGTCTGCTGACCCGAACCGGCGCCATGATTCCGAAGATGCTTGCGCAAGCGGGGTATCACGTGATCCTGCGTCCGCATCCGCAAAGTTTTGTGTCCGAACCGGAATTGATGGATAAGCTCGCGCAGGAACTCTCGCCTTTTGACAACGTCGAATGGGATCGACAGCCCGACGGTTTTGCGTCGTTGTCCCGTGCGCAGCTGATGGTAAGCGATATTTCGGGCGTGATCTTTGACTTTGCATTCGTCTTCCTGCGTCCGGTGATAAGCGTAGGTGCGGGGCCGCTCAAGGATGGGTTCGAAGCGTGGGAAATTCCGCACGAAGCTTGGGAAGTGAGTGCGCTCGATACGTTGGGTAAACGCATATTGCCCGGTGACGAGAAAAACGTGGTCGAGGCCGTGCAGGCACTTTTGGCCGACGATTCTCGTGCGCGCGAAAAAATTCTCGCCTTGCGCGAAGAAAACGTTGTCAATTTCGGTGCGGCCGGCATGCCGATTGCGCGTGCTCTGGTCGCTGAAGTCGAACGCCTCAAGAATCAATCGACGCGCAAAACGCAGGCAAAGAAGGGACAGTAAGCGATGTTGGATTTCATTTACACGCTTTTGATTGCGCCGCTTGAATACTGGATGCATGCGGCTTTGGTTTGGGGCTACTCGCACACCGAAGCCTGGGGTCCGGCCATTGTCGTGATGAGTCTGGCCGTCAACGTGGTGATTCTGCCCATCTACATCAAGGCCGAAAAGTGGCAGGAGGGCGAACGCGCGCTGCGCAAGAGCTTTGAAGCCAAGGAGGCCATGATCAAGCGTACCTTCAAGGGGCAGGAACGCTTTGCCATGATTTCGACGATGCATCGTCAAGCGGGTTACTCGCCGTTTTTGTCGCTGCGCTCATCGTTGGGCTTTTTCCTTCAGATTCCGTTCTTCTTTGCGGCTTATCACTTCCTGTCGCATTTCGAGCCTCTCGCGGGCGTTTCCTTTCTCGGCATCGCTGACTTGTCCAAGCCCGACGCCATGATCAATCTAGGTGCGTTTTCAGTCAACGTGCTGCCGATTCTCATGACTGTTATCAATCTGGCAAGCGCGCTCGTCTATACGCACAACATGACGCGCCGCGACAAGATGCAGCTCTACGGCATGGCAGCGGTCTTTCTGGTGTTGCTATACGACGCGGCAAGCGGTCTGGTGCTCTATTGGACATGCAACAACATCTTTTCGTTGGGAAAGAACATCGTTTACAGCCTGCTCGAGCGCGTGCAGAAGCCCGCAGCGGCAATTTTTGGCGCGGTACGCGGCCGCTTTGCGCATCAATCAACGGAAGTCTTCCCCGGAGGGGGCCTATACGGTGTGCCGCTGATGTTCTGGGGCGTTGCCGTCATTCTGGCGCTTCTATCGAGCAATCAGGCGTTTTTTGTGCCGGAGAGCATCAAAAACGCCGTGTCGCTTTCGTCTGACTTTGCCTATATCGCCAGCATTGTCGTCGCCGTTGTGCTGGCCGTGAAGTTGCGGCTTTGGAAGCATCACTGGGTTATCTTGCTTCTGACTGTTGTAGCTGCGTATTACGGTCTGCGCGTTTGGGGCAAGTGGTATTTCTTCGGGGCCAACCGCAAGAGTTTTGCCTTGAGCTCGGGTTTTCTTTTCTTGATTCCGGCTCTGGGCATGCTTCACGCCGGCATTGATCTGCGACGCTTTTTGTACAGCGAAGCGCACAGTGCGCGTTCCACCAAGCCGGCAGAAACGCTACTGGCTCCGGCCGGTATCTGGATTACGTTGCTGCTGGCGGCATATCTTCCCGTGCAGGCGTATTGCACGGCTGTCGAAATTTTCTCCACACCTGATGTCGTTCTGGCTAAGTCGCTTTTGTGGTGCGCCGGCATCGGCGTTGTTGTGTGGTTGTTTGCTTTTTTGGCCGGTATCGTCGGATCGCGTAACTTTGCGGGATATTTTCTGGGGGCGGTGACGCTTCTGTTTACCGTATATGCCTTCTTGCTTCCGCTTGATACCGGCACAATCGACGCTTTCCAAATCAGTAATCCCGCTGCGCTTTTCCGCTCGGCTAATCTCTTGACCGACTTTGCCGTCATCGCTGTGGTCTTCGGGGCGTATATCTGGCTGATTCGATCCGGTCATACCCTGTGGATCAAGAGCGTATTCGTGCTGTGCATTGTGGGTTCGCTCGTCAACGGCTCATACCTCCTTTGGCAGAGCCGCGGTCAGTGGCAGACCGATACCGCTCCCCGGGAAACGGCGGCCGACGAGCTGCCCGACTACAACGACCGACTTTTCGGTTTTTCCAAGACCGGGGAAAACATTGTCGTTGTCATGATGGACGCTTTTACCGGTACGCATATGGAGCGCATCCTGCAGGCCGAGCCGGAACTCAAGCGCGATCTTGACGGATTTGTGTGGTACCCCGATACTCTGGCGGCTGGTCCATCGACCAATACGGGCATTGCTTCGATTCTGTGCGGCTATGACTGCACGCCGCTGGCCATTAACGCGCAGGGCAGCGAATCGGTGGCGGAAAAGATCAATCGCAGTTACGGCAACTTCATCAACCGTCTCGGCGACAAGTGGGATGTTTCGCTATACGAGCGCAATTGGCTCGAAGAGATGCGCCTGCGAAAGTACACCGATCACGATGTCCTGGGACTTCGCTATCTGAGCGACGCCTATACCGACCGTTACATCGAGCGCAACGACATCGCCATCGGTCGCGGCAACACCGACGAATTTTTGCTAGCCGTGTCGGTCTATTCCGCCGTGCCCTGGAGCGGCAAAAACCTGATCTATCGAGACGGCCGTTGGTTTGAAAGTTTCCTCGGAAACAAGAACGAAGTTCTGGTGCTGCGCGCTCTCAAGGACTGGGCGCTTTTCGATCAACTGCCCGAATTGTCCAATGCCAATCGGCAAAAGAGTACTTTTAAATTCATTGACACGGAACTCACACATTTTCCTTGGTTTATGGATCCGGGCGTTTGCCGCATTCAGACCAAACCAAAGCGTGAGATGAGTTCCGACGGGGTGCCGCTTGCGCATCTGGCAACTGAAACGTGTGCGCTCAAGGCACTTGCCAAGTGGTTCGACTGGATGAAAAAAGCAGGCGTTTGGGACAACACGACGGTGGTGTTGGCCAGTGACCATTCGGCCGGCGACGATCCTGCCTACAGCAAGATTTTTACCGATGCCGGCATGGGCACAGGTGCGGCTCGCTCCAATGCTTTGTTGTTGGTGAAGAAAGCAGGACAAGCAGGAGAACTCAAGACTGACGATGCGCCCATGACGGCGGCCAAGGCGGCCGCACTTTGGACGGGCGTAGAACCTCCGCAACCGCGCATCCATATTTTGGGCAAGTCGCGCGGTGAGGGATATCTGATCGAACGTGTCTGGCATGTCAACGGCAGCATGTTTGATCCCAAGAGCTGGACGGAAAAGGATACCCAGGCACAATGATGATGTTAAATCCCAAAATCGTGTTTCGCGGCGAGTCCGCCTTTGTCGATAATTTCAAATTGTTTGATGTCGTACTAAATAACGGCATCACGCTTCGCGTAGCAATCGGAGGCGATGGCGACAAAACGCCGGTTTTGATGGTTCACGGTCACCCGCACACGCATGTGATCTGGCGCAAAGTGGCGCCGGCATTGGCCAAGGATCGCAAAGTGATTTTGGTTGATTTGCGAGGCTACGGTGACTCCTCGAAGCCCGAGAGCATGCCGGACCATCGTCCCTACAGCAAACGTGAAATGGCTTGCGATCTGCAATTGATGCTGCAGACACTCGGCATTGAGCAATGCGACTTTGTGGGACATGACCGCGGCGGGCGCGTGGGGCATCGTTTTGCTCTGGATTGGCCCGAGCGGGTGCGCAGGCTTGTTTTTATCGACATCGCGCCGACCGCTACGATGTACGAGCGCACTGACAAAGAATTTGCGACGCGTTATTTCTGGTGGTTTTTTCTGATTCAGCCCGAACCGTTCCCGGAAAAGCTCATCAACTTTGATCCGGAATATTTTCTGAGACACCACATTCGGGGACAGCTCAAGATTGAAGGTTCACTTGAGGAAGCGGTTTTTGAAGAGTACCTGCGCAGCTATCGAAAGCCCGAAACGATCCATGCCATCTGTGAGGACTATCGTGCCGCAGCAACGATAGATCTTGTCGACGACAAGACTGATGCGGATAAACGTATCCAAGCTCCTTTGCATCTGCTCTGGGGCGCTCGAGGCACCGTCGGCAAGCTTTACGACGTGGTGCAGACCTGGCGGGACAAGGCCAGTGTTGTATCGGGCCGCGCGCTTGATTGCGGGCATTCGCCGCAGGAAGAGTGTCCTCAGGAATTTCTCAAGGAAGTCAAAGCCTTCTTGGACGGAAACAAATAGAGACGGACGGTATGTCAAGATTTCATGAGCTCATCACGGGATTTCATGGCTTTAGAAACGAATACCTGCTCAAGGACAAGGAATTTTTCGAGCAGCTGGCGCACGGGCAGAGTCCTAAGACGCTTGTCATCGCCTGTTGCGATTCCCGCACCGACCCGGCCATCATTCTGGGCTGTAAGCCTGGTGACTTGTTTGTCGTCCGTAGCATTGCCGCCATTGTTCCGGACAAGGATTCCGCCGGCAAACACGATGCGGTGATCGCCGCCATCGAGTACGGCATCAAGCATCTTGAGGTGCATGACATCGTCGTGATGGGACACTCTAACTGCGGCGGCATCCACGGTTTGCTCAATCCTGACAAGATCCGCTCCGAAGAATTCATTTCGCGCTGGGTATCCTTGGCGATGCCTGCCGTTCAGCGTATCGATCACGAGAATCCCGGAATTGACGCGCGAATGCGCTGCCGCTTGTGCGAGGAAGGTTCCGTACTGCTTTCGATCGAAAACCTTCTTTCGTACGAGTGGGTGCACGAACCGGTGCAGGCCGGTCGCCTGTGTCTGCATGCCGTCTACTACGACCTTGGTCGCGCTCGTCTTGCCTTATGGAACAGCGAAACAGAAGATTTCGAAGAGGTTCCCGCTCTGCATTCTTCCTGATTTCGAAGCGAAGGAACTTTGCAAAATTCATGTTTTTGCATGATTGAAACTTTTGTAATAACGCTAGTTTTAAAATTAAAATTCCATAAAAATCAGAATCTTAAGATATTAATAAGAGGATCTTTTGCAAGGAATCTTGACTGCAAAACAGTAAGAGAGTAGAGTGATCGGAACGTTCAATAACTTGCTTTTTGCAAGAGAAGATCATTTTCAATACACGGAGTTTCGCAAATGTCGAGCGATAATCGGATCATTATTTTTGACACCACGCTTCGCGATGGTGAACAGGCGCTGCCGCAGAGTCTTTCGGCGCGTCAGAAGCTGCAGATCGCGCTGGCGCTCGAAGAGCTTGGCGTAGACGTATTGGAAGCGGGCTTTCCGATTTCTTCCAAGGGTGACTTTGAAAGTGTTTCTCAGATTGCGGCAACGCTGAAAAAAACGATCCCCTGCGGCCTGTCTCGTTGCGTTGCAAAGGACATCGAAGCGGCCGGAGAAGCCCTCCGAGTCGCGGAACGCTTCCGCATTCATACCTTCATTGCCACGAGCACGATTCATGTGCGCGATAAGTTGCGCAAGTCCTTTGACGACATCGTTGAAATGGCCAAGGCTTCCGTGAAGCTTGCGCGCAATTACACCGATGATGTGGAATTTTCTTGCGAAGACGCAGGCCGCACTCCGATCGACGAACTCTGCCGCATGGTGGAAGCCGCTATTGACGCGGGCGCAACGACCATCAACATTCCCGATACAGTGGGCTACACGCTTCCGACGGAATTCGGCGGCATCATCACCAACATCTTCAACCGCGTTCCCAACATCGACAAGGCGGTGCTTTCCGTGCATTGCCACAATGACTTGGGCATGGCCACCGCCAACTCGCTCACGGCCGTGCAGATGGGCGCGCGCCAGATCGAATGTTGCATGAACGGCTTGGGTGAGCGCGCCGGCAATACGTCGCTCGAAGAAGTGGCTGCGGCCTTGAACGTTCGCAACGGTTACTTCGAAGGACTCAAAACCGGCATCGTGATGAAGAACATCGCCAGAACGTCTTCGCTCGTTGCCAAGATCTGCCACGAACCCGTTCCGCCGCACAAGGCCATCGTCGGTTCGAATGCCTTTGCGCACAGCTCCGGCATTCATCAGGACGGCGTGCTCAAGAATCGTCAGACCTATGAAATCCTAACGCCTGAGAGCGTGGGCTTTAAGGGTAACAATATGCGCATGACGGCGCGCTCGGGCCGCCATATGATCCGCACTTGCTTGCAGAATCTCGGCTACACGGAAAAAGACTACGACCTCGACGACATCTACGCCCGATTCCTGAAGCTTGCCGATAAGAAGGGACAGGTGTTTGACTATGACCTTGAATCCTTGGTGTTCTTCACCAAGCAGGGCGTAAACGATGACGATACGTATCGCCTTGATCGCCTCAACGTGATGAGCGGCAGCGGCGACATGACGGCAACGGCCACGGTGAGACTGCAAGTCGGCAAGCGTACCCGTACGGACTCGAGCATCGGCAACGGTCCCGTGGATGCGGTCTATAACTGCATCACGCGTTTGACGGGCGTGCGCTGCAAGCTCACGAGCTTTGAAATCACCGCCAATGGTGCCGGCATGGACGCTCTCGGTCAGGTCAACATCACGGTTGATTATGACGGACGCGTCTTCCACGGCATGGGGTTGTCGACTGACGTGATCGAATCGGCCGCATTGGCTTTGCTGCATGCTATCAACAACATCGAACGCACCAAGCGCATTCAGGAGTTGAGAGAGCCACCCAAGAAGGTTGACGATCTGGTGGCCGAACATCAGGCCTGATCGAATTTTTCAGTAAGTCAAAGCCGTCGTTTCAGTAGAGAGCCGAAGCGGCGGCTTTGGGTTTCTTATGTTTCAAAAGGCAGTTTTTTGTCCGATCCGAGCTCTTCGGTGGACAAGCCCAGGAAAAGCGTTTGATAGTTTTCAAGCGCCGGATTGAAGAACAGAAAAATTTTTGCCTTTTCCTTCAATGACGAGATCTGAATTTTGGCCGGATTGCGTTTGATTTCGGCAAAACAGACGGTTTGGTTGAGGTCGTCGACCGCTACGCAGTCAATCTCGTTGGTGCCATTGCGATCCCACCATGGCCCGACCTGGGTGAATAGATCGAGGTTGCGGAAATGGCGACGGTATAGTCTTTCGAGCACACGGCCGGACCGATTCGGATAATCGCGCAGAATCAACTGACGGATGGCTTGCGTATTGTGGCTCTGCAGAATTCGCTGGTTGGGCAGGATGAAGGTAAGCCAGAAATCCAGCAGTTCGTCGTTGAGTTCGTACGCGACGCGCTGACGCTTGGCGCCGTTTTGCCCGACCGGTTCCAGAGACTCGATCAGAGCGTACTCGTGCTGAAGCTGATACAAATGCGCCGATACGTCAATTGAGAAAGACCTGATGAGTTCGGCGCGTTTGTTCTTACCGGCGGCAATGCGTCGAAGGATCTCGTGGTAGGTTTGTGCGGAGCCTTTGAACTCGGAGGTAAGCATTAGCTGTGCTTCGGAAAGCCAGACGGAATTCTCTTCTACGCCCAGCTGCAGCATGTCCTCAAGCGTAAAGGCGCCCATCGGCAAAAAGTTTTGGATGTATTGCGCTACGCCACCTGTGAAGGCGTAGAGCGCCAAAAGATCGTCTCCGCTGAAGTTCGGGCAATAGCTTTTGAAAACGGTTTTGACGAGATCGGGCAGGAACGGCTCGACGTGAATTATTACGTATTTTGACGTGGCGGCAAGACAACTGTCCCGCAAACTTGTCAGAACTCAAACGAATAGAGCAGGTCAAGCGCTTGATCTACGCCGCTCACTGCTTCCACGTACAACCTCGGAATAACGCGATAGCGAAGTGTGAGCGTCGCCAGGGAATCGAAAATCCCGACGCCGTATTTCACTTTGAGACCCGGCAACACATAACCCGATACCACCAGCTGCGAGCTGTCCCCGACGCCCTCGGTTTCAAAGCCGAGGCCGCTGATGCCGACTGCGTCGCCTAGCGATTCGAACACATGACTGCCTTGACTCAAGCCAAGGTTAATGAGGGCGGAGGTAATCATGGTGTTGTCCGAGTCGCCCGACGGATCAAGACCTTCGCCGCGAATGAGGTAACTCAAGGCTTCCGTTTCGGATTTTGCCGGATCGGTGAAGACAGCTACCTGCGGAGAATCAACCGAGCCGGTGACACGAATGCCAGCAATCACATCATCGGCTGTGCGATTCGGGTTGCGAATGGCTTCCAGGTCCAAAAGAGGATTGGCAACAGCCCCCACGAAATGGAATTCACCTCGGCGAACGAGCAAGTCTTGTCCGTAAGCCTTGAAGTTACCGCTTGGAACGCTGATTTGACCGGTTAAACCAAGGGTCCCATTGTCTTGAATCACATTGAGGTTCCCGGTGAGTCTGGCCTTAAGGCCCATGGCTTCAACACGAACATCATCCCCGATGTGAATGCGAAGATGGCTTTCTATGGGTATGGGCTTGCCGGCCGCCTTTTTCTTGGCACGCGGACGGTCCAGACGAACAACATCGTCGGAAACGTCAACAGCAGAAGCCGGTAGTTTGCTGACTGAAACTTTAGCCCAGGGAACCGAAATGGAGCCGTCAAGCTTAATCAGATCGCGGCTTGCCTCGCAGGTCACGTCAGTGGTGAGGTCAAACTCAATGTCAGGAGGTAAGGTCACGCGCAAGTTGCTTCCTTTGGTTGTCACGATCGCTTTGCCTTCACCGATAGTGCGCCAATCGGCTGCTCCGGAAAGTGTGACTTCCCCCTGAGGTGTTTTGAGGTGCCCTTCGAGGGTGGAAGAGTTGCCGTTGAAGATCAGTTTGATGTCGCTGGGCAACATTTCGAAGGGAAGTTTTGTTGAGTCAAGCTTGGCATTAAAAAGTCCGGTTCGTCCATAAATCAGAGGCTCTTCCAACGTACCGGCAAAGCGCAAATTGCCGAACCACTGTCCTTCGGCGGATTCACCCGGTGAGAGGAAGGAGTTAACGAGGGTGGCGTCTACTGCGAAGAACTTCAGTGTTCCGTCGACGGTGCGGGCGTTGAACAGATCGCTCATGCGAAGCGAACCTTCAATGTCGCCGTTATCTTTGATGTCAATCTTCCAGTTGCCTTCAATGCTGTCTTTGGCATTGACAAAGCTGAGTTGAACGGAATTGAACCCCACCTTCAGGTCGCTGAGATCCATGCGGTATTTGGTGCTGATGTCTTTTGCCTGTACGGTAACACGGCCGCGAGGAAGTTCAGAAAGTCCCGCCGGCAGCGTCACGTCTGCGTTGGCCTTGATGATGCCGTCAGCAACAAATCGTCCCGGGAAGTATTGCTTGATGAAAGCAAGATCGAATTTCGGAAGGCTGAGCAGAATGCGCAGATCGCTTCGATTGGTGAGATCAAGTTTGAGATCGTTTTCCAGGCACAGTCGTGCATGGGTATGAGCCAGGCATGCTTTGCTGACATTGGCTCGGTTGAGGTCGGGCACATAAGCCAGGCGCATTGGTTTTTCAAGAGTGACGGGGCCGTATGCGGTTTTGACTTTGAGCTCGGCAAGGGCGCCAGCCCAATTGCCGAGCATACGTTCGTAAATGCCCGAGATTTTGGCGTCAACGGAAATTGGAGTGCCTTCCGTGTGTACGGTCAGGTTGTGCCGCAGTTCGTTTCCACGTAATTCAATCGTTGTTTTGCGTATGTCGACGCCTTGCGTCTTGAAGTCGGTAAGCTGCAGTGTCAGTCGACCGGAAACCACGTCGCGCGAACGCATGCGCCCGGTCAGATGGCCGCGCTTAAGTGTTGTGCCGAGATAGTCAATATTGCGTGCGGTCAGATCGGCGTTGATGACGGGCAGTCTCGTGGTTCCCGTTACGGCCAATGTGCCTTTGACCGATCCCAGCAGGTTGGGATCGACCAAACCGAAATCGGGCGCATCAATTTTGGTCTTGAAGTCCAGTTCCGGGATGTCTTTGGCAAAGTCAGCCTTTCCTGAGAATTCAAAGGTGTTGTCGCCGACGGCAAAGTAGAGTTCAGGGGCTTCCACAATTCCGTTGCCGTGTGATTCGACAGCGCCTGTGAGCGCCAACGATTGCCCGCGCAATTCCCCAAGAACCGTCAGGTCCTGCAATTTGGCTTTCCAGCGTCCGTTCTGACGAGAACCCCAGACGACGAAGCTGCCGTCGATTTTCAGAGGCGTTTGCGGCAGCACGGCTTTGGTATCGATACCCGAAAGAGTCAGTGAAGCGGCGAAACGGGCGTTTTTCTCCCAGTTGGCCTGCCCGTCTATCTGAATGCGTCCGACGTTGGACTGCACGGAGAAGTCCGTCAGATGCGCGGCGACTTCCGAGCCTTTGCCGCGGATGAGAACGTCAGCCGTAAAGCTGTGATTATCGTCAACGGGATAGGTCGCCTTGGCGGAGACTTGCAGCGAATAATCAACGGCCTTGCCCGAGAGATTGACGGAAACGCCGCTGATTTCCGAACCGGAAATTTCAACCTTATCGGCTTTGATTTCTGCAGACATCGGCAGACCGACTGTCGTGGGCGAAGCTTTCAGCACAAACGAAGCGCCTTCGATGCCTGGGACGTTATTGACACGGCCGTTGAGAGTGACTGTGTCGGCAAGAGCGCCTCGAGCTGAGATTTTTGCCGTTACGGTCACGGGAGGCTGCGGTTCTCGTTTGGGCAATAGGCCGCGTACGCTGTCACGCCATTGTTCTATACGGCGCTTGAGCCGAGCATTTGCTTTTCGTCGGAGTTCGCGACGCTCTTCTCGCGACAAAGTTTTAATGTCGACCTGTTTTCTGGCCTGAGCCTGAGCCCGATGTTTGGCACGACGTTCCTGGGCAGCCTTGAGTCGTTCGGCACGTACCTCTTTGAGTCGCTCGTAGAAGTTTTCAATGTCTTCCGTTGTCGGTTCGGCAACCGGCGGCACAGTGCCTGTAGGGATTGCTTCGCGGGGCACGATAGATGAGACGTCAAGTTCAAGATTGACTTCATGACGGGCATCGAGTCCCAGCGTCATGCGACCCGTGAGCTCCGCGTTCATGGCTCGGACGGCTATGTTTTCCAGTGTCGCGACGCCGTTTTGAGCGGTGAGCGCAAATGTAGCCGATTTGATGATTTGATCGGGATTACCTTTGATGGCAAAGCGAGAAAGCTCAAAGTGTTTAAGATTAACATCCAGCGGCAGGTCGACGGTGGGAATTTCCGGCACAACGGGTTGCGCGAAGGTGCGCTTGAGCATGGCACCGAGCGGTTCGTCGGAGGGTGGTGTTTGGGCCGATGCAAGGCTTGAATCTTCCAGACGCACGGAGTCAATGTCGAGGCGATCTTTTGTCCAAACAGCCTGTGTCTGAAAAAGTCCAACGTTAACAACATTACCGTCAATGTCAGCCTGCAGGTTTTTGATTGCCACGCGCTCGACAATCACGGCAACCGGCGTTTTAAACCGCGAGGTCTGAGTTTCGCCAAGCTTTTGAGTAGGCGATTTCGGGACAGGCGTTGAAGCCGACGACGCCATTTCCTGCGTTCGAACGAGGAGTGAGGCGTCTGAAATCTCAAAGTCATGGAGAGCCACGCGCCGAGACAGGAGCTTGGCGACACTCAAGTCCCATGAAAGATTTCCGTGAAATGCCAGGCCGGGGACGTCGTACTGCAAATTGTCGGCTTTAAGCGAGAAGACAGAGCCGCTCAGCGATTCGATTCTCAGGCCGGGTACGGCTTTTTCGAGCGCGCCTTTGATAATCTGAAGGCCCGTTTCAGTGCCGAGCAGAAATCCGGGGACGGCTGCAAGCACGACCAGCACAGAGGTTGCACCGATGAAAAGTCTTTTGGCCCACGTCATAGTTCAGGCCCCAAACCGATGTAGAACTGGATACCGTTTTCCTCGGAGTCGCCCACCGGTTTTGCAATGTCAAGCTTGATCGGACCGAGAGGCGATTCCCAGCGCACGCCGATGCCTGCGCCTTTTTTCAGGTTGGAAAACTCAAAATTTGTGTCAGCTCGGCCGATGTCGAAGAAGACGGCTCCCCACCATTTGCCCTTGACGCGCAGTTGGTACTCGATGCTGCCGGTGATCATTTTTGAAGCACCCGTCAGATCGCCGTTCTCATCCTTGGGCGAAATTGATTCGTAGTCGTAGCCGCGAATGCTTCTGTCACCGCCGGCAAAGTAGCGCAGATCCGGCGGAACGTCGTTGAAGTCACCCGTTTCAATCCATCCGAGGTGAGAGCGCAGCACGAAGCGATGCTTGCGGGCGAACGTACGAATCAATGTGTACTGCGCTTCAAGCATCAGCGCGTCAATGTCCGAACCCCACATTTGGTTGGCATAGCCGATGGTGTAACGTTGCGAGTCGCCCCACTTGGGCATCAGGCCTCCGCGGCTTCGCGTACGCGAGAGTGAAAACTCGGGGTAGACCATCATGGTCTTGTTGTCAAGCGCCCCCTGCGTGAAGTCGTCGAGTCGGAACTTCAGCGCAATGCCCTTTTGCCAGCCTTCGTAGAGATCCCAACGCCGAGTGGCGGCAAAAGTCAGAGAGTCCGCCTTGGTGTCGTTCAAGTCTTCGTGCTTGTATCCTCCGCCGAACATCCAGAACTGCTCAAGTGCATTTTCCTCAAGCGGCAGTTTGTAGGTGAGGTCAAGCATTTGTTCAAGCTTGGAGATGTCACCTGCAGCCTCAAGACTATGACCCGAATCGTTTAACCATGGCTTTTTCCAGATGAGACGCCCTCGAGGTCCGACGTCGGTGGAGTACCCGAGTCCCGTTTCCACAGAATTTTTGATTTTGGGCGAAACGCGAGTGTGAACCGGCAACTGTTTGGCCTCACTCTTGCGGCCGGCAACTATGTCGGGCGTGACGACGATCGAATTGAACCAGCCGCTTGCCGACAGCCTGCGGTTGAGTTCGGCGATGTTATCGGAGAAATAAGGTTCGCCCTCCTTGAAGGGGACGAGATTTTGCAGGATCGGTTCGCGGATTTGGCTTCCTGAAAAATCGACCGGACCGAACGTATATCGTTCTTTGGGATCGAACACCAACAGCCATTGGCCTTCATTCTTTTCGGCATCGACCTGAAGTTCGCTTTGAATAAAGGTTCCGTCAAAGTGGCCGTAGCGCATGGCGGTGCGTTCTACGGCAGCTTTGAAATCCGTGTATTCCCCGTGGTTAAGTTGCGTGCCGGGTTTGGGAAGCTGACGTTGCAGACGGCGAAAGTGCGATCGGCGCGAGTTCTTTTCACCTTCAATGGTCAGCGTCGCTTTCGTGATGCGAACGGGTTCGCCGAGTTTGACGCGGGCAACGAGTAACGTCTTTTCTTTGCGCGCGGCATTTTTGCTCGCTTTGTCGGAGGTCGGATCGACATTGGGTTGAGGCTGCGGAGTATTGTCAGCAGTTATCGACGGTTTGTTGGAAGATGCTTGTGCCTGAGTCTGCGCGGAATCGGGTTTGACCCAGCGGTAACGGATTTCGTACTGGTAATAGCCCAACGCTTCAAGTCCTCGGCGGATGGCCTTATCGACCTGAGAACGATAAGTGTGCTTGCGCGGAGGAGAGGCTTTTTCACGAATCGGTGTCAGAAGTGCTTCAACATTGTCCTTGGGCTCTCCTTGCAGGCCGTCGACTCTGACATCAAACGCCCAGGCCGACAGTGCACATGCGAAGGCCATTACCGAAAGCGTCGTCTTGATGAAGACAGCATGAGGGCGCGGGTTGTACGGAGAGCCGACAACCTGTTTGGCAACAACCCGCATTGACCGATACGACACGCTGCGACCTCAGAGGCTAAAGAAACGACGACACAGGATGAATTGTGCCCGCAAAAATCCTGAAGTGCTAAATGGCGGTTCAGGAATGGATGAAACATGAATGCACGTTTTTCTCTTTCGGTAAACTAAGACGACACGGAGATGCGGTACTCGAGGAGATGATTTTATGGCAATCCTTCGATATCTAACTAAATTAACGGGACTGCAGGCAGGTGATGAGCCTGAAGTGCACGAGATTCCACTTGAATCATCTGAACCAACCAATGTCGGGCAGTTGACCGTGCGATTGTCTCGAGCTCTGAAAGCTCGATTGACTGAGGCAATGAAACAGGAAGGGGTTGACGACATCGATTCGGCGCACGGCGATATTCTCAATGTGCTCTACCGGCAGGGGCCAACCAGCATGACGGACTTGGCTCGTCGCTCGCATCGTACGAAAGCAACCGTCACCGTACTGGTCAAGAAACTTGAAAGTCTCGGTTATGTCCTGCGTTGTGCCAATACGCTCGACGGCCGTTCCTGTCTGGTTGATCTGACAGATAAAGGGAACGCTTGCCGGCAGAAATTTGAGGCCATTTCCAAATGCATGGATCAAGCTGTCCGGGACGCTCTGTCGGTTGATGAGATAGAGACTTTGGAAGATCTTATGCGGAAAATCAGTGCGCAACTGGAGAAGGCGGAGCACTAAAATTCGAATTTAGTTTGATATCAAATCAAACAATGAAAAAAATCCCAGACGTTTTTTGCGTCCGGGATTTGAATTTGGTGGAGGTGGCGGGAATTGAACCCGCGTCCGAAGCGATTTTTCCGTCGGATCTACATGCTTAGTTCAACAATTTTGAGTTCTCACCGTCTGTCCTGCCGTTAAACGGGCCTCCAGACGGCCAGCCGCTTGGATCTCGAAGTGCACGTCACGGCTCCGTGCGCTTCCAGTCACAGTGAAATGACGATGCTGCCGGTTTTACCCGACCTGAGCCTGTGACCACTCAGTGCATCGCTCGCGGCATTAAGCGGCGAGAGCGAAACGCTCGTTGTTGGCGTTTATTTTTTTCTAGTTGTTTATCGAGGAGACTAGACCTCGGCATGCACCGTACGGCGTCCTACACCCCGTCGAAACCGGAACACCCCCGTAAAGGGAGTGCCATTGTATTCGTTTCCACGGAAAAAGGCCATGAAAAGGCAGGAAAAAATGCGCGATGTGTGTATGTCTCGGTGCACCGTTTTGTAACACGACCGAGTATTAATGCACCAAATGAGGGCGTAAGGCCGTACAATTTGGTGCGACTATGCCGTGAATTACGTTCTCAGGGGCCGTTTTACTGGAGTGTGAAAACTGGCATAAATTTTGCTTTTGTGTGGTTGGGCGGCGAAAGGGACCGCCAACATCAACAGACAAACCTTTTCCGAATCTAGGAGAAACCAATCATGACCTCGCCCGCAGACGTTCTGCAGATGGTTAAAGATAACGATGTCAAGTTCGTTGATTATCGTTTGACCGACACCCGCGGCAAAGAACAGCACATGTCCGTGCCTGCCCATCAACTTACCGAAGACACTTTCGAAGACGGGCAAGCCTTTGACGGCTCGTCTATGGCCGGGTGGAAAGGCATTGAAGCGAGCGACATGATTCTGATGCCTGATCCCGAAACGGCTCGCATGGATCCGTTCCGTGAACAGAACACTCTCATTTTGACTTGCGACGTTCTTGAGCCCGATACCGGCAAGGGCTATGCGCGCGATCCCCGCTCTCTTGCCCGCCGCGCCGAAAACTACCTCAAGAGCACGGGCATCGGTGACAAAGCTTTTTTCGGTCCTGAACCCGAATTCTTCATTTTTGACGGCGTGACGTTCGCCAACGAACCCCAGAACACCTTCTTCAAGATTTTCTCCGAAGAAGGTCCTTGGGCCAGCAAGATCGAATACGAAGGCGGCAACCTCGGCCATCGCGCTCCGTTCAAGGGCGGCTATTTCCCTGTTCCGCCGGTTGACACGCTCGCCGACATCCGCGCCGAAATGGTGACGTTGCTCGAACAGCAGGGCGTTCCCTGCGAAGTTCATCATCACGAAGTGGGCGCCGCCGGTCAGTGCGAAATCGGTACACGCTTTTCCACGCTCGTGCAGCGCGCCGACTGGCTGCAGATCATGAAGTACACGATCTGGAACGTGGCAGCTGCCTACGGTAAGACCGCCACCTTCATGCCCAAGCCCATGTTCGGTGACAATGGTTCCGGCATGCACGTGCACCAGTCCATCTGGAAGGAGGATCAGAACCTCTTTGCAGGCAACGGCTACGCCGGTCTTTCCGAATTGGCTCTGTACTACATCGGCGGCATCATCAAGCACGCTCGCGCTTTGAACGCCTTCACCAACCCGACCACCAACTCCTACAAGCGTTTGGTGCCGGGCTACGAAGCACCCGTGAAGCTTGCCTATTCGGCTCGCAACCGTTCGGCTTCTCTGCGCATTCCGCACGTGGCCAGTCCCAAGGCTCGCCGTGTCGAAGTCCGCTTCCCCGATCCGACGGCCAATCCTTATCTCGCTTTCTCGGCGATGCTGATGGCCGGTCTCGACGGCATCCAGAACAAGATTCATCCGGGCGAACCCGCCGACAAGAATCTGTACGACCTGCCGCCGGAAGAAAATGCCAAGATCCCGACGGTCTGCTCCGAACTGAACCAGGCTCTCGAATACCTTGACAAGGATCGTGAGTTCCTGACCCGCGGCGGCGTCTTCAGCGACGATTTGATCGACGCCTACCTGAATCTCAAGGCCCAGGAAGTCGATCGCTATCGTTGCGCCGTGCATCCGCTCGAATACGAGTTGTATTTCGCGAGCTGATGCCTTAAACACCGGATGCCGACGGAGTGCAGGAGCTTTGGTCGGCATCGGTGAGGTTTGTCTGTACGGCATCCCGAGGCAAATTCATATCGGGATGTCCGTGCGACGGTTTCTTTTCCTTTTGAAGAGACGAGCATCAGCAGGAGTCGCCAAATATGAGCCGAGGCAGCAGCAGTTTTTACGCCCGGCTTCAAGCTGCGGCGGATTTGTTATCCACGGGTGTCGTGGTGCTCGACCGTTACGCACGCGTGTTGTGGTGCAACACGGCTGCCGAAATGCTGATCGGTTGCTCGAGACGAAATCTCAAAGGCACGGACATCGGGCTTTTGATCACCCATGTGCGCGAATGGGCCGAACGCTTTTCCGACAAAGACAAAAAGCTTGTTCCCTATACAGCCGTTACCGAACTACGTCGGCCTTTGGCTGAACCCGAACCTGTACAAATCATGCTCTCGAGCATTGCCGAGAGCGAAAGCAGCGTACTGCTTGAAATTGTGCCCGTACAAAAGGCGATGGACAGTGTTCGCCAGGAACAGGAAGCTGGCATGGGGGAGGCTACGCGTTCGCTCCTGCGCAATCTGGCCCACGAAGTGAAAAATCCGCTCGGCGGCATTCGAGGAGCCGCGCAGCTTCTGGAAGCCGAGCTGGACAATCGTGAGCAACGCGAATATACCGAAGTCATTATTTCCGAAGCAGATAGACTGCAGGGGCTGGTTGATCGACTGTTGCAACCCTATCGCCGAGAGTCTCATCTGGCTGAAGTCAATCTGCACGAAGTGCTCGAACGCGTGCGTAATCTGGTGAGCGCTGAATTCGGTTCGGGACTTTCCGTGCTTCGCGATTACGACGTCTCTGTGCCTCCCATTCTGGGTGATCGCGAGCAGCTCATTCAAGTTTTTCTCAATCTCATGCGCAATGCGGCCGAGGCCGGAAAGTCCTTGATTGCCGAAGGCCGTGCGGAACTCACTATCAAGACGCGTATTGCTCGCCAATGCACGATTCAGCGCAAGCGATATCGGCTTGCCGTCAATGTGCATGTGATCGACAACGGCCCGGGCATTGATAAGCGTATTCGCGAAAAGATTTTCTATCCGCTGGTCACGGGACACGACGGCGGCACGGGCTTGGGGCTTTCCATCGTGCAGACATATGTGGAGCGGCACGGCGGAGCGATTGAAGTCGACAGTCGGCCCGGCTGCACGGACTTCAGTCTGCTTTTCCCGTTGGGCGAACCGATCAATTAACTGGACAAAAAGAAGAAAGATGCGACAGATTTGGGTTGTTGACGATGATCGTTCGATTCGCTGGGTGCTGGAAAAGGCGCTCACGCGTGCACAGATGCCGTTTCGCCTGTTCGAGTCGGCTGCCGATGTGGTCAAGGCCTTTGAGCGTGACACGCCGTCGGTGCTGCTGAGTGATATTCGCATGCACGACATGAGCGGGCTCGATCTGTTGGCGTTCGTCAAGAACAAGTATCCCGGACTGCCCGTCATCATCATGACGGCCTTCAGCGATTTGGACAGCGCAGTGAGTGCCTTTCAGGGCGGTGCCTACGAGTATCTCGCCAAGCCTTTTGACATCAACAGTGCGATTGATCTGCTGCGCCGTGCACGTGAAGAAAGCGCCGTGGCCGAAAGCACGGACGCAAGCGAACTTGACGAAAAGGGTGAAGTACGTCGCACGGAAATCATCGGTCAGTCGCGAGCCATGCAGGAGGTGTTTCGTGCGATCGGTCGTTTGTCGCACAGCCACGTTACGGTGCTTCTGACCGGAGAATCGGGTACCGGCAAGGAAGTGGTGGCACGAGCCCTGCATCAGCACAGTCTGCGCAGTCGAGCGCCTTTTGTGGCGATCAACACGGCGGCCATTCCCCGAGAGTTGCTTGAAAGCGAACTTTTCGGCCACGAGCGCGGTGCGTTTACGGGCGCAAATCAGCTGCAATACGGTCGTTTCGAACAAGCCAAGGGCGGCACTCTTTTCCTGGACGAAATCGGCGACATGCCCGCCGATCTGCAGACGCGTCTTTTGCGCGTTTTAAGCGACGGTTATTTCTATCGCGTGGGAGGCACGCAGTCAATCAAAGCCGACGTGCGCGTGATTGCCGCAACGAATCAAAATTTGGAAGAGCGCGTGCGACAGGGACTTTTCAGAGAAGACCTCTACCATCGCCTCAACGTGATTCATTTGCAGCTGCCGCCGTTGCGCGAGCGAACCGAAGACATTGAGGCACTCGCCGATCACTTTTTGAGTGCCGCGGCATCCAATCTGAAGACCGAGCGCAAGCGTCTGACTCCCGAAGCGTTGCAAGTGATTCGACGGTTTCCGTTCCCTGGCAATGTCCGTCAGTTGGAAAATCTTTGCAATTGGCTCACCGTGATGGCGCCTTCGCAGTGGATTCGGCCGGATGATCTGCCGTTTGAATTCAAGACGGGAAACGGACAGACATCGGGCGAGACGGCCTCCGATGTCATGGCGACGGGTGCAGGAGGCTGGACGGATCAGTTGGCTGAGGTGGTGAGAGAGTTACTAAACCGCGGAACGCCGAAAACGATGGAAGAGCTCAACCGCGTGTTTGAAACAACGGTTTACAAGACAGCACTGGCGTTTACGCACGGCAAGAAGATTGAAGCGGCTCAGAAGCTTGGCGTGGGCAGAAACACGCTCACGCGCAAGCTTCAGGAACTCGGTCTGCGCTGAAAAATCAGTGAGACTTTTTCGTGATGATGTCGATGCAGCACATCACGAAGGCCGAAAGCACGAATGTCAGGTGCAGGACGACATACCAAAGGAGCTTATCGTTGGCGATCGACTGAATGTCCATGAAGATGCGCAGCAGGTGGATCGAAGAAATGGCAACGATGCTTGCCGCCACCTTGTTTTTGAGAGAGCCCGCGTCCATCTTTCCGAGCCAGCCCAACTTTTCGTCTTTGCCGTCGTCAAGGTCCATGCGCGAGACGAAGTTTTCGTAGGACGAGTACATCACCATGACGATTAGGCCGCCCACCAGTCCCATGTCAATCAAGGACAGCAGAGAGAGGATCAAATCACCTTCGCTGAGGGACAGAACGTGCGGCAGGACATGAAAGATTTCCTGAAAAAATTTGATTGCCAGAGCAATAAGCGCCAGCGATAGTCCCAAAAAGACGGGGGCTAGAAACCATCGGGCGGCGTAGAAAGTACGTTCAAACATGCGTTCCATTTCTAAAGAATGTTTTGCGTTGCGGTTGATTGGGGAAAAAGCGTCGCCTGAACAAAGGGCGCAAAGAAAAGTTCCGGCATTTTGACAGGAAAAACTTGGCTCAGGCTGAGATATCAGTCGAAAATGCAACAAATCGTTCGGAAACACAAGAGGAAGAAATGGCGGTGGCGAGCCCTAAAATGGTTGCTATTCTTATTTTTGTCCAAGTCTTAGTCTAACTTTTGTCCGATTTCTACTCTTGCTTTTGTCCAAAAGCTAATCTAATATTTGTCTAAATCTTTGTCTTATTTTTGTCCGGATTGCGATGTTACCAGTTGTGATTCCGCGTTGGGCCAGTCGAATTGTTCGGCAAGGATTGGCTTCGCATCGTGTTGTGTCTGTTGTGGGAGCGCGTCAAAGCGGTAAAACCACATTGCTTCGAGCGGAGAATTTTCCGCAGGGAGCCTTTGTCAGTCTCGATCAGCAGCAGGTTCTTTCCGATGTGAAGACGGATTGTGCTTTTTTTCTCCGACGCTACGCCAGGGCTTATCCGCTGATTGTGGACGAAATTCAAAAAGCGCCGGAATTGGTCGGAGAGATCAAATACGTTGTGGATCGCAATCCGAGCAAAGGCCAATTTGTCATCACCGGTTCGGCTGACTATCGGAAGCTTCCGCATGCCAATGAATCGCTGGCCGGTCGTGTGGCGTTTGCGCGTGTGCGTACGTTTGCCGAAGCGGAGGTTAGACAGTGCGAGCCATTTTTTCTCCGAGGACTCTTTGACGGCTTGCTTCCGCTGGATGCTGAGTTCGGCGACTTTGGTAAGGCACAGTTTTGTGAACTGCTTCTGAAAGGGGGGTATCCCGAGCTGATGGATGTCGGAGATCCCCAGCAACGTACGCTCTGGTTTGATAGTTATGTCAAACAACAGATCATTTTGGATATGCGTAACCAGTGGGGGGTGCGAAAGAGCGATGTGCTTGAACGGTTGATTGCTTTGGCTGTTGCTTTTTCCAGCAAACTTTTGGTGAAAAGAACATTGCTCAATGTCTTGGGGACCTCGACAGAAACCTTTGAGTCTTATCTCTCGGCGTTGCAGGCAATGTTTCTTGTCGATTTACTGCCCGGCTGGAAAGAGAGTGACTATGATCGCCCCTCCCAGACGCCTAAGCTTTTTCTGACGGACAGCGGACTGATGGCGAATCGAATGGGAATTTTCCATCCAAAAGACATTCTGGAAAACCGGGAAGTTGCAGCCAACGAAGGTGGAAAGCTGGCGGAGACTTGGGTCTATAACCAGCTTGTCGCAGAGCTTGAGCTTAATCCGCTCTGGCGGATGTGGCATTTGCGCACAAAGACGCATGAAATTGACTTTTTGCTTTTTAACGAAAAGAAAGAATGTCTCGGCATTGAGGTGAAGTTTTCTGAATCTGTATCGCCGAATGATTTCCGACACTTGCGTTGGTTTGGAAATTTGTATCGGCCGCAGAAGTTCACAGGTGTCGTGTTGTACGCGGGTAATCGGGTGGTGCCGGGTGGTGATAATTGCTACGCCATTCCGATGTCGGCGTTTTGGACGCCTGAAAAATACTGGCGCTGATTGTTTTTGTTTTGTTTCTCATCTGACGATTGCCATGCCCAGATCTTTGCATTTAAGTGAATTTGAACGCGATTTCGCAGCACTTGGCGCCAAACCCACGCATATCCGGCGTCTGTGGCGTGCATGGCTCGGCTTGGCCTCCTGGCAGTCGCAGGGACATGCAAGCTATCCGAAGGCGCTGCAGGAAAAGTTGCCCGAAATCCAAAGTGAGCTCGAGTCATTGGCAAGGTTTAATGTCAAGGAGAGCCAACAGGCTGAAAGTAGCAAACTGCTGGTGATGCTCCCAGATGGCGCGTGTGTGGAAGCGGTTCTTTTGCCGCGACAGGCGCTTTGCATCTCCACGCAGGTGGGCTGTGCAGTGGGGTGCGCTTTCTGTATGACCGGCAAGGGCGGGCTTGAACGTCAGCTTTCCAGCGCAGAAATCGCAGCTCAGTACGTGGCGGCCACTCGCATAAAGCCTGACATTAAAAAAGTGGTCCTGATGGGAATGGGCGAGCCTTCCCACAATTTGGCTGCAGTTAAGGAAGCAGTGGAGTTCATTGGCGACGTAGCGGGGCTGGCGCACAAGCAGATTGTGGTGTCCACCGTAGGCGACGAGCGTCTTTTCGATGCGCTGTCCACTTGGTCGGTAAAGCCCGCTTTGGCTTTGTCGCTTCACACGACCGATTTCGAGAAACGGCAAAAGCTTTTGAAAAACGCTCCTGCTCTGACGCCCGAATATCTGCTGCAGCGTACGTTGGACTACGCCGAACAGACCAAGTATCCGGCGCAGATTGAGTGGACGTTGTTGGCGAGCATTAACGACACTTTCGAAGAGGTTGAACGTTTGGCCGAGCTTGTGGCCGGTCGCTACGCCATGGTCAATTTCATTGCCGTCAATCCGACGGAAGGCAGCGACTTCAAGCGTCCCGATCAGGAACACATCGAAGATCTCATCACGGTTTTGCGACGAAAGGGAATTGTGGCGACGCTTCGCGACAGCGCTGCGCAGGACATCGAAGGCGGTTGCGGCCAGTTGCGCGCCCGCCACTTGAGTGCCAGGCACGAGGTGCCAATTTCGCTCGAAAAAATGTCGAGCTAGAGCTCATGTGTGGTACCGGCGGCAGCCCAGTCAACGTCGTTAAAAGTGCGTGCGAGCTCTGCGGCGGCCTTAAAGCTCGTGCAGTGACACGGCCGCCAGTGTTCGACTTTGTATTGCGTGAGTTCTTGCATCCACAAAGGATAGTCAGCAGGAGCAACACCGCTCAGATGCGTGCCGCCGAGCACGGTATGGAAACGATTGATTCCGAAAGTACGAGAGGCGTAGCGCAGAATATTGGGAAGTCCGGCGTGCGCGCAGCCCAAAAGCACGGACGCGCCTTTTTCGGATTGCACCAAAAGCGAGACGTCGTCGGCAAACGTGTCGGGCACGATGTCTCCGGAATCGGTGCGCTCAAACATATGCCTGGTACAGACCCAGAGGGGATCCCGCTCGGTTGCCGGCACAGTAAAAGCGGTCACGCCCGGAGCGATTTCAACGAACGGATCGATCGGCGAAAAGGCAAGTCCTGCGAGCATCGAACCGCCACCGGAAGCTCGTTTGGCGTCTGCGTCTCCAAGGCGCTCGCGTCCGATGCCGGGAGCTGCCCACACGCGAGTGTGCGGCGCCAGCCGCAACACGTCCATGACACCTGAAGTGTGGTCAAAATGACCGTGCGAGAGCACCAAATCGGTGATGCGTCGGGCATTCAGTCCCAAGGCCGTCAGGTTGTGTTGTAGCGTATGCTGAATGCCGCCCGTATCAAGCAAGATGACGGCGTCTTCGGTTTGCAGCCACGCGCTGTAGCCCCATTCGGCCAACAGATTTTGCGAACTCGTTTGATTTTCCACGACGACGGTAAGCTGCATACGACTTCTCCTGCACAAGACGCGTTGACACTGACGAGTTTAGGCCGCGGACAAGAAAAAAGCTTTCGAAGCGGTGAGGCATCGAAAGCTTTCGGCGTCAATTGTTGGCGTTGTCGTCCACGGGATCGAAGGTGATCTGCATGGAACGCGGTACGGTAGCCGTTTGATCCTTCGGACGCGGGAACGGATTGCAGCGACGGATTGCCGTTTCAACCGCGTGGTCGTATGCCGGCAGTCCCGAGCTCTTGAGCTGCACCGGGTTGCCGGCTTGTTCGCCATTGGGCAGCAGATTGACGCGATAGACGGCCTGATGTTGGCCGCGCTCAATGCCCGGAGGCACTGAATAGAAGATGCGCGGGCGAATGCAGGCAATGACGCTTGCCGCGTACTCTGCCGAAGCCGTACCGGTAACGTTACGCACGCGCGTTCCGGGTGTACCGGTGGTTTTGCCCACTTGACCGGACTGCACTTGCGGCGCACCCGTGATGCGGGCCAGCTCCGCACGCCGCATTTCATCGGCAATGCGCTTCTGTTCGGCACGCTCACGGCGAATGCGTTCTTTACGTTCGGCTTCCTTGCGTTTTTTCTCTTCTTCGAGGCGCTTTTCCTCAGCCAGACGCGCTTCCTCTGCCTTTCGGGCTTCTTCGGCTTTGCGTGCTTCTTCCGCTTTTCGAGCCTCTTCGGCTTTCCGGGCTTCCTCAGCCTTGCGTTCCTCTTCCAGGCGTCGTTCTTCTTCCAAGCGCTTCTGTTCTTCTGCCAGCCGCTTTTCTTCCTCAAGGCGTTTGCGTTCTTCCTCGAGTCTTTGTCGCTCTTCTGCCAAACGCTTTTCTTCTGCTAAGCGGCGTTCTTCCGCCAGACGAATCTCCTCGGCGCGGCGAGCTTCTTCCGCGGCTCGCTCCTCTTCAAGCCGTTTTTGCTCGGCTAGTCGCTCCTGTTCCAGACGCTCCTGTTCGAGGCGCTGTTGTTCCAGACGCTCCTCTTCAAGCCGCTTTTGTTCAGCCAGGCGCTCTTGTTCGAGGCGTTCCTGCTCCAGGCGCTGTTGCTCCAGCTTCTCCTGCTCGAGTTTTTCTTGAGCCAGACGTTCCTCTTCCAGACGTTTAGCTTCCTCCTCCTGAGGATCGGGTTGAGGAGCGGCTTCGGTGTCTTTCGGCAACGGTTTGTCGGGCGTTTCGGGTGCTTTGCCCGCAACGCTTTCGCCGGAGGCGTCTTCAGGTGCCCAGAGTTCGGCGTAGAACGACTCGGGTTCGGTTCGCCACTGAAAAACGGTAAATAGCCCCACAAACAAAAGCGCATGCACCCCGACGGCCGCTACCAGGCCGGCCGGGAGGTCAAAGGGCTTCTGGTTGCCGGGACGAACCGGGCCTCGGTTCTCGCTCTCGCTCATTGACGGCCACCCTCAATCTGAAGGGCCAGACCGACGCGCTCGACATTGGCTCCCTGAAGAGCTTTCATGACGTCAATGACCTGTTCGTAGCGCACATCGCGGTCAGCGGCGATCACCACCGGGGTGTTAAGACCGGCCTGCGCGGTCTTGACGTTGTTGACAAGCTGCGGCATGTCGACCGGATGCAAACCGGACTTGGTCTTGATCGACAGACGGCTGTCGGCGTGCACGACCACTTGGATGTTTTCCGTGGGGGCCTTGCCGGCCTTCTTCACGGACGGCAGATTGACCACGGACGGATTCACGAAGGGGGCGGCCACCATCAGAATCACAACGAGCACCAGCATGACGTCAATGTAGGGAACGACGTTCATGTCGCTCATCAGGCGACGCTTTCCTCGGCTGGATTGGTTACGCAAAGCCATAGCGACTCTCCTTGTCAAAGAGTGCTTCTTAGCGCTGGTGCGCGAGGATGTTCAGGAACTCTTCGCTGAAGCTGTCAAAGCGGTTGCTCAGGCGCTCAATGCGGTTGGCAAAGAGGTTGTAGGCAGCCGTTGCCGGAATGGCGGCAAAAAGGCCTACGGCGGTGGCAACGAGTGCTTCGGCAATGCCGGGAGCAACGACGGCCAGAGACACGTTTTCAAGGCTTGACAGACCGGTGAAAGCATCCATGATGCCCCAGACGGTGCCGAACAGACCGATATAGGGAGAAACGGAGCCGATCGAAGCGAGCATCGGAAGTCCGCGCTCGAGTGCATCCATTTCACGCTGAAAAGTGGCGTTCATACTGCGGCGTACGCCAGACAAAACATCATCGGCGGGGCGATCGGGCATCTTCAGAAATTCGTTCATGCCGGCCACGAACATGCGTTCCTGAGCGCCGGTGCGCTCCGGACGCGTGCTTGCCGTCTCGTAGAGCTTGGCAAGATCAAGGCCCGACCAGAAACGCTTTTCGAAGTCGTCGGTTTGACGGCGGCTTCGGGAGAGCACGAGCATTTTGGAAAAGATCGTGGCCCAGCTCGAAAGCGAGGCGATCAGAAGAATTCCCATGACGCACTTCACAACGATGGAAGCGTTCATGACGAGCGTGATGATGGAAAGATCGGCGGAAGTCATGTTCGGATAGTCTTAATTCGCAAAAACGGTCAATCAGATCGAATCGTCGGGGGCGTAAGGCTTCAAAGCGGCCAGAATGCGCGGATCGGCCTGCGTGGGGACGCCAAGCTTCATGTCAACGGAAGCGCAGCGCACCTGGGCCGTGCAGATGGTTTCTTCACCGCGCACGATGGTCTGCTCGAAAATCACGGAAGCGCGGCGCAAAAGCTTGATGCGGGTCTTCACGGTGAGTGCATCGTCAAGCACGGCCGGACGCACGAACTTCATCTCGATGGTGCTCACCACAATGACGGGAGCGCCTTCGAGGTGCATCTTGTGTTGCTCGAGACCGAGCGTGCGCAAAAATTCCGTGCGTGCGCGCTCCATGTAACGCAGATAATTGGCGTGGTACACGATGCCGCCCGCGTCGGTGTCTTCCCAGTAGATGCGAACAGGAAAAGAAAAGATTTTTTCAGTCATATAACAAAGCGTCCGCGCTCGGCTCGGTGCGGACGCCGAAAATCGGTCAGAATTAGGCATTGCGCCTCCGGGCAAAAGCCCTGTTTCGGGCGGGCGCAATCATCGAGTCGAAAGTATATTGGATTGCAATCGTGCGCGAAAGACGGATTGCCTTTTTTGAGAAGGACTTAAGTGTTTCTTTCTGTTGAAAAATTCACGCCGCTATTACGGCTGATTTTGTGCGCTACAACACTCCTTGCGGCGGCATTGTCCTCGGGCTGTACGGATCCTGTCAACGCGCCTCGGGCGCTTTCGGACTATGCATCCAACACGCTTTTTACCTCCTTTTCGGGACGCAGTCCCAAAACGCTTGATCCGCAGGTGTCTTACTCAAGCGACGAGACGATATACACCTACAGCGTCTACGAACCGCTTTACGGCTACGAATACTTAAAGCGCCCCTATACGCTGATGCCGCTGACGGCCGAAAAAGTTGTCAAGCCCGTGTATCTTGATGCGGATAAAAAAGTCTTGTCCGAAGAGGCCGACAGCAAGGACATTGCGTACTCCGTCTACACGATTCCGATCCGAAAAGGCATTCAATTTGCCCCGCATCCGGCGTTTGCCAAGGATGAAAAGGGCGAACCTCTTTGCCTGACGCTCAATCCCGAACGCGCCAAGGCGCTCTCCAGCCCCCTGGAGCTGACCGAGCGCGGTACGCGAGAGCTTACTGCGCATGACTATGTTTACGGCATCAAGCGCATTGCGTCGCCTGCCGTCGTCAGTCCCGCTTTCGGTATTCTGCGGGCCTATATCGTCGGTTTCGACGAACTCAGTGAGGCGATCGGCAATGCATGGAAAAAGGCCAGAGAGGCAGGAGATTCCGCCTCGCGCATTGATCTCACGAAGTTTGACTGCGAGGGACTCAAGGCGCTCGACGAGCACACGCTGCAGATCACCATTCGCGGCAAATACCCGCAGTTCGACAATTGGATGGCAATGGCCTTCTTTGCGCCGATGCCTTGGGAGGCCGAGGCGTTTTACGCCAATCCCGGTTTTGCAGAAAATAATATTTCCCTGGACACCTGGCCGGTGGGAACGGGCCCATACATGCTCACCGTGTCGCGGCAAAACCGAGAGCATGTGCTCGAGCGCAATCCCAACTATCGCGGACTGATCTATCCGTGTGAAGGTTCCGAAGAAGACCGCCGAAACGGCTTTTTGGCCGACTGCGGCAAAAAGACACCTTTCGTGGACCGAATTGTTCTGACGATGGAAAAGGAGGCGGTGCCGACCACATCGAAATTCCTGCAGGGCTATTACGACAGTCCTCAGATCACGCGTCTTGACGTGGGGCAGGGCTACATTGTGGCGATGGGGGACGATCCCGACAAGGAAAAGCTCTACAAGGAAAAGCGTCTGCAGTTTCCGACCGCTGTCGAAGCCAACCTTTGGCACATTGGCTTTAATTGGCTCGATCCTGTGGTCGGCGCCGGCAAGACGCCGCAAGAAGCGCGCCGCAACAAGCTGCTGCGCCAGGCGATTTCCATTGCGCTCGATTGGGAAGAACAGATAGCGATTTTTGAAAAAGGGCAGGGGCAGACTGCTCACGGTCCGCTGCCGCCGGGGCTTTTCGGATGGCGTGACGACGGACCTTCGGCCTTTAATCCCGTCGTTTACAAAAAGGATGGCGACGGGCGCGTCAAGCGCCGCTCGATAGAAGAGGCGAAAAAGCTCATGGCCGAAGCTGGCTATCCGGACGGACGGGATGCCCAAACAGGACGCCCATTGGTGTTGAATTTCGATTGGCAGGGAACGAGTGCCGGCTCCAAGTCGTTTTTGGACTGGACGGCGCGGCAGTTTGCCAAGATCGGTATTCAGCTTGAGATTCGAGCCACCGACTACAACCGTTTCCAGGATAAGATGGCCAAGGGATCGGCGCAGATTTACTACTGGGGGTGGCTAGCGGACTATCCGGACGCTGAAAACTTCTTCACGCTTTTGTACGGTCCCAACAGCAAAGCCGTCAACGGCGCGGGAGAAAACGCAAGCAACTATCAAAACGCACGGTTTGACGCATTGTTCGAGTCGCTTCGCAATCTTGAAAACGGTCCGCGCAAGGCCGAGGTGATCGACGAAATGATCCGTATCGTGCAGGAGGATGCTCCCTGGAGTTTCGGCTACTTTCCCACTTCGGCAGCAGCGCTTCATCATTGGGTGAAAAACGCCAAGCCCACTCAAATGATTCGTAACAATGTGCAGTACATCCGCATCGACAGTAAGGAGCGTATGGCGCAGATTCAAGCGTGGAATTCGCCCGTTGTCTGGCCTGTAATTCTGATTCTGGCGGCCATTTCGGCGCTTGTTTGGTTTGTGCGGCGACATCTGATCAAACGCAGTCTGCAGCGCGGAATTCATAGGGGGGATCGTGCATGATCGGCTACATCCTTCGACGCATCGCCTACGGCTTTTTGATTTTGCTTGGCGTCAACGCGCTCACTTTCGCTCTCTTTTTTGCCGTCAACACGCCCGACGACATGGCGCGTTTGGCCATCGGCGGGCGATACGTCACGTCCGAAGCGATCGAAAACTGGAAGACGGCGCACGGCTACGATTTGCCGCTTGTCTATAACGACGAGGCGCAGGGCATCGAAAAGATTACCAAAACCGTTTTTTACACGCGATCGGCTCCGCTTTTGACGGGCGATCTGGGACTGTCGGATGCCGGTCGAAGCATCAATCGGGAAATTGCCGAACGCGTAGGCCCGTCGCTGGCACTTGCCGTACCCACATTTGTGCTGGGCGTTTTCGTGATGCTCGTCTTCTCCCTTATGGTGGTGCTGGTGCGACGTACCAAACTTGAGTGGGCGGCGGTGGCCTTTGCGGTCACGGTGATGAGCGTTTCGAGCCTTTTTTACATCATTCTCGGACAGTGGCTTTTTGCCAAAACGCTCAGGCTTGTGCCCGTTTCTGGTTTTATGGACGGCTGGCGCATGGCGGTCTTTTTGATTCTTCCGGTGGCTATCGGCATCTTCTCGCGACTGGGCAGCGACACTTTGCTGTATCGCGCCATGTTCCTTGAGGAAGTTGGCAAAGATTACGTCAGAACAGCCCGCGCCAAGGGGGCGTCGCACGCCCGAGTCATGTTCGTGCATGTGCTCAGAAACGCTATGCTGCCGATTTTGACGAGTACCGTGGCAGTGTTTCCGATGCTTTTCATGGGAAGCCTCATCATGGAGAGCTTTTTCGGCATTCCGGGGCTGGGCTCATACACGATCGATGCCATCAACGCGCAGGACTTTTCCATTGTCCGCGCCATGTTTTTTTTGGGTACCGCGGCTTATGTGCTGGGGCTGCTGTTGACGGACATTGCCTATACGATTGCCGATCCGCGCATTCGGTTGAAATAAGACATGTTTGACGTGAAGTTTGTTTTTCTCTGGACGGACGCCGTGTTGTGGCTCTTGGTGCTGGGCCTCATCGGCTACGTTGTTTACGTGCTGCGAACAGAGGAGCTTGCTCGCAAGTGGCGCAAGGTTCTCAACAATAAAACCGCGGTGGCAGCCGCGGCAGTTCTTTCGGTTTTCTTTGCGGCGGCTTTAGCCGATAGTGTGCACTATCGCCGTGCTCTGCCCGCAGCCGACGGTGCAGCCGTTGCCGCTTGGGACACCAAAACCGTGTCGCTTTTGGACGCATTGGTGGGTGAAAAGATCGCCGGGCGCGAAAGAAGCTACTCGGCTCCGTTTTCTCTTTACGACTTTGATAAGACGACCGTGGTGACCGAAGATGGCCCCAAGCGCGTACACGCCAAACTCAAGGGAGCGGGGGCAGGTGTCAATGAAGACAAGCCGTTGCAGTCGCTTTTTCGAAAGATTGAGATGGGAGTGATGACCGGAGCCGTCGGGGTCTTGACAACATGGCTTCTGATCGGCGCGGTTGCCGCCTGTGTGCGGCGGGAAGGCTTTGGGCGGGCGATGATTGCCGTGACGGCACGAAGCAATCCGTGGAGGCCGGCCATTTTGGTTTGGCTGCTGGCTATTTTCCTGGGCTGTGTTTTGGTGTTCGTCTGGCCCGTGTGGCATCCGTTCGGAACGGATGCCACGGGCAACGACGTGCTGTACGGTGCGGTAAAGAGCATCCGCACGGCCTTTGCGATCGGGTTGCTGGCGACTTTTTCTACGCTTCCCTTTGCCGTGACGTTGGGTATTGCTGCCGGCTACTTCAAGGGTAAGGTCGATGATGTGATTCAGTACGTTTACACGACCATATCTTCCATTCCGTCGGTACTTTTGATTGCGGCTTCCGTGCTGATGATTCAGGTTTTCATCGACAAGCATCCCGAGATGTACGCCACGGGACTTGAGCGCGCCGACGTGAGACTCTTTTTGCTTGCGGTGATTATCGGGCTTACCAGTTGGGCGGGGTTGGCAAGACTGTTGCGGGCCGAAACGATGAAAGTGAGCGCCATGGATTTCGTGACGGCTGCCAAGGCCTTCGGCGTGTCGTCAACGCGCATCATGGCCAGACACGTTTTTCCCAACGTCGCACACATCGTCCTCATTGTCGCCGTACTCGACTTCTCGGGCATTGTTCTGTACGAAGCCGTGCTCAGCTATGTGGGCGTGGGTGTGGATCCGGTGACCGATTCGTTCGGTTCGATGATCAATGCGGCGGCTTCCGAAATGAGCCGCTCGCCTGTGATTTGGTGGAATTTGGCGGCAAGTTTTGTCTTTATGGTGACGTTGGTGCTTTCGGCAAACTTGTTTGCTTCCGGCGTGCGCGATGCGTTTGATCCGCGAAACGCAGGCGGCAAAGCGTAAGGAACGGCGATGGCAGAAATTCTCAACGTCAAGAATCTGAGCGTACGGATCGGAGGCCAAACTTCTCTGACGGCCGTTGACGACGTGTCGTTTTCGATCCACTCGGGGGAATGCTTTGCGCTTGTGGGCGAATCGGGCTGCGGCAAGTCGCTTACGGCGCTTTCCCTGATGCGTCTTCTGCCCGACGGCTTATATATCGATCGCGGCGAGGTGCACCTCAACGGAACGGATTTGCTGGAACTCACTGAGCGCGAGATGCAGGCCGTAAGAGGCGATCGCATCGCGATGATTTTTCAGGAGCCTGCCACGAGCCTTAATCCCGTGATGACGGTGGGTGAGCAGATTGTTGAAGCGGTTCGACTGCATGAGCGTGTCAGCAAGGAAGAGGCCAGGCAAAGGGCGCTGCAGTGGCTCGCCCGCGTCGGCCTGGACGAGCCGCAAAAGCGTTTCGATGCGTTTGCGCACGAACTTTCGGGAGGCCAGAAGCAACGTGTCATGATCGCCATGGCACTGGCTTGTCGTCCCGATGTCGTGGTGGCTGACGAACCCACGACGGCGCTTGACGTAACGCGTCAGGCGCAGATTTTGGATTTGCTCAAGGAACTGCAGAAAGAGCACGGTATAGCCCTGTTGCTGATCACACACGATCTGGCGCTGGTGCGTCAGTATGCCGATCGGGTGGCGCTGATGTACGCCGGGCAGATCGTGGAACAGAGCAAAGTTTCCGATTTTTTTGAAAACCCGAGTCATCCGTATGCCCGTCTTCTTTTGAGTGCGGTGCCGAGTGCCGACAAAAGTGCGCAGACCCTTACCGGAATCGCGGGAAGTGTTCCGGAACTCTCGGCGATGCCCTCAGGCTGCCGTTTTGCACCGCGCTGTCCGGCTGCCAAAGAGGCGTGCTTGCAGAAGTGTCCGGCAATGCGGCCGATGGTTCCCGGTCGTTTGGTTCGATGCTTCTATCCTGATTCGCCGGTAACAAGCAGTACAACGCAGTTGCAAAAGACGATGCGTTCCGAAGAAACGGTACTGAAGCTCACGGACGTATCGGTGACGTACGGCAGCCGCGGCGGTCTCTTTTTTCGACAGAAAGCCTTTGAGGCGGTCAGTCACGCAACGCTGTCTTTGGCCCGAGGAAAGACCTTGGCTTTGGTTGGAGAGTCCGGATCCGGCAAAACGACGCTGGGCAAGGCCGCCTTGGGACTTTTGGAAAATGCAGCGGTGAGCGGCAGCGTGGAGATAGCCGGAGAGGTGGCCTTTGACGCACGCGGACGCTTTAAACGGCATTTGAGAAGCTGCGCGCAGATCGTGTTTCAGGATCCGTTTGCGTCGCTTGATCCGCGCATGAGCGTGGGGGAATTGGTGAGCGAAGGAATCATGGCGTTGTGTCCGGGACTCTCCAAGGCAGATGCACGTAGGAAAGTGAGCGAGCTTCTCGACAGTGTGGGACTGCCGTCTGCAGCAGCCGATCGCCTGGCGCATGAATTTTCCGGCGGACAACGTCAGCGCATTGCCATTGCCAGAGCGCTGGCCGTTGAACCGCAAATCGTGGTTTGTGACGAGCCGACCTCCGCGCTGGATGTTTCGGTGCAGGCTCAGATTCTTAATTTGCTTCGGGAAATTCAGGCCGAGCAGGGCGTGTCGTATTTGTTCATTACACACAACTTTGCAGTGGTCGAATTTATGGCGCACGAGGTGGCGGTGATGCAACACGGGCGCATCGTTGAAAGCGGAACAGCTGCAGAAGTTCTCACGCATCCGCAGCGCGCCTATACCCAAACGCTTCTGGCGGCTGTGCCTCGTCTTTAGTTGTGCGGAAAAGAAAAATGCCTCCGCGCGGGAGGCATTTTTCGAAGGCCTGGGAGCTGCGTTCCGACTAACGGGCGTCGCTTGCCTTGAACTTCTTTTCCAGACGGGAAACCAAGCGCGTGATGGTAAGCGTCATCACGAGGTAGATGATGGCCACAGACGTCCAGATTTCGAGCGAACCGTAAGTTTCGGCAATGATGAGTTGACCGGTACGGGTGAGTTCTTCGAAGCCGATCACGGACACAAGGGAAGAGTCCTTCAACATCGCGATGAATTCGTTGCCGAGAGGCGGAATAATGCGCTTGAAGGCCTGCGGCAGGATGATGTAGCGCATCGTCTGACCCCAGGTCATCCCCAGAGACAGGCCGGCGCGCATCTGACCGATTTCGATCGACTGGATGCCGGCGCGGAAAATTTCCGCCACGTAGGCGCCTGAATTGATTGAGCAGGCGGCCACAGCGGCAACGAACGGGTCGATACGCTGACCGATGATCGCGGGAAGCGCAAAGTAGATGATGAAGATCTGCACCAGCAGCGGCGTGCCGCGAATGAAGTCGACGTAGATCTTGGCGAGCAGACGCAACGGTGTGAACTTGGACAACTGAGCCAGAGCCGCTAAAAGGCCGAACACCAAACCCAGACCGACGGCCATCGCCGTGATCTCTAGAGTCACCAGGGCGCCCTGCAGCAACAAAGGCAGAGAATTGGTGATAAGGGAAAGATCAAATTCCATTGTGTTTTTATCCTTTTAACGGGGAAACGCAGGGGCGCAAAAAACGCGCGTCTCAACACTCGTCGGCCGCGTATTTCTGCGCATTGTACCGAAGCACTCGTCCAACCGCACCTATCGAGTAAAAATGCTTTGAAAGGTGTGCATTATGGAACTTGCCCAACTATGGCAAATCCGAGGCAGCAGACTGGAAAAAACGATGGAGCGTTTGCATCGTGATGACCTCGAACGACGCATCGGGATATTTGCTCGCAAAACTTTTCGGCGCTTTTGCTTGCGCATTCGTCAATTGGCATTCAAAGGCGTGAAGCGAACCGTCTTCGTCGACTTCCAAAAGATCCACTTCGCTTTTGTTGCGGTCGCGCCAGAAGTAGAGTTGTGTTTCGTCTTGTCGATAACGATGCCATTTGAGCCGCTCGATGATGACAAAATTTTCCCAGAGAGCTCCGCGTTCCGAATTACTACGAGATGAGAATGGCGTGAAATTGTCGAGTGCGGCGTTTCGGATGCCCAGATCGTAAAAGTAAATCTTCTTGGATTTTTTTAGTTCCGTTGCGAGGTTTGAGGAGTAACACGGCAGTGTCTTCACAATGAAGCTTTGCTCGAGAAGGCTTACACATCGCTCGACGGTGGGACTACTTAATCCGCACTGTTGTCCCAAACTGCTGAAAGAGCAGAGATTGCCGATGTTAGCCGCCAAAAGCCTAACGAGATGCAGAAACTGCTCTGAACGGCGGATGCCGGCGATGGCAAACAAGTCTTTGAAAACGATGCTCTCGAAGAGGTACCTTAAAGTTGCCTTGGATCTTTGCGGGTGAGTCACGATTTCCGGGTAGCTGCCTACTGTCAATCGAATGGGCAAGGACTCCATGACGTCAAGCCAACTATTGTGATCGGCCAGTTCTGATACGGACAATGGAAAAAGAGTCATCGGCCACAAACGTCCCGCGGCTGACTCCATGACACCGCCGGCCAATTCCAAAGAACTGGAACCAGTGGCAAAAATGCGGCACGAAGGTTTGCTGTCCTCCAAACGTTTGAGAAGCATGCCGATGCCCTGGATGCGCTGGGCTTCGTCAATCACCAGAACGTCAAGACCGGAAAGCAAAATCGAGATGTCCGCTCTGGAAGACAACGACGTGAGTAATTCTCGATCCTGGGGCTCGTCGCCCGAGAGCCATTTCACTTTCCGGTCTTGGAAAAGGTGCTCCAGCAGCGTTGTTTTGCCTGTCTGTCGAGCACCGAAGACCACAATGGCTTTATCGGCTGGCGTGCGTTCAAGAAGAGCGGTGAGTGAACGTGCGATGTATGCCATTTCAGATAATTGCTAGTTGTACTTTACAAAAATCTAGATTTTTATTAAGTATAGTTTAAAAAAATCTGAAATGAAGCCAGTTGCGTCGAGTATTGCGATTGATCGGATCAATGGTGTAGATACAAGCGGACGACTGGACCAATACCCATGTTTTATTGTTGGGTATTTTTCATTAATATTCTTGACTCGCAAACTAGGTTATTAGAGAAGAGCGCTGGAGATCGGCCTTTGGGGCCGGTTGGGCGATCCACTTCGTCGGAAGGCAAGACTGTGAAACTCACCACGCGAGGCCGCTTTGCGGTCACCAGCATGATTGACCTTTCGCTGCACAGCGAAAACGGCCCGGTGCGGTTGGCTGACATCGCCAAGCGGCAGAAGATTTCGCTTCCTTATTTGGAGCAGATCTTTGGGAAGCTACGTCGTGCCGAGCTTGTCAAAAGCGTGCGCGGTCCCGGCGGCGGTTACCGTCTCGGGCGCGACGCCTCAGAAATCAGCGCCGGCGAAATTGTCGAAGCCGTCGAGGGCATCATGGATATGTCCCAGTGCCAGGGCGGTGCGGCATGCCGCGGCGGTGCACAGTGTTTGGCTCACGGACTGTGGGCGGACCTGAACGCCAAGATGGCCGAATTTCTCAATGCCCAGTCGCTGCAGTCCATCAAGGAGAAAAGTTTGAAGGAGCACGATCATCACGGCGAAGTGCGCGAACAGCCGATCATCGTGCACATCACCGAACCGAAGAGCTGAACAAAAGGACTGCCGCACGAAACAAATTAAAAATGCGCGCGCTCTCGGGCTGTTTGAGTCGAGAGCGGGCGCCAACAACAGTAAAGAGACGCAAAAATGCAGCATCACGTTGTTTATCTTGACTACTCGGCCACCACGCCTGTCGATCCCCGCGTGGCCGAAAAGATGATCCCCTACCTGTGCGAAAAGTTCGGTAATCCCGCAAGCCGCTCGCACGCTTATGGTTGGGAAGCCGAAAAGGCGGTGGAGGAAGCCCGCGGCCACATCGCGGCCTACATCAACGCCGATCCCCGTGAAATCGTGTTCACGTCGGGCGCAACCGAATCCGACAACCTCGCCATTAAGGGCGCGGCGCATTTCTATCGCGACAAGGGCAAGCACCTCATCACGGTCAAGACGGAACACAAGGCTGTTTTGGACAGCATGCGCCATCTTGAAACCGAAGGGTATGAAGTCACCTACCTCGATGTACAGGAAAATGGCCTCATCGACCTCGAAGACCTCAAGGCAGCCATCCGCCCGGATACGACGCTCGTGTCCGTGATGGCCGTCAACAACGAAATCGGCGTTGTGCAGGACATCGAAGCCATCGGCAATATTTGCCGTGAACGCGGCGTGCTCTTTCACTGCGACGCAACGCAGGCGCCGGGCAAGCTCATCATCGACACGCAAAAGCTCAAGATCGATTTGATGAGCCTGTCGTCGCACAAGGTATACGGCCCCAAGGGCATCGGCGCTCTCTACGTTCGCCGCAAGCCGCGCGTGCGCATTGAGCCCCAGATTCACGGCGGCGGTCACGAACGCGGCATGCGCTCCGGCACGCTTGCAACACACCAGATCGTCGGCATGGGGGAGGCCTACCGACTGGCGCTTCTTGAAGCCGACAAGGATCGCGAGCACGCCGAAAAGCTCTCCAAGCGTCTGCTTGACGGCATTTTGAAGAATATCCCTGATGTGTACGTCAACGGTGATCTCAAGCACCGTGTTCCGACGAATCTCAATATTTCTTTTGCCTACATTGAAGGCGAAAGCCTCATGATGGCGCTCAAGGACATCGCCGTGAGCTCCGGATCGGCTTGCACGTCGGCTTCGCTTGAGCCGAGCTACGTGTTGCGCGCCATCGGCCGCAACGACGAACTCGCGCACAGCTCGATTCGCTTCACGCTTGGCCGCTTTACGACCGAAGAGGATATTGATTTCACCGTGAAGCTTCTCACCGAAAAGGTCGCCAAGCTGCGCGAACTGTCGCCACTTTGGGAAATGCACAAGGAAGGCATCGATCTCGCCGAAGTGAAGTGGTCGGCTCACTGATTTGTCTCGAATTTTGAAAAGTTTGCATTGAGGACAAAAAAATGCCCTACAGCGAAAAATTGATGGATCACTACGAAAATCCGCGCAACGTCGGCACGCTCGACAAGAACGACGAATCGGTCGGCACCGGCATGGTGGGGGCTCCCGCCTGCGGCGACGTGATGCGTCTTCAGATCAAGGTCAACGACGAAGGTGTCATTGAGGACGCGAAGTTCAAGACCTACGGCTGCGGCTCGGCGATCGCTTCGAGCTCGCTCGTGTCCGAATGGGTCAAGGGCAAGACGCTTGAAGAAGCTGCCAAGATTTCCAATGCGGAAATTGCCGAAGAGCTCGCCCTGCCGCCGGTGAAGATTCATTGCTCGATTTTGGCCGAAGATGCCGTCAAGGCCGCCATCGACGACTACAAGGCCAAGCACGCCAAGTAAATCGAACACAACGCTTTATACGAGGACAAAACACAATGTCAGTCACTCTTACCGAGGCGGCTGCCCGCCACGTTTCCGCTTTTTTGACCAAGCGCGGCAAGGGCATCGGTTTGCGCCTTGGTGTCAAGACGAGCGGTTGCTCGGGTATGGCCTACAAGCTTGAGTTTGCCGATGTCGTCAACGAAGACGATCAGGTTTGGGAAAGTCACGGCGTAAAGGTCGTGGTAGATGCCAAGAGCCTTCCCTACATTGACGGTACCGAACTCGACTACGTCAAGGAAGGTCTGCAGGAAGGCTTCAAGTACAACAATCCGCAGGAAAAAGAACGCTGCGGATGCGGCAAGTCTTTCCACGTCTAAGGCGTCGCAATGGCTCAAAACGCGTTTACGCTTTTGTCGCTGCCTGCTGTCTTTGCGCTTTCCGAAGACAAGGTGGAGGAAGCCTGGCGCCGGGCAATCGCTCTGGTGCATCCGGATAAGTTTGCCTCTCGCCCTGCCGCCGAACGGCGTGTGGCCGAGCAGTGGGCCGGTCGCATCAATGAAGCGCGCGACGCACTCATCGATCCGGTGTCTCGAGCAACGCTTCTGCTGCAAAACGCAGGTGTAGATGTCGGCCGAGAAACCGACACGCGCATGCCGGGCGATTTTTTGATGCAGCAGATGATGTGGCGCGAGGCGCTTGAGGATGCCGACGGCGACACGGACAAGATCGAGCGTTTGACGACGGAAGTTCAAGCTTCCCGAGACGAACTCATCGCTCAGCTGGCGCGATCGATTGACGTCGAGCACGACTTCGACGGCGCCCGCAGTCAAGTGCGCCGTCTGATGTTTATCGAAAAGCTTCTCAAAGAAATTCACCGCGCGGGAAGCACCGCTGCCGCGCTCTAAAAAGAACAACAAAATGCTGGGACTTCTGCAGATTGCCGAACCGGGCATGTCGGCTGCGCCTCACGAAGAGCGCTTTGCCGCCGGCATTGATCTGGGCACCACCAATTCTCTGGTCGCGCTTGTTTTAAACGGAACACCTGAAGTATTGCCTGATGAAGAAGGGCACTTTCTCTTGCCTTCCGTTGTGCGCTATTTGCCCGAAGAGGGCGTCGCCGTCGGCTGGGACGCTGTGCCGCATTTGGCGTCAGATCCCCTGAACACCATCAGCTCTGTCAAGCGTCTGATGGGGCGCGGCATGAAGGATGTGACGGGCAATGTGATCGTTCCGTATCACTTCGAAGACGCGCCCGGCATGGTGCGCATTCAGACTCGCCAGGGCGTCAAGAGCCCAGTGGAGGTCTCGGCGGAAATTCTGAAGGTCCTGCGCGAACGAGCCGAACATCGCGTCGGTGCGGAGCTCGTCGGCGCCGTGATCACGGTCCCTGCCTATTTTGATGACGCACAGCGCCAGGCGACGAAGGACGCCGCAAAGCTGGCAGGCCTCAACGTACTCCGTCTTCTCAACGAACCTACGGCTGCGGCACTGGCATATGGTCTGGACAACGGAGCCGAAGGCAAGTATCTGGTTTACGACCTCGGTGGCGGCACGTTTGACGTTTCGCTTTTGAACCTTACCAAGGGTGTCTTTGAAGTGCTTGCTACGGGTGGCAATTCGGCGCTTGGTGGCGACGATTTCGACCATCGCCTGGTTTGCTGGGCCATTGAGAAGCTGGGGGCGGGACTGCATGCCGACATTCTCACGGCCTCGGACAAGAAGCGCCTGACAATTGCCGTCAAGGCCGCTCGCGAAGCGCTCACCGATGTGCAGGAAACTCGTGTGACGGTGGAACTTTCCGATGGCCGCAAGCTTGATGAAGTGCTTACGCGCGCCGAATTCGACGCCATGACGGCACATCTGGTGCAAAAGACGATTGACGCCGTCAAAAACGTGCTTTCTGACGCTCAGCTTTCCACCGACGACGTCAAGGGCGTGGTGCTCGTGGGCGGTTCGACCCGCATGCCGTGCGTGCGCGAGGCCGTTCGCGATTACTTCGGCCGCGAACCGTTCTGTGACATTGATCCCGACAAGGTCGTGGCGATCGGAGCTTCGATGCAGGCCAACAAGCTTGCGGGCAACACGTCCGAGGGTGACGACTGGCTGCTTCTTGACGTCACGCCGCTTTCGCTGGGGTTGGAAACCATGGGCGGCCTGGTTGAAAAGGTGATTCCGCGCAATACCGCCATTCCGACGGCGATGGCGCAGGACTTTACGACCTTCAAGGACGGTCAGACCGCAATGGCCATTCATGTGGTCCAGGGCGAACGCGAAGTGGTGGACAAGTGCCGCTCTTTGGCTAAGTTCGAGCTGCGCGGTATCCCGCCGATGGCCGCCGGTGCCGCACGCATTCGTGTGACGTTTCAGATTGATGCCGACGGACTTCTTTCCGTTTCCGCCCGCGAAATGACAACGGGCGTGGAAAGCTCGATTATGGTCAAGCCGAGCTACGGTCTGTCCGATGAGGATGTGATCCGTATGCTGCAGGAAGGCAATCGTGCGGCCGAAGAGGACATGCACGAGCGCGAACTGCGCGAACAGAAAGTCGAAGCGCTGCGCATCATCGAATCCACCAATTCGGCCTTGGCGGCCGACGCCGATCTTTTGTCTCAGGAAGAACGCAAGGTCGTCGACGATGCCTTGAGTCATCTCAACACGGTGCGTGAAGGAACGGATACCGAAGCGATCAAACAGGCTATTGATGCCGTTGCCAAGTCCACGGAAGAATTTGCCGCCCGACGCATGGACCGCTCGATTCGACTCGCTCTCGAAGGCAAGTCGGTTGACGACGTGCTCGGCCAGTAACGCAAACTCGGAAACAAGAAAATGCCGATTGTCACTATTTTGCCCAACGAAACGTTTTGTCCCGAAGGCGCCCGCATCGAAGTCAAGACCGGCGCCAAGCTTGCCCAGGCTTTGAACGCCGCCGGCATCAAGATTCCGCATGCCTGCGAATACAACTGCGCCTGCGCCACGTGCCACGTGATCGTCAAGGAAGGCTTCAATTCTTTGAACGAGCCCGACGATGACGAATACGATCAGCTCGACAACGCCTTCGGCAGCACGCCGCTGTCTCGTTTATCCTGCCAGACGGTGATGGGTACGGAAGACATCACGATCGAAATTCCGAAGAACAACCGCAATCTTGTTCATGAGGACTAGGTCATGACGCTCAAGTGGAAGGATGCGCAGCGCATTGCCGAAGAGCTCTACGACAACGAGCCCGATCTGGATCCCGTCACGCTGCGCTTGAGCGAATTGCGCGAGCGCGTGCTGGCTCTTCCCGACTTCGACGACGATCCGGAAAAGAGCAATGAACCGATTCTGGAGGCGATTCTCCAGGCTTGGCTTGACGAGCGTTGAGATCAATAGAGAGCGGCAGAGATGCCGCTCAATTCTTATCGGCTCTGCAAGTGGGCGTAGACGACCTCAATGGCCTGCTGCAGGATGGTGTCTCGCTTTTCCATGGTTGTTCCGGCCGGTGCCTTCAAGTGAACGGCGGCGTAGTAGCGAACTCCTTTATCCGTGACCAAAATCGCGTGATTGGCGCGGGTTGCACAGAATTCATCGGATCCTGCTCCGGAACGGTCGTAAAGCGTCCAGTTTTCCGGGAGGCGCGAACGGAACAGATTGCCGGCCATCTGATTGGCGGCAAGATCCGCCAGCCATTGGCTGCGAGCCGATTCGGGCAGCTGAGTATCGAAACGCTGCCAATTGAGCGATGCGTAGCTCGGTGTCGTTGTGTCGCGGTATTCATTTTTGCCGGACAGATTCAGATCCGGCTCCAGACGATCGCTGCGGGTGGTGTTGTCGCCCTTTTGCCGCAGCCACTCGGTCAATGCCTTCGGTCCGCCGGTATTCACAAAGATGAAGTTGGCGGCACGGTTGTCGCTCTGAGACAGAGCGGCGCGGCAGGCTTCCTTCAAAGTCACCTGCGTGTCGGGATCTACTTTTCCGTAGACGGGAGAATGCGGCACGATGGGCGTGGTTTTGATCGGAGCGTAGTGGTTTTCGAGTCCCAGTTCATAGACGCGCGCACATTCCAGAGCCTTGACGGTGCTGGTGAGAGGGAAACGCTCACGACTGCGCCACTCCAAAAGCACCTTGCCCTCTGCGTCACGAAGCGACACGCCGATGGCGGCATCGTACTTCTTTTCTAAAGCCACAATGGCCGCTTGAGACGCCTTGCTCGTCGGTGCGGTTTCGGTTGCGACAGTGCTGCAGCCGCTGATGACGACTGTACCGAGACAGAAGGCAATCAGGGGAGCTCCTAAGCTATGGAGTTTCTTGTCATGCGGCAAATTGTCTTGAGGATTGGTCGAAGACCAGAACAGCGCGTTTGAGTACGGGAGCATGTGTCGATTTTCCATAACGGCGGTCTCGGATTTGGGTGATGCCTTCGTCGAGAAGAGTTGGAATTTCGGATTGTGTTTTTTGCAAATTTGATTTCGAAAACCCAGTGTCGATCTTGAGCATCAACTTCGATGTCGCTACGGCCTAAGGCGGAGTGCATTTCAACGACCGGCTCTAGGTCGGCCCCGATTAACAAGATTTGCAGATAACTACGACAGGATGCTTCGTCGCGTACTGAAAATCGGTGGTAATCCATGGCGTTAAACGCCTGATTGACGATAGAGACGATTTCATCCAGGTTGCCGACGGCGAGTGTTTGAGCCAACCGTGTAATACCGATCTGAGACTTGTCCGAATTACCCAATAGGACATCGGCGTACAGCCTCCCCATCGAAAGCGATACTTCCTGATTGGGGAATCCCACCTGAACATAACGAGCAGAGATTTTGTTCTTGATGGTCAAGTAGCCGGTCTGGGTCAGAAGGGAAACTTCAGAGATGTCTGCGTAAGTTCGCGCAGCAGACAGATCGTCTAAGCTAAGGTCAATGGGCCGGTTGTATTGCACCGGATCGGTTAGGGAGTGCGAGTTCAAATAGCTCATGAGAACGGAGGGTTTGCCGCCGCTCTCGTACCAATAGTTTTTAAAGCCTCGGGTCGGGCGCTTCAGAAAGTTGAGAACCGACCAGGGACAGTAGACGCTTGTCGAGGCTTGCTCGTCAAAGCAAAAACCGTTGTAGTGGATTCTCAGTTGCGAGAGGAGTTCATCGCCGCTCAGAGATAACGCTTGAGCAGCCGAATCCAAATAGATCCCGAAATTGTCGACGATCTCTTCTTCCGTATAACCCAACAGGGTTCCGTACAGCGGATCGAGCGAGATGTCCTCGAGGTTGTTGAAGGCCGAGAAGATGCTGGTATTGCTGAATTTTGTGATGCCTGTCATGAAGAAAAAGCGCAAACAGCCTTCGTTGCTCTTTAATATGGCAAAAAACTGCGTCAGCATGTCTCGGACCGCGTTGAATGCGGTCGTATCTCCCAGACGCTCTGTTAGCGGGGCATCATATTCGTCAATCAAAAGGACAATGGAGTTAGGGCCTTGTTGCCGCAACCAAGAGTCGAGTTGGGCGAAAAACGAAGTCCTGGAAGGATCATAGGCAAAGCCGAGGTGTGAGAAAGATTCGTACAGATAGTTTTTCAGCGCATCGGAAAACTGTTCTTGTTCGGACAAAGCCTTGATTTGCGAAAAATCAAGGCGAATCACCGGATACAGGCTGTCTTGCCAGGTTTGTTCAATGCAGAGTCCTTTGAAATCGCGCAGGCCATTGGCAAAGAGCGACTCAAAGGTTGAAACGAGCAGGGATTTGCCGAAACGCCGTGGCCGTGCGAGAAAAATCTTTCCTCGTCCGGTTGCTGCGAGCGAATGAATCAGCGCCGTTTTATCTACGTAAATCTCGTTGGATGCACGCAGTGTGGAGAATGTTGATGTTCCCAGGGGAAGGGAGGGAAAAGCTTGGGACATATCGTTTTTCGGCACTAAATGAGGCTGCATTCAAAGAACTCGCGCACTAGGAGCTTAATCAATGACGACAACCACCGGCGCATGATCGCTCGGTTTTTCCCATGCGCGCGGCACGGTATCGATCGTGACTTCCCCGATACGCTCGGCGATGTCGAAGGAGGCGAGAACGTGGTCAATGCGCAGACCGTGGTTCTTTTCAAAACCGGCCTGGCGATAATCCCACCAACTGTAGGTTTCGGGCGCGTGCAGACCGAGCGACCAGGTGTCCACAAGACCGGCTTTGATCAGCCGTTCAAATGCCTCTCGTTCGGGCGGAGAAACCAGAAGATTGCCCTTCCAAGCCTCGGGATCCCAGACGTCGGCGTCGGTCGGCGCTACGTTGAAGTCGCCCGCAAGTACCAGAGGCGTCTTCGACTGCAGTTGCTCGCGCACCCAGGTCGTCAGTGCGCTCATCCAGTCGAGCTTGTAGAGGTAGCGGTTGCTGCCGAGTTCGGTGCCGTTGGGCACATAGACGCCCGCAAAACGCAATTTGGTACCGGAAACGTGTTCGATGTCGGCGGCGATCATGCGCTTTTGTTCGTCTGGATAGCCGGGGATGTTGTAGACCACGTCGGACACTGACCTGATCGTGCTCTTGCGCGTGACGAGCGCTACGCCGTTGTATGTTTTCTGTCCCAGAAAAACGGCGTCGAACCCTGCCGCCTGAAGTTCTGCAAGTGGAAAGAGCTCATCGACGGTTTTCGTTTCCTGCAGAACAACGGCGTCTATCCGGGCGAGATCCATCCACTTGATGAGATGCTCGAGGCGCACCTTAATGCTGTTGACGTTCCAAGTTGCGATTTTCACGGGACAAAATCCTCACAAGAGCGAATTGAGAAAAACGAGACCCGTATCAACGGGCGTTAGACCGCGCTCAATCATGACAAAGAGGTCATCTTTGGTGACGCATTGAATTTCTTCGACTTCACCGTCAAGGTTGCGGGGAGTCACGGTGTCGTCGACGATTATGCGGCACACATAAGCGTCTTCGGCCATCCAGCCTTCAGGTACGGTACGACGTACTTTAAGACAAGTCCAACCGCTGTCAATCGTGTAGCCGCAAGTCAATCCTGCTTCTTCGGCAATTTCCCGCTCCACAGCCGTTTCTCGCGATTCGTTTGCGGAGATCATGCCGGCTGCAAGAGCATCCCACAGTCCCGGATCCACTTGCTTCGTCCGGCTTCGAAGACTCACGAATACGCGGCCGTCGCGTCGGGTACCCACGGCATAGACAGATGTCGTGAGCATGCCCAGAAAGCGGAAAAGACCTCGTTCGGCCAAAGCTATGCAATGACCTGAATCGAGATCGAATACGTTCAGGAGCTCATCGCGCCATTGCACGAAGTAACCGGCGTCGTGCAAGGGAAGCGCCACGCGGGCAAAGGCTTCGGTTAATGCTTGGGGATCCGGTGTTTTGATTTTCGGAAAAACGACAAGTGAATCGCCCTGTAGCGCGAAATCGTCAGCAAAGCGCTCATCGCTCGTTAAGCGTTCGGCAACGGAGCGTTGCATCAGCCCGATGCGGTTGCCCGGTGCCGTCAAGACGACAACGGTGTCGTCCGGTTCTTTTCCAAAAATGACGTTTTGAAGCTTAGCCTTGAGTTCGGCAATTTGCTGAGAGGTTGGCACGGGAAAATCCTTCTCGAAAGAAAACGGCAGACCACGGCAACAAAACCGGGCCTGCCGTCGGCAGTCACTGAAGGCGATTCTTCAAAAGAGTCGCCGGATGTTTTTCTTTAGCAGCCTTCCGGACGCATTGCAGGGAAGAGCAGCACTTCACGAATCGTGGAAGCGTTTGTGAGCAACATCACGAAGCGGTCGATACCGATGCCGCAGCCGGCCGTCGGGGGCAGACCGTATTCCAGAGCGCGGATGTAGTCGGCATCGTAGAACATGGCTTCGTCGTCGCCGTGGGCCTTGGCTTCGGCCTGAGCCATAAAGCGGCGGGCCTGATCTTCCGGATCGTTCAATTCGGAGAAGCCGTTGGCGGTTTCACGACCGAAGATGAAGAGCTCGAAACGTTCCGTCATCGTGGGATCGGTGTCGGAAGCGCGCGCAAGCGGGCTGATTTCCACCGGGTAGTCGACGATGAAGGTCGGCTGGATGAGCTTGCTTTCGGCGGTTTCTTCAAAGAGAGCCATTACGAGAGCGCCGATTCCGACGTCATCGCGCTGCGGAGCGCCGAGGCGAGCGAGTTCCTTACGCAGGAAAGCTTCATCCTTGAGGTTTTCTTCCGTGTACTGCGGAGCGTACTTGAGGATCGCCTGAACGGGGGTGAGCTGATCGAAGGGCTTGGAGAGATCAATTTCGGTGCCCTGATAGTTGATCACTTCGCTTCCGGTGGCTTCGCGGGCAACGTAGCGCAACAGGTTTTCCGTGAATTCGATCTGATCGCGGTACGTCCAGTAGGTGGCGTAGAACTCGATCGTCGTGAATTCGGGGTTGTGACGTGTGTCGATGCCTTCGTTGCGGAAGCAGCGGTTCAGCTCGAAGACGCGTTCAAAGCCGCCCACCACAAGACGCTTGAGATAGAGTTCCGGCGCAATGCGCAGGTACTGATCGATGTCGAGCGCGTTGTGATGCGTGATGAAGGGTTTGGCGTTGGCGCCGCCCGGAATCGGGTTGAGCATCGGCGTTTCGACTTCGACGAAGCGGTGCTCTTCCATGAAGCGGCGAACGGCGCTTACGGCCTTAAAGCGTGTAGCAAAGCGCTTGCGGCTTTCTTCATTGATGATGAGGTCGGTATAGCGCTGACGGCAGCAGGCTTCGACGTCGGTGAGGCCCTTGTGCTTGTCAGGAAGCGGGCGGATGGACTTCGTCATCAGGCGAAGCTTCTTGACGCGCACCGAGAGCTCGCCCTTGTTGGTGCGGAAAAGCGTGCCTTCGGCGGCAACGATGTCGCCCAAGTCGAGGCTCTTGAAAAGCGCGTAGGCTTCGTCGCCGACGTCTGCCGGCGTCACGAAATACTGCATTTCGCCCGTGAAGTCGCGCACGGTGGCAAAGGCTGCCTTGCCCATTACGCGCTTGAGCATCATGCGGCCGGAGACGGCCACTTCGATGGCGGCTTCATCGAGCTCTTCGCGCGACTTTTCTCCGTGTTCGGCGCGCAGATCACCGAAGAGGTCCTTGCGCACGAAGTCGTTGGGGTAGGCGACGCCTTCTTCGCGCAGCTTGGCAAGCTTGGCGCGGCGCTCGGCGATGATGTGGTTTTCGTCGGTATCGGCAGCGGCTGCCGGCGTCTGCTTCTTTTCGTTTTCGCTCATTTTTTAATCCTTGTTGTGACGGGTCAGATGCCCATCTTGAGGCTTGCCTCAATGAATTGATCAAGGTCGCCGTCGAGCACGGCACCCGTGTTGCCGGTTTCGACGTTGGTGCGCAAATCTTTTACGCGGCTCTGGTCGAGCACGTAGCTGCGGATCTGGTGACCCCAGCCAATGTCGCTCTTGCTTTCCTCGAGCTTTTCCTGCTCGGCCATACGTTTGCGAAGTTCGAGCTCGTAGAGTTTGGCCTTCAACTGACGCATAGCCTGTTCACGGTTGTTGTGCTGGCTGCGGTCGTCCTGACAGACCGTCACGACACCCGTGGGAATGTGCGTGATGCGCACGGCCGATTCGGTCTTCTGCACGTGCTGGCCGCCGGCGCCCGAAGCGCGGAAGACGTCCACGCGAAGATCTGCCGGATTGATCGTGATTTCGATCGAGTCGTCGATTTCCGGGTAGATGTACACAGAGGCAAACGACGTATGACGGCGAGCGTTGGCGTCAAAGGGGCTCTTGCGCACCAGACGGTGAATGCCCGTTTCGGTGCGAAGCGTGCCGTAGGCCCATTCGCCCTGAACGTAGATCGTGCAGCCTTTGATGCCTGCGACGTCGCCTTCGGTTTCTTCCGTGAGCTTCGCGGAGAATCCGGCGCGTTCGGCGTAGCGCAAGTACATACGCTCGAGCATGCTTGCCCAGTCCTGAGCTTCGGTGCCGCCGGCGCCGGCCTGGATTTCGATGTAGCAGTTTGCGCTGTCCTGAGGCTTGTTGAACATGCGCTTGAATTCAAGCTTTTCCACGTCGTGGCGGAAGGTTTCGACTTCCTCGGCCACGAGTTCGGCGCCGTCGAAATCTTCGTCGGCAATGGCCATGTTGAAAAGCTCCTTGGCGTCCGTGATGCCCGCGTTCAAGCGCTTGAAGCTCCCGACGAGGTCTTCAAGAAGTTTTTGTTCTTTGCTGATTTCCTGTGCGCGCTTGGGATCGTCCCAGAGCGCCGGGTTTTCAACCTCGCGGTTGACTTCTTCTAAGCGTCGTTCCTTGCGGTCGACGTCAAAGATACCCCCTAAGCTCAGCAAGACGGTGAGCAAGGTCGTCGCACAGATTGTTAATTTGATTGATGCGTTCGGCTTCCATTTTGAAGTCTGCGTTGTAAGGGCGCATAGAGCCCGCGGCCGGAAACCGTGCGGAAGACATCCGGTCGTCGGCAGGCGCCTCAGAGAAATTTGAAAACTCGCAATTTTACCTTGTGCGGCGCCGTCTTTCCAAGCTTTTTTCAGAAAAATCAAGGCTTCCGAAGCACAAGGCCGGCAGTGTGCCGCATAAGCTGTCAACCGATGGGAAGGAGATGTTTTAATTAAAAATGAGAATAGTTCTTATTTATTGAGATGATAGGTAAAATAAGGGCTCCAACGCATTCGGAGTTGGCCAATAACCTGTTTTCGGTTGCGAAGCGGTATCCGAAAGACCGTTCGCACCGCCGCACACGAGGCTGGATGTGGAATTTCTAAAAGACAGTGTCGATTACTTCGTTTTCGGAATCCTCGGTTTGATGGGGTTTATCACGGTGTGGCTTACGGCCGAGCGCCTGATTTTCCTGCGCACGCTCGATCCTAAAGAGTACGACACGCAGGACTCGTACGACAAGGCGCTCACCGACCATCTCACAACGCTCTACATCATTTATTCCAACGCACCCTATGTGGGGCTGCTCGGGACCGTGCTCGGCATCATGATCACGTTTTACGACATGGGCACGACCGGGAACATCAACGCGGGCGAAATCATGACCGGTCTGTCGCTTGCGCTCAAAGCGACAGCTCTGGGTTTGGCCGTGGCTATTCCTACGCTCATCGTCTACAACGGGCTGCAGCGCAAGATCAACGTTCTTTCAACACAATGGAAGGAAGCGCACGGCAAATGATCGAGATACCCAAAAAGGAGCCGCTCAACATCGTTCCTTTCATTGACATCATGTTGGTGTTGCTTGCGATGGTACTCTCGATTTCGACTTTCATTGCCAAGGGGGAAATCAAGATCGCACTGCCCCCTTCAGAGGCAGGGGCAAAGATAACGGCAAACGACAATCCCCGACTGGTGCAGGTTGATAACGCCGGAGTTCTCTATTGGGACGGTAAGTCCGTGACGGTGCAGGAGCTTGATGAAGCGGTTAAGAACCTGCCGCGGCAGGAAAACGTCGTTTTGCGCATCGACAAGGATTCCAAGTTCGAACATTTCATCACGGTGATCGATGTCTTTAAGAAATACCGCCATGAAAATTTCCGAATTGCGACAGAACACAAGGCAGCATAAGGATAAAAAGCGCCTGACAAGCTCTTTTTTCCTGACGTGCTTCATCTACTTGCCTGCGTTTGTGTTTGCTTGGAGCTCGGTGCCGGAGACAACGTTTAAGGCGGCGGGACAGGAGCAGACGGTTGCGCTTTCGTTTGCGCAGATAAGCGGCGGAGGCGTATCGACACCGGAAGTTGCGGCTACCGAATCGGTTCCGGAATCTGAACCGGATGTACGAACAGAACCGGAGCCTAAGGAAATCGTCAATCCTCAACCCAAACCCGAGCCTGCGGTGAAAAAAGCGCAGCAAAAAAAGGTGGAGAAAAAGCCGCATACGCTGACGAAGTCGCAGCCCAAAAAGCAAGTGCGGAAGACTGTTCCGGAGACGGACAAACAGACCGAATCGAGTCAAGTGCAGCAAAGCTCTAAAGCATTGGCCCCGGCGCCGATTCAAACCGATCGAGGCGCTGCTACGGCTTCTGCGCAGGGCGGCATTGCCACGCTTGTCTTTGGTGAAAAAGACGATCCGTTTTTAGCCAAGGTCAAGCGCTGTATCGAATCGGAGTTGCGCTACACGCGTCGAGCACGTCAATTGCGCTTGGAGGGGACGGTAACGGTACAGTTTGTCGTGCGAAAAGATGGTTCGATGGGCGCGTTTGAAATTCACACAAGCTCAGGCCAGGTGATGCTTGACAACATGGCCAAGCGTGCCGTTGAGTCGGCTCAGGCACATTGGGGACAGCCGCAAAATGCCGTTCGCCTGCGTATCCCGCTTCGCTATGAATTGAAATAAATTTTGGCCAACTGGTTAAGTAAACAACCCGCGATAAAGTCGCAGGCTTTGCAACTATCACATTCGTAATGTCGCATTAGGCCTGTTTACGTCCGGCCCCTGGGTCATCAGCAAATAGCCCAGACCGTGCAGATTTCGACCTGCATTCAGGTCGCTGTGCGCTCGGTAACCACAGTGACATTCGAACCGGTGCTTCTTTCTCTTTCCGATCGCACCGCACGCCGAACACGTTTTGCTCGTGTACCTTGGATCCACAAACATCACCCTCATCCCCATTCGTGAGGCTTTGTTGACAATCATCTGCTGCAGCTCTCGAAACGGCCATCGATGCAGTCTGGCTCGCACCTTATGTCCGGCCTTGATTCTCTCGCGAATGTGCGTGAGATCCTCCAATACGATCAGACGCTTGCCGCTTTGTGCGGCTTTCTGCACGATTGTTTTGCTGACATTGTGGTTGACGTGTTCCACATGTCGTCTTTCTCGGCCTGAGATTTGGCGTAACTTCCGTTTGGCGTTACGCGAACCGTTGCGCTGAAGACGAGCTCTGTGACTCAAATACTTATCGCGGTCATCTTTCAATTTGCCGGCTTTAAATAGGCAACCGTCTGATGTGGCCGCCATGTTGTTCTCACCGACGTCAACTCCGAGAATTTCCTCCTTTTTGAGATTCTTCAAACTTGGCAACTTGAGATCGCGCTCAACAGCGATATGCAGCTGCCAACATCCCTTGGTGCCTTTTCGTCCTTTTTTGTAGACCAGATTACACTCGCGCCACTTGCCGTTCGACAAGATGTCTTGTTGAAAAGTTCCGGGGCAGAGGCGCACCGAGACACGCTTCTGACTTGTAAAGACTGACGCTGTGGTTCGATCTTTCGAAAACGTCAAAGTACGCGCGTCCAAATGGATGCCGACGTTTTTAAAAACGATTTTCGGCAGCTCCAGCTTCTTGTCCTTTGCGTATTTCGAATTGTTGGACAGCAGGGTCTTGTATGCAGCAGAAACGGCTCGCACGGCGTTGCAGACGAGCTGAGCGCCCAATTCCGGTACAGCTTCGCGTACGCGATAGTAGCCGGCGTGGTGCAGGTTGTAACGCTGCCACAAGCGTAATTTCTTCTCGGTGTCCTCTCGGATAATATCGACGAGCAAATTGCAAGCGCGACGAAAGAGCTCTTGGGTGCGCTGCAATTTTTCAAAGGCATCGCTGTCCATGTCCAGGACGACACAAGCGGTACGAACGTCCTTGGAACGTTCTACCAGACTACCTGCGTCCTCTGATGTGTTCAGTCCTTTCAATGTACTGCCTTATCGTTTCTGCGCTGACCTTGCCAGCTGTGCCTACATAGTAGGATGGAGACCAAAGATGTCCATCCCGAAGTTGTTTTTTCAAATCGGGGTGCTGAAGGAATAACTTGCGTGCCGTAGTTCCCTTTAGCTTTTTAACGGCGTCCGAAACAGCTTTCGAGGGAGGTATGCTGACGAACAGATGGATGTGATCAGGCTGAATTTCCAGACTCAGAATCACCCAGCCGTTTTCGTTGCACACTTCTGTTAAGAGAAGACGCAAAGAATCGGCAACAGCTCCCGTCAATACTGATCTTCGGTACTTGGGGCACCATACCACATGGTATGCAGTCTGGTAAACACAATTCCGATTAAAAACTAATTCCAGCATGGACACATATTATCATTTTTCAAGCTGCGATTCCTCCTGCGGCTAAGCTGCGGGTTTCCTCGCGGATTTCTATGAAAATCGGCCAAATGGAAAATGAGCAAATTTAAATACAAGAAGCGTATTGTCGACACGATGCTCAAACGTCGCCTCATGACAATGGGAGCGGTGCTGATTGAGAGTTTTGCTAGTTGACTAAAAAGCTAGCCTTCCACTGCTTCGATCACAAGCTGAATGGAGCGCCGTCCTAGGTATTCGTTGATCTCGGGGCGGTAAGCGAGCTTGACATGTGAGGCAAGCGGTTCGTTGCGCCGAAAGAAGATGCCTTCAAAGCGGTTGCCGGCCATGTCAAGCACAAGCTTTAAGTGCGTTTCTTTTAAGACGCGTTGCGAAAGGATGGTGAAGTCGTTGGCAAACACCGGACGCTCGAAACCTTGTCCCCAGATGCGGCCGGAAAGAGCGGTGACGAGTCCGAACGTGATTTCCTCGGGAGCGAGTGCACCGTCCGTGTAGATGACGCGATCAAACGTCTCCGGACACACGGACTCGGAAACGGCCTTTTCGAAAAGTTCAATGAAGACGTCAAGGTTGTCGCGTTTGATGGTGAGGCCCGCTGCCATGGCGTGACCGCCGAAGCGCTCGATGATGTCCGGGCGCATCTTGCTCACATGATCCAGGGCGTCGCGCAGGTGAATGCCCTCGATCGAACGGCCCGAGCCCTTTAATAAACCTTCTTCATCATCCGGCGCAAAGGCGATGACGGGCCGATTGATTTTTTCCTTGACGCGACTGGCGACCAGACCGACCACGCCTTGATGCCAGTCAGGCTCAAAAAGGGTTACCGTAGAGCGGTGCTCCCAGTCCATGTGGCTTACCAAAGCGTTGGCATCAAGCTGCATGGTGTCCTCCAGCTCGCGGCGTTCGCGGTTGAGCGAATCGAGCTCTTGCGCCAGTTCCTGTGCCGTGACAGGGCCGTCCGTGAGGAGACATTCGATGCCGATGCCCATTTCGGTGAGTCGCCCGGCGGCGTTGATGCGCGGAGCAATACCGAAGGCGAAGTCGCGCGCCGTAGCGTTGGCGGGATCGCGTCCGGTGACTTCAAAAAGCGCGTTGATGCCGGGACAGGCAAGGCCGCGTCGCACACGATTGAGGCCTTGCGCGACCAGGACGCGGTTGTTGTGATCAAGTTGCACGACATCGGCGACGGTGCCGAGTGCAACCAGATCGCTCAATTTATCCAGACGCGGCTGCGTGGCACGGTCAAAAACGCCGCGGTTTCTCAGTTCGGTGCGAAGCGCCATGAGAACATAAAACATCACGCCGCAGCCGGCGAGGGCCTTGCTTGGGAAATCGCATCCGCCGACATTGGGATTGACGATACAGGCGGCTTTGGGCAGGAGATCGCCCGGCAGGTGATGATCGGTGATGATGACGTCGATGCCAAGCTCAGTGGCGCGTGCCACGCCCTCGACGCTGGCAATGCCGTTGTCGACGGTGATGATGATGTCGGGGTGGTGTGCTTGAGCGGCTGCATCCACGATGGCGGGCGTCAAACCGTAGCCGAGCTTGAAACGATCGGGCACGATGAATTGAGCCTGACAGCCCATCATGGCAAGACCTCGGACGGCGATCGCGCAGGCTGTGGCGCCGTCGCAGTCGTAGTCGGCAACAACCGTGATGCGCTTGTGGCTTTGAATGGCGTCAGCCAGAAACGCGGCGGCTTGCTGCGTACCCTGCAGCGAGGCAGGAGGCAAAAGTGCGGTCCAGTCTTCGAGCAGATCGTCGGAAGACTTCACGCCGCGCGCCGAAAGCGCGCGTGCGATCGGGCGAAGAATGCCCGCGTGTTCAAGCTTCTCGCTGACGACTTTGTCGTAGGGACGCAAACAAAAGCGGGTATTCACGAAGCATTCTCCAGAAAGAGGATCGAAGCGGGATTCATGTCCGAACCGGTAAGGCGCGCCAAAAGCGAGCGAGCAGACGAAAGACGCTTGGGACACGATACGGTAAAGCCGTCGCCCGTACCAACGATGAGCGCGGCGTCGCATCCCTTTTTTTTGGAGGCGGCGCTCAGCACATCAATGCGTTCGCAGACTTCGGGAATGCGCGCTTCCCAGATTTGCCAATCTTGCTTGAGCCAAGGTTCGTAAAGGTTTTCGATGAGCGCGATGCATTCGCCCTGCGGAGCGTCTTCGAGCCACGATTCGGCTCCCGTAACATGGCCGATTCGTTGCAAAAGGATGCCTGCTGCTAACGCCCAGCCTTTGACAGCTTCATTGTCGGTGAGCACCGAGCGGATCTTGGTGGGCGGATAGACGTAGTCAAACGCGCCGCCTCCGCCGCAAAGCCACACCGTCTGAGCGGGACTGCCCATGGCGGCAAGCGTCGTTTCACAGGCACCAAGCAGTTTGATCAATTCGCTTTTTTCCGCCCCTTCAATCCAGGTTTCGGGATTGGCGTCTTGCGTTTGAACCACGTCAAAAGGAGCGGCGGCAGCCACGAGCTTTTTCTTGCGGGTCAGATACAGGTGCGGATCCCAACGCTGCAGCACAAAGCCCATGTCAAGCAACACAGGCGTTAGCGCCGCACAGGCGGCCTCCATGTCGTCGTGAGACAGATTTGCCGGGGCAAGTGAACCGTCCTTGCGTCGGTTGCTAAGCGTCAGGGACCAGATGTCGCCCGAGAGCATCGGACCGTTTTGGACGGCCCAGGCATAAGGCGCGGAGGTAAAGGGAAGAGCGCGACGTGTCAAGACCGACCACATCCAGGACAGGTGCACGCTTTTGGCAAAGACGGAGGATCCGAGCGGCTGCAGGACGGGGTCGTCCGACAAGCGGCCTATGGTTTTGCGCAGGCGATCGATTGTTGCGCCGGAAATTTTGTCTTTTGCTGCGGGTCCGGGAATCAATCCGGGGACTAAAAAGTAGACCTGTGCCATTGTGTGTTGCGCTCGCAGACTTCCGTTTGTTTCTCGAAAAAAATCAGCGCTTCACAGATGGATAAACAAACGCCTGCAAGCGGCGAAAACCGTGGGTTGCAGGCGCAGTCAGTTTCTGAAGCGCGTTTCGTAAGTGAGCTCCATTTTAGCAATCCGAAGGAGGATTTCGAGTTTGTCGGAGAGACGTAAAAACGGCGCAACCGTTTCGCGCTGCGCCGTTTGTTTGTGTTGTCGATTACGCTGGAAATCAGTAGTCCTGTCTGGTTTCCGTCTGTGCACCGAGCACCACGCGCATCAGGTCGGCCACGGTGCCGGAATTGGTCTTGTCCATGATCGAAGCGCGGTGTGCTTCCACGGTCTTGATCGAGATGCCGAGGTCATCGGCGATCTGTTTATTGAGTCGACCGGCGGTGATGCGCTCAAGCACTTGCTGTTCGCGTGTGGTGAGCTTGCGCAGCAATGCCGTGTTGAGGTTCTTCTGCTCGGTAGCACGACGGCGATCATGCGCCTCCTTGAGCATGCGTTCGACGAGCTGCTTTAATGCGGCCGGATCAAAGGGCTTTTCGATGAAATCCACGGCACCCTTTTTGAGCGCGTTGACAGCCATCGGAACGTCGCCGTGACCGGTGATAAAGATAATCGGAATATCGGCTCGACGTGCCAGGAGGTGTTCCTGCACTTCCAGGCCGCTCATGCCGCTCATGCGGACGTCAAGCAGCAGCACGGCGATTTCGCGCGGATCGTACTTTGCGATGAAGCTCTCGCCGCTGTCGTAGAGTTCGACACGATAGTCGCTTGCTTCCAACAACCAACGGATGGAGTCTCGTACCGCCTCATCGTCATCAACGACGTAAACGGTTCCCAGGGTTTTGACGGCATCGGATTGATAGGGGGAGTAGGCCATATGCTTCTTTTACTTCTGTTTCTGATGTCGGGGACTGCAACAATAGCTGCAGTCATAGGCTATTGCGAATTGGAATCGGTTGCCGTACCTGAATCTCCGCTCTGTTGCGCAGTCTCGGCAGAGGAGAAGGAGGAATTCGGCAAAAGCACTCTGAAAATTGTACCGCCGCCCGCGTTTTCAGAGATGACTATTCTTCCGCGATGACTTTCCACTACGGATCGGCAGATGTTGAGACCGATACCCATGCCGGTCACCTTGGTCGTGAAGAATGGCGTAAAGACTTTATCGGGTTCGACCGGCATGCCGCAGCCGTGATCGGCCACTTCGAAGATGGTTTGTGTGTCGGTCGCCGTCACCGTGAATTCCACTGTCTCGGAATCCGTCTCCTGGCTGGCCTCCATCGCGTTTTTGAGAAGATTGAGCAAAACCTGCTCGATCATCACGGCGTCGCACACAAGTTCGTGACCGGGACACAGGACGCAAACCTTGATTTTCATGCCGAAGCGCTTGGCTTGAATCAAGGCAAGTTCCATGGTGGCCGCAACGATTTTGTCGACCGTTACGGTCGTGATGTTGGCTTCACCCCCTTTGGCTTTGGCAAAGCTTCGGATGCGGCGGATGATGTAGGCGGCGCGCTGCGTTTGGTTGATGATCTTGGTAAGCGCCTCGGCAACGCGGTCTTCGCTCGTGCGGCCCTTTTGCATCATGGTCAGTGTCGCGGAGGCGTAGTTCTGCACAGCAGCCAAAGGCTGGTTGAGTTCGTGCGCGAGAGAACTTGCCATTTCGCCCATGGTGATGAGGTGAGACGCGCTTTCGGCGGCCTTGGCTTGCACCTGCATCAGGTTTTCGACTTCCTTTCGGTCGGTGATATCCGTGACGGCGAGCATTTCCGACGCGCCTTTGCCCGGCCAGGGCAGCACGCTTCGTGTCACCGACAGCCAACGACCGTTTTTCTTGTCATGAATTTCAGCCGTATGACCGACGGCGGACGCCTGATTGAAGAGATCGCGGATGCGCACGTGTCCTTCGACACTCTGCCCCCAGTATTTGCAGTAAAGCGCGTTGGCGTACAACAGTTCGTTGTTGTTTTCTTCCAGATGAACGACGCTTACGGCTGCATTCATGGATTCGATCATCATCACGGTGCGCTCGTGCTCGGTGGCCAAAGCCAGACGAGCGCGGCGTTGTTCGGTAACGTCTCTTACCGCGACAAGCCACCCCATGGATTTGGTCCTGCCCTGAATAGGTTTTAATGGCGTCACTGAAATATGACAGTCGAATTCGGCACCGTCTCGGCGGGGAGCCGTATATTCGAGTTCAACGACTTTGCCCTCGTGAAAGCGCTGCGGATCGGCTACGTCCACCGATATGCCGATGGCTTCGCGTACCGACAGTCCCACGGGACTTTCTTCCTTGTAGCCGAATAGCTTGTCAAAGGCCGTGTTGGAAAAGAGCACGCGCGAGGTGAGCCCTACAACAAGCAAGCCATCCGTAATCGAGTCATTGAAAGTTTTTTGAATGGCCACGCGGGCGCGAAGTTCCGTTTCCGAGCGCATCTGACGGATCTGGTAGCGTAAGAGCAGCGTGAGCGTAAACAGGAGTCCGAGTGCGAGAACGATGATGGTTTTGGCGGGAGTCGAATCCACCAGTAAGGTTTTGGGCGCTGTATTGGTGGTGATAAAGGAGACGTTGTAGGGCAAAGGCGAGAGCTGCGTTTCGACCGAGACACTGCCTTCGGGAATCGGCGCATAGAGGCTCGGTGGAAAACTGCTGCCGTCGACCAGAATGTCCAGTCGGTAACCGGTGTGCAGATTGGCTTCGCCGACGAGATCCCTCAGCAGACGGGTAAGCGAGACCGAAGCGATGACGCTTTCTCCGGTTGAAATCGGAATCACCAGGTCAGCATAGGTCGTCATGCGGTGCTGTCGAACGTACGGTTCGGAGAAGACCGGATGCTCGCTCATGATTGAGAAGGCAACGGCGTCCTGAGTGGCGCGCTGATCGGCAATGCTGGTGCCTACGGCACGCGGCGTCATTTCGGAGTAGAGGTGACCTCGGCAGGCGGCACGAACGGAACCGTCGGGTTGTGCGAGGACCACTTCCCGGAGAGCCGGATGCAGCGCAAAGACAACGGCAAACACTTCGCAGTCTTCTGTTTGATAGAAGCGTTTGGCGGGGGCATCCAGGCTGTGAGCAAGCGCGAGCGTGCGTTCTTCAAACTGACGTGCGATCGACTGGTTGACCGCAGTCTGGGCGGAAGCTTCAAGCTTGCGGCTTTCGTCGTCGATAAACCAAAGACTCGTCGTGCACAAGATCAGAATGAAGACGATGGCCGCGACCGTCACATACAGGCCGAAGCGATTGACGCGCAGACTATCGGCGCTGATGAGTTCAAGCAGTTTGTCGTCGACTTTGATTTTGCTGGTCTTGAGCATGGACGAAGAAAAGCTGTCAACAAATTGGACGTGCCGGTTGCTTTCGGCTGCCGCAGGCTCCCATTGTAAAAGACCTAGGCTCGAGGACGGTAAAATGGCGGCATCCACACCCCTTAGCATCTAAAGAGAATTTCAAATGGATCAGAACGAACTCAAGCGCCTGGTCGGCAAGGCGGCTCTCAACTATGTCAAGGACGGCGACGTGCTCGGTGTCGGCACCGGCTCGACGGTCGACTGCTTCATCGACGCGCTTGCGCAAAGCGACATTCGCCCGAGCGCCTGTGTTTCGAGCTCCGAGCGCTCCACCAAGAAACTCCTTGAACTGGGTTTCAAGGTCATCGACCTGTCCGAAGTCGAAGAAATCGGCGTTTATGTGGACGGTGCCGATGAAATCAACGATGACTTCGAAATGATCAAGGGCGGCGGCGGAGCGCTCACGCGTGAAAAGATCGTGGCCTCGGTTGCCAAGATGTTCGTGTGCATTGCCGACGAATCCAAGCTCGTCAAGACGCTCGGTAAGTTCCCGCTGCCTGTGGAAGTGATTCCGATGGCGGTGTCAAGTGTCGCCCGTTCGCTTCGTAAGCTCGGCGCCGATCCTGTGGAACGTGACTTCACGACCGACAACGGCTGCCGGATTCTCGATTGCCGACAGTTCATGATTGAGAATCCCAAGGCGATGGAACAAACCATCAACGCTTTGCCCGGTGTCGTGACCGTGGGACTTTTTGCTGCGCGCGGTGCAGACGTTTTGCTGCTCGGTACGTCCGAAGGCGTCAAGACGATCGAAAAGACGCGTTAATCGAAACAATCCGAATCGGAATGCAAAAAAGAGCGCCGCCGTGCAGGCTGGCGCTCTTTTTGCCGGAGTCTTGCTTATTCCACAGGGACGTGGTTGGGAATCGGATCCACGCCGTCGCCGAAAAGATAGTTTTCACACTGGCTCAGAAGGTGCTTTCTTACATTGGGATCGGCGCAGTTCAGACCGTATTCATTGATCATCATCGTCTGAAGCTTTACCCATTCGTCCCACGCTTCCTTGCTGATGTTCGCCCAGATGCGCTTGCCGAGTTCGCCAGGAACGGGAGGATAGGCAAGGCCGGGGAGGTCCTTTTTGAGTTTTGCGCAATGCACGGTACGTGCCATAGTCGTTTGCTCCTTCTTTGTTAAAGCGTTTTTATAAAAATCTTAGAACGGCGGTGCCAGTTATACATCCGTTGCTTTTCAATCGGAAGATTTTCTACGGTGGCCTCTTCAAAGCCTCGCTTAATGAACCAATGCGCCGTTCGCGTGGTGAGTACGAAAATGCGCTTGAGGCCGGTTTCTCGAGCGCGTTGTTCGATACGGCGCAGTAATCGATCTCCGTCTCCGGCCCCTTGATAGTCCGGGTGCACGGCCACGGCGGCCATTTCTCCGATTTCAGCTTCGGGGTAAGGATACAGTGCGGCGGAGCCGTAGATGATGCCGTCGTGTTCGAGAACCGTGAAGTGACTGATTTCGCGTTCGATTTTTTCGCGAGGGCGCTTTACCAAAATGCCTTCGGCTTCAAACGGCTCGAGCAGTTTGACAATGGCTGCCACATCGTCAATGGTGGCTTCGCGAAGCGACTCCATGTTTTCCGTGGAAATCATGGTGCCGACGCCGTCGTGAGTGAAGAGTTCCGTGAGAATGCCGCCGTCCATGGCGTAAGGCACAATGTGAACGCGGTCAACGCCACCCTTGATGGCCCGCAGAGCATAGCCGAGGTTGTAGACGTCTTCATCGTCGACTTGTTTGCTCTGAATCAGGGCCTGCGCTTGCTGGGCCGTGAGGTCCTGTTGTTTTTCACCTTGAATGCGCACACCGTCGACACCGACCGACAAAATGAGTTTGTCGGCGTGTATTGCAACGGCAATCGCCGTAGCAACGTCTTCCGTGGTGAGATTGAAGGCTTCCCCTGTGGGCGAAAAACCCGTCGGACTTACAAGAACGATATTTCCGCGCGAGAGCAGATCCTGAATGCTCTCGGCATCCACTTTGCGGACAACGCCTGTGTGCAGATAATCCACACCGTCAATGATGCCCATGGGGCGAGCCGTGACAAAGTTCCCCGAAACCACCTTGATTCGAGAGTGCTGCATCGGAGTATTGGGAAGACCTTGAGAGAAGGCCGCTTCAATATCAAAGCGCGTTTCGCCGCACGCTTCCTTGACGCACTCAAGTTCCTGAGGACCGGTGATGCGCACACCCTTATAAAACTGTCCTTCGAGTTTGCGAAGACTCATGAGCTCTTCAATCTGCGGGCGGGAACCGTGCACGAGCACAACGCGCATTCCCATGCTGGCAATGAGGCTCACGTCCATCACGAGATGATTGAGGAGCGTCCTGTCGGCAACGACTTCCCCGGCAAAACTGATGACAAAAGTTCGTCCGTGATGCAGATGGACATAAGGAGCTGCACTTCGCAGCCAGGAAACCCATTGCAGCCGCTCTCCGGCATCCGGTTCGCTTGGGACTATCGTTTCGTATTTTTCGGACATGGCAGTTTCCGAACGCTTTTTGTGAAAACTAAAAAGCATATTGGTGAAATTAGGTTGCCAAATTCTAAAGACTTAGAGTGCTGAGCGAAGTTTTACGTTTAACAAAAAAACAAGAGCATCTAAAGTTGAGGTGCAAGGCGAATCGGCGTTTCGGTAGACTTAGTCTGCACACTAAAACAATTGCAAAAACGAGACCTCAAGCGGTCTGTCAAAATCAAACTACATGAGTCAAAACGACAATCCATTCGGTGCACTCAAAAGCCTTGTTGAAAAAGGACAGATTCAAACTAAGGCTTGGGTGCCCACTTCTTCAGGCAGCAAAAAGCTTACGGCAGCAGCCTTGCGATACGCGGACGCGTCGGTAAAGAAGGCTTTTGAGGAAAGTACGCGCCAGCAGAACCGTAAAGAACCCGAGTCCGAGAAGCCGGCTGCCAAGCCGGAAACCAAGCCGGCGCCGCGCACACATCCCGTGCGTCGTGAGCCGCAGGCTGTGAAGATGCCGGAAAAACAATTGATCGAGCGAAAACACGAATCGAAACGTGCGAGCAGCAAAGCGCAGCAGGTCAAGGATCAATCTAACGCACAGCCGATGCGGATGAAAGCGGAGAGGCGCCTACTCAAAACGGTGCAGCCGGATTCTGCGAACGAATCCTCTCGCCGCGAATTGATGCCCGTTGCCCAGACGCGGCGTTCACCTTTTGTGCCGCCCAATCCGATTACGAAACCCGTGACGCTTGCTCCCGGTCTGCCTGTGAGCGAGCACGGAGAAGAACTTGTCAAAGCCATTCGGGAAAATCCGGTCATCGTCGTTTGCGGCGAGACCGGTTCGGGCAAGACGACGCAGTTGCCCAAAATCTGTCTTTTGGCAGGACGAGGAACCAAAGGCCTGATCGGACACACACAGCCGCGTCGCATTGCCGCGAGTTCCATTGCCAAACGCATCGCGGCTGAACTTGAAAGCGAAGTCGGCGAAATCGTGGGATACAAGGTTCGCTTTACCGACAAGACGATGCCGGGAGCGGCCATCAAACTGATGACCGATGGCATTTTGCTGGCCGAAACGCAGACCGATCCTCTGTTAAAGCGCTACGACACGATCATCATCGACGAAGCGCACGAGCGATCCATCAACATTGATTTTCTTTTGGGCTACCTTAAGAGGGTACTTGCCAAGCGAAAGGATCTCAAGGTCATCATCACCTCGGCAACGATTGATGCGGAACGTTTTGCCAAGCACTTTGAAATCAACGGCAAACCGGCACCGGTGTTTACGATCTCGGGGCGCACCTATCCCGTGCAGATTCGCTGGCGTCCGGTGGACGATACCGATGAGGCCGACGACAAGACGCTGATGGACGCCGTGGCCGATGCTTGTGATGAGCTGCAGATCGCCGGGCGCGGCGACATTCTGGTGTTTTTGCCCGGAGAGCGCGAAATCCGTGAAGCCGCCGAAGTGCTTCGGGCCCGTAATCGACCCGGACTGGTGGAAATATTGCCGCTGTATGCGCGGCTTTCGGCGCAGGAGCAAGAACGAGTGTTCAAAAGCGGTGGCGTCCGGCGCATTGTGTTGGCTACCAACGTGGCCGAAACGTCGATTACGGTTCCCGGCATTCGGTATGTGGTTGACACGGGACTTGCGCGCATCAAGCGCTATAGCTACCGCAACAAGGTCGAGCAGCTGTTGGTTGAACCCGTAAGCAAGGCTTCGGCCAATCAGCGCGCCGGCCGTTGCGGACGCGTGGCCGACGGCATCTGCATTCGTCTCTACGACGAAAACGATTGGGCCAGACGCCCGGACTACACCGATCCGGAAATCGTGCGTTCGAATCTGGCAGCCGTCATTTTGCGCATGAAGGCTTTGAAGTTGGGCGACGTACGTGACTTCGATTTCGTGCAGCCGCCTCCGCCCAAAGCCATTGCCGACGGTTACGCCATTCTGTCGGAACTTCATGCGTTGGAGAAAAACGGAGAACTTACTGACGTCGGTCGCATGCTCTCGCGCCTGCCTGTTGACCCGAAGCTTTCCCGTATGTTGCTCGAAGCCTCTCGTCGCGGAGCACTCAAGGAAGCATTGGTGGTGGTTTCGGGGCTTGCCGTGCAGGATCCGCGCGAACGTCCGCTTCCCGCGCAGCAGCAAGCCGATCAGGCGCACAAACGATTTGCCGATGAGTCAAGTGACTTCCTGAGCTATATCAACATTTGGAATTGGTTCGAGACCGAGCGCGCCAATAAGACAAGCAATCGAGAGCTCACCGAAAAGCTGCATCGCAACTTCATTTCTCCTCGTCGTATGCGAGAGTGGCGCGATGTGTGGCGTCAACTGAAGGAACTCACGGAAGAAATCGGCTGGAAGACGAGTGAGGAACCGGCCGACTACGAGGCCTTGCATGCCTCTCTTCTGACAGGGCTTTTGGGCAATCTCGGTATGCGTGATTTGTCAGCCGATCTGCGGGCGGCTCCTTATCTGGGAGCGCGCGGCATTCGCTTTTGGGTCTGGCCGGGTTCTGCGTTGGCAAAGAAGGCCGGTAAATGGCTGATGGCTTCCGAGTTGGTGGAAACAAGCCGCTTGTTTGCGCGATGTGTGGCCGATATTGAACCCGAATGGATTGAGAGGGCTGCCGGCCACCTCATCAAAAAGAGTTGGAGCGAGCCGCATTGGGAAAAGACGCGTGCCGAAGTGGTGGCGCTTGAGCGCGGTACGCTTTACGGCTTGCCCGTGTACACCGATCGCCGCGTGCAATTTGCGCCGCACGATCCGGTCGTGGCACGCGACATATTCATTCGTCAGGCGCTGGTCGAAGGATTGTACGAAACGCGTGCGCCTTTCTTTGCGCACAACAAGCGCTTGGTGCGAGAAATCGAAGAGATCGAAAACAAGACGCGTCGCCCGGACGTGCTCGTTGACGACGAGACGATCTACGCCTTCTACGACAAGATTCTGGATGCATCGGTCGTGGGCGGCTCCACGTTTGAAAAGTGGCGTCGTGTCGCGGAAAAAGAGAATCCGAAAGTTCTCTTCATGAAGCGCGACGATCTGATGCGACATGACGCAAGCGGCGTCACCGTGCAGTGGTATCCCAAGACCTACCGCGCTGCCGGTATCGAAATGGCGCTCACTTATCATTTCGAGCCAGGTTCTCCCCGAGACGGCGTCACGCTTGCCGTGCCGATTTTCGCGCTCAATCAGATCGATGCAGTGCGCTGCGAGTGGCTGGTGCCCGGTATGCTCAAGGAAAAGGTCAGAGCGCTCGTCAAATCGCTGCCGCAGCGCTATCGTCGCCATTGTGTGCCGATTGACAAGTACGCCGACGGATTTTTCGAGAGAACGGGCGGTGTACAGGTACAGTCCAAAACGCTAGTGGACGCGTTGATTGCCGACATTCGAGAACAGACCGGGACGACTTGCGAGCGCACCGACTTTAAGCTTGAAATGTTGCAGCCGCACCTGTTTATGAACTTCAAGGTGCTTGACGAACACGGGCGGCAGATCGGAATGGGCCGAAATTTGGCCGAGCTTCGTGCCGAGTTCGGTACTCAGGCGCAGGAGACTTTCCGCAATGTGGCTCAGGCCGACGCTTCCGTTTCGGCGGACCTGACAGACAACATTACCAATTGGACGTTTGGGGAATTGCCGGAACTCATGGAAATTCGCCGCCGGGGGCTCACGCTGATAGGACATCCGGCTTTGGTAGACAAGGGAGATTCGTGTGCTCTGGACGTGTTTGACGATTTGCAGGATGCTCGAAAGGCGCATCGCGCCGGTTTGCGGCGGCTTTTTCAGTTGCAACTTCGTGAACAAGTGCGTTATTTGGAGCGCAATCTGAACGGATTGCAGCGCGTGCAGATGCAGTGTGCCGTCATTGCGCCGATCGCCAAGCGTTTTGAGAGCTTTGAAGAATTGCGTTCGGACTTGACGGCCGCAGCCGTCGAGACCGCTGCGATGCAAGGCGACTGGCCGGTCAATGAGCTGCAGTTTCAACAGAAAAAGGACGAGGCACGCTCGCGTCTGACGCTCATCGGCGGTGAGTACCTGCGTCTGATGGAAACCGTGGCGGCCGAACTCACGGGACTCAACAAGAGACTGCAGGCTGCGCGCGCCTTTCCGGAGGCGGTCAAGGACATCGAAAGTCAGTTGCAGGGACTCTTTGTGCCGCATTTCCTGCTGAACATGCCCTTTGAACGCCTCAAGCACTATCCGCGTTACGTCAAGGCGATCAATGTGCGTCTGGAGCGTCTGCGCAATGATCCGGCGCGTGACGCGGGGCACACTGCCGAAATCCAAAAGCTTGCCGTGCCCCTTGCTCGCGAGATGGCGGCCCGTAAGGGTTCCGTCGACGAGCGGTTGGAAAATTTCCGTTGGATGATTGAAGAACTTCGCGTGTCGTTGTTTGCACAAGAATTGCGCACACCGATGCCAGTGAGTGTCAAGCGACTCGCCAAACAGTGGGAAGCCCTAAGAAGGCTCTGAATTTGAAGAGCTCGTTGAAGACAGTTCGGCGCGAAGCGGTTATCCTTTCAGTAGGATACAGACGAAGCCCGACGACGAGGGTGCGGGCGGCGTTTGTGCGCTCTTAGAGTTGGAGGAGAGAAAAAGTGAAAACCATCGGTCTTGTGGTCGGACACCATTGCGACACGGCTCTTGAGATCAAGGCGGCGATTCTTGCCAAGGATGCATCCGTAACGGTATTGCTCGATGAAGGCGACTTCGTGGAAGCGCCCGCCGATGCGACGGATGCGCTCAAGGAAGCGGCACGCAAGATCAACAACTTCAATGCGGTAAAGCGACTGCAGAAAGCCGGCGCCGACGTGATCGGCTTTGCCTGCGGATGCCCTCATCGCTTCTTTGCGGAGCTGCAGACGGAATTTACTGTGCGTCTGATCGACCCTGCCTGCGATTCGGGCCGCTTGTCGGCCGCAGAGTACGCTCAGGCTCTTTTGACCGCCGACGTCACACCGCTGCCCAAGCCCTTTAAAGTGGGCATGATCGGTGGTCTGGGACCTGCCGCGACGGTCGATCTGTACGACAAGATTGTCAAGGCGACGCCCGCCAAGACTGATCAGGAACACTTCAAGCTCGTGGTCGAACAGAATCCTCAGATTCCGGATCGCACGAAGTGCTTGCTCGAAGGCGGTGACAACCCGACGCTTTCCATGTACAACTGTGCCAAGCGCCTTGAAGAAGACGATTGTGACTGCATCATTGTGCCGTGCAACACTGCGCACGCTTTTGTGGCTTTGATCGAACCCTTCGTCGGCATTCCCTTCATCAATATGCAGCAGGTGACGATGCAGGAGATTCAGGAGAAGTTCGGCGACAAGGCTGTGATCGGCTTGATGGCGACGACCGGTACGGTGCGCTCCGGGCTCTACGGTCAGAAGGCCGAAGCCATGGGAATGCCCATGTACGTGCCCGATGACGAACATCAGGCGCGCGTGATGGCCGCCATTTACGGACCTCAGGGCGCCAAGGCGGGCTTTACCGACGGCGTGTGCCGCGAGGATCTCTGCAGTGCGGCCGAGTATCTCGTCAAGACGCACGGCTGCAATGTGCTGATTCTGGGGTGCACCGAACTGCCGCTTATCCTTGATGAGGGTTTCATGACGATTGCCGGCAAGGAAGTCTTCATCATTGATCCGACATCGGCTCTGGCCCGCCGCGTGGTGAAGGTGGCGCAGGAAGCAGCCGCCGAACGCGGCGTGCGCTGAACGCTCAAACGAAAACGGGAGCCAGAGAAACTCCCGTTTGAAATCGTGAAACGGACGCAGCGGAAAAGCCGGCGTCCGTTTTGTCTTTGTGAACGTCAGATGCGGTTGTCCGGAGCAAGCCATCCCAGAGAAGCCGAAACGGCGTTGACGGCGCTCAGAAGATGCCGTACCCAGTCGGGCTTGTGGCGCATTTCGATGCTCGAAGCGACGGTGACGGTGGCCACAATGCGGCCGGTTTTGTCGCGAATCGGAGCACCGATGCAGCGAATGCCCGTTTCCAGTTCTTCCTTGTCGTCGGCCCAGCCGAGCTCTTTGACGCGGTTGATTTCCATGATGAGCTTTTCGGGTGTGCAGATCGAGTGCTGCGTGCGCGGCGCCAGTCCCGTGCGGCTGATGTAGGCGCTTACTTCTTCGGGGGGCATATCGCTCAAAAAGAGCTTGCCGCCGCTTGTGCAGTGCAAGGGAGCCATGGCGCCGATGCGGCGCGCCAGACGAACGCCCGTGCCGGGAGCATAAACGTGCTCAATGTACATGATCGAGTCGTTGCGGCGGATCGCGAGGTTGATCGTTTGACCGGTGCGCTCGAACAAAAGCTGCATCACGCCGATCGCTTTCTCGCGAATATCAAGTCGATCGCGCACGAGGCTGCCGTATTCAAGGAAAGTCAACCCCAGGCGCCAACGGCCGTTGTTCATGCGATCGACGAGACCGTCCTGGCAGAGATTCCACAGAAGACGGTGCACGGTCGACATATGAATTTCGGTCATCTCGGAAATTTCATGCAGACTGACCGGCGCCGGGCAATCGGCAAGTGTGCGCAGGATGCGGCGTGCTCGCTCGAGCACCTGCACTTGCTTAATTTTGTCCTTGGGGGAGGCTTTCGAAACTTCAGCGTTGTCTGATTTGGAAGGCATGGCTTAGCACTCCTTTTCGGGATTGGCGGTCGATTGCGTAAGAGCTTGCGCAACGATTTCAGCGATGTCACGTACAGGTTTGGGCGTTTCGTCCCGTCCGCAGGTTTGAGCCTGTGCACTCGTGAGCATGGTGAGGCAGTGCGGGCAGGAAACGGCAATTTCGTCAGTTCCGGTTTTGTTGAGTTGCTCAAGACGAAGGATGTTGATGCGCGATGGCTTGTCCATGAAGATTTGTGCCCCGCCTGCGCCGCAGCACATAGCGTTGCAGCCACGTTTTTCGGGGTCCTTGAGCTTGACGCCGATCGTCTCGAGAATCGTGCGAGGATCGCGTCCGATTCCGTTGTGGCGCGCCAGATAACAGGCGTCGTGGAAGGTGACGCTGCCGGCTTGCGCCAGTTTGGGCGAAATGCGCTTTTCTTCGAGCAGTTTGGCGATGAATTGCACATGGCTCGTGACCGGGAAGGTGCCGCCTTCAAACTGCGGATACTCGTTTTTGAGCGTGTTGAAGCAGTGCGGACAGGCGGCCACAATCTGCTTGAAGTTGTACTTGGAAAGCGACTCGATGTTTTCGGCCGCTGCCATTTGGAACAAGTATTCTTCGCCGGCTCGTCGGGCGAATTCGCCGTGGCAGCGCTCTTCACTCATGACGGCGAACTTGACGCCTGCGGCGTGGAAAATTTCCACCATAGCGCGCGCAATCTTCTGAGCACGGCGATCGTAACTGGCCGAGCAGCCGACCCAATAGAGCACGTCGTACTCGACGCCGGGCTTGGCGATTTCAACGTCAAGTCCTTTGGCCCACTTCAGGCGGCTTCCGGGATCCATACCCCAGGGATTGCCGACGCTCGAAGTGTTTTCCAGAGCCTGAGCCAGACCTTCGGGGAAGTCGCCTTCTTCAAGCGCCAGATGACGGCGCATCTGAACGATGATGTCGGGAGTCGGAATCTGAGCCGGACAGACCTTGGTGCAGGCGCCGCAAGTGGTGCAGCTCCAAAGGGCGTCCTTGGAAACAATGCCGTCAATCAGAGGCTTGTCGGCATCAATGCCGTTCATGCGGGCCTTGAGCGATAAGATGAGAGCCTTGGGATCCAGAGGTGCACCCGAGGCGACAGCCGGACACACGGAGGTGCAGCGTCCGCATTCGGTGCAGCCGTCGAATCGGATGCGATCAATGCGACCGAACTGGCTGAATTCGGAAATGCCGAAACGTTCCTGCTCTTCAATGTCTTCGATTTTGGCAAGCGCACCGCGCGGTTCGGGTTTCTTGACGTAGATCGAAGTCGGGGTCTTGAAGAGGTGTGCGTAATAGGTCAGCGGAATAGAGGCGATAAATCCCAGGGAGGCCAGACCGTGAATAACCCAGATGAAGGTGTGGTAGACCTTGAGCGTTTCGGCGTCAGTGCCGATGAAAATCTGTGCGAGGGCGTTGCCCACGAAGCTCACGCCGGCCCACTGCGGCTGCTGAACGGCAAGACGCAGCGCTTCGAGTAAAAAACCCGTGAGAATGATGAAGGCGAGGCTGCCAAGCACCAAGGCGAAACGCCAGTTGGCTTCGACTTTGGGGTCGTGTGAAACAAAGCGGCGCCAAAAGCTAAAACCAAGAGCAATGAGGGCAAGAAGTCCTGCGAGATCAAGAACGAATTTGTAGGCAAGGTAGATATTGCCCGACAGGATGCGTTTGCCGAAGACAAGCCAGGCAATGTCCCAATCGATGGTAGCAATGGCGGTGCCGAAGAAAAGAAAGATGAATCCCCAGAACAGCACGAAATGATTTTTACCGGCGGCGGTGTCGCGAATGCGTTTTTGCCAGAACACTTCAAGAAGAGTGCGGCCAAGCCGGGCGTTGCGATCGGCAAGGGGTTCGGGTTGAGTTGTGGCTTGACGTTGCTTGACGGCGCGCACGATGCCGGCGATGCAGAGCACGACGGCGGCAATGCCGATGACGTATACGCCGATTTCCGCCCACAGGGGAACGTTCCAGAAGGCGGGACGCAGCGGTGTAAGGTCTTGCATGACGTTTGAAAATTGTTGTTATATGGCTAGCTATATTCGCATGTCGCTTTAAAAATTTTCATCAGGCGCGAGATGCGATTTAATCGAAGGTCGCTACGATAGCGCAAAAAAGAGCCCGTGTCTTCGGCCAAGAATATGAGTTGCAGAGGCCGGAAACGACTTTTTTGATCTCGGTTAAGGCAAACTCGCTTTTTGAACAATTTCCACAGCGTGAAAAATGAATGAAAAAAGCCGCCCTTGCGAGAGAGCGGCTTTGTGAACGAAAAATCGAGTTGATCAGGCGTTCTGTTGCTTGCGCCAGCGTGCGATGGCTTCCACGCATTCGGTCACGAGTTCCGGACCGCGGTAGACAAAGCCGGAATAGAGCTGAACGAGACTTGCACCGGCCTGCATCTTCACGACGGCGTCGTCACCCGACATGACACCGCCCGAGGCGATCACGGGGAGCTTGCCCTTGAGGTGATCGGTAATCATGGCGAGGCACTCGGTGGAGCGGGCCATCAGCGGACGACCAGAAAGACCGCCCGTTTCGTTCCAGTTGGGAAGTCCCTGAACGGAGGAGTGATCGATTGTGGTGTTGGTGGCGATGACGGCGTCCATCTCGTGTTCGACGATGATGTCAACGGCGCGCAGGATGGCGTCGTTTTCGAGGTCGGGAGCAAGCTTCACGGCGATGGGCTTGTAGGGAGCTCCTTCCGTTTCGATGATACGGTTGCGTTCGTCGCGCAGAGCGCCGAGCAATTCGCGTAGCGGGGCTTCGGCTTGCAGCGAGCGCAGATTCTTGGTGTTCGGGCTCGAAATGTTGACCGCAATGTAGTCGGCACGGTCGTAGGACTTTGCCAGACAAATGCGGAAGTCGCTGATTGCGTTTTCAATGGGGGTTACGGCGTTCTTGCCGATGTTGATGCCCAACACACCGCCGCGCAGGTGGAAGGCGTCGGCGCTCTTGAGGTTGCGCAGAACCTGTTCACAGCCGACGTTGTTAAAGCCCATGCGGTTGACGATGCCTTCGGCAGGAATGACTCGGAAGCAGCGGGGCTTGGGATTGCCGGGCTGAGCCACGGGCGTAATAGTGCCGATTTCGACGTGACCGAAGCCAAGCGCACCGAAAGCGCTCACGCGTTCGCCGTCCTTGTCCATGCCAGCCGCCAGACCGATGGTGTTCGGGAAGCGAATACCCATGACTTCAACGGGATCTTCGGGAGGCGTGTGAGTAAGAAGCTTGTGCAAGCCGAGCGTGGTGATCCAATCGAGATTGGCCATGATGACATGGTGAGCGGTCTCGGGCTGCATCTGAAAGAGGATGCTTTTGGCGAGTTTGTATAGCATTGTTGCCTGTTGGAAGATTTGCCGTTGATGAAAAAAGGTGTGCGGCGCGCCGCTCTCCGTCATCCTCCTTATATAAGAGGCCGAACAATTGCATCGGTCGCGACCGTAACTCTTAATTTTACCGAGGCTGCTGAAATCGGGCAAAAAATCGGCAGAAAACCGACTTGAGGAAGGAGTGCTAAGAGGAGGGATAATAAGGGACTCAGAAGCTAACGGCCTGAAATAAAAGGAAAAACATATGGACGGCCCAGAGGAGGCGAGAGGAAATTCAAGTTTTTTGAGAAAAAGACTTGACAACGAGAAGAAACATCTTTAATATCCACAATCTCGTTAGTCAATGGCGAGATGAAATACGGATCGCGGGGTGGAGCAGTCCGGTAGCTCGTCGGGCTCATAACCCGAAGGTCGGAGGTTCAAATCCTCCCTCCGCAACCAAAATCCAAAAGGCTTCCGTTAGGAAGCTTTTTTATTGAGAGGCTACGTTTCTCAATAAAGAGCGAAAAGAAAACAAAAAATTTTCGAAAAGCTCTTGACAAGACGAAATGAAGTTTTATAAGATTTCGATCTTGTCGCTGCTACGGCAGCAACGAAAAGTTCTTTAAAAACTAGGCAACGAACCGATAAGCGTGAGCGCGGTGAGAGAAGCGAAAACTGCAAGGCAGTGGTCTCGAAAAACAAACGAGACAAAGCGAATTTGTCCCGTGCTCATGGCTTAAAGCAAAGGAAGATTGAGAAGGCTACAAGATGAGCCTGATCAATTCCGGCGAGAGTAATGAGCAAACCGGTCCCTTTTCACGAAGGGGCGAAAAACAGAGATTGAACTGAAGAGTTTGATCCTGGCTCAGATTGAACGCTGGCGGCATGCTTTACACATGCAAGTCGAACGGCAGCATAGAGAGCTTGCTCTCTGATGGCGAGTGGCGAACGGGTGAGTAATACATCGGAACGTGTCCGTTTGTGGGGGACAACCACCCGAAAGGGTGGCTAATACCGCATAAGACCTGAGGGTGAAAGCCGGGGACCGCAAGGCCTGGCGCGAACGGAGCGGCCGATGACTGATTAGCTGGTTGGCGGGGTAAAGGCCCACCAAGGCGACGATCAGTAGCTGGTCTGAGAGGACGACCAGCCACACTGGAACTGAGACACGGTCCAGACTCCTACGGGAGGCAGCAGTGGGGAATTTTGGACAATGGGGGCAACCCTGATCCAGCCATGCCGCGTGCGGGAAGAAGGCCTTCGGGTTGTAAACCGCTTTTGTCAGGGACGAAAAGGTGCGGGTTAAGAGCTAGCACTGATGACGGTACCTGAAGAATAAGCACCGGCTAACTACGTGCCAGCAGCCGCGGTAATACGTAGGGTGCGAGCGTTAATCGGAATTACTGGGCGTAAAGCGTGCGCAGGCGGTTGGGTAAGACAGATGTGAAATCCCCGGGCTTAACCTGGGAACTGCATTTGTGACTGTCCGACTGGAGTATGTCAGAGGGGGGTGGAATTCCAAGTGTAGCAGTGAAATGCGTAGATATTTGGAAGAACACCGATGGCGAAGGCAGCCCCCTGGGGCAAAACTGACGCTCATGCACGAAAGCGTGGGGAGCAAACAGGATTAGATACCCTGGTAGTCCACGCCCTAAACGATGTCTACTGGTTGTTGGAGGGTAAAACCTTCAGTAACGAAGCTAACGCGTGAAGTAGACCGCCTGGGGAGTACGGTCGCAAGATTAAAACTCAAAGGAATTGACGGGGACCCGCACAAGCGGTGGATGATGTGGATTAATTCGATGCAACGCGAAAAACCTTACCTAGCCTTGACATGTCAGGAACGCTCCGGAGATGGGGCGGTGCCCGCAAGGGAACCTGAGCACAGGTGCTGCATGGCTGTCGTCAGCTCGTGTCGTGAGATGTTGGGTTAAGTCCC
>ENA-ORSI01000011-ORSI01000011.1-human-gut-metagenome-genome-assembly--contig:-NODE-11-length-161222-cov-16.104717_pt1 | contig 161222 bp, 255 predicted proteins | sample MGYA00242187_ERZ509154 | MGnify/ENA primary metagenome ERZ509154 (study PRJEB26280, sample SAMEA2338627) | human gut metagenome | biome: human gut; feature: human-associated habitat; material...
TCATATACACAGGCTTATTAGTTGCTCCGACATTTGCAGATAAAGCAGTAGGAACTCCAGCATTTAAATATATTCCTTTAGAAGTGCTACCTACAGTATCTGTTCCTATTTTTTTAATATAAGAAATATAATTAGAGGAATCTAATAAAGTTCTCCAGCCACCACTAAAAGTTGTTGCAGTCCTCCAGTATAGTCCAGTGGCTGCATTTGAAGACATTAATATCTAACCATGATAACTTGCTGCAGTCTATATAGTAAGTAATCCAAAAGCATCTACACCACTAGGTTTATCAGAAACTGTATTACTTCCGTCAGCATAGTACAAATAACCAGGATTAGTTAAATTAGCTAAAGATCCAGTAGAATATACAGAAGTATTTAACTATCCTGTCTTTGTAGAGTATGGAATAGTTAAACTCTTAGTAATTCCTCCTATAGTAAGCTAAGTTAAAGTATTATTTGCAGAAAAATCAGAAAAAATATTAACTCCATTCCACTATAATGTTTCTCCATTAGATGTTAAAGTACCAATTGCTGTCCCTGAGTTATTAAAAAATTTAATACCAGGTATAGCAGCATTTAGAGCTTTTATACCTAATATTCCTGCACTATTACAATCTCCTATAGCTACATCATCTCCTACTTTATTCCAAATATTATTAGCAAAATTTAATGCTCCAGTTAAAGTACCCCCAGTTAATGGTAGATATGTGCTTAATTTTATATCCTACCAAGTACCATCCTCTCTTAAGTATCTTACATTAGTAGTTGTATAAGAAGGAACAGGCACCAATCCATTGTAACCTCCACCAGAGGAAGAAGTATTCTTTTTAAATACTGAATATGTAGTGTCTGTTCCCTTAAATTTTGTTCCTTTAGCAAATATATTTAAACCTTTTAAGTCAAATATAATATCATTACTATTTGGGACAGTCCCCAATGCGGTTTCAGTTACAGGATTATATGCTATTTTCATATATTATTATGCTATTTCATATTTCTCTGAACTTAAGTTATACCAACTAAGACCAAAACTTAAGTCCTATACATTATCACCATTTGAATCTGATTTTATATATATATCTCCAGTAGGTAGGAAATTTAGATTCTTATCTCCAATAGATGTTCCTCCTACAGTAATATTTCTCCAGCTAGAACTTATAGTAATTTTACTTCCACTTCCAGTAATAGTAGTATGCCCACCATTTATAAAGTTAACAGCTCCTGAACTTGTTGCTGTACTTAATACTTGAGTATTATTTACCTATATTGCTCTCCATGTATTGTTATCAGAGAATGCTGTAGATGGTAATGCATACCAATCATAGGTGCCATTAGATAACTTAGCTAATACCCAAGATCCAGCTGCTAATGCTCCAGTACCAACTGTATCAAAAGCTGGAACTAATCCATTACTTGATGCCGTAGCTAGACCATAAGTAGTATCAGTCCAAGGTACATTTACAAAAGCCTATCCGTTACTTAACTATACTGCATAATTTCTACCAGATGTTGGGTATCCAATTTTAATACCTCCATAATTTGTAGAATCAGCAGCTCCAAGTGATATAGATATTTGAGTCTATCCAGAAACAGCAATATGACCAGTTCCTGCTATTCTAAATGTTCCAGCAACTGTTTTAGCACTTCCCTAAGTCTAAACTAAGTTTATATAAGGATTAACAGTAGCAGATCCTACTCCAGTAGTAGCGGTTGCAGAACTAGCAATAACTGTAGTATATGTTCTGTTATCAGCGGAATCACTTGGAATATATTTGAGAGCATTTATAATATTCTATTTTGTTAAATAAATACTTCCAGTATCTGTAACAGAAATAGTTTTATCTTCTGATTCAGAATCAACTATTACACCACCAATAGTAGTCTATGTAGCTGGAACTAAATTCAATGTTCTTGCAGCACTACCATTATAGGTATTTGGAGTAGTACTAGTTACACCCATAGTAAGTCCAGCTCCTGTAGATAAAGCATTTGCAACTCTATTAGCCTATCCAGTAATACTTATTCCCCAAGTTCCAGAAGCAGCAGAAGAAGTTTTAGTAGTTCCACCAACCGTAACTGATACAGCTCCAGTAGTTCCTAATGAAACTGAAGTAAGCAATCCTTGTTTTGCAGAAGCTATAATATCTCCAGCAACTATAGTAGACTAATTTACCCAAGTTGGTACAGCTGTAGCTCCATTACTTTTAAGAATCTAACCAGATGTTCCTCCAGTTGTAGGGGCATATATAGTAAAAGCAGAGCTAGGATTACTAGTATATACAGTATATCCTGTATTGTTAATCTTATGAGTTGTAGTACCATTAATATTAGCTTCTATAGCTGTCCAATATTCAGCAGTATTTAATGAACTTCCAGATCCATCTTTTATACAAGTAATTAAGTCTCCATTTGAACAAACCTAACCACCATAAGTTCCATTAGAAGTTACTCTATAAGTATCACCTACTGAACATTTAGTCGGAAATCCTTTCTAGTCCTATCCATCTACAGTATGTGTAGTATAGACTCCATTGGCATAAGAGATAGTACCTTTATATTTAAGAGCATCACTTGCTGCCATATTATTAGTTACATACTCTATAATCTACTATGTAGTTAATATAGTAGTATCAGTAACTTTATTAGTTATTGCATCCGATACACTTACTGCTACTGGTAAATCAGTAGTTGATATTAATAGCCACTGTCCATTTCCTCTTAAAAATTCAGTCTAAGATCCATTAGATCCAGGTACAAGTCCTCTTTTTCCAGCAGAAAATGTCTGTGTATAATCAGTACCATGAGTTATAATGTGGCCATCTTTAGTAAATACAAGTTCAACATATTTTCCAGAGGTAGATTCTGGAAGAGTTAATCTATCAGATACTTCTGCATAAGTTGAAGCAAAGTTTAATAATGACATATTAAAGTTTATTAAATTTTAGTACAAGTTTATTATTTTCATCTAATCTAAAATCATTTCCAAGATCTAATCTCTACTCAGTTTTTCCAGTATAATCAATATACTTTATATCATTAATAGTTAGTATAAGAGGCTGAGTTGATGAGGTATTAATAATATGCCCATGAGAATCGAACTAAATATTTAAGGGTTCTGCTTCCTAATTTGGAGTGATAGTATTAGAATGAGTTAAAATTATTGATTTCCCCTATGAGAAACTATTTAGACCTGATCCTGCAGGAGTTATTATTGACTCAATCTTTTTTTCTAAAAGTTTATCTAATGTTAATATTTGATTACTGTCCTTTACTAATACCGCTTCCGCTGTAGTCTAAGGGACAAAGTACTCTCCATTTTGCTACAGTCTCTTAATTCCTAATTTCATAATTATCCTCCTATAATCTAGTCAGATGAATCAGTACTTACCATACTATCATAAAGATCACTAGGTATAGTATAATTAACTACAACATTAGTTCCTCCTGATGTAGTTATGTTCTAAGCAGTTATTGTACTTTCTAACTTTGAATTTATAGATGCTATTGTAGACTAAAAAGTTTCTGTAGTTACATATCCAGATAAATCTACATCAGTCTAAACTTCTCCTAACTATTCCCATACATATTTAGATATAGAGGATTGATATACGCATATATATTCTTTAAATATATTTCCATTTACTCCCTAAGTCGAAGGAACTAAATATATAACATTTGTATATTCCTAACTAGGAGATGGTAATGACTGTACAATTTTATATAGTTCAATACTAGAAGTAACACTTATAACTCCATCTTCAGAAATATTGATTCCTGCTCCAGGTGTAAGTTTATCCTATTTTCCCTCTAGTTCAGTATTTATTTTATTTACAGTTCCTTGTAGTTCTGAAATAGAGGCAGAGTTCACTCCAACTACTCCTAATGTAGTTCTTAATACTTTATCTAGAGTAGTTATTCCAAGAGAAGATAATCCTACAATATTAGTAGTATTTACTACTACTGCTTCCGAAAGAGTTATAGGAACAAATTCTTGATTCTACTAAACTAGTCTTTTTATTTGTGTAGTATTCATAATTTAAATAGGTAATCAGGTATTTGATAATCTGCATAAGCTTTAATAACAGAGCTTACAAAATCAAGATTCTAAATTGCAGTATTAAACTAATCTTTAGTAATAAAGTCTCTATTATTCTATACTATATCAGATACTATTTTATCTATATAAGATTTACTATAAACACCTAAATTATCTCTAGCAGTCTACTTTTCATCTTCAGTTTTAAATTCACTTAAATAGTTTTCCTTATATAGATGTGTAAAGTACTATGGCTTAGGACAATTAGGTATAGTAATTGTCTATTCAGGCCCAAACCCAGATTCTATGCTATCAAGTATAGAACTACAATTTTTTGATTGACCTAAAGCCTTAATTAGTTCAGGAATTATAATTTCCTAAATGGAAGTATCTTGAATATTAATTATAAGTGGTTTCTTTTCTTTAGGTTTAGATTTAGGCTTTTTTAAATCTATTATTTCAAGTTTCTTTTCTTCCTTTTTAGGTTTTTCAGGAATAGTTATATTAATAATAGGATTTTCCTACAGAGTTTTAGGCTCTGTAGGGAATCCTGTTATTGCACTTTGTAATATAGACTTATTCATGATAAAGTAATTTTATCAGGATATCCTATAGTATAATCATAATTTATTAAATCTCCAAGTGTTTTTAGCTATTTTATTGCTATTAAATGCTTATTAGTATTTAGATAACATTTACCAGCATACACTTCAAGATCAGATAAAAATTTCTTAGCTTTATCTAATTCTAGTTCAACAATTTCATCTCCAATAACTAATGATATAGGTTCACTACTACTATTTACTAAATTCTGCAATCCTACTCTAGTAGCTTTATCAAACCAATACTATTTATCTTTATAATAAAAACCATTAACATTAGAAGAAGTATCATAAGCTTTAATTAAAGCTATTAGAACTTTTAATAATGTATTTATCTAGCATATTCCATCCTTCTATTCGAAAATAGTTTTCCAGACACTTAAAGGTAAAGATAATAATTCTTCCTAACTTAACATAGTCTTTAAGGAATCCTATTTTCTAATTATATAATCCTTATCATTATATGATATATGTATAAAATCATTCATCTTTAGAATAATTAAATTTAGTAAATGGTATACCCTAATGTTTAGTTAATCTCCAAGCATTTGTTGATCTATTAGTATCCCAAACTTCTGTATTATATCCTCCATAAGTCCACTTATTTACAAAAACATATCCAGTATTACCATCATACTAACTTACATTCTAGTATGACCAATTATTAGCTTCGGTAGTATTTATGGAAGTAGTAATATTATTAGGACCTGTATTATCTCCAGAACCCTATATATTAGACCACTCTACTGGGAATGAACCTGTACTAATATGTTTCTTAGCTAGTGAGAATATTGGAGTTGTTAAGACTTCTCCACCATTCTAGATAGAATCATCAATATTATATCTAACCATTCCTCCTTCATTAAAGTTAGAGCCTTTAGCACTATAACCTCTATAATATATAATTCTAGAAAACTCTTCTGTAGATGGAGCATACCAATTACCCTATTTATATTGGTCATTAATATTATCTCCTTTAGGCTAATACAAATATATACTATAAAAATAGGGGAAGAGTAAGCAGCTCATAATATCTGAACTAGAAGCATTGGACCATACAGTTCTTATAGCTTGACATAAATTATCTAAGTTCTATTGAGAATCAATATAATAAGTCTAAGTAATATCAACCTATTTTCTACTTATATACTATCTACAAGTAGAACTATTAGCATATAATAGTCCAAGGATACCTTCGTTTACATGATCAATATAGGCTTTAGTATCTTCTTTTCCACTAAATCCTACATTGCTAGTATCTTTATATGTAGTTACATTAATATCATCTATTCTACTATGTTCTTGTATACCTTCAACACTTTCGTAATTTTGAATACTATTTCTACTTAAATAATCACTTACCTAATATAACTACTTCAAAATATCCTAGTCAGAACCAGAAACTCCATCATCGGCATACCCAAGATAATAACTATTAGAACTACTATATTCTTTACCAATAATATATACAGTTCCAGAAGTTTCTGAAGTTTCATCTTTAGCATATACAAGTCCAACCATGTTTTTAGTAGGATCGTAAGAACTTGTAAAAGTTCCATCAGCATAAGCAAAATCTCCTAACTAAGGAGCCCTCCAAGCAAAACTAACTGTTACTGTTTTTCTTAAAGGAGTAGAATAATTAGCTACTTTCATACTAATAGTAACAGTTGCTGTACTAGAAGATTCCTTCTTTAAAGTAATAGCACCTGTCTAGTCAATAGTAGCTACATCAGAAGATACTCCAGACATAGAATATGTAATATCTAAATAACCATTTACCTCTGGATTATAAGGGTTAGGTCCCTATTTAATTTCTACATCGTTACCAGAGCTAACTGATATTTCAAATAAGTTCTATCTTGTAATAGTTCCAGATTCCCCTTTCTAATAATATACAGATATTTCACTAGCACATGAGAAATCTAGTATTTCTGATTCCTAAAAGTAAATTCTAACTTTAGAGGATTCATTAGAAATATCACCATATAGGTTAACTAGCATTTGTTTAGTAGAGAAATTAATATCCTTAAGAGTACTGCCCCCAGCTTCTGTAACTATATGAATGTCTCCAGTTATACTACTATAATTAGTTGATACTAATTTCTTTAATGCCTCTTCTGTTATATATAAATTAGCATTTCTAATAGTAACAGACTCTAAAGAACTACAATCTATTAGTTTCTCACAGAATTCATTTACATTAAATTCTCCAACATTTGCACAGTCTATATAAATAGTTTTTATATTATCTAAACCCTCAAATGTAACATTAGTTAGTCCAGGATTATCATAAATTCTAAAGGTCTCTAAAGTATCTGGTAATGTAATATTTTTTAATCTTCCCGTCTAAGGTAATATAACACTTTTAACTGTTGTCTTAGAAAAATCTATAACTTGTAATTTTAAGAACTATGACAAATCCATTTCATCTGGTAAAGTCATATTCTTTAGAGTTAAGCTTTCTAGAACAGGGAATGAAGGAGTAAATGAACTTATAGCTAACTAAGGATAATCTGATGGGAATAGGCTACTATAGTCTTTTAGTTTATTATTATCAATTTCAAACTCAATAGCTCTATCAAAATTAGCACTTAGTGTGGACATCTTTAATCCTAGAATATCTAACTTCTTATATAGATTAGTTAAATAGATTCCTTGGTTGATAGCTGGGTTACCCTAATTTATCTATACTACATAAGATTTTCCAGCTTGTGCTAAATTCTTTATAGCCTAGAAATTAGAAGTTTCATAATCTCCAAGATATAAATCTTTTCCATCATAGTCATATACAGGATAGCAATCCTAATATGGTTCAAACTCCATTCTTAACTTTAAGGTATCTCCATTACCAGCAGAACTTGCAGTAACTAAGGATATTTTTCCAAGAGCTGTCTGAGCATAAGTAGATAAGAATAGTAATCTTTTAGTCATAAATTGTTTTTCACAAGATAGACATGATCCATGACTTTGCTCTATGGGCTCAATCTCATTATTACCATAGTAAGATAATACACCAGAGTCCTTTATTATCTATGCATTCTCATAGTATATTTTAGCAGTATGATTATATGCTACAGCTGGGAAGGTTTCTTGAACATTAAAGAATACTTTATAGAAATAGTTAGATGTATCTTCTACACTATTACTACTTCCAAATGCCATATTAATTATTCCAGTTAAATAAGTCTTTATCTAGGATTCAAAACCCTAGTCAAACATATAAAAGAATATGTTATTAGAATCTCCCCAATAATCTTTATCAGCAGCTCTATATGATGCTTCCAATAGATTATAAGGTTTAGACTATAAACCGTTATTATCAGTAACTAGAATAGTATCTAAGTCATCACCTATTAATCTAACTAAATAGTCTCCCTTTCCACTATCTTCAAAGGTTCCTTCTTCAGTTTCCTATTTTAGTTTTCCAATTATCTAGAAATATGTATTTTTAGCTCTATTATCAGTACCAGAAACAAATTTAATAAAAGCTTGATGGAAAGCAATATCATTTACATCAATATAATTAGCTATTCCTTTTATAAAATTAGCTTTTATTGCATCTAAAGCTACCTATATTCCTAAGGCACTACTAGTACCGGCTACATCATAAATATTTACTCTAGACCATCCTCCATCATAACTTACTCCTGCACAAACCCAAGTTCCATTTATATCATCATAGCGATACATATCACCTGTTTTATGACCTGATGGATTTATTGTACAAGTACTAGCTATTACTATATATTTTTTAGTTACATCCCAATCCTAGGGACTTGTCTAACTAGTTTGTACTACATTATAATCATTTGTATATACAAAATCATAGAATTCTCTAAATTTCTTTAAAGATTCATGTACAGAGTCTGCAAATTTATAATAGGACTTTCCACTAGCATTTTCTGCTTCTTCACATCCATAGTCAATATCCCAGGCTCCTTTTCCGTAATAAACTACTGATTCATCATCAATTAATAAATTATCCCAAGGTCTCTCAAGAGAATCAGAATAACTAATAGTAGGATTTGCTGCAAGTTTATAGGTTGCTTCACCTAGCTCTCCTTCACCTCTTTGTAATGCCTACCAAGGACGTCTAAAGTTAACTGAGGGGTCTGTATTCTCTCCTCCTTCTAACATTAAATATTCTGGAGTTAAATTTTCATCATACCCACTGGAAGCATCATCACCTTTACCAGCTCCCCAAGTCTAAAATCCCATAAACTTAATAGAGCTATTATTATCTAATATATCTGCTAATTCAATATTAGATACATCATCAAGATCTGTTTCCCAGTAGAAATACAAGAAAGGTTCCTCATGCACAGCTTTCTATCCTCCAGAAATTAGAGTTCCTCTAGCAGACTTATATGCATCATCGAATAATTTACAAGATCCTATCTTATGGGATTGCATAGAAGATGCAAAATTAACTTTTCCTACTAATTTAGTTACTTTATAAGCAGTTGTATCTTGCTCTCCATCATAAGGAGGCATAATGTAATAACCTTTAGTAGTACTAGCTTCTGATCTAAAAGTATTAGTTTCTGTATCTAATTGGGAATAAGGAGTAAATGGACTTTTTATCTTTTCTCCTTCCTAGTCTTTCATCTTATTAAGAGCATATGTCACATTCCAAATTAAGTATCTCATGGCAGATGAACCCTATCCCTTAACCTATCCATAGGTTAATCTTCCTCCATACTAATTATTAATTGAAGGATTAGAATAATTAACAAATAATGTTACTGGTAAGTTCTTCTAAGCATCCTCCTGTGGGGGTGTTTCATTATCCTCTCCTCCCCATGCTCTATTTGGAAAATATGCTCCAGTAGGAAATACATATACTAAAGTATTATACTTACCGTGACATCTTTCAAAGGATATTTCTCCATTATCCCCGAGAATATCATTCTTATCAAAGAAATCCTATTTATTAGATTTATCCTTTAAGAAAGATATATAATTCCTCTGTACCTAATCAAAGGTTAATGCATTACTATTATAGACTCTTAAAAGGTAGAAATCAATATCAGCAGTTGTAGGATTTATCTATAAAGTAGCATTAGTAAAAGAATTCAGATCAGTAGTGTCAAAAGAAATTTCTCTATCTATTACTCCATTTACATATATTCTAGCAAGGTTAATAGTCTAGGAGTTAGCAGCAGTATCAAACTAACTCTAGAAACTCTATAGATAATTTGGATAATAAATGTCCGATTTAGAAACCTAATAATTTCTCTAAACAGTTATTAAAATATGAGTTTCCTTTCCTTCCTAAAACTAAGCATTACGTGCGTTAAATAATGTTGCGTCATCAGTATTCCAGCAAAACTATGTAGGTCTAAGCTATAAATTTCCTATTGTTAGTATAGGCTAATCTTCATCACTAATATTATATGTCTTAAATCCTAGTTCAATAGTAAAATTACTACCTAGATTTAAATTTATTGGAGTTTTAAAAATAGGAATTTCTTGAGCAGATACTTTAAAAATAGTTCTTCCATCTTCTTCCTACCATCCATCAGATGCTTCTAATGTAGATATAATAGTAGCAGGATTAGATGATGTAGCATAATCCTCAGTTACAAATATATTATTTAAGTACCCATTTATCTAGTCATAATTTTTAGAAGGAGCTATATCCTAGTAATATACAAAGTTAGAATTAACTTCTCCTACTCTCATAGTTTTAAAATTACTAGTATAAGCCTTTATACCCTCTAATCCAGTATCATATACAGTATAGAATTTATAATAAGTAGAATCTCCTATTTTAATAACTAGATATTTATCTACATTATTACTATTAATCTCAATATATTTTTTATAAGAAGTATTGTAGACTCCTTTTTCATCATAAGATGATGCACCAATAACTTCATATTTCATTACTTCTGTTGGATTCATACTCTCATTATTGGGCATCTCGGTCTCTAAATATGTAGTAATCTCTAAAGAATCCTAATTAGGACTATATACAGAAAGTTCGTATAATGTAGAAATACCATTATTCTATATACCATCACTTACTCCGTTAATAGCAACTACAGTATTTTTACATCCTTCGGTATATATAATATCCGTATAAATATAATCAGTATAAATATTATTATCTGTATTATGTACAGCTCTAATAGCTAACTGATTTAGTCCTGGAACTAAACTATTATAACTTAAAACTCCTCCAGAAGTAGATAAAGTTTGTCCGTTATTAAAGCCTTCTAGATGATAATTACTAGAAGTACCTCCTACTAAAGAAAAACTAGCTAGATTATTAAAAACTACAGATTCTCCTAAATAAGTTAGATTTATAACTTCAGTAGTAATAGACAAGTTTAGAGTATCCTCTATGCTTGGATCATCTACAAGCTATGCAGTTATCTATTTATTTTGTTGAGTTTTAGTAAATAAGCTAGTAATATCTACCCATGCTAAAGTATCTATTATCTCTTCAGAAGATATATTAACTCCTGTAATTTTTCCTGAAGAGGGGTCTATAATACATTGACTATATTTTAAATTAGCTACTTTAAATGTTCCAGACTATGACCCATAACTAATATTAACATTAAATGGTCCAATTCTATCAACAGTTACAGATGTAGTAGCTACAGCATACATAGCTATACCTACTTTAACATTCTTATCTGAATTATACTATATCAGTAAAGAACCATTAGCTTCTGTATATATCTTTTCTGGATTATTATCTAACATTACTCCATATACCATAATACCGTAAGAGTATGTAGGAGGTATAACAGATACTTCAGTTTCTACTTTTTCTCCATTTTCTTTTACTAGAGATAATATATTAGTTTCAACATCATAGGAAGCACTAGTTATATCCTAACCCTCTACAGATTCTATTTTTCTGGTAATAAAATCTTCTACTTCCATTCCAGAGTGGCCATCCCATTCAGTATCTGTATCTAGTATTTGATTAGGTAAATTGTCAAACTTTGCCATACTTATAAATTAATTATTTTTCCACGTATCATCTTTTATCCAAGGTTTATCTTGTATCCATGTACCACTTCCAAAGCAACTGCTAATAACATCATATATAGTTCTCCATACAAGTCTAGAACCTTTATATACAGCTCCTATACTTTTCTAGGTTTTCTACTAAATACTTTCAATAGTGTCTAGTATATTTTGCTATATTTTTATTATTAGCTTACCATTTCTATAAATCATACGCTCGGATTTTGTTGAGCCTCAAGAGCCTCTATTCTTGTTTTAAGCCCATTTATTAAACTATCTACTTGATCTTTACTATAAAAATTAGCATTTATCCAAGCCTAATACTATTCGTTAGTACTATAATTAGTACTTAAACTTGTACTAATACCCTGTACCTATTCTTGTAAATTCTATACAGTAGAATTAAGAGCTTTATTTTTTAACTATTCTTCAATTTGTTTACCCCATGAAGCGGTTAAGTATTCCTAATCCTACTACTCTTCATCTAAACTATCCTCATATATATAATAGTAAGTATTTTCATGTAAATAATCTTTTTCTGGATCTACAGGTAGAAAATCATCAGTAGTATTACTTAACCATTCTTTATACTCATCTTGAGTACAAGTAATAATCTAAATTGATTCATAAGAAGCTTTCCACCCAGTTTTATCTGCTATATGACTTTTGTCAATTAGCATATAAAGGTTTCCATTCTGTATGTTTGCTACACACATTCCCTCATATGCTGTCTTAGGATCTAAGGTATATAAATCCTCACTAGTATTAACTACTGTCCTTATATCAAGAGGCTTAGGACTTGTTACATTTAAGGAAACTCCTAACATAGAGTCTCCAGTATATTTATATCCCATTATTCTTTAAGTATAAAATTAATTTTATGAGGTAATAGTGCAGAATAGGAATCTGTTTTTGTCCAGACTTTATAAGTACATCCAGATATTTCTTCAGTACTTGTCTCCCATCCAGTTAAGTCTACATCTAAGAAACCTAGACCTCCATCAACTTTAAAAGAAGTCATTTGAGTATTTTTTCCAGGTAATTTTATAATTGCATTTCCTGTTAAAGTTACTGTGACTTCTGTACTTTTATTGAATGGTACTAGTTCCTATTTTGTAACCTCCTATTTATTTCCAGCATACCAAGGATAAGTAGCAGTTACTGTTGCTGTAGCTGTTAAAGATCCCGCTTCTACTCTCTTATTGGATACTTCTCCTTTATTATCAATAAGATATTCACCTGCACTATATTCTACAGTTCCTTTATGTATGAAATCTCCAACTTTATTATAAGTAGAAAAATCATCTATATTAGAACCATTAAATGTTACTACTTCATTTCTTGAAGTTTCTTCACCTGCGTCATTCTTTTCAAAGGTAAGTACAGGCTACAAACTAGGAGTATTAACTTCTACTATTTTATTAGTAAAATTATAATATAGTTCAGGGTAAATTAATTCTCTAACGGTAGTTGGGAATATAAGAATATCTAAAATTTCACTTATAGTTTTTCCTTTTAAGGATGAAACTGTTGTTCCTTCTGCTATTCCTCCTAAATCTTCAGGAGACTATGTATCATCTGACAGAGATGTCTAATAAGTATCTATTACTTTAAGAGAGTTATTTATATTCTAAATAGATTCTGTATTTGTATCTATTTTCTACTTTAATTCCTATGCATTTTCCTAGACACTCTATATATCTTTTATAGCTTTTTCTAACTTAGGATTTATATCATTTATCTAAGTATTAATTTGCTCAATAGATTTTTTAATATTAGATATGTCCTAAGTATTTGTATTAATCTATGCCTATAAAGACTTTTCTACTTCTGAAATAGAATTTGATAATTCTTCTACCTTTTTACTTAATTCCTATACTTCTTCAGTATTAGCATCATACTATGAAATAAAATATAAGGCATAATCTAGAGCATCTTTTACAGAATTAATATTATCTGCAACATCACTAGTATAACTCCATTTCTATTCAACGTACTATACTAGATCATTTTGATCTTCTATATGTCCTTCAATATTTCCCCAGGTATAACTTAAGCTATCTGGAATACCTAGATTCTTTCTAGCTTTTGCTTTCTCTAAGGAAGTTCTAAACTCTCCTAAATATTTAGACTTTATTAGAGGAATAGGAGCACTAGGGATTAGAGGCTTCTTACCACAAGGAACTATAGTAGCATCATTGACCGAAGTGTAAATAGACTGTATCATTCTAATTTAAAAGAGTTTCTTTAATAAAATCATATTTATCTAATCTTACAGGGAGATTGATAAAACATATTAAATTCATTAGATCCTAATAATCTGGATCTTTTCCTCCCTGAACTTTTTTTAATAATTCGTTATATTGCTTTATAGCTTTCTTTTTAAGAGCATCCACATCCAGAAGGTTTATTATTAGAATTAGAAAAACTTTTACAAAATCCACCACACTTAGTAAAATTTTCTAAAAGTCTTTCTGCTTCCATAAATTGTTTAAATCCAATTAAATAATCTAATATATTTAAAGTCATCCAAATAAAGTCTCTAGCAAATATATTATTTTTCTAGTCTATATTCATACATTTATTTAATAAATTTTCAAATATTTTTTTACAATAATTAATATAACATTGCTAAAGATTTCCAGTAAAGAAAATATCTACTTTACATTTTTTAATAGTAGTACCTTCAATGTTTCTTTCTAGTATTTCTTTTACTGAACATTCTTCTAATTTCCCATCAACTTCTTTATATATTTTATCTCCGTCAGTTATATAGATGTAATCGTAGTAACCTTTATACTCTTCAGAAGCATTCTAGTACCATTTCATATTTGGTAAAATGATATGATCTATTACATAGTATCCATCATCCTTTACTTTAAAAGTACAAGAATCTAAATCCTCAGAGTGACTATTTAAAAGTACATCTATTAAAGTTGCATCACATACTGTTACTTTAATAATAGTATTAAGTGTGGCACTTTCACTATATTTGTAATAATCATATGAAGTAACTACTTCAGTATCTTCATCTAAGTACTAATTATAGTCCTTAGAATAATCCTCTATAGTAATTTCTCCATTTACATTAGTATGCAAATCTATACTAAATTCCATATTTATTTCACTATTTTATTTGATCATTATAAGGATTTCCATCATAGAGCTATTTAAGCTCTATTTCTGTCTTTTTCTACTATTCTTTAATAGTAGCATCTTTATAATTTTTATCAGATTTAACTTTATACCACTCTATTTCGTTTTCAAACTAAAGTTTCTACTTTTCTAACTATAGTTTTTGTGCTTCTAATTCCTGATTCTACTAGTCATATTTCTATAGCTAAGACTCAGCCTATTTTAACTACTACTAAAGTTGTTCAACCTACTAAGTAAGCTAACCTAGCTAGTCATTTTCTTCCTTTTTCTTTTCTAAAGATTTTTTAACTTTAAGTTTTAAATCCGTTAGACTTTTTGAAGTTATAGCTTCTAGTATAATTTCAGGATCAAGTACTGAACTCTTTATAAATTCTGGTAATATCTATTTTAAGTATTCAATATCTTTTATAACGTCTGTAGTTGTTGAGATATGAATATCCCAATCACTCATAGTAAAATGTTCTGGAAGGGCGGTAAATTCTTTCTAGTATTTATCTCCTAATATAATAACTCCTGTTAATCCATTTTTATAGACAACTTTAGCAATATTTAGAGCATCTAATAGCAATTCATTAGTTACTAAATCCATCTGCTAATAATACTACTTAGTTATAATAAAAGAATTGTTAGCACCCATTTTTATATTAGTAACTGCATCCCTCTATTCTATACCATTTAATCTTTCTCTAAATACTCCAGTAATAGAAGATGCAGTTTCCTCAACAGCATTTATAGCAAGCTATATAGCCTAAATAGCCTATGCTTTTACTGTGTCGTCATATCCGTTAAATATAGTATTAATTGGAGACTAACCTGCACCTAGTCTTCCTTCCTAAGAACTATCAATTAAAGCTTTTCCTGACTTTTTATATGCCTACCACTTTTCAAGTCTTTCAGGAAGATTAACTCCTAAAAAAGAGGGAATCATAGAAACATCAATCCAGTCTCCTACTGTACCACTTGATGCTATTAAATTATCCCTATAAAAATGTAATAAATCATATTTATCCTATAAATTAGCACAAGCAAGCATTAAGGAATATGGTTCAGAATTTCTATTTACAAAATATACTCCATTAACGGTTAAACTACAATAAGTAGGATTATCTACACTTCTAACTACAGTATCGTCCTTTCCTTTTAATATATATATAGATTCTCCTATTCTAATAGTCTAATATCTCTACATTATAAAGTTATCATCTGTTTCTATCCATTCTACTTCATATACAGGTATTAACTTATAATTATAACTATTATAAGGTCCTGTAGGATATCCTGGAACTATTTCCTTTCCTGCATTTATACCATCCGTAGCAGGAGTACCATCGTTATTACTGAATGATCTTACATAATAAGTAGAAGTATCAAACTAATCTCTCCACAGTTCCTTAATAGAATCTCTATCTTCTTTAGACATTAATTTTCCGTAAGAATTAAGAATCTATGTTTTAGTTAACCATTTTCTAACTACCACACGATAAGAATCCTTAATATAAGGAGATTCAGGATTCTTGTCAATAAAAGTATTTAAAGGACTTAATACTTCAATAGAAACATTCTAATTTCCAACTGAAGGTTTAACTCTAAAAAATGTATATCCAGTTATTAATAAGTCAAGTAATAAAGTTTTTAATTTCGTCTATAAATCTGTAGCTCTAGACTACATTATATAAGTTAATACATACTATGCTGCGACTTCATAAGAGGATATAAAATTCTAGTCTATATTGTTTATTAAGTTATCTATATCCTTTTTTACTGAAGTATCGACTAAATCTTTATTATTTTGTATAAAATCAAGTAACTTATTTTTTAATCTTTTCTATAAAAAATCAAAAACACTTCTATTAATTTTAATTTCCTTCTCTCTTGTTATCTATGAAATAGTTTCTGAATCTTTACAAGTAATTTTAGGAATAATAGGAGTACCTAAATATTCTCCTACTAATGCATCTATATGTTTTTTAATTAAAGGAATAAATTCTACAGAAGTAGGATTTCCTATACCAAAATTTTCTTCTAGGTATCTAAACTACTCTGCATCTCTTTTTCCATTATAATAATTATAAGCTTTCTATAAATCCCACTTAGGATAAACTAATTCTGCTATCGCTTTATTAGTTTTATCTATAAGATCGGATTTAGTTTTACTTAAATTCTCCATTACATGAACATGATTTATTATAATTGCAGTCCTAATTAGGATAAGTTTTTACACCTATAAAGTACTTAACAAAATCCATTCTACGATCTTTTATTTCCTAGTACATAAATTTTAAAAACTAATCTTTAGGTAATTCTGCCGAAATAACTAATGGTTTATCTATATTATTTAAACCAAATTTAACCTAATAACCTATAGGTTTAATTTCAGTTACTATTAATTTTCCAGTATACTTTTTATGATAAAGCTACTTAATAAATTCAAGTATTTCATTTTTAATTTCTTCCATAATTTTTACCTATATCTAGGATTACTAGTTTTTATATAATTATTATCAGTTGTCCAATTACTAGAAACATTTGTACTAAACTTAGATTTCTTTGGAATAATACCGTATCTTTTTATTCCTCTTTCATCAGTATAATAACCTATATCCTAAAACTAGTTTTCATCTATCTTATCTTCTTTTGGTGATATTTCATGTAACTCTTCATCGGCTAATTCTGCCATACCCATACTAGCTACTATATCAAATCTAGTTTTATTTTCATCAGTATATCGACTTAATTCTTCTAGCATTTCTGGGAACCATATATTGTGACAGTAGTCATTAACATAATCAGCAATAAGAGTTGTTTGATGATCAATAACTGCAACAGTAGCGGGAGAACCATACTAATTTCTATTTCTTTTTAAGGGGTCTGGATAAGTAGCACTAGGTCTTTTCATAAAATAATTTAAATAATGATGATCTCTAGCCCAACTTATCATATTCATTCTAGTAGCTTCAATATTAATTAAAGCTTTATACCAATAAGCTATCTTTATAGCTATTTTATAAGCTGTTCTAATATCGTCTGGTCTATCTTTATATATACATACGTATTCCGGTTCAGAAAGACCATAAGCTCTTTTTTTAACTGTTACACAAAAATCCGATGGATGTCTAGTTAATGAAGAAGTATCCTACTAACCAATATCAATACTATCAATTCCTACTACATATAGATTTCTTATAGGATTACTAGGAGGAGACCAAATAATATTTCCTGTTTCATCCTTTATATTTGGACATTCCCATAAAGGAGGTTCTAGTACTTGTAACTTACTATTAGGATTATCTTTAAAGGTAACTCCTGTTATATTATCCGAAGTATGTACAGAATTTTTAAAGATATAAGATAAATCTCCTCTTTTTATCTTTCTTCCTTTTTTCTATAATCTTATTAAAGAAAGTTGCTCTGCAATAGCTACTTTATTAAATTTATTATCACCCTCTAAAGAAAAGGCTTCTTCAGCAGTATAACAATATTCAGCAGAATAGGTTAATAAATGTTTTGGGTTATTACTAAACGCAGCTCTTTTTTTATTATAATATTCCTTTCCTTTTTCAGGATCAGTATATCCTCTAGAATCCATATATTCTGCTCCTTTCACAATAGTAAAAGCAGGAATAAAATAAGCTGTTAATACCTATTCTCCAGATTCTGTAAATCTATGTCTATAAGGTAGTACATTAAAAGCTTTAGGATCATAATAAATTGTTCTAAGACCTTCAAGTTTAGAACCTGAATCTCCACCTGTACCACCTCCAATTTTTATACCGAATGTCATACCTTGAATGCCAACAAGAGCGTCTCCCTGAATAAAGGCTGTAACTGACTTATCCCAAGATCCAAGTTCTTCATATAATAAAATATCGCAACGGGCACCTCTAATTTTATTAGGAGTATCTGCAACAATACCTTTAATTTCTGACATCCAACCCGATTCAATCTTCTGACCATTAATCATTTTATATCTAGAGGCTCTTTTTATATCAGTTTTATCTACTACCTACCTTAATTTAAAGAATCCTCCATCTGTATAATCATTAAGAAATGATAAAGCATTCCAGGTTTTATTTAATGTGTCCTCTACATATTTAGATAGATTAGCACTTATAATAACCTAAGAATTTCTTCTACAATTATAAGTATTCGCAGCTAATGAGGCATCCATTTCACTGAAACCAACTCCTCTGGCTTTCATTAGAACTGCATTCTATCTTGTTCTTTTAGCTAATTCTAAGTAATGAAACCACTCATATTGGGCAACATAAAAAGAGGGAAAATCCATTACACGACCCTCTCCTGCTTTACTTGTTTCTAGGTTAGCTAACTAATAGAAATTTAAAAAGAAGTAATGATCGCCTGTTATAGTATAACCATGCTAAGTATATCCATCTCTACATCTTATATACTATTCAGTCCAAAAATCTACGTATGCTTTACTTCCTCTAGGAAATTTACAATAGTGTCCAGTTCTTTTAAATACTTCTCTAGTTTCAGTAAACCAAGCAGGATTAAAATCTAAACTCTTTTCTTTATTAATAGGTTTATATCCTGTTATTTCATAAGATAGATCCTTATCAAAAAATAGAATGGGATCGTTAATTTTAACATCCCATTCTCCTTTTCTTTTTTCTTTTTCTTCTCTAATAATATCTTTAATTTCCTAGTTTTCTTTCTCTTTTACTTCATCTATTATTTTCTAAATAGGTTCTGCAAAGACTTTATTTTTTCTAGGTCTTCCTCGTTTTCTTTTTTGTTCTTCCATAAATTAAAATCCTGTAGGTTCAAATCCGTCAATCGCTCCTCCTCTAATAGAAGATTGTTCTGCTAATTCCTTTTTAACTTGAGATTCTAGAATTTTTAATTCTTCATATACTTTAGAAATATTTGATATTTCTGCCATAATATCTTTTACTTTATATATAGGCTTACCAGTAAGTGTATCTTTTGCTTCTGGATCTACATTATTAAAGTAATCAATGAATTTATCAATAGTATTCTAGGCTGCTTTTAACATTCTTATAGAACGATTAGAGTCCTATAATTCTTGGTATTTTCTACAGGCTTCCCTAAAATCGGGATCATTAAATTCTTCTTCAGTAAGTCCTGAATCTTTTAAAGCCTCATTATGCCTATCCTATGCGTAATAATCAGAATATACAGATTGCCAATCTATAGCAAGCCATATATAAGTAAACTCCTTGAAAGCACGAAGCCCCAAAGTTCCTTTGGGGTCTTCTTTGCATTTATTTCTATTTTTATCTAAAAGTTTTGCAAACTCTTTTACTAAAAGTATTTCTGTTGTATTTAGTTCAATTCTATTATTTACATTATCATAAACAAATATCTTATTAATCATATACCATTAGAATTTTATTACTTATTTTTCTTTACTTTTTTACCACATTTATCAAAGTCTACTAAACCTCCGTCTTCTTTTTTCTTTGGCTTCTTAGTTTTTCCACCACATTTATTTGCAAGCATTTGTTCCTTAAAGTCTCTTACTACTTTAGTTCCTCTTTTAGCTTCTAAGGGTCTATAAGGAAGAGATCCTTCTCTTTCCATACGTTCTTTCTGAACACATTTCTTACAGAATTTACCTCCTACTTTAAAGTATTTTAGCTCCTCACCCTCCTTACATCTAAGGTTAACTAGATGACTTAAAAAGTCTAATTTAGCACCTCTACGAGCTATCTAAGGTCTAGACTTTACAAATTTTTTATACTCTTCTATAATACCTTTTTTGCCTAACTTCTATACAAACTATTCTAGTTCTTGTTTATTTTTAGCACCAGAAAGTTTTACTAAGTACTATGCAAATTCTTCAGAAGATAAAGCTTGTTTAAGTTCTTCGTCCATAATATAAAATTTTAAGTGTTATTTAATTTTATGTAAATCTTTTGTATTAAAAACTGCTTCCTAAAGTGTTCCATCCGTAGTAAACCATCTACATCTAATACCTCGAAGAATATTATCCTCTGATAATTTATTCTTTAAAATAGAAACTTCTTTCTTAATGACTAGCATTATAGGTTTATTAGGAATATCTTGTTTCAACGTAACAACTTGCCCAGGAAGAAAGTAAATTTTATCCTCATATTCCTACTGATTTAAGTCTTTCTATAACATTTTCTCCATATTTAATTTCAACTAAATTTATATTGTTCTTTTTACAATATTCTCTTACATAATTATCTCTACTAACTTGCTAAGCAAATTTTATCTCTCCTCCAAAGTATTTTACAGGAATATAGTGTTGCATACCATTGTATTCTATAAAGATATTCATTTCTGGTATATAAAAATCAATATATGTTTTATTAGTTTTATTGCCATCGTATTCAATAGGATATTGCTGTATATAGGGTATAGAAGATTTGTCTAATAATTTACATATTTCATTCTCTCCTTTAGACTATCTACATTTTGGGCATCCAGACTTCTAATATAGATGACTATTAGGGGTTTGCTAAAACTCCCCATGTTTTGGACATATAATAGTAACTGGAGTTTGTATATTACAGTATTCTACTTTACTATAATCATATTTATCTCCATGAATTTCTCTGGCGTTCTATATAAAAGCTTCTAGCCCCATAGACTATTTCTGTTTTATAGCTTCTCTACCACATACTGGACAACCATGCCCGTTCATAAGATCTTTAACTCTTACTTCCCATGTATAGTTATGTTTTCTACATGTTACTGTTATTTTATCATATTCTCCTTTAAATACTGCCTAACTATAGTCGTAGTCTGGAAAAACTCTTATACATCGTTCCTTAAATTCCTCTGGGGCAACTCTTTTTATAAATCCAGAATTGCATTTTGGGCACCCTGATTTTGCTCCCATAATAAACCTGTTAGCTTTAGTAGTAAAGTCTCCATGTATAGGGCATGTTACTATAAAATCTGTATTAGCATTTACATATATCAACTTATCATAAGAATATTCTGGATGAATTTCTTTACATCTCTGTATTACTTCTTCCTAAGATAATTTTCTAGGCATAATTACTTCTTATTAAATCTTTCTTTTAAATTCTCGTTAATAACAACTATAATTCTTGTTTCATTTACTAATACTAAACCCTACTTATAAAAAGGAACAGGAACTTCTGATACTCGAGTCCACATTACTGTGTCGCCTTGTTTAACATATTTACATTCCTTTCCTGCCTCCAATACAGTTCCTACATGTATAAATTGTTCCTCTTCCTCTACTTCTCCATTATCCTGATTTTTAAATTTAGGTTTTTGTCCACCTAAATCTAGAATAATTCCAGAATCACTCTTAACAATTCTTTGAAATGGGTTCTCAGAGAAAGGTTTAATAAGAACATAGTTATAAATTGGCATTATTTCAATATGTTCTACATTACTATTAATGTAGTTAGCAAATTCTTGTAATTTACTAGCGTGTTCATTAAAATCATTAACATACTCATCAACTTTAGTATTAAATTTTTGAGCTGCTTCATTTGCTAGAATATCATCAGCTCTTTTATCATTTAATACAAAATGTTTTGCATCACTTTCAATTCCTGTAACTTCTCTAGCTACCTTTTCATTAGAGTTTAAATTAGTTCTTTCCATAATTACATTACCATTTATTTAAAGGACATTTTTCATTTATTATTGTTGTTTTAGCTTTTAATATGCAGCCACATTTTTTACAAATATAACCTATACCTTTTATATTCTTTTTATAAGGACACTTATAACATATTTCTAATCTAGGATTTGATATATCCTATTTCTTATTAAAGATATTATATAAGTTACCTAATATAATATGTTTTAATTTCTTTATTACCATTTTCCTAAAGGACATTTTTCATTTATAATACCAGTTTTATAATCTAGTACACAACCACACCCTCTTTTATATCCTTCTTTCTCTTCTATAGATACATCACCATTATTAGGATTCATATATAGAGAGCTATTACAAATATAAGTTCCATTTTTATTAAAAAATAAAGGGCATTTTTTGCATATTAATAATCTTTCTTTTTTGTAGTTCTTATTTAGTCCAAAGAACTTACTAACATAACCTGGAACTAAGTTTTTTGCATTCATATTAATATACAAAAGGTTTTCTTCTTTCTTCTTGCATCTTTTTTATAATCATCTTTTTATAAAATTTTAGCATTCTTTCTACTTCAGGTTTTAAATAATTACACTCATATAAAGTATTCTTTCCTGAATGATCATAATGATTCAATATTAATTTTTTAATAATAAAATCGGGATTAATTTTTTGTAACATCCAAGCATATGTAGAAAGCTGTAAACTATAATGATAAAAGTTACAATCAGGAAGATTATTTAGTGGGTATTTCATTTTATAACTAGATTTAGTAACTGTATTATACCCAGAAGTTTTATCAATTTTTTTATTTGTTTTATGGTCTACTATAGTTATTTCATTTCCCTGTTTAATAATTAAATCTACCTGACCTGCTATTTTTAATAGACCATCTTTAGATTCATTATAAACTAAGTATTCAGGATAAACTCCATTTTCTAGATCTAGCTCAGAATAATCTTTTTTACATTCAAATTTTCCTCCTAGACCAAATTTCTTTAAAGAAATATTATTAGGATGATTGTAAAAAGAGTTTTCTATCTCAGAATGTATTTTAGTACCTCTTTCACAAGATTGCATATTTTCTTTTTGCCAATCATCCAGAATTCCCTGTTGTACTTTATTAAAAGTATTCTCAGGAATGCTATGAATATTTAATAACTCTTTATCAAATTTTTTAGTACTCAATAAGGACTTTTTTTCTATATTCCATGCTTCTTTAGGTAGTAATTTCTCTAAAGCTTTATATGCACTCCAAAAATTTTTATCAAAAGGTTGGGTAAATTTATCTATTAAAGTAGTTACTGAAATATAAGTAATTTTAGGGTCCTTAATATTAAAATACTTATGTCCTTCTTCTTGGAAGGCAACGTCACCATTAATTTTTAATTTTTCCATATAAACATTATCATTAACATTAATTTATAAAAACTTATTATATATTTATATTAGGATAATCTAATAAGGTTGATAATCTCTAAATTTGTGGAGATATATATCTATTATAAAATCCTAAACTATAAATTTTGGGTTTTCTATATAATACTACAATCATTCCTATTGGATTATCTATTCCTTCAATAGGATAGAATGCAGCAGACTTAGCTTCGCTCATTATTAATTTCTCTCTTAGTTTAGGAAAAGTATATTTTATAGAATCAATATTTTCTATTCTTAAATATCCCTAGTTATGTATTTTAGATAATTCATCCTAATAATACATATACTCTAAATCTTTCCAATATTGTTTAATATAATTATCATTTATTCCTTTAGGACTTTCTACTATACAATTTAAATATAAATAACTAATTCCCTATAAACTCTTCTTTGAATTATGATAATTTAATAATAATACATTAAAACAATCTGAATCATCTCTTTGTATAGAATTAATACACTCATTTATTTTAGGAGATACTTTCATTGTATATTTATCAGCATCTCTATCAATTTTTTCTAACTTATAGAAGTAATCTGTAAGTATAGATTCGCTTAAATTTTTATTATGTAAATTTATAAATAATATTATACATATTATTATAATAAAAGTTTTAGTCTAATCATTTAGACGATCTATAAAATTCCAACATTTCTTTAGGATAATAATTAGTGTGTTCATATATAATCTTATTGATTTTGATTTACCAAAAATAAAAATTAAATTTGAGTAATTCAAATAAATATTTATAATAAATATAAATAATAATAATTTTAAATTTTATAGGTATGATACTAGATGATTTAAGAAAAGTAAAAATTAAAGTTACTTTAATTCCTAAATCTAAGAAAGGTTCTAAAATTCATATTAAAAAATAGAATAAAGGAAAATTTACGGACTACTGTGGAGGTAAGGTAACTTAGGAGTGTATTAATAGAGGTAAAAATAGTTCGGATCCAAAAATTAGAAAGAGAGCTACATTTGCAGAAAATGCAAGAAAATGGAAGCATTAGAATGGGGGGTACTTTATATCCTTATAGTGCAGGAGCATTAGTAGATGCTATTTATAAATAGGCTAAAGGAGAAAAATTCTTAGGAAAACCATCTCATAATTATGATTTTACTATTTCTGAAGAAGAAGCTAATAGGTTAGGATATTTTCCGGACAGTAGAGGACATAGAGATGATCGAGTTAAAAAACCAGCCCACCCAACTCATCCTAGTAGAGGTACTTGGAAATCTATAAATCAATTTGAACTATCTAATAAAGGAATGAATAATCCAAATTATACTTTATTTGGTTTAGTAGATGGCGGATAGGATCCTTAGGCAGTTCTTACTTATAAAGGAAGTATTGTATTACCTGAAATTACAGTTACACCTAATGGTAATTATATTTTAAATCCTTATGATAATATAAAAATATTTAAATAGGGTAATAAAATAACTCTTAATAATAAGGTTATCTAAATATATGAATTATTTATACTCTAAGAATAAAAAGATATTTAATTAGCATAAAACTAAATGTATTATATGTGGAGAATCTAGTAAATGTTGTTTAGAATTTCATCATATAAGAAATAAATCATTTAACATATCTCAGTCACTTAGTCATATTCCTACAGAACTTCTTATAAAGGAATTAAAGAAATGTGTATGTGTATGTAAAAATTGTCATGCTAAAATACATAACAAAATTATAACTTTAAAAGTATGAATGAAAATAAAGATTATTATGATCCTTCAATAAATGCTTATAGATTACCTGGAGCATAGATTCATTCTACAGAAGATGGAAGAAATATAGCAATTAGGAATAATAAAGTAATAGGAGAAGATGCATTTCTAATATTACCTGAAGTATCTATAAAAGCTCCTAAAAGTAAATTAATATAGAAATCTGATAATACTTAGATAAATAAATCACCTATATAGATAAGTAATAATCCTATTCCTTTAAATCTTACTAGACTAAATAGTACTAAATATGGAAAGATATTATCAGATAAAATAAGATTAGAAAATCCTATTTATTATGATTATAAAGTTAGATAGGAAGCTCTACAAAATAATCCAAAATCAGAAGTTGTTAGATATACTGATCATACAGGAAAACTAAGATAGGAGACACGAGTACTTGGATTAAGTGGTACTGATCCTCTTGGGGAGTTATATATTGAAGGGATAGCTCTTAATCCTATTACTAAAGGATTAGGCAAATTAACTAAATTAGGTTTAAATAGAATAAGTACTAAATGGAATGATATTCTTGAAGGGTAGAAATATATAGATAGTTCTAAACCAGAATAGTTTATAGAGTCTATTTATACTAAAAATAAAAAAGAAAGTCCTACTCTTGCTATTGTATTTAAGGGTTCTAAAACGGATAAACCATTAGGTAATGATTATACATTTTTTACTACAGATCCTGACTATGCAGCTTAGTATGGAAAAGTTAAATAGGGAACTCTAGGATTTAAGAATCCAGGATATACAGACGATCCATTGATTTATAATGATATGGAGTAGATTCATTATTTTACAAATTTAGCTAGAATGGAGAAAGGATTACCCTATAGTGATATAATAATTGGAAAAGATAAAGTTACAAAAGAAATTATGTCTAATGGTAAAGTTCTTAATCCATCTAAAGGAACTGAGTATGTTATTTGGAATCCAAACTAGTGGCACCCATTAAATATTTAGAAATCCATCTTACCTGCTACTAGAAGTACTTCATACTATCCTAAACCTACTAAAGAATATATTCCTAATACTTAGAATATATTCTAGTATAATGCTTTTTTAGATTCCCATTTTTATGATAAACCTGTTAAAGATATAATTAAAACTTTTTAGAAAAATAGGAATATAAATTAGATAGAAGCTTTTATGCCTATTCTTACAGATTCTTAGTAGGAATAGTTGAGAAACTTTATTCGTACTTATAAATTTCAAGCTTCTAAAATTCCTTATTATACTAGTAGTAAATAGCTTTTAAAAGATCATCCAATTATTAAACAAAATTTAAAGGATCTTTCTAAAATAGAATAGGATGAATTACTTGATGTAGATAATGCATTAATAGATGTTGGAGATGATTATGCTATTCTAGCTAAAGATCCTACTTAGAGAATTCATGAAGCAGAACACGTATTATAGAGAAGAAGGTATAATTCTGAAACTAGAGGAGCTTACTTACCTTAGTAGGAATAGTTATTAAGTAGAGCTTATATTCATTCTAAAAATGGTATTCCCGATGCAGCATTGATAAATGAAAAGGGTGCTGTAAATTAGCAGTTAAGAACTTAGATATTAGATTCATTTAAAGATAATTTTGGAAGATATCCCTCTTTAAAAGAGTTAAATAAATATATAGATGAATTTTCTGATAAGAGTTTATTAAAACTTTTAAAGAATAAAACAAATAGTTATGGCTTAGAGTATTCTAAAAATAAACTTAATCCTAAAACAATAAAAGAAGCTCTAAAATATGTTGGGGCTACAACTTTAATTTTAAAAAATAATAATTATGAAAAAGACTGATAAGTTAATTTTACTTGGTATTATTTTAGTACTAATTATTGGAGTTATATGTTCAGTACATTTCCTTCCTTTATATGTTTCAATTTTAAATCTACTAGTATTTATAATTGGGGGAATAATGGGAATTGCGCTATCTTACTTATATCGAAAGTATTTTAAATAGAATAAGTAATATGAAAAAAGGCAGGAATTTTATTCCTGCCTTTTTTATTTTTTCCATATACTTACTATACTATCAACTCCTAGTAAAGTAGTAGATGCTATAATTATACTATCCGTTATTTCTGGAGACTATATTTTAGCTATTGTGCAATATATTAATATTCCTAAACATACTAACCAACCTAAAGCTCCAAAAAATCTCTTACTGCTAATACCACTTTCAGCAGTAAATAATTTAATAAAGAATTCTTTTAGTGTCATGATAGTCTTTTAATATTATGTACTAATAAATTTATAGTTCTCTTATATTTATTTAGAGAATCTGTAAAGTATCCTTTACTTTTAATATTAGTAACAAAGTCACCTCCGCTAAAAGCATTAAATTTTTGATCTAATCTTTTTATATAGTATTTAACAAAATCTTGTAATGAATCAAAATCTTTAAAACTAGATTTTGTATTAATGTACCTTCCATTAATATATTCTTTAGTATTTTTAGTACTTCCAGAACCTTTTAATCCTGCAAAATTATTTTTTCCTGAAGGCTTTTTTCCCCAAGCTGATTCTAAAGCTAACTAAGCTAATAAAGTATCAGTATAACTAGTGTCAATATTCTAATTAACTAATTCCTAGTAAATAAGAGGTTTTAAAGTATTAATAAATTCTTTTTTATTATTAAATACATATTCTTTATTATTTTTATTTTCTTTAGTTTCTTTTTCTGGACTATCTGGAAAATCTAATATAGGTAAATCTAAAGAATAGTCTTTAACTTTACTTATTATATTCTAGAATTTTACATAGTCATCAAAAGTTTTTATGTCATCTTGAGTACTATCCTATAGATATGCAGGTGGTTCAACTAAATTATATGGTTCAAGAAATGAATTATCCATAATAATCATCCAACATTAATCCTGTAATTGCCTAATATCTCTTTTTAGTCATATTCTTAGCCCAAGAGTCCGGACCTACATGTAAATGAGGTCCAGTTGCTCCTGATTTTTTCATAACTTCTGGTGTAATTTCTTCTAATATTCCTTTATTATTATATTTTAACCAGGCTACTATTCTTGGGTTTGAATATATTATATTTAGTAATTTATTAAATCCTTCCATAGATTTATCCACTTTACCATTAAAGAAAGGCTATATATCATAAGCTAGTGGATTTCCCTTAGAGTCAAGTCTATTATGATTACTTACTTTTCCAGACTTAGTTAATCCATTTCTAAATCCTCCTTTTCCTCTATATCCCGAAGTTATTTTAACTGGAAGATTTTCTGCCTTAATTAAATCCTCAAAAGATAAATTTAAAAAATCATCAGTATAAAGATCATCCTAATAAACTCCTAACTTAGGTAATGGAATATCCTCAATAGAAGAATTATTTAATAAAATATCATCCATAATAAGTATTTCTAAACTATTTAGGAATATATGAAAGAATTTCTCCTCTTTCATATTCTTCATAATCTGGATCTGTCATCTTAGGAAGAGAGTTACTGTTAGTTTTCTTTTTATGTTTAGTATTATGTATTTTAGGTTTCTACTAAGTCTCTTGAGGTTCAGATTCACTTGCATTATACTAGTTATCAATAGCCTACTATTCTGGACTTATTGTGTTACGTTCCTAGGGTTTAGAATTCTATAATTCCTAGTTATTAGTTTCATTAGGAAGATTAAATCTAAACGGACCTTTATTTACATGAATTAAACTATTAGGATCAACTCTATAATTCCCTTCTGAATCTTTAAATACTCTAGAAGCTGGATACCAATTACCTCCTTTACTAGGTACATATTCAGAATCTTTAATAGTACTAGGCTCATTTAAGATACCATAAATAGTATCATTTCTCATTATAGTATCTACATCTACACCATTGTCTAGAGTTATTCTTCCATTCCAATCATAATTATTAGAGGTATTAGTATTAGAATAGTCAAAAAAGTTTTTAACTCCTTTAATAATAGGATTAGTCCAATATTTATAACCATATTTTCCAGCAAAAATAGAAGGAGCAAAAGTAGCTATTAAAGGAGTAAGAACTCCTGTACCTAGCATTCTTGATTTACTAACATATCTTATAGGAGATGCCTTCATATTTGTTTCTTTAATACTCATCATATTTGTACTAGGATCATAACTAATATTAGTTCCCTGTAAAGAAGTATGAGTATTATTCTAAGAAGTTTTAATTCCTACTAATTTCTCTTTACCTTTCTATAATAGACCTTTAGTAACTACATTTTCATCTTTAATAGGTCTAGTATAAGCATACTAATAAAATTTACTAGGTTTTTTATTAATACTTTCAATAGAATAATTTCCATTTCCAGATGATGTAACTTTCCAAGATTCTGGCTATAAATTATACTTAGAACCATTACTAATTCCTAGCTAGGGTCCTGCAGCTATTTCTGTTCCTTCTGGATTTAAACGTATCTTATTATTAAATAAGTCTACGCCATAAATATTTCCATCTTTATTAATAACAGAAACTTCTACGGGATCTCCGTTTGGTAATCTATAACTTAATTTAGGAGTATTTGATTGCTAGTTTACTTCTGTAGGTGTAACTTTATTTTGAGTTACTTCTGAAGGTGCAGTACCTTCTGGCATTTCTTTTAAAGTCTATTTAGCTTCTTTTGTTATTTCCTCTATAGTCTACTTAGGATTAATATCAGGTCTAAGAGTCTAAAGCTATTTAGTAAATTTCCCATTAAATTTAGTTCTATCTAATTCTATTATTTTCTTAAAGTCTTCTTCTGGTAGCTTTTTTAAAACCTACTATCCTCTTTTTCCTGTTAATAATTTTTCTAGAGAAGAAAGTCTATCATTTATAGCTGCGTCAGAATTCTAAATTAATCCTAATCTCTCCTAATTAGTCATTCTTCTAACTGGAACTCCCTCATATAACCGTGGATAATATTTATTTGTAAGATAACTTTCATGTGCGAAACCTTTAGCTCCTTTATATAATCCAACTAAATTTTTGGGATTTATAGTATAGGCATCAAAAGCTCCATTTATTATAGCAGATGCAAAAGGATGTTCATTAACAAATTTATCTGGCACTATACCATTATTACCTATTATAATACTACGTATTTTACTCTATGCAGAAGTACTAGGATCAAAAATATCATAAATAGCTCTAATATTCTAAGAAAGACTAAGTCTATTTAACATTCCAGCTGTTAATACCTTCAAAGTTTCCAGATCTGCGGACATTCCATACTTATCTCTCCAATTTGGATCTTTTAAAGACTATATCTAAGAAGCCTACCAAGGAGTAATTTCAAAAGAATTCCAATTAATACTTCCATCTTTATTTATATGTCTTTTTAAATCTTCCTCATTTTTTATACCTAGTATAGATAACTTTTTCTAAGTTCTAGGTGAATATCCAACTTTAGTAACCTAAGGAAGTACAAAAAAGGCGTCTTCTCCTACAACTTTTCCATCTTTAACTGCTACATTCTTTCCATTATTGGTAACATGAATCTGAGCACCTGGTATTCTATACTAGACAATTATCGGATCATAGTAATCTTTTTTACTCATTGTTTTTAATTAATAAAATTTTACATTAGGATACTTATGTATAAAGCATTAAAGGAGAGATACAAAGTACCCCTCCTATATTAATAATAATTTTTAAACATAAAACTACAACACTAATTCCTTCATCTAACACTAATTTGATTTATATTATCCTGCCAAGTCAGAAAATCCTGAGTATTTTCTAAATGTTCTTCTCTAGCTAATTTATCAATAGTATTACATAATTTAATACTTTGTAAATATAGCTCCTCAATTCTCTCCTTTGTCATATATTTTCCAATCTTCTATAATTATTCTATTTTTTAGATCATTTAAATTTGGATAAATTGATACTATTACTTCTCCTGTTCTTAAATTTCTAAAATAATATTTTCTTATTTCTTCATTTAACTCTTCGGAATTTTTTGTTTCTTCTATAGGAGTAATATCATTAATAGTAATTCCAAGTTTTTTTAATTTCTTTTCTAAATTTACGGGATTATAAATTTTATTATTATAAATAAATTTCATAAAAAGAATATTTAGTTGGGGCAGCAGGATTCGAACCCGCGTAATGCAGAGATTTAGAGTCTCCAGTCTGAAGCCACTCGACTATACCCCAATAAGTGAACTCACTTACAAGTATATTAATTAAAAATTAATAAACCAAATAAACCAAATAAACCAAATAAAATTTTATTAGATACTAAATTCTAGCATTTTATTAAGTTTTTCCACTTTATTAAGTACTACTGTTTTTACACAGTCTAAGAAAGTTAAAATATTCTTTTCTGTAATATTATTTTCTAAGTACTCCATAGACTTTCCAGTATATTTACTAAATAATTCACACGTTTTTACAAATACATCATCGTCTAGATTTTTACAGTACTTCATAAAAGCACCCTTTATATCTGGCTTATATATATATTCTACTTTTAGTTCCTCATTTGTACAGTCTACTTTTAGAGTATGATCATCTTTTTTATATACTACAGAATTAGAATCTGATTCTTTAATATTTTCTTCCTTTATTATATCCTAAAGTCCGAATTTTTTTAGGTTATCACAAATAATATTTAAGTCCATTTTTTCTTTTCTTTTTAAATTAACGATATACAATAATAAACTCTTTGAGGATTATTTCAAATATATAATATTTAAAAAATGTTACGTATTGTAAAAAAATTTTATTAGTGATGCGAGGATGGGTAGACCCATAAATTGACCCCCCTGGGGTCAATTTAGGGAAAATAGAGCCAATGTGTAACTTACTATATATATTGAGTAAAAAAATATTTATTCGGGGATATTCCCCGAACGGCCGCATGACCGGTTTCATGCACTCAAAACTTCATTATCATGGCAACCTTTACATCAAAACCCATCGAGAACGGTAGCGCCGAAGCTACCAAAGCGGCAGAACAAGTTTACCGCGGCATCTCGCCGTTCCAAGACGGCAAGACGTTCACCGTAACCGGTTGGCACTTCAACACCGACACGGTCAACGGCACCGAGCTTAACAACTACCGCCTTGTTCTCGACACATCGCTCGGCGATTTAAGCGTTAACACCTTGTTCCGCGCCAAAGTCGGCAAGGATAGCAAGATTTACCATCCTGAAGGCACCTACATTCAGGCCATCAAGGACGCGCTTAAACCAGGCATGACGAACAAGCAAGTCGGCGACTTGCTCGTAAAACTTGCCAAAGGCAAGACAATACGCATCGTTCGCCGCGCCATCATCGTCGATTCGGATTACTCCAAATCGGGCGCTGTTAGCGCACTCATCGACCTCTACTTCGAGGACGATAGCGCTAAATAATAAAATAGGTCTACCTATTAAGGTAGACCTATTTTAATTTTTAAATAAATTTAAAAATTAATAAAATGAAACTTTACGAAACCCTTCGAGAAATCCTCGACATGACAGATAAGCAATTTGCGGTAACTCTTCTCTACGCTTATTTACTTTTAGCGTGCCTTACCTTTACTTTGCTTTTCTTCATCTAATTTATTAACCCATTAAATTCCTTTAATTATGAATAATATTGAAATTAAAACCATTAATGACGCAATGAGCTGGTTAGCAACTGCCAATGAAATTAAAGATGCAGAAACTCTCCATAGAGCTGCTGAAGTTAGAAAAGAAATTATCAAAAGCCTTTCACAGATTGATACCTATGTTGCAGGGCATTTCAAGTTCATTTCAGCTCGCGTCCTAAGTAAATTTGAATAATAGACGGAGTCCTGAGCATGACTCTAAACTGCTTACTTTTATTATATTAACTTAAAAATAATTACAACTATGACACTATTTGCAGTAACATTAAGAGGTTCTTACGTTTTCCACGAGTGTTCAATCTTCTGTCTTATTAAAGATACAACAGAAGAAACACTCAAACGTGTGAAGAGAAAAATAGAGGAGGAGCACAATCTAAAAATGGATGACTTCTCAAGGAAATATGGGTTTCTTTCTGCGGACACTGACTACTTTGACGTTAGGGTGTTCGTCGAAGAGGTGGAAATCTTTGAGTAAAATATCAAGTCCTAAACAAGACTAAAAACTGCTTTTAAAGATAAACGGGTAACCCTACCGAAGTAGGGTTACCCTTATTTTTTTAATTGTGGCAGGCTGAAACGGCAGAAGCAGCGTCCACCCATTATTTTTTTTTTATTTCGCCGCAACCGACACACAGACAGCAGCAGGACTAAAGAGAAACAGAAAAAGGGAAAGAAAGACTTTAAAAAATTTGTTTCCCCTTAAACCTTAATTCTACCTAAAACAAACCCAAATTCTTTTTAGTCACCCTTTAAACCCTCAAAATTACACAATCAATTTCCATACCACCGCGTCGGGGAAAAGAATATAGCCAATGTATAACTTGCTATATCTACTGAGGCGAGAAAGCCCAAAATGTATAATTAACTATTTTATTAACAATTCTAAAAATTTAAAGATTATGGCAACATTAGCTATTATGAAAAAGAGAGATGAACTTGAAGGTATTGTAGCAGCATCTGATAACAAGTTCACTGGTTCGGTTCGTGAACCTGGAGTTTCTGCATTTGAAACAGGAGATGAATTCAAGATTCCTGAGGACTTTAAAGTTTACAATCAGCCTATTGGTGGTAACACTGTACAGTTCATTTATGTAGAAGTTGGACCTAATAAGGTTGCTAAGCGTTTCTATCCTTATATCATGTGGAGAAGTCGTAGTATCTGTAATGAGAATAAGATGCTCACTGGTGAAGTAATGCGTTCAAGTGGTACTGCAGTTGACGAATTCCGTAAATATGGAAGTGTTCAGGATGCTATGACTGCTCTTAAGGGTAAAACTCTTAAGATTACTAAGATGCAGCCGGTACGTACTCTGCGTTATAACACTACAGACCTAATTACGGATCATGTTCCTGTAATTGATCTGGTTGAGAACGGTAATAATGCTTAAATGCATTATAGGTAAGAAATTAGGAGACTCCATCTTAAAGACTGAAGATGGGTCTCTTATTTCTATCTATCCCAATCAATCTTATCCGTTACAGAAGACTGGCTGTTGGTTATTACAACCAGAAGGGCAGTTCTACACCATCCAGAAAGTCCTGTTTATTTCAATTCCAAAAGAATTTCAAACTAATCCATCTTTATGGATGCTCCATTTTAAGAATCATAATTAGGAATTTATTTTTTAAAAAACATATAAAAAATTATTCTTTGTATTTCCCGTTTTCCTAATTATGATTCTTGATTATTAAAAGGATCTTTAGTTCAATTTTAGGGAACATTACAGGTTCGACTCCTGAAAGATACACAATGAAGTTTTGAGGATGCACCTGAGCAAGTGTGTAAACTGCTCTTTCTTTAGAGTATTAACTTAAAAATTATATAAAAATGAAAATTATTAAGAACTGCGGAAAATTAGGTATAAAGTTTATGGATAAAGAGTTTACCAGTAATGGTGAATTTGCAGAGACTTTGAAAGATATTGCCAAAAGAAAGAACATTGATTTTGACATTCTTGTAAATACTTTTTGTTCTCAGTTATTGTCAAATATTGAGGACAATAATATTATTAATTATTAACTCGACTTCGCGAGTATAAATAGGCTTTAGGCGGAGAGCGTTGAGTAGGATTTATTCCTACTCAGGTAGTATTAACTTAAAAATAAAGAATTATGAACTATATAATACACATATCATCAACAAACAATTCTTTTATAGGAACTGGATTTCTAGGTTTAAAAGTATCTTCAATGAATGACATCAAACAAGCATTATTTAAGTATGCTACTTTTACAAAAGATGATAAAACTTATTGGAGAGATGAAATAAAAATAACTTTTAATCTAGCTAGTACACTAGAGGCTTTTAAAGCTGAAGGTAATAAACAGTGTAAAGAAAATGGATTTGTAAATTTATTTACAGCTGCATTAGTTTATAAGTCTGATCCTTTTAAAAAATACACTATAGTTTATCGTCCTAGTGGATGCACAGGGAAATGAATTTAAATTAGTTTTATTAAAAGATAGAGAAGTTATTCCATTTACAGGAAAATTAAGTAATTTATTAACCAAGATTGGAGTAATATTCTAAATTGTATTAACTTAAAAAATAAAAGATATGATACCACCAGTAATAGAAAGACCTTTTAAGTTTCCTGACACACCTGAGAATAAGTTAAGGAAAGAAGAAGAGAGAATTAAACAGGAACATCCGGAACTAAGTTTTGAAGAAATTTGGGGTTTAGTTGTAGAGAATCTTTGTGAATAAAAAATATTGTAATGAATAAATATATTATAAGTATAGACATGAAAAAGAAAGCTAAAATCCTTGTATCATTATTTATAGTAATGATTGCCATTGTATTTATTTTAAAATGCAGTGGTAATAAGGTAAATACAGCATACTCTTATTACACTGATTTACAAGAAGTAGATTCAGTAGGTAGTCCTGCTATTTATAAGAAAGCTAAAACGGATTTTATTAATTCAGCTTACAATTTAAGTAAAAAGGATTTTGAAAAACTTAAAAGTAAGATTGAAAAATATAAAGAAGAAAAAGCTCTTTTAATAAAAGCAAGAGAAGAAAGAAAGAAAAATATTAATGAACTTTTAAGATAATAAGAGAATGTATAATGTCACAAATGAAGATGGGGATTTGTACTATGGAACCTATGAAGGATGCTTACTATTTATAAGAGAGCATCCTGAATTAGATTTATCCGAAGAAGATATTTTTTCAGAAGACTAAATTAATATTATATGAAACTAGAAGGAAAAAGATACGAAAATTTCAGAACTCAATCACCAATGGATACTAGAGAAACGTATTCTCTTTATGAGTTGAAAAACTGGATTGATGATACTATAGAAGATGTTGAACGTAATAAATTAGATCCTAGAAATATTCCCGTATTCATTGAGTTTAATAGAGTAAGATATTTGATGGATTCTCTTGCTTTCCAGATAGGCGAACTGGGAACTACTTGTGGTTTACAAACTAGTTCTGGAAGTAAATTTATTTATGAAGCTCCAGATGATAAACCTGATGAAGGTGAGCATTGGGTATCTAGAGGTCCTTCTATTTCTGATTGTTCTGGATTTGTAGTATCTAAGAAAGCAGGAGAAAGGTTACTTCGACTTGTTAAGTATGTATTGGATACAGACACTCCTAAATCTTGGTTAGACTATAGAGAATATGAACCAAATTGGATTCAGTTTAAATTCAGTGTAGAAGAGTTCGACGTAGAAAAGTTACATAAACTATCTAAAGAAAATAATGATATTGTTACTGAAGCTATATTACGGCAATGTAAGTTAATTCGATAAATTATGTAAAATGACAGGAAAAGAACTATTAAATTATCTATCAAATTTATCTAAAAAAGATTTATCAAAGGATATATTTCTTTCAGAAGGAGATAGATTTTATGATATGGATTGTCCTTTTAAATCTGATGATTTTATTGCATTTGAAATTTCTCAAATATTAGATTAGTAATTTTTGCTTTGGTCTTGGTTGAAATTCCTTGGGAAGATAACTTCCCTAAAATCTCTCATCATAAAGTATACCTTGACGAGGTTTGAGAGCTTATTAACTAAAGTACTTAATATAAACTTAAATAATTTTTTAATATGTTAAAATCACGCATTATATTATATATTACTTTATTTTTAGTAATTCTTATATGGTCACTATTTATAGTTTCTTTTATAATAGGGGATTTCTATTGGATTATTAAATCTGGAGCTGAATATAATTTAGCAAGGTTCGCTATAATTGTTATAAGTTTATGTATACCCTTATATATAATACAAAATAATAACTAATTAAAGATAATATTAACTATGAGCAGAAAAAGATTCAACCCAAACAGATTATGCAGTTCTGAAAACTATGGTATTTCATATAAAATTCATAGAGAATTTATACAGAGATTTCATAATGAACATATTGTAGAAATTCATAAGATTTCTACACAAATAAAAGTACATAAAAAGTATTTTGTACAGTGCTTCGGAAAACTAATTGAAGTTCCAGAAGTAAAAGTTAAAGAAATAGAACAATTCGCTAAAATTATAGTAAAATGAAATATTATGCAGTTTTATTCTTCTGGCATTGGACAGAAGTATATGGAGAAAAGCCACAAGATTCTGATTACATTTTAGGTAATGTATTTAGAACTAAGAATCATACTGTAGCTCTAGATGTCTTTGCAGAAACTCCTTGTCCTGCTTCTCAATTAGTTTCTTCGGATACTCCACTTGGATTGGAAGAAGAAATTTCTAAAATGAAAGAAAACTTCAAGAATCCAGAATGGGTTAAAAAATTAGAAGAATTTATTTGATATGACTTACAAAGTATATGACTCTTCAGGAAAATTCCTGAAGAGTTTTTCTACATACGTTCAAGCTATGACATATAAAATAATGTGTCAAAGATATGATTGGGTAATTAAATGTAATTGAAATGTTGTTTAATCATAATGATATTGTATATGAAATAGAGTATATTTCTTTACTAAGTGATAGTGGATGTAAGGTATTTGTAGTTACTACTAAAGACTTTAATATTTTACATATAAAGAAAGTTACACTTCGTTTTGTAGAAAATATGTTAAACTATAAATTAGGTGAACTTCATCTTTATGATTGTCGTCTCATTTATGATGAGATTTTGGATAGCTACATTTTTAAATTGTATTTATATGGCAGCAATAGATAAAACTTACCTTGCAGATTATTCTGTTTATCAGGATTTTCTTAATTGGGCAAAGAAAACTACTTATACTTGTCCTAATGGACTTAAATTTAGAGTATATGATTATGTTTATCCTGATTGTCCAAAAGAAGCTATGGATAAAGGTCCTTGTCCTATATTAAATTCTCCGCAATCTCTTGATTACTTTCTTATTAAATACTGCCCATTCACTTTTATTCAAGAGAGAATGGAAGAAGTATATGATAAGGAATATATTGATTCAGTTAGAAATGGTACAAGTGAATATGATACTTTTAAGTATCCTGAAATTAGTACTCATTTTAAGATTGTGAAAAGAGGATATGCTTTTAAATCTAAAAACTATTTGTGGAAATTATATTTTAGAGTACATTGCAAACAATATTTTTGGATTAGAGCAACTTTAGGAGATTCTTATTTATACTATAATAAGTATATAAATAGATTTATATTACCAGAAGAGTTGGGATATTGGACTTGTAGTAGTGCTTATAAAACTAAAACTATAAAAGCTCTTATAAGATCTTTAAGAAAAATGAAGATTCCTAAAGGGGCTATTATAGAAGCTAATGGAAGATATGATGGAGAAAAATTAACAATTATTGCTAAATAACATGGAAAGACATATTACATTTAACTTACCAGAAGACTTTACTAAAGATAAAGAAGTCTTAATACATAAAGCTGAAATCCAGGGAGAATTTCTGAAAGTAACCTATGAAGAAAAAGATAAACTTTCTGATGGTGATTTCTTTACTATTGATGGATGTATAGGTATTTTTAGGGGTAAAGGTCCTACTCCTGATATTGATCTTATACCTTTTTATGTTGGATGGACAAAAGGTGATGATAAAATATGTATATGCAAAGAGGAAGAATATAGTTACTCTGGATTCGGTCATTTCTCGGAAAACTACAGGAAAGCTACTCTAGAAGAAATTGCACTATTTAAAAGAAAACTTGCTGCAAATGGCTATATATGGAATAGTAAAAGTAAAAAGTTAGAAAGATTTATTCCTAAAGATAGTATTATTGTACATAATCAAAAGGGATTTAATACTTATTACTTCTTGAAAGAAAGCCTTTCTAGTATTAGTAATCAAGCAGAAATTTATGCTTCATTAGATGATAGATTTGGAGCAAGAGTTCTATTAGGAGATAAAATATTATACAATCCAGATTTTATTAGTAAAGTAAGATTGGCTAATGCTAAAGAAGTATTGGATTTCTTTAAACGTATAAAGAAACAAACAAATCTTACTTGGGATCCAGAAAGAAAGGAATTTATATGGATTCCAAATAAATCAGAGGGATACTATTACATTAATGAAAACTTTGAAATATCTTCTAGAGAGTATAAAGGAGATAACGATGCATTAAGTCATTTACATACTATACAACGTAATATGTTTAAGACTTATAAATCGGCTGATAAAGCAAGGGGAGAAATATTAAGGTGCTTAAGAACCTTTAATGGTCAATAAGTTTTGGTTTTCTCTATGGTCTAAAGGTAAGACAGTAGTTCTATTTAAAACTATTAATGAGAGTTCGAGTCTCTCTAGAGAATCTATTTATAATTAAATAGAGTTATTATGGAACAAACGAAAATTTCTTTAGATTTTAAGCTACCTAAAACTATAAATATTAATGATCATATAACAGTAGATAAGGTAAGTCTTAAAGGAGATAATCTCAACGTAGAGTTAACTATTCAAGAAGCTTTTCAAGATAGAGATTTTTGTACTCTAGAAGATGGAAGTATCTTTATATTTAAGAGCTTATCAAGTACTCCTTCAGAAACTATTCCCTATTATGTAGGATGGAGTTCTAAAAATAAAGATATCTTTATGGGGGACCTATTTCCAGGAGAATTTGGTTCCTTTGATACTGTAAAATGTAGAAAATCTACTCCTGAAGAAATAGAATTTTTCAATAAACAATTACAGGAATTTAATTTCATTTGGAATCCTAAACTTAGAAAATTGGAGAAATTTTTTCCTAAAGATTCTATTATAAAATATTCAATAAGTCCTGAGGAAGATTTTCTATATTTTCTAAAAGATGATCTTGTAGAATCTAAAGGGGAATTTGAAGCTTATGCTGCTATAAATACATTAACTGGAAGTGTTATTATAGTTCCCGATAATGATTATATATTAGATTCCAATATTATTTCTGGTCTTAAACTTGCTAGTCCTTCAGAAATTAATTTTTTCTTTAGGGAAATAAAATCAACCTGCAATCTTACATGGGATCCTGAACGTAAAGAATTTAGGTTTAAGCCCGAAATGGATGAGCAATATTATTTTATCGAAGATGATTTCGAAATAATGTATAGACATTATAGAGGAGTAAATGATTTTACAGGACAACAACATTATAAACATTATAATATGTTTAAGACTCGACAAGATGCTCTAGATGTTAAACGTAAATTACTAAAGATACTAAAGTATCCTAAATATTAAAGTCGTTTTAGTAAATTTAATGGGTAAGTGGTCAATGGTATGTGAATATAGTTGGCTACAATTTTTTAATTGTATAAAAGTTATGGAACGTATAGATTATAGTAGGTTTAGATTTAGAGTAGGCGATATAGTTACTTATAAAGGCCATAATTATCCTATTGTTGGATATTTCTTTTTATTTAAATTTAATGATTATACTAGTTATTATGGTTATACATTAGGAAATTATAGTGGTGGACATAATGGAACAGGTGCAGAATATTCTGAACTTGGTTCAATTATAACTAAAGGAGAACAAATGTGGAACGTAGACGAGTGGGAAATAGAATCTAAGGTAAAAGGTAAAAAGAAACATGGGGATATTATAGAAATACCTATTAAGAAAAGAAAAAGAATTGAATTTAATTTTATTGTATAATTCTATATTATGGAACCCATATTTAAAGTAGGAGATGAGGTTAAAATAAAAAGAAGAGTAGGTAATAGAAGTAACTATAAATATTCTTTTGAAGATAATATGGCTAAATTAGTAGGAAATGTATTTACTATAAGTAGCATACTTCCTGATCACTGTCAGACAAAATGCATTGTTCCTGATGATGATGCTTTATATCATTTAAAAAATGTACCCTATGCGTGGTCTTCAGGTATGCTAGAAAAAGTCTCAGAAAATTCTTCAGATTTCTTAGCAAATCCTCCTAAAAGTTTAGTAAAATCTCGTAAAAAACTAGTGTTAAATTTTAAAGTATAAAAATTATGAAAAGACTGACAGCTTATTTAAGTGGTAAAGTAGAAGCTATTAGAGTTAAAAATAGAGAGAAGAAAGTTGATTCTGCACTTAATGCTGCTACTATCAACTTTGAAGAGCAGAGAGACAATGCTACTCTTAAAATTGGAGATCTCACAGCCTCACTGGCTGATTGTGAGAGTGTAACTAATGTCATTCAGGAAATTTCTGAGCAAATTGACATTAAGGAAGAAGCTGAGAGAGGAATTGAAAGAGTTAATAAGATAAGGGAATACTTCAATGAGGAAGTAGAAGTGGAAGAAAAATGATTAAAATAAGTTATAAGGAACCTTTAAAGCGTAATTTTACTGTTTCATTTAGTATAAATGGAAAGACTCTTAAAGGAAAAATTCAAGGAGACTATAGTAATTATTATATAAGTCCGTCAACTGATGAATTAGTTCCTTTTATAGAAGAAATTATTGGATATGACTTAAAGTCCTTTTATTCTAAAATATTAAAAACTTCTTTAGATAAATATAGTTGTCAATACTGGCCTGAAGAATCTCTAGAAAATCTTAAAATAGTTCTTAAAGCTTTAGAAGAATATTTTAGAGTAAAGAGAGTTGAATTCGAGAAACCTTTAAAAGACGAATCTAAAGTTAAATTTATTACTCCTCATGGAATTTTTAATTCTCATGTTTCAGTAGACAGCTTTGGCACCGCTTTTATTTGGATAGAAGATACTGCTACTGATCCTGAAACATTAGTACAAGACCTATGTGGTGAAAGCATAGAAAAAGTATATTCTAATGCTGGTGCAGAAATAACCTGTCCAGGGGGTTGGCCTTTTTCTACTTTAAAAGATTTAGAGAAAGTTTTAGATTATATAAACAAAAAATGTCGTTGTGAAACTTCAACTATTAATTCTATAAAACAACAAAATGGAAATGAAATTAAATTACAAAGAACGGAAGGCGTTATCAGAAAAGGAACAGTCCCAAAAGGAAGTGGAATATGCGGTAAAATCCACAAAGCTACAATATCAAGCAGACTTCTTGAAAACACAGCAATCTTTGGATGATGCAAAGAAGAATCTTGCAGAAGCTAAGACTGAATACCCTATTGATTTTAAAAAGATCGTAGAGCTCCATAATTCAGTAGAGAGCTATGAAAAGGGACTTGAAGTTCTGAAAGAAATTGGTGAAGAGCTTGGTTTTGAGTAATTAATGGGCAACTCTTATAGCTTAATTGGTTAAAACAATATCTTTTAGATATAGTTATAGGTTCGAATCCTATTAAGAGTACTAAAGTTTTTGTTCATAGTTAAATGTTATTGATTTCAGACTTAGAATACTGGTTCGTGAGAATAGGTATTCTTTTTTATTTGACTAATTACATAACTATACAAAGTTCTTTTTATTTTAAGTTAATACTTTTTGGGTTAGAGGTTCATGAGAATATCTAATCCTCCTGCTCCTATAGCTCAATGGATAGAGCATTAGTCTTCTAAACTAAGTATCTGAGTTCGATTCTCAGTAGGAGTACTATAAATTATTAATATATTAGATTATGAAAGTAGTAATTAATGGTGGTTTTGGTTTCTTCTTTATTAATGACTATGTTAAAGAGTGGCTACTAAATCATGGTATGACTGAAGAACAAATATTACAACTAGATAAACCTGAAAATAGAACTAATAAATTATTAGTAAAGTGTATTGAAGAATTAAATTTAATAGACAGACCTTATACTGATACTGGTAATCTAGAAATAGTAGAATGTGAAGAACAACCTTATTATATAACAGAAGATGAAGGAATAGAAGATGTTGTTACTTTAAAAGATCTTGTTAATCCTAAATATGAATTTTAAATTATAAATATTATGAGTAAGATTTATCAACTTAATGGAATTCCCTACTATATTAAAGGATGTAACTCAAAGGCAGAAGCTGTTTTATTTGCTTGGAAAAATAGATGGGGAATAGATGAATGTAATATAGAAGAAGTAAACGAGGCTTCTATAATGTATAATGCTGATGATTTTAGAATGATTGAGAAGAAATAAGTATAAAAAAATAAAGAAAAAGGGATTAGATTTTTAAAGAAAGAAATCTATAAAGCCCAAAAAAAACTATAGTTTAAAAAGAAAAAAAAATAATTAAAAGATTACTAATATTCTAGATCCTATTAGTAATCTATGGGAGTTAGCTCAGATGGTTAGAGCGTCACCCTGATGATGTGAAGGTCACCAGTTCAAGTCTGGTACTCCCAACATTAAAGATAAATATTACAGTATTTTAAAGCTAAAAGTATGTTCGGAGAATGGATTGATTATAGCGGGTGTACAAAAATAACTTATATATTTATATTTTATGATGAAAATAAAAAGTATTTATCAAGCTATATAGGATTTAATATTAAAGATGTTAAAGTTGGAGATATATTTTATATTAATTATATTAATTCCTATTTAATTTTATCTCAATATCCTAAAGCTGAAATATATCCGCAAGTATATGTTATACCAACCATAGTTAAAATAAATAATAAGTGATAGAAATTATAGTAGGCTATATAGATGGCAGTTGGAAATAAAAAGTAATTTTTAGAAGTTTATAATTTAAAAAGTAGAAGTAATGAAAACAATAACAATAAATGTTCCTGATAATTGTGAAGTTAAGATTGTCAAGAAGGAAGAAAAGAAATGTAAATTCAAGAAAGGTGATGTAATAGTATCCAAAGCTGGATTTATTGCTATCTTTGAAAAACTTGGTGATCCTAAGGACAACTATCCAGTATATTATTCAGTTTTATATTCTCCTGAAGGAGGATTCTTTTTTTTTTTATATTAATAAAATTGATATGGGTATTGGATATAAAGATAATTGTAGATTAGCTAATAAAGAAGAAAAAGATATTCTAATTTATGCGCTTAAAGAAGAAGCAAATAGTGGTAATAAAAATGCTATAAAAGTATTAGAAGAAGTATTTAATATTGGACCCGTCATAAGAACTTATGAAGATTTAATTCTTTATAATAAACCAATACAGGGTGCATATATTACTTCTGCTGGAGTTATTTCCTCAAAAAATACTTTAGCAAGTCTAAGTACCATGAATATAGCCATTTCAACAAAAGTAGCTAAATCTATGTTAGCTATGGCTATGATTAGCCAATTAATTCCTTATTATGGTGGTGAAATCACTGATGAAGAGTGGAATGATACAAATATTAGCAAATATACTATATGTAAAGAAAATAATGAAATACTTTCTATAATTTCTTATAGTATATTTCATTATTTAGCTTTTCATACTGAAGAACAACGTGACGAATTTCTCAAATATAATAAACAACTTGTAAAAGACTATTTAATGATAGATTAATTATGTGTTTATATACTGCACAGAAAGAGCCTTTATTAGCTAATGAACCTATAAAAGCTTTTAAAGTACTTTATTATACTATTGAGAATAAATTTTTATCTCCATATCAGGATTATGATTATACAGAATATGTTAAGAATCATAGTGCTATAAAAGGTATTATTCCAGAGGCTATTAATCCTAGTGACAAGGATATTTTTGCAAGGCTTATGTGTCTTAAAAAAGTAAATGAAGGATTTCATTTATTTACTAGAGAATATGAAGCTTCTTATGTTTCTGAAAAATTTGAGACAGGAGTTGTATTTGAGTGTGAAATACCTATAGGGTCATATTATTTTATGGGGGATGGTAGAACTCAAATTTGTACTAATCAATTTAGATTTATAAAAGAGATATAATGGAAGATTATCCTTTCAAGAATACTAATTATCTTAAACATATATTATTATGTTCATTAAATGATGCAATAAAACGTAATGAAATTTTAGAAAAAGAACGTTCTGAATATACTAGTATATTTTACTTTTTAATAGATGGTGGTATATTAGAAATACCATTTAAAAAATGTCATATAGATATAATTAAATCAAGTCATTTCATGGACGTTAATCTAAATTTAGGAAATTATATACTTTTAAGTATAGGTAAAGATATAAGTAGTTTAAAGAATAACTATGTTTATTTTTCAATAAGTGTGAGAAATAAAATACAAATTATTAATTATTCTACAATTCAAAATCTAATAGAGTATATAAAAGAGTTGCTAAAAAAATAAATTAAATACTAAATTATTAAATATATATTTAAAGACTTTAGCATTAAATTAACTAAATAAAGAAATATTTATAATGGAAACATTAAGAATTATTCTTTTTGCTTTTATATTATCTATTATTATTACCTTATTCATTAAGCTATTTTGTGATGCTTTAGAAGGTAAATTTGATAAAAAGAAAAAAAAATGAATATTGCTAGAATACTAAGAAGCTTTCCTCAAGGAACCAGATTACTCTTTGAATCTCAATATGTGTATTTAAAGAGAATTTTATATGGTTCCTTGATAATAGCTGAAACATCTGATCATTATATCATTACTTTTAATAGTGATGGTTCTTTATCTACTTATCCTCAAGGAGGATGTGTATTGTTTCCTTCTAAGGATGAAAAGAATTGGAATAAATTTATTGCATCCAATAGAAAGGAAGAGTTAATTGAAAAGGAGAAATGATTAAATATGGGAAAACTTCTAGATGGCTTAAGAGACTATTTTGATAATACTCCAGAGGATATACTGAAGAAAGATTTGGAAGAATTAGAGTATCTGAATGAGATTGGTCCTGATGCTATTGAATACTGTAAAAACTTAAAAAAGATTTATGAGGACTATAAAGAATAATAAACATTCTGAAGCAGTTAAAGAATTAAATATTGTTAGAGAATATCTTTATAATAGTCAAACCTTATTAGAAGAGACGAGAATTAAGCTCTCTAATGTTTTATTTGCTTATGAAGATAATCTTGAGAATGATGTTTATAATAACATTAAAATAGCAGAACTTAAGAAAGCAATTTCTACATATAAAAATCAGATAAAAAATTACTCTGAAGAAATACATGAATTAAAGAAAAGAATATATTTAGCTCAAAATTCTTATAGTAAAGAAATGGAGAGGAAAATTATGTATAAAATAAAGAATATGAAAATTAAAATGACTTATTATATAAGTCTAGATGATATTAAAGTTCCTATTGATATTTATGAAGCTTTACTAGAAAATGTTGGAGAGGAACTTAGTTCTAATTGTATAGAGCAAACTGAACAACAAGATAAGGTTGTTGAGTGGCTTAATGATAATACTGATGAAGTACTAGATACTGAAAACTTTGAATATGAAATTGAAAGTATAAAATAAAAAATGTTTATTAGAATAATTATTGCCTGTGTTGGTATTCTTATTTTAATACTTTTAGTTAAACCAGCATATACTGTAAGTGATAAAACTCCGAAACGCTCTGATAGTATTCCTTTTAGAGAAGCTATTCCCTTTAAGTATAACAATCATTATTATATATCATTTATAAATTATGGACATTATACTCCTTTTAGTATTATTCATGATCCAGATTGTCCTTGTTATGCAAAAAGAAATTAGAGGAGTTTTAGGAGAATTTATTAAAAATTTTGATCCTAATAATAAGAAATTTAAAAGAGTGAAGAGAAAAATAATTCTTCAATCTTATTGGTTTGATGTACTTGATTTCTTTAATAAATTGTGCAAAATGAAGAAATAATAAAAGCAGGAAAATGTAATGTAGATATGAGTTATGATACATCCTGTATAAAAAGAATAAGTAATGCATTAAAAGACTTTGGTGTAAGTAATTTTGTAGATGGTGCAGCATGGAGAATTAATTCTGTATGGCATGATAATAATGTTACTCCAGGGTATAATTGTAAGGTTTTAATGGAAGATATATATGGGCATATATATAGTGACGTGTATGATGCTGATTATAATGAATATGATAGTGGAATAGAAAAAAGACAGATAAAACGATGGGCATATATTGAAGATTTAATACCTAAGTAATTACGAAATGAAGTGTATAAGATGTAAAATGGAATTTTGTGAAAATATTCCTGAATTAAATGCTGAATTTTATGGCGGTCCAGTATATTATGCTTGCCCCCATTGCGGTAAGTTATATAGGTTTAACAGAATAGTTACTGTCAGTCCTTGTAATGATGATGAGTTTTATAGTAATAAGGAAGAAGATGATTGGCTTAATAGAATTGTAAAGGATAAAGATTATAGAAATTGTGTCGATTGTAAATATTTCTTTAGTAACTCAGATCATATGTATTGTTGCAAATTAAAAAAGGGTATGGCATTAAGAAATAGAATTTGTGAATACTATATTAAAAAATGGATAAAGAAGATTATGTAAAACTTGAAGTAGCTAAAGTACTAGCAGAAAAAGGTTTTGATGAATTTTGTGATGCTTATTATACCTGTGATTGGGGAGAAAAAACTGAAGACGAATGTTTTGATTGTGGAAACTACCCTATTAAAAACAGTAATGATAAGTTTAAAATTTGTGCTCCTACTTTATATGAAGCTGCAAAATGGTTAAGAAAAAATCATAGTATATACTTAGATATAGGACCTGTAACTAATACTAGATATGATTTATATGGGGATGTTATATTTTCTACAATAACTACGTGGACTTATGATATTTATAATATAGCTACTTTAGAGAATAAATGTATTAAAGTAGGAAATGAAAATTTTAAACTTTATGAAGATTGCTTTAATAAGGCTATATATGAAGCATTAAAACTAATATAAATATGAATGATTGTGTATCATTGGAAATTGCAAAAATATTAAAAGAAGAAGGATTTAATTGGCCTTGTGATTTCTTTTATGCTAAATTATATGATATAGTAATTAGTACAGATGATACTACATATTCTAAAGTAGTTTATGAGAATTTAGAAGAAGGAGATATTTTAGTTCCTTCTTTATGGGATGCCTATAAATGGCTAAGAGAAAAGCATAATATTTTTGTAAATGTAATATGTAATTCTACAAATGAATGGTATTATTCTATAAGTATATTTAATTCAATAGCTTGTGTTATTTTAAAGCATAGTGAGAATTCTTATAAAACTTATGAGGAAGCTCTAGAAAGTGGAATACTAAAAGCATTAAAACAAAAATGGCATGGGTGGCAATAAATAAATATAATATAGAATTTATATTTGATAATAGACCAGAAGAGTTTATGGGATTATGGTATCCTTATAGTATAAATGATAATTTTATTGTATTACCTAAAGGAACAATTAAGAAAATCCTTGGACGAGAATTAACTTGGGGAGAAGATCCCGTAGAAATTTAGAATTATATAGTATGGCTTGGTTAGCAGTAGATAAGTTTGGAAATGAATATATATTTGATGGATATCCTGAAAGGGGTGATGGTATATTTGATCCAGAAGGATATCTATTCTGTATAGGACTTCCTAAAGGATCAATTAAAAAATTCTTGGATATCAATTGACATGGGAAGATGAACCAGTTGAACTAAAATCATAAATAAATTTTCTTATCATGAAAAAGGTATATAGTCAAATTGCAGATATTATCCAAACTGAGTTGTTAAAACGAGGATTTGTAGTGAATGTATCATGTACACCTACACCAGATAATTCATTAAAAGTCATCACTGATGAATTTCAAACAACACCAGTAATATTTAAAAAGGTCTGGATTGAAAGTTTTGGTGTAAAAGTAGAAGAACATGAAAACAGTAAAGGTATTAAATATACCGACTATCATATATCTTTAGATGTATTTTATGAACATTTTGGCGGAGGTAAAAATGGGTGTAATCTATTTTCTATAAGTTTAAGAAAATTTGAAGATTGGGATGAAGTAAAAATTATTTCAATTTATTAAACTGTGAAAAAGAAAGAGTTTAAAATAGATGAAGTATTTCTATGTGGGCTTATAAAGTTAAAATGTATAAAAGGTAATTCTTGTAATGGTTGCTATTTTAAACATACAATATGTCAGTATGAAATTTTAGGGCCATGTGGAGCTGCTGGTAGAAGCGATAAAACAAATGTAGTTTTCATTAAAGTAGATAAATAAAATTTAATAGATAATTATGGAAAAGAAAGAATTCAAGGCTGGTGAAATTTTTCAATGTGGCCTATTGAAATTGAAATGCGAGAAATCATCATTTTCTTGCAAAGGATGCTATTTTTTAGGTTCTTCTTTAGATTGTAGAATATTAAATAGAATGGTAACAGGTAACTGTTTAAAAACTGAAAGAAAAGATAAAAGTGATGTTATCTTTATAGAAGTAAAAGACTAATATGGCATGGCTAGCGGTAGATGAGGATGGTGCTTGTTATGTTTATAAAACTAAACCTATAAGGTATACTAATTCTCTTATACCAGGAAATGGGTACTGGTACTACCAGACAGGAGAAGAGGGTTATGGGATTCCTAAATGGACACTTTATGCTATATTAGGTAGAAAATTAACTTGGAATGATGAACCAGTTGAGATTAGAGAATATTCGTAATGGAGATATTATCCGATTTAATAATGATAATACTAGAGATTGGGTAGTAATCCATAAATCAAATTGTAATAAGGAAATTCTTATAAATAGTAAGAAAAGTAAAGATTATACTGATTATTATTTATTTGGAGGACTGTGATATGAGGGTGATGCACTTACTAGTACTCCTTATGGTAAGTGTATAGGACAACTAAAAAGAGGAATGTTTAATAACTTTAAAATAGTTGGAACTATACATAAAAAGGAAGACTACGAAAAGTATAAAAAATTTGAAAGAATATAATAGATTATATTATGGGTTGGTTACTAGTACTATTATTTATTATCATTATTTTACATTTAATATTTTGTATGAAATGTAAAAATGATGATAATGGAATATTTCTTCGCTCTTTTACGTTCCTTCTTTCTGTTACACTTTCTATATTTATAGGTAGTTATACAAAAGTTGAACCACTAGATGTTTATAGGGGTAAAACCGAATTGAAAATTACTGAAGAGAGGGTAAATGGAGTTGTAATTAAAAGAGATTCTGTTGTTATTTATAAAAATAGATAAAAGTGATTGCTTATATTTTAGCTTATTTATGTTCATTAACTATTTTATTAGGCTTTACTTCTCTTGCATCCTTAAATAAAGAGAATAAAACTAGAAAAATTATTTCTGGTATCTTTACACTTATTTCTGTGATTATTTTATATACTTTAATTATAGTTAGATATAAGGAACCTAAAGCTATTGATGTATATAGGGGGAAAACTACTTTAGAAATAACATATAGAAATAATGTACCTATTGATACAGTAGTAACTTATAAAGATAGATAAAATGAATGAAATATACTGGATAACAAGACTTGATGCTATAAATACTATATTTAGTGCCTTTCTAATTATCAGTATAGTTGCCTTAGTAGTATTTATATTTATTGCTCTAGCTAACTTAGATTACTGGGATAACAGTTGCACATGGTTTAGTAAGAAATATTTAAAAATATGTTGTCCTATTCTATTTATATCAATTTTAGGAACTGCATTTGTTCCTACTACTAAAGAAGCTTTATTGATATATGGAGTAGGAGGGACTATAGATTATATAAAATCTAAGAATACTGTTAAGAAACTTCCTGATAAAGCTATTAAAGCATTAGATAAATTCTTAGATGAATATAATGTCGAAACTAAAAGTAATGAAAATGGAAAAAAGAATTTATAAAAATAATCTTCCTAAGGATAAAGAAGTTGTTAAAACTAATGTAAGAATAGAAGATAATAATCTAATTACTGAGGTTTATTTTAAAGATGAGTATCTTCCTAAATTTGGAGATATTGTTCGTCTATGGGAATTTAAAGATAATAATGATATTCTTAGAGACTATATGATTTGTATTTGGCCTAAAGATAAGAATGCTGATATTTATGATGGTTCTTTCTTTGATATTGCAAATATTAATCGTGTAGGAGAACTTAGTTTTAAATGTAATAATAGTTCTATAAAAAGTCTTACTATTATTCCTGCTACTACTTATGATAAATTAGAATTAACTAAGGCTTTACAAAAATGTAATATAGCTTGGGATAGTTCTAATAAAGAACTTAAACCTTTATTTAATGACGGAGATTTCTTATATAATATAAAGGATTCTAGTGTAGTTATATTTAAATCCATTAATGCAATAGGAAATGTTGTTGCTTACGGTGGAAGCTTCGCTATTGATAACTGCTGTATTAAAGAAAGTACTTGGGATAATATAGAAAATTATCGACTTGCTACAGCAGAAGAAATTGCTCAATTTAATGCAAATCTTTTAGCTTATGATGAAATTTGGGATTCTGCTAAAAGATGTTTCTTAAAAGCATTTAAACCTCAAGATGGAGACTTTCTTGTATCTAGTAGAAATCGTGTCTTTATATTAGATACAAGCGGTAATACTGCTGGTTTCTTTGGGTGCTATGCAGGAGAATTTACAACTGGAGAAACCCGTACAACTCCTGCATCAGGATGGACTCCAAAAGAAGATTGTAGATATGCTAATGAGGTAGAAATAAAAGAATTTCTATCAAAAATTGAAGAAGAACATAGTAAAGTATGGGATTCTTCTACTAAGTCTTTTAAAAATTGGGAACCTAGATACCAAGAAAAATATTATTATATAGATATATTTGGGGATATTCATCTTACATATAATCATAATAATATTATAAATCCTAAAGGTAACTGCTTTAAAACTATAGAAAGTGCCAGAATGTATGCTAATAGAATGAAAAATGTATTTAAAGATAGATAATATGAAAGTACCTTGTATTAAATATAACCCAGAGAATTGGGAATATATTAAGTCTACGTTAGAAACCTTCGGATACAGTATTACAAATTTAGATGGCTGGAAGTATTATCCTTATATTACTTTAAATCTAGGGGGTACAATAGGACAACTCTCAAATATTACTGAAGCAGCTGCTTCAGATATCCATTATAATAGAGAGATAATAACTAATATAGAAGAGTTTCTAGAAAGAGCTGCAATATTAATAGGTAAACAGTATAAAAGAAAAAATATGATAAAAATAAATGGAATTGAAATAAAACCTGGGATGGTTCTTACAGATAGTAATGATGAAAAATATGTAGTATTTCCTGCAAAAGATTATTTAGCAGTTATTATCTTTAATGATGATAGAAGAGATTTTAGTGGTTGGATAGATTACAACATACTTTAGATACTACAGAGATTATTAGAATTCAAGAGCCTCCCTATAGAAGTATGTTTGATGGGAAAGTTCTCTGGGAAAAACCTAAAGAAATAGTACTTACTATGCAAGAAATTGCAGATAAATTTGATATTCCCGTACAACAACTAAGGATAAAAGAATGAATGATAATTATAATTACCCAGAAGGAGCTGATAATTCAGATGCTCCTTGGTATGAAAAAGAAAATGAACCAGTTGAAGTAGAAGTTACTGTAAGTTTAACTCTCAGTAAAAGAGTTAAAATTTATACAACTGATTATGAAAAGGTTCTAGAAAAGGATGAGGACGACATTCCATTTGTAAATATTAATTTAGAAAATTGTAACCTTAAAAAAGCTGTAGAGGAACAAATTATGTTACCGCAAAATGCTTATAGAATTATGCCTCCAGAGACTAAAGTATGTAAGGATTTATCAAATTGGAATGTTGATGATTTTGAGGTTATAAAAGATGATTAAATATGAAAAATAATATTTTATTTGCATTATCTATTTTTCTAACAGTTATTGGTTCTTTTATGCTCGGAGTATGTCTTTTTAGATCAGCATATAGTGATCTAGATAAGGAATGTACTCATAAAACAGAAATAATTCAGCAATATCAAGAATACGTAAATAACTGTGAATTACTTTTGGATTCTGTTTCTGGAAGAGATAGTACATTTATGAATGATATGTCTTATACTGATGTATATTATAACTATATGCGTTCAAAAGAAAAAATAGATAGTATTTTATTAAGTGAATAATTATGTGTTTATATATTAAAGGAAGTAAATTTCCTAAAATAGCTAAAGATGATATTATAGTATATAAATACTTTAGTAAATACTGGTTAAAGAAAAATAATTCTTTAATAAGTCCTATAATGGGATATGACTATGGGAAATTTGAATATAGTAAAGTTATTAAAGCAAAAGGATTAAATTGGGAAGCTATAAAATTTATTTTTAAAGGCAGAGTAGAAGGAGGATTTATACATTGCTATAAATCTAATACTGTTGGAGATATTAAATGTATAATTCCTAAAGGAACTCTTTATTACGAAGGAATGGATGGAGAATTATGTGCTAGAAAACTTTTTGTATATAAAAATTAATTAGTAGATTATTTAAATTTTAAAAATATGTCAAAGATTATTATTAAAAACCTTACAGAAGAACTAAATGAAATTAGATCTAGAAATTCCTTTTATACATATCAGGAATTAGTAGATCTTAATTTACCTTATGGTTGTAATATAATTACTGCCTTAATTAAAAAGGGTTGTATTCTGAAGGTAGGAGATAATTATACTTTTTGTAATAATCCTATTTATTATAAGAAAGTAGAAGAAATTGTAAACTCTTTAAGAGCTTATTTTAGAAATAAAAAACCTAGAAAAGAAATTAAGAAAGAGCCCGAAATGGATAATAGTGAACAAGAACAATTTTGTATTAACTATTTAAAAGAGCATGGTTATTTAATCTTTAAAAAGATTTAATATGAATAAATTTTTATTTGATCATGTTAAAAAGATAACCATACTAAAATATAGAGGGTTCTACTATAATATGAAAACTGGAGAAATTATTTCTCCAGTTTTTACTAATTTATCTACTTGTAGACCACTTAAAAGAGAATTTATAACTAAAAAGAAAAAGATAGATAAAAATATTTTAAATAATTATATAAGTAATAATTTAAAAATAAAGACAGTAGGAAAGAATAAAGAAATTTTCTTTTTCCCAGATTTAATTCTATCTTTTTATGTATATAACATAAAGGATAACTATCAAATTCAAATTTGTGGTAAGTATCCTATATATATTTTACAAACTTTTTTAAAATTATTACCTAGATTATGAAGGAAGCTCTTTTTGCTATTATTGTTACAGCTATAGTAATGTTATGTACTATGGCTAATGATGATCATCGTAGATATTAATAAACTTTATAGTAAAAATTATGAAAAAAGTAAACAGTCTTACAGAAAAAGCTAAAGAAAATTTACAAAACTTTAAAGGTACTAAAATTACTAACTTTAAAAGGTGGTTAATTACACCAGAACTAAAGGGAAGACAGTTTATTATCCATGTTAATAAAAATAATTCAATATGTGATATATTAGAAATTGATCCAAGTACTAAAAGTATTTTAGGAAAAGCATCTAATATTCTAAAATATATGCAAGGACAACAAATCTCGAAAAATACTATAGATGATATTAGTTTTTTCTGTTATCTATATTAATATTTAAAATATAAATAGAAATGAAAGAGATCTTTAAAAAGGTAGAAAAAGTTGTTACTAATAAAGCTAATCCTATTAATGCTGAAGAAGCAAGACTACTAGTTTATACTGGAAGACTTGACCCATTAGAGAAACGACTTTCTAGATTTATTGAACAATGTGATGCACATTTAATTAATAGAGCTAAACTTTGCAAACAATATGCCACTATTGAAATTTCTAAGGATTTAATTTCAAATAAAAGTAATATTGTTAAAGTTTATAAAGATAGGGGTTTTAAAATTCATGAAATTCCAGATTTGAATAATATTATATTATTATATTGGTAATTAATTTTTAATTAATTATTAGCTTGTTGTTCTTTTATAATTAATTACCAATAATTCCTATAGTGTAGGGGTAGCACATAAGAATATTTCTTAAAGGTTTGGTTCGAATCCAAATAGGAATTCTAATTAAAATTTAAAGTTATGTTTATTCAAGAGTGTTTAATTAGAAAGAATACTAAGTATCTAAGAGATAAGTTAAAAGAATTTGGTTATATAATTCCTCCTAAATCATTTTTTGAAGATAGAAAAAGAGGTTTATTATGTAGACCAAATTTAGCAATAGGATTACCAGAAGATGATTGGGAATATAATTTAGAAAAATATTTAGAGGAAAATAAACAAATCATAGATTGTGGAACAAATGAAGAATTATTTCTTGCTTTAGCAGCTCTACAAGATGACACCGATGAGAATCAATGGTTTATATATCCGCCAACTAATTATTGGTTTAAATGCAATGAGTCAAACATTGAAAATTTTAGAAATGAACCTTCTATAAGGATGAGTTGTCAAGGTGCATGGTTATATGATAGTCACAAAGCTACAGTTGAAGAATTAATTGATCATTTCAAATAATTATATTATGAATATAAATTATATAAGAATTTCTTTTGATATAGAAATTGCTAAAAAGATTATAAATGGAAAAATAAAGGGTAAAATTATTACAAGAGAAGGACAGGATGTAAGAATTTTATGCTTTGATGCAAAAGGAGATAATCCTATTGTTGCATTAGTAAAGAAAGCTAATAATACTGAAGAAGTTGTAACTTACCCTGAAGATGGATGTATCTTTAAGCAAGGTGTTTCTACTTTAGATTTAAAACTTGAAGTTCCTGAATATGTAACTTTTAAAGACGGAGATTTTTATAAAACAGAATCAGGTTCAATAGCTATTTATAATGGTAACTATCAAACTGTAAGGAATACTGTACCTTATTATGTAGGTTTAAGAAAATCTGATAACCGATTAGTATTTGAAGATAAGAATTGTGGTTTTGGTATTTTTGAGGAATGTTCATCAAAAGTTACAGTAGCAGAAAAACAAGAGCTTATTAATGCACTTATAAAAAGTGATAATATAAAGGCCGGAGAATATCTAAAAAGATTTTTTGGTATTATAAAAGATCATAATTTTAAGCCTTTTGATAAAGTACTTGTTCGGAATCCTAATGATGTTTGGTATATAGCATTTTATTCTCATTATAAAAATGATGAAAGTAAATATCATTATGTAACAGCAGGAGGAGCTATTTGGGAATATTGTATTCCATATAGTGATAGTTTATCTTATATAATAGGAACAAAAACTGAATTTAATGAAATAAAATGGTAAATTTAAAAAGTATTAATTATAATTACTTTCTAGATTATTGTAGTTTTAAATGTCTAGGTAAATTTCTATTATTTACTACTTGTTTAACTAATACAGAAACAAAATTAATAGAAGAGTGTGATGTTACACCATATGGGACTATAGTTGTAGATTTTATAAAAAATGATAATTTAGTTTCAGTAGAAATTGGGGATAATGATATTGGCTTTTTTACTGATTTTAAAAATAATGAAGATTTTGAATTAGATAAAGAATATTTTACAGGTTATACATTACCTAAATTATTAATTAAAGCATTAAATACATTAATTAAATTATGATGATTGACTATAATGTTATTTTTCCTGATAAACCTAGTATTGTTACTTTTGGTTGGGAAGATAGTTATGGGTTTTATTCTTGGATTTCTATTACTAAAAATATTAATATAGATGGAGATAATATTAATTCCGAGGACTTTGTAGCATTACCTCTAATAGATTCTTCTAAATCTAGTAAAAACCTAGACTTTGATTGTAATTCAGATGCAGCTCAATGGTTTAGAACACCAATAGAAGAAGAAATAACTATGTTAAAAAAGGCATTACTAGAAAGTAAAGATAGCAGATCTGATAAGTACTTATTAGATTTCTTTGATATTGAAAAAGAAAGAACTGGATTTACACCTAAACCTGGAGATAAAGTATTAGTAAGAGGAACTGGTACTAATAATATATGGGTTTGTGATATATAGATACAACTGGAAAATATATGTGTACTGGGAATTTCTCCTATGAAGAATGTATTCCATATTTAGGGAATGAATATTTAATTGAAACTAATAAAATGCCAAGAAAAAATTAAAAATAAATTACTTATATTGTAGTTATTAATGATTTGGAATCATCAGAAATTTTTTATATAATTGAAAAAATTAAATTTCTAATAGTATAAAAAATTCTTAAAAAGGTTTAATTTCTTCTTTAAATTTTGTAGTATGAACTAAAGTAGGTATATTTGTATTACAAAATTTAAAGAAAAGATACGAGTATGCTGGAATTAGGTAGACAGGCTTGACTTAGGATCAAGTATCGTAAGATATAAGGGTTCGAGTCCCTTTACTCGTACAAGATGCAAAGACAAGCAAGTTACTAAAAGCTATTTTACCTATAGTGAGAGAGTAACACCTAATGCTACTAGGTAAACTTGAATAAAGTGTAGGTGATTAGGGGTGTAAGACAAGGTCAGACTTACAATACTAGAGTACCAGCTATCCAAATCTCTAGTTTATATATCTGTAGCTCAGTTGGATTAGAGCAACGCCCTTCTAAGGCGTGGGTCTTGGGTTCGAATCCCAACAGATGTACTTAATTTAGAATACGTAGCATAGTGGTTAATGTGCCTGACTGTCGATCAGGAGATTGGAGTTCGATTCTCCCGTATTCTGCTCTAAAATGTACGGTTGGCCGAGTTGGTCGATGGCAGCAGACTGTTAATCTGCCGTAGCGTAAGCTCCACCATAGGTTCGAATCCTATACCGTGCGCAATTTACTCCTTTAGCTCAGTAGGTTAGAGCGGCATCCTTATAAGATGCGGGTCTCTGGTTCAAGTCCAGAAAGGAGTACAAATAAGGGTCATTGGACAAATTGGTAAAGTCTTCCTTAGTCGGGATGTAGGTGAATAAGACGGTCTTGTTAAGTAAATAACCTATTTGCAGGTTCGAGTCCTGTATGGCACACTAAGATATCAAGAAGAACCGCAGTTGTAATGACTGACAGCTTGATGATATAACAAATTAATTAGGTTTGACAAACCTTGCTAAATAGCTTTGTTATATTACCCTAGTCAAGGGGACTAACTCAGGGTTTTTAGTTATCCTATTGAGATTAGGGCTTCCATAACTAAGTTCTTTAAAATCAGCGGTGACGGCGTCTGAAGTATATGGAGGTAGAAAACTAAACATTGGAAGAGTAACCAAGTGGGACTTGGGACGGTCTTGAAAACCGATCGAACGTATAAAAGCGTTTGGGAATCGTGCTCTCACTCTTCCGCTTAAAGTGCGAGTTCTGGGTTATAGCTAACTATAATCAATATACTGTAAACATATCGCATATGTGAGCGCTCAGCGCACTATAATAAACTGGGTGTCACAAGGTAACAGCAACCTGCAAGGAGTAGGGATAGCCTGCTAAGCTAATCGTTCACTATATGTGGATAGAGGTCGGAACTCTGCGTTACCGCAATAATAGGCGTATAATAATTGTACAATAAAAACGCATCGTAACCAAATGAATACTACAAGTTTTCATCCTAATCGTAAATGTAGGCTATTCTCGATAGTAGTTGGAAAAGTATCGGATTGCCCCGTGGCGGAAGTAGACGCTAAAAAACTGTAATGTGGTAGCCGAACCACACATTAAAAAATAAAAGGTTTCAGTGCAGAAGTGCAGATGCGATTACAGGTATCGAATCCTGTCGGGGCACTAATTTATAGTTATATTATGAATAAAGTAATAGATGAAATAATTAATTATCTTAATAGTTCTTCTAAAGAAGAATTAAATAAAAATTGGAAACATCTAGAGCCTTATGAAAATATAGGTCCTAATGCAGATAAATGGATTGAGTGTATTGAGAAATAAAAAGTATTATCGTGGAGTGGAGCAGTTGGTAGCTCACCAGGCTCATAACCTGGAGGTCGTTCGTTCGAGTCGAACCTCCGCAACAATTTTAAATAGTGTCTTAGTTCAGTTGGTAGAGCACCACACTGTCACTGTGGAAGTCGCGAGTTCGAGTCTCGTAGGCACTGCAATATTTTAATTAGTAGATTGTTTTTGCACCAGGCTTGCAGAAATGTAGGACTGTTTGCGTTACATAGTACAAGGGGTGAAACTTGTACTTATAAGAGAACATACAGCAAATTATCTTTTTTATATTATCATTAAAAATTTAGTTGTATATTGTATTTTGATAAACATGTAATCATGTAGTCCTTAATTTAAATTGGTTAGTTAAGTGACTTTAAACTGTAAACCATGTTCTCTGTTTTAAGAAGACTTACAGCATTAAATTTATTTCCTATGAGTGTTAGTGGATTTTCAAAGTCTTCTGAATTTGCCTTGATGGTGGAATTGGTAGACACGAGGGACTTCGAGGAAAAAATCTTCACATCTTTAAAATGAAAAAAGTAAATTACACTAAAGAATTATTAGAAGAAAAAATCTAGAATTGTTATTCTTTTGCAGAACTCTGTAGAAGATTAGGATTAAAGCCAGAAGGCTCAAATCCGAAGACAGTTAAAAAGAAATTAGAAGAGTTTGGTGTAGACTACTCTCATTTTACTGGGAAAGTTTGGAATAAAAATGCAAAAAATCCAGTATATAGAGGGAAGTATTTACCTAATTTATGTGAACATAGCTCTCTTAGTACAAGTAATGTGAAAGAGCTTGTTTACAGATTAGGTTTAAAGGAAAATAGATGTGAATTATGTGGAATTTCTGAATGGTAGGGAAAACCTATTACTTGTGAATTACATCATATAAATGGTGATTCTACGGATAATAGAATAGAGAATTTGCAAATTCTTTGCCCTAATTGTCATAGTTAGACAGAAAATTTCAGAAATAAGAAAAAGGTAATGAGTGCCCAGAAGGAAACTTCTGGAGTAGAAGCAGGCTAACTCGGGGAAGGTATCAGCCTTATAAATGATAATAATCCCGAACTAAGTTAAGAGGATAGGATAACAAGTACCTCTATTAAGCTTCTAGGAAGTTTTATACGGATGAACCTATTCTTTTATAAATGCGTACAGACTATATACCTGCTACCTAAGTCAGAAATGATATGGTAAAGAGATAGTCGGAGTGCAGAAAAGCACTTGAAAATCCCTTGGCCAGTAATGGCTGTGCGGGTTCGAGTCCCGCTCAAGGTACTATTACTTCAGTTCCCAATAATCTACAAATTGGTGACTTTTTAGTCCTTGTTCAACAAGATAGACGAAGGATAGTAGGGCTGTGACTGATTAGCAGTACTGGTAATAACTTTTAGTTATTATAACAAGAAAGTATATGATAGAATATTGAAGTAAAAATCTATCCTCTATACTTTCTTATTTTTATAGTATTAATTTTTTAAATTTAACCGTTATGAAAATTTTTAAAAGTTTAATTAATTGGTACTTTAGTAGGTCTAATAAAACTAATGCTTGGTGGCCTAGTGGTACAATTCTTTATTAAAATTTAAAAAGAGTTTATTCCAAAGGGGAATAACTCTTGCGGTTGGATGAAAATTATTAAGGATATTAAAAACTATAAAATATGGATAACAAAACATTAATATTAATAGACGCAGGACATGGTTCAGATACTCCTGGAAAGCGTTCTCCTGATGGAAAATTAAGAGAATATGCATATGCCAGAGAAATTGCTAAAACTCTAGTATAGAAATTAAAAAATGCAGGATATAATGCATAGCAACTTGAAACTGAAGAAACTGATGTTTCTTTAGCAGAAAGAGTAAAAAGAGCTAATAATTTATATACTAAAAATAATAAAAAAGCTATTTTAATTTCTATTCATAATAATGCAGCAGGAAACGGAAGTAAATGGATGAATGCACAAGGATGGCAAGTTTGCGTAGATCCTACAGCTTCTAGTAATTCTAAGAAATTAGCAACTTTACTTTGTGAAGAGGCTTCTAAAGAAGGTTTAAAAATTCGTAAAGAACATTCTTCTGTTGCATATTGGGTTTAGTCTTTATATATTTGTAAACATACTTATTGTCCAGCTGTTTTAACGGAAAATTTATTTTAGGATAATAAAGAGGATGTAGAATTTCTTTTATCCGATAAGGGTAAAGAAACTATTGTGAATTTACACTTTAATGCTATTAAAAAGTATTTAGGATGACAACTATATTAAATAGTTATAAAGTTAGAAATTCTAATTTAATGCTTAAAGAAATAGTTAGAATAAGATATAGTAGTAAAGATCTTAATTTAGATAAAATTTCTGACTAGGAAATAATTAATAAGTGGAAATCTTATAATATTTTATATAAATTAGGATTTAAAACTAACTATAAAAACTTAGATTTAAAAGAATAGAATTTATTCTAGAAATTTTTATACTGGTTATTAGCCAGGTTTTATTTTATGTTTAACTAAAATTTTTTTAAAATGAAAAAACTTTTGTTTTTTGCAGTAGCTTTGGTTGCAGTATCTTTTGCTTCTTGTTCACATTCTAAATCCGGTGAAAGTGCTAAAGCTGATACCGCAGTAGTTGATTCTGATTCTGTTATGTCAGATTCTTTAGTAGCTGATTCTGCACTTGTAGATACAACTATTGCAGAGTAATTTAAGTAAGTTAAGGCTAATCTATAAAGCCTTTATTTAGGAAATAATTGTAATAAATACACAAAAGGTTAGATTCTTTAATTTTAGAGTCTAACCTTTTTTAGTATTAGTTAAGTTATGGATAGATTAAAAGATAATTTAAAACTATTAAAGATAATAGAAATATATATTAAGAATAATCCTGATGTTAGATTTATTCAAGCTTTATGGGCATTAGGTATTATTGATAAAGAAATAATTAATGGTCCTGATCATAAAATATATGTTCCAGTAGATAGATTTTATGAAGAACCTGATGTAACCTTAAAAAGAATTAAAGAATGCTATAAGGTAACTTTAGAAAAGATTAAAAATCTATATAAAGTAGATAAATCGAACAAGGGGCTATAGTAGATTAACCTTAGACCTGAGCCCCTGATCCTTTATTGGAGACAGACCACGGAGTAATTTCCTAGGAGTGCAGTTAGAAGGTTTAAATAATTTTAAAAATATGAAAGATTATAATTTATTTATTTGTAAATGTGATAATACAGAACATCAATTAATCTTTTCCTATTTTAAGGATAGTGATGAAGTATATGTATGTATTCATTTAATACCAGAAAGAAATATTTTTAAGCGTATTTTTAATGCACTTAAATATATATTTGGGCACAAATCTAAATATGGAGATTTTGATGAATTTATATTCAATAAAGAAGATTCAGATAAATTACAAAAAGTAGTTAATTACTTAAATAAATGACAGTAGGATATTTATTTTTATGTTTTATTACTTTAGTTATTTTAATTATAATTAAAGGAGAGATTTCTTATAGGTTACAAATTAAAAAATATAAAGCTTTATATTATAAGGAACCTGAAAAGGAAGCAGATAGATCATATTGTATGTTAATAGCATTTTTCCAAGCTAGTATCTTTGTACTAGCTATGTTATTCCTTTATTTATTAATTACTAACTGGAATACTCCAATATGTTGAGAATATGGTAGAAAATGATTGGGTTACAAATCGTATCGAAAGTGCTAATTTAAAAGGGAGCCTATGAGATTCTTTGGGATATCTTTGGAGGAACTGTAAATGAGAAAGGGTATAAAGTTCTTGATTCTCATATTGGTATGATTTATGGAGATTCTATTACTCTTGAAAGACAGAAGGAAATCTATAAGAGACTGGAAGAGAAGGGCTTTGCAGCTACTAATCTTGTTCTAGGTGTAGGTTCTTATACTTATCAATTTAAGAGTAGAGACTCACTTGGATTTGCTATGAAAGCTACTTGGTGTATGGTTAACGGAGAAGGAAGAGAAATCTTTAAAGATCCTAAGACTGATAGTGGTACTAAGAAATCTCTTAAAGGTCTTATCAAAGTAGTACTTGAAGATGGTAAATATAAAGCTATCGATCAAGTATCTAAGGAGGAAGAAGAGTCTGGAGAATTACATACTGTATTTGAGAATGGTAAACTTATTAAAGACTATACTCTTAATGAGATCAGAGAACGTATTAATTCTACTATAAATTAAGTAAAATGGATAAATTAGATAATACAAATTTTAATCATCCATTTTGTGATTACATGTGTATTGTTAGATTGGTAAAAGAAATAGAGAAATATGGCAAATTAGTCATCGGATTTGATTTCGATAATACTATCTTTGATGTTCATAATAGCGGAGGTAATTATAAAGATATAATTGATATCCTTAAAAAGTGTAAAGATAGAGGATGGACTTTATGTCTTTATACTGCTGAACCAAATGAAGAATGGTTAAAATGGAAAATTGAATATTGTAAACATTTCGGAATCGAACCCGATTATGTAAATGAAAGTCCTCTTTTACCTGGTACTAAGAAACCTTTCTTTAGTATTCTGCTTGATGATAGAGCAGGATTACAAAGTGCTTATTATATATTAAATACTGTTTTAAATTATGCAAATCCTAAATCTAGTCAGACAAGATAAGAGTGATATTAGTTACTCTATTTCACGATTTCCTGATGGGGAAGTTCACATAACCCTTGGTGATATTGATCATAAAGATAAAGTAGAAGTTAGATGTAGAATTACTAATGCAGAGGAACTATTTATTCTAATGCAAGTAGGAGATATATTAAAAAGACACGCTGTACCTTTTTTTATTTCTATCTGTTATCTTATGAGTATGAGAATGGATAGAGTTATGGATTTCAATAGACCATTTTCTTTATCTATTGTTTGCAAAGTATTAGATAGTCTAGGAGCAGATTCTATTTCTGTCTTTTCTCCACATTCATACGAATGTGTAAGATTACTTAATACTCCTAATTTTGGGAATTATGAATTTGAGATTCCTTTTCGCTGTGAAAATATAGCGGAATCTTTGAATGCTCAAACTGTTCTTCCCGATAAAGGAGCTGCTGGTAAGTTCTATTATGATGAAGATACTATCTTTGGTAAGAAAACTAGGGATTTGGCTACAGGAAAAATTACCTCTATAGGTATAGAAAATCCTTGGAATATTGGTGATAATCCTTTACTAGTACGAGATGACTTATGTGATGGAGGAGGAACTTTTGTAGGAATAGCTAAAGAATTAAGAAAGTATAAACCAAACGCTAAACTATATATACAAGTAGATCATATGGTTAATCCTAAAGGAATTAAGAATCTTTCGGAAAATTTTGACCGAGTATGGTTTACTAATTCTTATAAGGATTGGCAAAATGAATCTCTTCCTGATAATGTAGAAGTTATTGAGATAGTATAAATAGTTTTAATTAAAAAATTTAATAATTATGAAGTATAAGAAAAAATTAGCAAATTTAAAGGCTGCCCAATCTTGGTGGGATAAACAGTCACAAAATTATAAAAATTCAACAACTAGACCTGGAGGAATTAATCAAAGAGTAATAGTAGGATGAAAGTATTAGTATTAGTATTATTTTTATTTACTTTTACTAGTTCTTTTTGTCAGAAAAAATTTGAAAATCTTCCTCCAACTAAAGAAAATATTCTATTAGTATGTGAATATCATCAGATTTTATTTCCTAAGTATGTTTTAGCTCAAGCCATACAAGAAAGTGGCCTTAAATTAAAAACTCATAATAATTTATTTGGACTAAAATATACAAAAGGTTTATATAGGTTTAGTCATTGGAGTTATTCCGTTAAAGCCTATAAAGAAAAAATTCAATCCCGTTATAAACAGGGAGAAAGTTATCTAGGATTTCTTAAACGTATTAAATATGCTAGAGATCCGAATTATATAAATTCATTAAAAAGAATTGTAAATACATTATGAATTTTAATCTTTTACTTAAAGAATTTGACACTTGGGTAGATAAAGAACTATCTAAGATTCGTATAGTTAAATCAATACTTAAATGACTAATTTAACTATATATACTGATGGTGCATATAGTTTTTCTTTAAACCAAGGAGGAATAGGTATAATATATCTTAAAAATAATAAGATTATTAAAACCTATTATAAAGCCTATAAAAATACTACCAATAACAGAATGGAATTACTAGCTGTAATTATAGCATTAAGTTCTATTAAAAAAGTATTTAATATTGATATATTTACAGATAGTATGTATGTTATTGGTGGTGCTAGTAAAGGTTGGAAAAGAAATAAAAATGTAGATTTATGGAAAAAATTAGATAATATTACTAAAAAGTTATTAGATAATAATTGTACTATTAATTACAATTATGTAAAAGGTCATATAGGAAATAAATATAATGAAATTTGTGATAATTTAGCTAATAAAGCTAGCCAAGGAATTTATATATAATGGATAAAACTTCTGTATTGAAAGCTCTAAATAGTAAGAAAGTTCCAATGTCTAAATTTCTAGAATTAATCAGTGAATATTGTTACGATAAAGGAAAAAGTGATGCAGATACTTCAAAATTCTTAAATACTATAGTATCTGACCCAATGTTAGTAATAAGATTATTCACTAATTCTGTATTACCTTATTTAAAATTAAAGTATAATATATATACTGTTTTAGATAAAAATAGAAATCCTATTTTATTTTATTAATATGGTAATTGAAGAACCTGATTTTAGAATGACTTCTTCTACAAACAATCTTCCTTTTTGGGATCTAGAATTACTTTATATAGTAAAACCAAAAAACGGAGAACCTCGTAAGGAATTTAAAATTGCAGGCTATGGACTAAGTTTTGAAGGAGCTATCAGAAAAATAGTAAATTTTAGAATAGCTTGTAAATTTCCAAAGTCTGCTTTAACTTTAAAGCAATATTTAAAAGAGTATAAAGAGGAAGTAAATAAAATAAATGAACTTACACGAGTTAGTACACAGTCTAAATAAATTGTGCGACGTATTAGAAAGTAGCTTTTTTATTAATCAAGGTGGATGTTGTTATATTGCTTATGTTATAGCTAAAAACTTAGAAAAGCTAAATATTCCATATAAGGTAGTTTTATGCGATGAAGATATAGTAGTAGATGAAAAAGATTACTATTATGGTAATATTAAAAAACGAAGTAGAAAAGGAATAATTCATTATGAATATAGTTTTAACCATGTTTATTTAACTATAGATGATATGGCTATTAATTATGTAAGTTATTTAAATGATAACCCTATTGAATTATTCTTAAATTCTAAAGATCTTTTTTGGATTTATAAAAAAGGAGATTGGAATCGTGTTTATGATTCAAAACTTAATCCAAAAATTTATAAAATTATTAATTTATTTATTAGTTCAATTAATTATGAAAAAGAATAAGTTCCCTGTAATTAAAACAGTAAAATGTTCAAGATGTGATTATGAAACTCCTCATTCTTTAGTAGATGAAAATAAAGGAATTTATAGATGTAATTTTTGTAAAACTTTAAAAGTTGTAAAAAACTAAATAAATGAATAATTTTGGATTAAAACCTACAGAACTTAATAAGGACTTAAATACAGTAAAAAGTATATTTGATCATAGTAAAGAAGAAAAAGAAAAGCTTAGAAAATTAAGAAAGACCTATAAGCATTATGACTTCCACTAAAGAATATTATAATACTAATACTGGTTATATTATATCTCCTGGAAGTGCTTTCTTATATGAAGTAAGTGTTTATAAACTATATAAAAATAGAGCTGAATGTTGGGGTTCTACTTTTTATAAAAGTAATAAACCTCTTATTATTAAAAATAAAAGTATTTATTATAAAAAAGATAATTATATTATAGGTAAGTTTATAGATTGGTTAGAAGCACCTATAGAATTTATTACTAATAATAATTTTAAATTAATTGATTTAAATGAAAGAAAACGAAAATCCTCTACAAGGAACACCGGCAGAAGGAAACTTAGCAAAAACTGAACGAGTAATTGATGAAAATAGACGTTATTGTACATTAGATGATTCTTTATCTGAAATGTTCATTACTCAATTAGGAGCAGAATTAGCTAATAAACATATGTACAATACATTTTCTAATTATTTTGATACTGACGGTCTTCCGAAATTAGCGGAATATTTTAAACTCAGGGCGGATGAAGAAGAATTACATCACAGTTGGATATTTAATTATCTTGGATATAATGATGTATGTTTTCAATATCCTGCAATTAAGGAAATTACTGTAAATATTAAAAATAGGGTTGATCCATTTTTATTTACCGTAGATAGAGAAATTGAAACTACTATGGGAATTTATAAAATAATGGAAGAAGCTAGAGAATTAGGTGATTGGGGTACAGTAAGCTGGCTTATGGGAAATGGTCCTATTGCTGGTAAACTTATTCCTGAACAGATTGAAGAGGAAAGTGTTTCTAGAACTATTGCCGATATGGCACAAGAAGAAAATACTTCATGGTTAATTAAACAAGATTCTATTCTTAACTTTTATAAAAACCGATAAAAATGATACAGTATATTAAAGACGCTTTTTATGATAATCTAGGACAAGTTCATTACTTTATTGTTTTAGGTCTTAGTATTCCTTTAACTCCTACATCTATAGCAACTAATGATCCTATAATTAAGGGGTTGGCTATTGGCGTTTCAGTATGTCATCCAAAAGATTCTTTTAATCTAGATATTGGAATAAAGAAAGCTCTAGAAGATGCTAAAAATAAGGGGATTTCAATTTTTACTACTAAGAGTGGTTTAATTAATACCGATACTGTTGATGCAATTCTTAGGAAAGAAGCTCTGTATATCGAACGTAATCCTGGTTCTGTAATACCTGGATATAAGGAAATGCAAGCTAAAATGCTTAAGAAAAAAGATTCTCTTCGTAAATTCGATAAACTAACTCCTGAAGAGAAACAGGCTATCAATGTTGTATCTAACTCCTCATATATTTTAAAGAATTTAAAAGAGTTTATTAATATTAAATGAAATACATATTGTTAATATGGAGTATTATAGTTACAATTATTGCAGGAATTTTATTCTTTAAAATAAATTCTAAAGATAATAAAGTAATTAATACAGAAAGTTCTTCTAAATTAGTGAGTCAAATTGACTCACTAATTTTAGTTTGTGATTCACTTAAACAAGATAGAGTTAAGTTACTTGATTCTATTAAAAGTATTGATACTAAAATTGTAACTATAAATAAAAAGTATGAAAAAGACTATAATACTATCCTTACTCAGCCTACTGATTCCGACTGTGTGTATTTCGCAAAATATCTCGAAATATCCAAAAATTCTAAATGATTCATTAGTAGTTATTACTCCAGAACAATTAAAACAAACAAATTTAATTTTTCTAGAACATAGTAAACTTAAAGAAACATTACCTTTAGTAGAAAGTAAAGTAGTTCTTTTAGATAGCATTAATAGGTCTTTACTTAAGTCAGATTCTATTAAATCTAGTATTATTGATACTTGTTCTACTACAATTAAGAATAATATAAAAACAATAAATGACTTAAATAGTACAATTACAGATAAGACTAAAAAAGTTAAATCTTTAAGAAATTGGACTATTGGGAGCTTTAGTTTAAGTTTTGGATTAATTTTACTATTAATTTTCTGCTAAATTATGGATGATATAATTAAGTATTGGGAAGATAAAGATTTTAGAATCTGTATATTTCCAACTAGGGATCATGAAAAATGGTACTGGTGTGCCGGAGTATATGTAGGAAATAGTACTAAAGCAGAGTGGGTAGATTCTAATAATAATTTACCTTCTTCTTTATATAATACTTATAAGGAAGCTCTTGATGCTGTTGTTAATTATTGTAATAATTATGGAAAAAGAAAGAAAGAGAGATCCTAATGGATTAAAGTATAAATATCCAGAGAGGTCTTGTACAGAATGTACTAGATATCCTTGCTTTCAAGGTATTAAAAATTGCGTTTGTGATTTCGCAAAATATGGATGTAAATCTTTTAAAGAAAAAATACATGAAAAATTATAATATTTACTTTGGCATTCAAGGAGTGAATCCTGTATGTTATAGATATACTATTAAAGCTAAGGATAAGGAAGAAGCTACTCATATTGCATATAATAGTGCAGTTCATTTATATAATCAATATCCTGAATTTCCCAATTATCAGGATTCTATAAAAGAAGCTGTAGTAAATTTTCCTGAATATCCAGAAGAAGAGATACTAGATATTGCCAGAGATTATTATAGTTCTTATGTAGATGAAGTAGTTACTTACTTTGTATGTGCTACAGATATGGACGATAAAAAGGATAATTTAATTAACTTTGATAACTATACTGGCAAAGCTAGTAGCTAGAGAATTTAGTACCGAAGGATATATAGTTTATATTTTTCGTAACTTAGAAAGTACAAATATATTAGATAATTACATCATGTGTGTACAATATCCAAATTGGGAACACCGATTACTAGATGTAGGAGATGTAGGATATGCAACATATGAGGAACATATTGCGGGAGTAGATAAATGGTTTGATGGAGTAAATTTTAAACCATATAATTATACTCATATTCAGTTTATTAAATTTGTAGATAAACCTAAAACTATTAATAAAAAAGAAATAACATTGTAAATATGACAGTACTTGCTGATAAATTAGTTGAAGCTTTTAATGCTAAAAATAATGATATTAAATCCTTTATTTGGAAAGGAGAAAAGAAAAGAGTTAATAAGAAAATAGTACAGGATGAAATAAAGCTTATTGATGCTACACCTGAGCAACTAAAAACTTTTTATCAACATTGTAAAACAATGCTTTATAATAAAGATAAGAAGAAACCTGGAAGATATCCTCTTCTAGATATTATTAAAGAACAACGAGAGAATTGTAATGCAGAACTTTATTTACATTATCTTGAAGAAGGAGATACTGAAAATAACTATAAACCAATACCTCGGTTCTCTTATTTTCAATCCTTGAATACATTTCTTGATAATAATAAAGAAGCAATTCCTAGAGAAACTTGGGCAACTACTCCTATTACTATTGTATCTAAAACTCCAGTAGAGTTTTCTAAACTTACTATTGATAGAGTTTATAAAGCATGTCTGGATTCTCTTGGTATCTTTAATAAGAAACATCTTACTCTTAATTTTATTACTAGTATGGGATTATGGTTTACTCCTCAAGAATTAAAAGATCTTACTGAAAAGGATGCTAATGGAGAGAATCTTAACCGTCTAGATGTGGTTAAAATGAGATTAGGATTAGATCCTAAAATCAAACTGCATATTAATCAAAGTGGTCTTAGTTATAAAGAATTTAGATCTATGATTAATCTTGGCAATAAGAAATATTCTGAATTAAGTAAGGATCAATTAACTATTCTAAGAAATAAAGTTTTATTTAGGCTTGAGGAAGAAGTTAGATTTCATATTACACAGTGGGAAACTCGAATGAAGCAAATTGAAAAAGTTGCAGAGTTTAAGAAAATAAATTTAAGTGATTAATATGACTACCTTTAAAAGTCGTGATGAAAGACAAGAAGAATGCAGAGTTAAATGGATAAAAAATAAGTGTCGAGGAATTGTAGTAGCTCCTACAGGAGTGGGAAAAACTAGAATTGCTTTAAATTGTATTAGAACAATTTTATCTAAGTATCCTTTATTTACTGTAATTGTAATTGTTCCTACATTAACATTACAGAAGCAATGGATAGATGAAGTTGATAAACTAGGATATTCTTTAAATGTAAAAGTACTAGTTATTAATAGTGCTGTTAAAAAAGACTATAAGTGTGACTTATTAGTAATAGATGAAATTCATAAAGTAGCTACTCCATCTTTTATTAGTATTTTTGAAAAAATTAAGTACAGAATAGTATTAGGATTAACTGCAACACTACATCGTCTTGATGGAAAGGAAGTTTTAATTGAAAAATATTGTCCTGTTATTGATACAATTACTGAAAGTGAAGCGCTTCAAAACCATTGGATTTCTCAATATAAAGAATACTTAGTACTTTTAGATGTTCCAGATATTGAAAATTATTTAGAACTTAATAATCAATTTTATCAGCATTTTGAGTTCTTTAATTATGACTTTGGTATATTAAGAAAGTTATTAGGACCTAAAGGTTATTTAAATAGAATAAAACTTAGAGATATTATGTATAAAGGATCTGATAAGCAAATGAAAAGTGATACTCTTAAAAATATTACTTTTCATGCTATGGAAGCTGCTAGACTATTGCAAGCTAGAAAATCCTTTATAAATTATCACCCTCTTAAATTAGAAGTTGCAAGAGATATTATTAATGCAAGAAATAATTCAAAGATTATTACTTTCTCTAATAATATAAAAATGGCAGAATCTATTGGTATGGGTTCTGTATATAGTAGAAAAACTTCTAAGAAAAGAGGAGAAAAGATTATAGAAGATTTCAATAGTAATATGTTTGGAATATTAAATACTGTTCAAAAAGCTAATGAAGGCTTAGATATATATGGATTATCTGTTGCAATTATACTAGGTCTCGATTCTTCTGAAATAAAAGCTATACAAAGAAGAGGAAGAGTTATTAGATTTGAACCAAATAAACAAGCAGAAATATTTAATTTAGTATTAAATGATACTGTAGAAGTAAATTGGTTTATGAATAGTCATAAGAATTCCGATTTTACTACTATTGATTTAAATGGTTTGAAACAAGTATTAGAACATAAAGAACCTGATAAATACGTTAAAAAGATAAAAAACTTCATGTTTAGATTTTAAAGTATTATGTAATTTGACTAAAGCTCTTAGCAGAGATTTCCGTATTACAGTTAAAGGTATAATATTTTAAAACTTTTAGCTGTTGAAAACTTTTGATTTTACTTTAGACGCAGAATTGAACTTCTTAGAAAAATATCATTTGACTCCTACAGAGCTTATGGCTATAAAGACTATTCTATTAGCTCAAGATTCAGAAGATGAGTATATTTTTAAATTTAATAATATTTTAACTTTTGTTAATATTAAGTTTAGAGACTTACTTATATCTTTACAGAACAAAGGTATTATTCTTAAATCCTATAAAATACCTGAAGAAGGAAGTACTCTTAATTTAGAAGAAATAGAAATGAATAAAAATTTTGTAAAGAATTTTTATAAATCTTCTTTTGAATTAGGTAAGGAATTATTTGAAGAATATCCTATGTTTGGAGAAATAAATGGTAGTATTGTTCCTTTACGAGGGGTAGCTAAGAAATTTAATTCTCTTGAGGATTTTTATAGATTTTATGGTAAAAGTATAAAATGGAATATTGAAAAGCATAATCATATAATTGAATTAGTACGTTGGGCTAAAGATAATACAACTTTCTTAAATTGTTCTATTAGTTCTTTTTGTATTAATCAATTATGGAATGAACTTGAAGCTCTAAAAGAGGGTAAAATTATTAATATAAATTTTGATTCTGTTAAATTAGTATGACAACAGGAAAATCAACTTTTCTAAGATTAGTTGAAGAAGGTAGAGAAGGAAAGAATGTTGGTTTTACTATAGGGTCTGAAAAGTTAGAATTATATATGGATGGCTTTCTTCCTGGTACTAGTTATTTAATTGGTGGAGGTAGTGGAAGTGGTAAGTCCACTTATGCTTTATGGGCATTTATATATAATCCATTAATAGCTTTTCTTAATGGAATTCATGAGGAACGAGATCCTTATTGGGTTCTATTTAATCTAGAAATGACTCAGCCTCAAATATATGCTAAACTTCTTTCTATGTATATATTTGATAAGTATCATATTGAATTAAGATTCAAAGAGATATTTTCTAGAGGAGAAAATACTATATTAACTGACGAACATTATAAAATAATAAAAGATAATGAAGCATTTTTAGATATTCTAGATGAACGCTTAATTTGTTTTGATGGTAATTTAAATCCTGATAAATATTTTAATAAAGTACTAGATATTACAAAAAGATTTGGTACTTGGAAAGATGATAATTATATTCCAAATAATCCTCAACAGATTATAGGAGTTTTAATTGATCATATGAACTTAATTAGGTCTTCATCAGGACATAGTAAAAAGGAAAATATAGATATAATATCCGGAACCTCAGTTGTATTTCGGAATAAAACAGGAATAATATCTCCAATTCATATAGCTCAGTTTAATAGAAACTCTAAGAGTGATGAAAGACTAAAACAGTCTTTGCAAGATCCTACTGATGCAGATTTTAAAGAGACTGGTTCTATTTATGAGGATAGTCAAATTGTACTTGCTGTACATAGTCCTCATAAATATAAGTTATCTAATTTTAGAGGCTATGATATTAAAATATTGGAACAATGTTTTGTAGCTATATTTCTATTGAAGAGTCGTTTTGGAAATTCCGATATTACAGTACCTATGGGATTTTATGGAAATTGTAGTCATTTTCTAGAAATTCCTAAGCCTGATAAGATTTATGATTATGAAAAATATAAAACTCCATATTGGAGTATAGAAGATAGTAATAATGTAAATATAAAAGATAATAATAATGAAAAAAGTAATAGTGGAAAACCAAAATTTTTATTATAAATGAGTAATTTAATTGGATTAGCAGGACTATCAAATTCTGGAAAGAGTACTTCTTTAAAATACTTGAATTCTAAAGAAACTTTTATTATTTCTTGTACTAATAAACAGTTACAAATTCCTGGTTTTAGAAAGAAATATACTAAAATTAAAATTGATGAGGGAAAATTATTAGGTAATTGGATGGTTAGTAATAGTTACGATGCTATTCAAAAAATAATGAAAATAGTTTCTGCTAATCGTCCAGATATTAAAGTCCTGGTAATTGATGATGCTAATTATTTGTTGTCAGCAGCTACCTTTAAGGATGCTTTAACCAAAGGTTATGAGAAATTTACTATCCAAGCTAAGAATTATTATGATCTAATTGAAGGTGCATTAGAGCTTAGAGATGATCTTACTGTAATATTCATTTCTCATATTGAGAACTTTGGTACAGATCTAGATCCACAGTGGAGACTTTATACTACTGGAAAGATGTTAACTAATGCAGTAAACTTGGATGGTTTATTTAGTTATCTACTTTATGCAGAAAGGTATGTACCAGATGGCGATGATGAAGTAAAATATCATATTAAAACTAGAACGGATGGTAATGATACTTGCAGAAGTATTGCAGGTTGTTTTACCGATAAATATATAGAACCAAATATGAAACTTATTGTAGATAGAATTAATGAATTTGAAAACGAATCTAAGTAATGAAGCTAACTTTTAATTTAATTATTGACACTCAATCTGGAGAATTTGAAATTGTTAATACTGAAACAGGAGAAACTAAATCAGTAGAAATTCCGAAAAAGAGAACCAGAAAGGTAAAGAAAGCAGAAGATACTAGTACAGAACCTGAACTTATACTTGAAGAAAATAAGTATAAATTAAATTCTGCCGCCGTTGAGCTGCTTGGAATTCAACCAGAGGATCGTCTTGATATTAAGTACAAAAAATCTGGAAATAAAATGACTCCAGTAATTGGAACTAACGAAGCTTTTGGTACTAAAGGAGGAAATAAAGTTACTAAATCTTTTACAGTAGCCTGTAGAGGAAAGGCTAATGAAGAATTAAGTAATTATGGAACTAAGTTTAAAATTAAAGAACATCCTAGCAAAGAAAATCTCTTTATATTAATAGGAGATAAAATTCAAGAAGAAGAGGATATTCCTGAGGATATTTCAGAAGAAATAGATATTCCTGAAGATATTTCCTCTGAAGATCTTCCTATGAATTTAAACTTAGATGAATTAACAGAAGATCCAGATAGTACAGAAATAACTTCCTTAGATTTTACTTTAAATAATTAATTAATTTACTAACTTATAAATTTTTAAACATATGCAAGCTTTTAATCTTACCTTTGATAAAGTTAATCCCCAGTCTAACGTAAAGAAACCTTTCAAACCTTGGAATATTTATGATGTAAAATTTGAAGGATGTAGTGTAGAACATATTAAGGGTAAAAAGGACCCTAATGCTACTTATGATATTCTTAAGACTAGATTTGCTAATGATGAAGGATATCATGAAGAACGAATCTTCTTCCCTAAGGATGATAAAGATGCAGAACGTCCTGTATATAAGAATAGCGAAGATCATGATTATTATGGTGCTTCTAATCTAGAAAGAGCTATGACATTTGTAGCTCAGGTAGCAAGCGTTATTAATCCTGAGGGATATAAAAAGATGCAAGAACTTAGTAAGAAGTTTACAAGTTTTGATGATGTATGTAAAGTTCTTATTAAGATTACTGACCCTAAGAAGGGTTGTGCTACTAAACTGAAACTTGTAGGTAAGAAGGATAAGAATGGTACTGTTCATGCTGCTCTTCCTAAGTTCTGCGCAGTAAATAAAGAAGGAGAATTGTTTACTTGTGATAACTTTATTGGAGATAGACTATTCTTTAGTGCCTATGAAGAACAGAAGAAGGCAGAATATCAGAATGCTAAGCCTACTAGTATGCCTTCGGAGACTAGTAACTTTAATCCTGACGAAACTAAAGGATCAGAGGATCTTGATGGATTGGATGGTATAGACTTTTCTTCTCTTTAATAAAAATATAATGCCCCATATTATAATGGGGCATTTTTGGTTTTTAGTACTAAGATACTATCTTTATAATAAAAAGATTAAATTATGAATTTAAATTTTAGTATTAAGCCAAAAATTACAAAAGATTTTATATTATCAAAGATTAATCAAGAAACTATTTTTTCATACTATTTAAAGTTCAATATTGAACCTAAAAAGTTATATAGAAGTCCATTTAGAGAAGATAAGAATCCTACTTGTGGCTTTTATAAAGCTAGTAATGGAACTTTATATTTCCATGATTTTGCAACAAATAAACATTATAATTGTTTTAATGCTGTTATGGAAAAATATAATTGTTCTTATTTTAAGGCTTTAAAAATAATAGCTTCTGATTTTAGATTAATAGATGATAATATAAATAGAGTAGAAAGTAAAATTATCAAAAGTAAAGAACTAGAATATAAAAAAGAAAATATCTTTCAAGCAGAAGTTAAAGAATTTTCTAAAGAAGAATTAGAATGGTGGGGAAAATATGGTATAACTAGTAAGATATTACATAAATTCAATATATATTCATGTAAAAATATTTTTCTTAATGGAGCTTTAATTTGTTCTTCTTCATCTACTTGTCCTATTTATGGATATTATGGAGGAAAACAAAAGAATATAGAACTATGGAGAATTTATTTTCCTAAAAGAAAAACTTATAGATTTCTTGGTAATTGGCCCTCTAAGAAAATTCAAGGATATAAACAATTACCTAAAGAAGGAAAACTATTAGTTATTACTAAAAGTATGAAAGATGTGGCGTGTTATTATTCTTTAGGTATAACGGCTATAGCTCCTAATTCTGAAACTTTATTTATTCCAGATTCTGTACTTAATGATTTAAAAAATAGATTTAAGTATATAGTTGTACATTATGATAATGATAGACCAGGTAAATATAATCTAGCTAAAATTAGGCATTTATATCCTGAATTAAAGTATTTCTTTATTCCTAATAAGTATGAAGCTAAAGATATAAGTGACTTTCATAAGAAGTACGGTAGAAAGAAAACTTTAGAATTTTTAAAGAATAATATTTTAAAATTAAAACAATAATGGCTAAACAAACACTAGAAACTTTTATTGAAAAAGTAAAAAATAAACATGGTGAAATTTACGATTTTTCTAAAAGTAAATATTAGGGACTAGATAAAGAAATAACTTATATATGTCCGAAACATGGAGAAGTTACTCAAATTGCTAAAAAAGTATTAACTCATACAGGATGTCCTATTTGTGATCAAGAGAAAGCTAAAAAGAATAGAAGGTCTGGAAAGTATTCTAGAACTAAAGGAAATAATTATGAAGTAAAAATTGCTCATGAACTTGCTGATTGTGGATACCCAAATGTAGTTACATCTAGAAGTGAATCTAAAAGAGTTGATAACTCTAAAGTAGATTTAATTGATTTAGATGGTAAACTTCCTATAGATATCCAAATAAAATGTACTTCTAATACTCCTAGTTTTTTTAAGATAAGAAATGCTTATCCTAGAGTAAAACCTTTTGCTATATTTTGGAATTCTCAAGTTGTAAAAGAAGGACAAGTTAATATGAATAGTCAAGGAGAGTTAGTAATGATAGATAAAGACTTTTTTTATGAACTACTAAAGTGTTATAATGCTAGTAATTAAAAATAATAAAATTACTAAAATTAAAGGAGCTGATATATTTACTTATTCTGAAGAATATGATAAGTATAAAAGAACCTGCACTGGTAAAAAAGCTAAGTGGGCTACAGAAGAAGGATTTTCTTTAGATTTTAATACTACCTTAGATATTTTAAAAAAGTGTATCTTTGTCTATCCATTTAATAAAGAAGCAGAAAATTGGATTAAAAAACATTATACTATAATTGAAGAATGTTAAGAATAGGCTTAGATATTGATAATGTAATAGCAGATTTTGATGCAGGTTACATTACTAGGTTTGGTAAGTTTCCTAAATATGACTGGGGAATAACTAGAAATGTAAATAATATTTTAATTAAAGAAAAAGATTTCTGGATTAATTTACCACCGATTCACATTCCTAATTTTGAACCTCGCTTATTTTGCAGTGCTCGAGTTAATAATAGAAGATGGACTAAAAATTATTTATTAAAGTTAGGTTTAAAAAGTCCTCTATATCAAATTCCTGGATATAAATTAAGTAAATATAATACTCTAAAAGGAAGGGTTGATTTGTTTATAGATGATTCCTTAAAGAACTTTATAGATTTAAATACTAAAGGAATACCTTGCTTATTAATGAATAGTTCACGTAATATGTCTTGGGGACCTATAGGTAGGGTTTACTCTTTAGATATAAATGAAATATTAAATGCATATGATCTATTTATGAATACTTTTTATTATAATTTTAAAGATTTAATTTAGCAATGCTTTTATCTGAAATAAAAATAACTCCTATTATTGATTCAATTAAATTAGAAGATATTTCAGATGAAGTCTATTTTTCTAAAAAGTATAAAAGTTATATCAGTAATTCTAGACTGTCTTTAATTAATCCAGAACAAGGAGGTTCTCCAGAAAAATTCTTTAATGGAAAATTTGATAATTTTTCTGATAGTTTACTTTTTGGAAGTGCCTGTCACCAGTTAGTTCTTCAACCTGAAAGATATTTTATATGTCAAACTATAGAAAGACCTACAGCTAAAGCAGGATTTATGGCAGATGAATTATACCACAAGGATGGATTAGTACCTAGTGACAAAGAAATTATTAAGGCTTCTAATAAGATAAATTATTATAAGGATAAAATGGACTCTAATAGAATAGAGGATTTAAAAAATAAGTGCTATAATTATTGGAGAAATAGAGCCTTATTTGAATCCTCTTATAGAGGAACTAAAATTCCTATTTATCTGGATAATAAAAATAAAATAAGATTAAATGAATGTCTAGAAGCTCTTAAAAAGAATACTAAAATTCAGGAACTACTAAAACCTGAAAGTTTTATTACTCCTCCTAAAATTGGAAACGAAAAAACTCTATTAATGAATTTTAAAGTTGAAGTTCCTAATAAAGATTCCTTTATTTTGAAGTTTAAATCTAAGTTAGATAATTATACAGTTGATTTTGATTTAAATAAAATTACTGTAAATGATTTAAAAACTACAGGTAAAACTGTTAATGTTTTTAATGATGCAATTTTAAATTATCATTATTATAGAGAAATGGCAATTTATTCATATCTGTTAAGTATTGCCTCTAATAAGTTTTTTAATTTAAAGAATCCTAAAATTAGTAGTAATTTTCTAGTTATTTCTACAATCCCTAATTATTATACTAAGGTTGTACCTATGACTAAACAATTATTCGTAAAAGGGTTTAATGAGTTTAAAAACTTACTTAGATTAGTTTCTTACTATCTTTCTTCTGATACTAAACTAAGAAATGACTTTCTCGGAGCTTAAATTATTTTATAAAGATCACTTTTCATTAGGTAATTTAAATAGTGATATGAGTTCCAAATTTGTATTAATTGCTTTAATATGTTATGTTACACATAAAGCACAATTACAAAAACCAGGAGTAACTCATTATCAAATTATTATGAAAATAACTCAAGATTGTACTTTACCTGAAGATTTTGTTCAGGGTTTAGCAATTATTTGTGAGGATTTTGCTTATAGTTGTAAGGAATTTCCTACTTTTAATATTAAACCAAAAGAAATTATAAGTACAATTAAAAATATTTTAAAGAGTTATTTACCGTTCTAAAAGTATTTTTTATAATTCCAAAAAATTTAATAATTATTTTTAGATAAAGTTTTTTGCTTTTAGTCCAGATACTATATATATTAGTGTCACGCTTTTAGCAAAAAGCTAAAATATTTTAGATCTTTATTTTGCAAGTAACAAAAATAATATTATACTTGCATAGATGTTAATATGAAATATGTTTAAAAAATTAATTGATTAAAATTATGGAAATTCAAAACGCAAATTTTAGAAAACTCGAAGTAACTGGTAGCACAAAAGCAGAAGCATTGGAAAAAGCACCTTATTTTATTCAGGGAGACGCAACTCAAGCATTTAAGAATTGGAAGTCTAAACAGACTACGGCTATTACTGACAAGGATGTAACTAAGTTCTGTCTAGATTATCTTGCTAAGAAGTCTAAGAATGCTCCTAATATTGGTTTCTCAATTACTGTTGAATCCGCAGTTGCCGATACTCGTGAGTGTCCTTACAAATTGATTGATGTAAAGAACGAGAAAGGTAAACGTAAATATGTTACTACTTACCAAATTATTGATAAAGCTACAGGTAAGGTAGTTGCAGAAACTAAGGAAACAAAGGCTAAAGCTAAGGCTATGGCTAAGAAACTTTATACGGAAGAGGGTTTTAAAGGTAATTTGATTTGTACTTATACTAAGCAAGTTCTTGAAGGTGAGCCTGTTGCATTTGAAGTGAAATACACTCCCTCGGTTAGTTCTAGAGTTGGTACATACATTGTATTTGGTTTTGAAGCTCAGTAATATTTATAAGGTAGTTGTCTATTAAGGCAACTACCTTTTTTTGTTTTATAGCATAAAAGCTTTTTTAAAATTGAATAAAACAATTAAAAATAATGAAAAATTCTACACTTAATAAATATCTAGAAATACTTAAATCTGCGAAAAAGGAGAATATTAAACTAAGTCTTTATTGTAAAAATCACAGTATTTCATATAAAACTATATTAAAGTTTATTTCTGATTTAAAGAAATCTGATAATAATGATCCGGAAATTTCAGAAATATTAAAACTTTATTCTGATTTAAAACAGATAAAAGACACAGATAATTATGCTAAGATAGAATATATTCGGGATGATAGAGGACTTATTAAATATTATAGTTATGAAATATATAGAAGAAATAAAAATCCTCTATGTGGTAAGTTCTCTAGAGAAGAGATGAATAGTATCTATAGACTATATTCTTATTATGGAGATTCTCTAACTCAGCGTGTAGTATCTAGATATTTTGTAGAGTTATCTTTAATTGATTTTAAAAGAATTCTTAGGGCCTTTAATATTACTAAAGCATCAGCTCCTTTTGCTCCTCATATGATTGAGGAATGTTCAGAAGAGGAACTTCGTCAGATACAATTAAGAGAGAAAGAAAATAGTTTCTTGAGAAAAGCTGAAGAAGATAGAATTAAAAATAATGAAAAACTTCTTAAAGTTTATGCTCAAGAAAATATTGAACTTAAAAAGAAGCTAGATGCTATAAATAATATTAAAGTAACTATTAATAAAGATTTTCTAGATAATATTCCAAAAATTGATAGTAAAGTTATTAATCATTCCAATAATGATTTAATTATTCATCTATCTGATTTACATATTGGAGCTAAAGTAGAAACAGGCTCTTTATATAGTAATGATTGGAATGAAGAAGAACTTAAAAGAAGACTTCTTAGTTTAATTAATAGAATTAAAGATTTAGGCTTCTTCAATTATATTGTCATTAATCTTTTAGGAGATAATTTAGATGGTATGGATAATCAAACTGCCAGAAGAGATCATTTCATGCCTCAAAATATGGATAATATGGAACAGGTTCAAACTTTTATTAAGACTATGATCTGGTTCATACAAACTATAAAAGCAAATAACTTATGTAATCATATTAAAATATATTCTGTAAGAGAAGGAAACCATGATGGTATTCTAGGATATACCGCATCTTTAGCCCTAATTTCTACTATTCAAAATATCTATCCTGATATTGAAGCAACTCAATTTCAAGAATTCTTTGGATATTATGAATTTAAAAATAGAAAATGGCTTATATGTCATGGAAAAGATGCTAAGTTTATGAAACAAGGTTTACCTTTAAATTTAACTGAAAAGAGTAAAATGATGTTATATGAATATTTAGATTCTAGAAATATTACAGGAACAGGTATTCATATTATTAAAGGAGATTTGCATACTGAGAATATTAATTCTTGTCTAAAATTAGACTATAGGAATGTTCTTAGTTTATTTGGAGCTTCAGATTATTCTAATTATAATTTTAGTAGGAATCAATATGGTGTATCCTATGAATTATTTATTGGAGATACTTTAGTAAGAGGAACTTTTGAAAATTTATAATATAATTTAAAATATGGAAATAACACTTGAAGAACTTTTAAAAGGAAAAGCAACTAAAATTAAAGAGAAAGAATATTTTGCAACTGAAGCTTATGTTACTCCTTTTATAGAAAGAATGAGTAAATATACTAAAGATTTTAGAATCCAAGTAAAACTCCCGGATCAAATTACAAAAACTCAAGATGGGGATGTAAATATGGATGATATTACCTTTAATAGGGTATGGATTCAGGCAGTTCTTCCAGAAGAATATATGTTTGATAATCATTCTGAAGTAATAGGAATGGTATATGGATTAGATGTTAGAAAGCCTATTGTTAAGTTATATCGTGGAGGTATTAATATGGCTTGTACTAACTTATGTGTATTTAATCCTGAATTTTTAAGAGTACAAGATTTGGAACCTAAAAAGGCTATAAATTTTAGATCTATTACAGAAATGATGGAACAAACAAATGATCTAAAAGTATGGCTAGAAAAACTTCATAGTACTGAATTTGTTTGTGATGAAACTAATATTAATGAAAATCTAGGAAAATGGATTAGAAATTCTATGTCCAGCTCTTATGATAATGGATATGGTAAAGTTAAATTAGCTTCTAGTGTATCTATTGATGCTTATAAACTATTATTTGAAGATGAAAAATCAGATTATTATACCAAAATAGGAGGAACAACAGATATGTTTACTGTTTATAATGCCTTTACTCAACTTATAACAAACGATAAGGGTAGGGATATTATGAATAAATGTGAGAAAACTCTTCTTTTGAAAGATATATTAGATTTAGATTAATTTTTGGAAATTATAAACTTTAATTATAAATTTATAGTTCACTAAAATAATTTAATATATGCGTGTAACTAAAAGAAATGGACAATTAGAAGAGTTTAATGTAGAAAAAATAAAAGCAGCTATTAAAAATGCTTTTAAAACTACTGATATGGAAATTGGAGATGAAGAACTTGAAGATATAATTAAAGCTATTAGTATCTGGGATACTATATCTGTAGAGGATATTCAAAATCAAATAGAAGAAGTTCTTATGGACTTTGACTATAATAAAGTAGCAAAAAATTATATTCTATATAGAAAACTTCACGAATTTAAAAGGCAGCAATCTGAAGATAAATACAAATTTATACAAAATTTTGTAAAAGCTAAGAATGCCGCTGATACTACTATTGATGATAATTCTAATGTAGGTACTAAAGGGGTAGGAGTATTAAATGCAGAAATACATAAAGAGGATAATAAGAATACAAATATGTATTTATGGGAACATTGGATGCAGGAACTTTATCCTGAATTTAATGTTAAATTAATGCGACAAGATTTTAATACTATTTTATATCCCCATGACGCTTCTTCTCAAGTAGTAATGCCATATTGTATGGCAGTATCTATGTATCCTTTCTTACTAAATGGACTAAAGGATTTAAGAGGAAAGTCTGCTGTTCCTAAAAATATTGATAGCTTTTGTGGCATTTATACTAATCTTGTATTTGCATTAGCTTCAGAAGTTAAAGGTGCAGTAGCTACTCCAGAGTTCTTAATGTATATGGATTATTTCTGTAGAAAAGAATGGGGAGATAATTATTATCTAAAGTCTGATGTAGTAACTTCTAGTCCTCACTGTAAAAGGGTTAAAACTATTGCTAGTGAAATTGAGCAGTACTTTCAACATGTTACTTATAGTATTAATCAAATAGCTGGATCTAGAGGAATGCAGTCTCCATTTACTAATTTTTCTTTCTTTGATAAATATTTCTTTGAAGGAATGTTTGGAGAATTTCGTTTTCCTGACGGTACTAAACCTATTTGGGAATCTACTAATTGGCTACAGAAATTCTACTTACATTGGCTAAATCAAGAAAGGCTTAAATGTATGCTTACTTTCCCTGTATGTAGTTATGCTTGTTTAGTAGAAAATGGTAAATTTAAGGATAAAGATACTTTCTACTTTATCTGTAAAGAATATGAAGAAGGAAATTCTTTCTTCTTATATACCTCTTCTAGTGTAGATTCTTTAAGTTCTTGTTGTAGATTGCAGAATGCTGTATCCGATAATACATTTAACTTTACTAATGGTCAAATTGGAGTAATGACGGGAAGTAAAAATGTTATTACTCTTGACTTAAATAGAATTATTCAGGACTGGTCTAAGTGTGAAGATAAAAGTCTGGAAGTAGATATCCCAAGGGGTAAAATATCCTATTTAAAAGTTTTACCAAATGGTAAAGGAATTTTTCTTAAAGACTACCTTATAAGGATTCTAAATAGAGTTTATAAATATCATACTGCCTATAATAGTATGTTACATTGGGCTTTAGAACATAGATTATTTAGTGCTTATGATGCAGGCTTTATTAATTTAGATAAGCAATATCTAACTATAGGTATTAATGGACTAAATCAAGCTGCTGAGTTTTTAGGAATGAAATGTAATAATAATGAAGACTATAAAGAGTTTTGTAGTCTCATTTTTGAAACTATTAAGGAGCAAAATGCTAAGCATAAAACTAAGCATGAAATGTTTAATTGTGAACAAGTTCCTGCTGAATCAGCTGCACTGAAACTTTATAATAGAGATAAAAAGGATGGGTAGACTCAATGCCCATGTAAAACTCTTACTGATTGACTTGGAAGTCCGATGTGGCGACAGGGCGCAAGCTGTAACATTTTATATGTTACTTGCAGCGTGAACGACTGAGTGTAAGAGACTTATAAGGATAATATGTGAATATTGCTACTTATAGGTATGCGACAGTCTGAACTATACAAAGTATAGAGAGAATTCGAAGAAATTCTCCGTTTATTCAGTGGGACAATTTTTTATTTTGACCCAGGGACAAAAATGGTTATATTAGTACCAGATAATAAAATATTAATTTAAACTAATTTTAATTATATGGAGACTAAAATTTGTAGCAAATGTGGGAGGGAACTTCCACTAGACCGTTTTGAATCTGGAAGAAATCAATGTAGAGATTGTCGTAATGCTAGACGCAAAGAATTAAGACAGAAGCATCCTGAAAAACATAGATAGGAAGCTTCTAAAAGGCAAGAAGAGCAAACTAAATGGTTATATTCTCTAAAAAAGAAATGTTTAATATGTGGTGAAACTGAACCAGTATGTTTGGATTTTCATCATAAAGATCCCAATGAAAAAGATTTTACTATAGGTAAACATAGAAATAAAAGTAAAGAGAATTTAATAAAAGAAATAGAAAAATGTGTTTGTGTTTGCGCTAATTGTCATAGAAAAATTCATGCTGGTATTATTAATCTAGAAGATTACCTGAATAAATCATTTCCTCAAAGCCCAGAGGAAAGCGTAACAGAATGATTGGGTTCCTGATGATACTAATCTATATGCAAGTTATGTATTTAAACCTAATGATCCTAATATTTCTATTCTGGATAAGATTATTCTTCATAGTTCTGAATTTGCTTCAGATAAACTTGATGGAGGACAGGCAGCACATCTAAACTTAGATTCTCATCTATCCCAAATGCAATATAGAAAGTTGCTAGAATTTGCAGCAGAGAAAGGCTGTAAGTATCTAACATTTAATGTTCCTAATTCTGAATGCGAGGATTGTGGTTATATTACTAAAGTACCTATTTCTAAATGTCCTAGATGTGGAAGTACTAATATTTCTTTATGGGATAGAATTATTGGTTATTTAACTAAAGTTAAAAACTGGTCTAGTGGTAGACAAAAAGAACAAAAAACAAGAGTATATAGTAATTTGAATTCATAATATATGAGTACAAGAGTTTATGTAAAAGGAGGAGTTGGTTTTCCAACCCTCCTTACTTTGTTATTTATAGCTTTAAAATTATGTAAAGTTATTACATGGTCATGGTGGTGGGTGTTAGCCCCATTATGGATATACGTAGCCTTATTTATACTTATAGCTTTATTTATTTCAATTTTATTAATTATAGCTCAAAATAGACGATGCTAAAATATGTAGAAACTGCTGTAACTTTTTCAGAAATACCTGATGAAATTACATTATGTATAAATATAAGTAACTGCCCATGTCACTGTAAAGGTTGTCATAGTTCTTATTTAGCTGAAGATATTGGTATTCCTTTGGTGTGGTGGGTAGAGTATTCTAATGAGGAGCATTCAGTAGATACCTGTATTGAAAATATTTTAGATAAAAATAAGGGTATTACTTGTATATGTCTAATGGGAGGAGATTCTGATCCTAAATTAATAAATGCTCTAGCATCAGAAATTAGAACTCTAGCTAATATTAAAATAGCTTGGTATAGTGGTAGACAAGAATTATCTAAGGATATAGATTTAAAGAACTTTGACTATATTAAGTTAGGACCATATATAGAAGAGTATGGACCACTTAATAGTAAAACAACTAATCAAAGGCTATATAAAGTAGAAGATGAAACATTAAAAGATATAACACATAAATTTTGGAAAGAATGAAAATAGCACTAATTATATATTTCATATTTATTTCTCTTATTCATTTATTAGTAGGATGTAATAAAATGATAAGAAGAAATGTAATAGAAAGTAGTCTTAAAACATGGAATTTACGAGAGGATGACGATACTAAATATAAGAAATTTTGTATTAATACTTGTTTACTCTATGTTATAATCTCTCTTTTAATGATGCTTTACTTATGATTACACTAGGGGAGGAACAAGTAAAAGCCTTTGATCTTATTAAATCTTTTATTAAAAATTCTAATAACTTTACATTTTCTTTAACAGGAAGTGCTGGAACTGGAAAGAGTTTATTAATTTCTAGAGTAACTGATTGGTTAAAAAATTCTGGTATAGACTATTGTTTATGTGCTCCTACCCATAAAGCTAAAACTGTAATTGAATATTATACAAAAGAAAGTGCAGTTACTTTACATAAATTATTAGCTCTTTCTCCTAAATTAGATATTATTAATTTAGATTTTAGAGAATTACAATTTAAGATGGGTAAGCCTTCAAATAATATTCCTTATAAAGGAGTTATTATTTGTGATGAGGCTTCTATGATTAGTGATGATTTATTTAAACTTTTATTAAAAGTTTGTAAAGAATACAACTCTAAAATCTTGTTTGTAAGTGATAAGGCTCAATTAAAACCTGTAGATTCAAATCGAGTATCTTTAGTATATTCTATAAAGGATTCATTTAATCTAACTAAAATATATAGACAGGATTCAGATAATGCTCTTTTACCTATCTTACAGACTCTTAGAGAGTCTGAAATAGATAGATTTGAAACTACTATAGGAGATAAAGGAAGTCTTATCTGTGAGCCTAATTTTAAGAAATTTTTTAATTTATGTAAAGATGGAATTTATAAAGCAATAAAAGATCAAAATATTTTTGAGGCTAAAGTTCTAGCATATACTAATAATAGAGTTAATAATTATAATAAATTTTTAACAAAAACTTTATTTGAAGACTCAAAAGAATATCATAGATTTGAAATATTAATGGGTTATGAAAATTTAGATTTTAATGGATATAATTTTTGGAACTCTATGGATTATATTATTGTAGATGAACCAAAGAAAATAGATATTAATATTCCAAATTTTATTAAATTACCTGGTTATAATTTATCTCTATATGATAAAGGTAATGATGAAGTAAATTCTATTGATATTTTATCTAAGGAAATAGATGGGTCTTACTTTGAAAGTTTAGCCCAGAAGATAGAAGAAATAAGATTAGAAGCTATAGAAGCTAAAAAGTATTATAGAAGTAAGGCTTGGAAAAAGTATTATTCCACTTATAATAGCTTTACTACTCCTATCAATTTATTTTATAATAATAGAGTAATAAGAAAGAAATCTTTTGATAGGGGTTATGCTATTACAGTACATAAAAGTCAAGGGTCTACTTTTAATAATGTATATATAGATATGTTTGATATTAATCAATGTTCTGATATAGAAACTCTAAGACAACTTCAGTATGTTTCTCTATCTAGAACTAGAAATAATGCTTATATATTTACTCGATGATTGATATTTATATAGTACATAATGATCCCAGTATTGTAGATAGAGTAAAGAAATCTAATATTAGTACAGATGCTTTCTTTCATTTTATTGATGAGGGATCTTTAAAAGAACGTAAGAAAGCTTTTAAATTAAAAAGCCAGTGGGCAGCTAAAATGGTTCCTTTTATAGCTATCTATGAAAAAGATACTATGAAAAAAGGATTTTATTCAGAAGCAGATAAAGATGTTCTAAGTTCTTTAATTTCTTATTTAAATACTTATAATAATGGAAAAATTGACTGAAAAAGAAATTATTTCTCTTTTAAATTCTTTAATCCACTCTGGAGACTTACGTCTTAAAGTAAATATTAAGGAAGATATGCTAGAAACTATAGCAACTAGTACATTAACTTACAAGAATCGTAAGCTAGTAAGTTCTAAATACTCTAAATCTAAAGAGGTATGAAAATCTTAGTACTAGGAGATATTCATGGAAGAACTATATGGAAAGATATTATTTCTAAAGAAAACCCTGATAAAGTAATATTTTTAGGAGATTATGTATCTTCTCACGATAATATTAATGGAGAGGATCAGATTTCTAATCTTAAGAATATTATTGAATATAAAAAGAATAATATTGATAAAGTAATTCTCTTAAGAGGAAACCATGATATTCAGCACTTAGGATATTATTGGGCTAGGTGTTCTGGAGAAAATCATAAGGTATTGTACTTTATGAGTGCTCCTGAATTTAAAGAAGAATTCCTATCCTTAACAAGTTGGATACATATAGAGAAAGATATAGAAACTATCTTCTCTCATGCTGGAATATCAAAAACTTGGTTAGATGAAATCTTAGGAGATACTATAGAAAATATCAATAAATATAAACCTGACGAAAGATTTGGATTTACTCCAAATTGGTTAGGTGATTACTATGGAGAATCTCCTACACAACCTCCTACTTGGATACGTCCTTCTACTTTAAAGTCTTGTAAGGCAATAGGATGGAGTCAAGTTGTGGGACATACTCCTGTTAAAAATATAGTTAATTTAAAAGTAACACTAGATATAGACCAAGATAATATTTGGTTATGTGATGCTTTAGGAGTTAATCAATATTTAGTAATAGATAATAAGAAATTTGAACCTAAAACTTTTTAAATTATGATAGTACCTATTTATAATAATTCTGAGAATCCTAATCCTAAATACTCTAACTCCACTGATGCTGGATGTGATTTACGTGCTGATTTTAGTAGAGTCTCTCCAGAAAATATGATTAAAATATATGGAGACGGAGCTTTTCTATTTCCTGGTGAGGGTCATAAGTTAGGAATGTTAAGACTAGATCCTATGGCTAGAGCTATTATTCCTACAGGTATATTTACTGCTATTCCAGAAGGATATGAAGTACAGATTAGACCTAGAAGCGGGATGGCTATTAAGAAAGGATTAACTGTTATTAATACCCCAGGAACTATAGATGCAGGTTATCGTAATGAATGGGGAGTACCTGTAATTAATTTAGGATTTGAAACTGTATGGATTGAGGATGGAGAGAGAATTGCTCAGGCAGTTTTAAATAAATTTGAGAAGATTGAATGGGAAAATTATAGTCTTCCTGATATTACTTCTATGGGAAATAATAGAGGAGGAGGATTTGGACATAGTAATTATGATAAAAATGGAAAATACATTAAATAATACTAATATGAAAGTGCCTAAAGTTGTACATATAACTTTTAGTCAGGATATTCCAGTTGATGAGTTATATAATGAAGAACAATTAGAGAGTCTTCAAGAATTAACTTACGAAGAAGCAAAAGAATCTGTTATAGAAGGAGTTAAGGAAAAAATAGAGGACTATTTTGATCCAATATATTTAAAATTTTCAGCTGAATGATTACATATTTATTAGGAAAAGCATCTACAGGTAAATTTAGATTTGCAATAGTTGAAACTACAGGAAAATGGAAAGAACCCGAACATGGGTTTATTATTCAAAGAAGTTATGGACAAGTAGGAGGTAAGACAACCTTATCTCCTGCTATAGTAGTAGATAAAACTAAGCAAAAAAGAACTTGGAAGGAACAATTACTTTTACAATATAATAGTGAAGTAAAAAAGTTTAAAGATAAAGGATATATACAAGTCAATAAACACCCTAACGAGTATTCTTTAGAAGAACTAGATTCTATATTTGGAGATGTAAAGACTAATCAATATGGTGTAATAAAACCTCAACTTGCTAAACAAAGTGAAAAAGTTACTAATCAAAAAATCTTTGATAAAGAATGGATGATTAGTAGAAAGCTTGATGGTGTAAAAGCTCTATTTTATTATAAAGACGGAGAAATTTATACTGCTTCTAGAGGAGGAGAAAATTATGATGCATCTACTATACATTTAAGAACAGATGAAAGACTTCTAAATTTCTTTAAGACTTATCCAGAAGTAATCCTTGATGGAGAACTTTTTAAACGAGGAAAAACTTTACAACAAATTAGTGGTGCAGCAAGACTAGAAAAGAATATTACAGAAGATAGTTGGTTAGAATATTGGATTTATGATTGTTATATATTAAATCATCCAGAAACAAAAGCTATTGATAGGTATAATTTTCTTTTAAAGCAACTTCATCATAACTATAATATTCCTCTGTATAGTACTATAGAAGATGACGAAGTAAGAGATTCTATTCATTTATTAAGTCATATTACTGTAGAAGGTTGGCCTAGTATGCTATTAGAGCATGATAAATATGTTAATGAAGGATTTGAAGGCGCTTGTATTACAGATCCAGAAAAACCTTATAAGCCAGGTTCTAGGGGTAATCAACTAATTAAAATTAAGAAATATAAATCTGAAGATTTTAAAGTTATAGGATATGAGCTTGGATTAAGAGGTTCTGAAGATATGACCTTTATTTGTGAATTAGAGGATGGTAGAACATTTAAGGCTATGCCTTGTGGTACTAGGGAAGAAAAAGAGGAATATGTTAAGAATTTTGAAAATAAATATCTTGGACATAAGGTAGAATGTACATTCTTTAATTATTCAGATGACGGTATTCCTACTCAACCTAAAGCTAGAATATTTCGATTTGATTTAGAATAAATAAAATTTAAAGAAAATGAAATTCTTACAAAGAATTAAAAATTTATTTCTTCCTGAAGGAGAAATTTCTGATGGATATCATTCATTCGATGATCTATATAATTATAGACTTTTATATAATGCAGCTTTCTTTAATTCTTTAAATGGAAAGTATAATGTACATAAATCATACCGACATTCTGATGGGCAACTATGCTTTGGCGGTGGCTGGTTTATAGTTATGGCAGAACTTCCAACAGGACAAATTAGTAATCATTATAAAATATCAGATTGGAATTTATTTAATATTCCAGTAAAAGAAAGAGCAGATAAATGGGATGGGCATACTTCAGTAGAAGCTGCTAATAGATTACATAAGTTTTGTTGGGGAATTAAATGGAAATAATGGAAAATATGATATTATTATTGATAATATGAATCTTAATCCAAAAGAAATAGAATTTTATAAAGAACTTATTAATTCATATAATAAAGGAGAACATGGTATTCAGTATGAAATAGAATATAAAGATTTTAAAACTCCTTTAGATATTTGTATTGAACGAGATTCTAAGAGAGAAAATCCTATCGGTGCTGGCGTAATTACTTCTACTTATAACAAATATAAAGACTTTTATAATAACTAAATTACAATAACAGTAAGTAATGAAACAAAAAGCAATAATTGTTGATATAGATGGAACTATCTGTGATAATGTAACAGGTAGACCCTGGTTTGGAAAAGGTGCAGCTGAGGGAATGCTAGAAGATGAACCTAGAACAGATCTTATTAATATGCTTAGAGCATACCTTAATGAATACTATTTAGATTTATTAGTTCTTACAGGAAGGCATGAAGGAATCGAAGAAGCTGTTACGAAGAAATGGCTTGATGATAATTGGTTTCGCCCAGATAAAATTTTCTTTAGAAGTAAAGATGATTATTCAAAAGCTGCTTTATATAAAGAAAAAGTTTATATAGAGGAAATTGAACCTTATTATAACGTAATAATGGTATTTGAGGATGATGATTCTTGTGCTAAAATGTTTAGAGATAAAGGATTATTAGTTCTTCAACCTAAAAATAAGAATTAATGAACTTAACTAATAATAGACTTTCTAGTTGGAAGGAACTCTTAGAATCTTTAGGTTTTGAATCTAAATATTATGGATATTTAGATTGTGAACTAACCGATGTTGATTGGTATGATAAAGACGAATTACATCTAATTACTTATACGTGTTTTACTAAAGAGTACTACGAGTTTTTACGTGATACTCTTAAAGAAGGTGAAAAATTTGAAATTGACTGGTCACAGTGTGAAGTAACTGGTATTTTAATAGAAACTAACGAGTTTGGTTATCAAGGAGGAGAATTTAAAAATGAAGGTGGTTCCTTAGTATGGGAAGGAGGAATATGTCTAACTTCTAATAATTTAACTGAAAATTTTAATAGTTTTACTTATGAAAATTTTATGAAAGCTTTATATATAGCTAGAAATCCTATTGCTGCTAAAAATAAGATAGCCTTAGGATATATTAAAGAAACTGAAATTTTCTTAGGTAAATTTTGTAGTATGTTAAACACCTTAGGGTGGAAACAATATAGTAGTACTTTTCTACCAGTAGGACTTGCAATATCAGAAACAGAACCTTATATTACTTTTAGGCATCCTAAAGGAAGAGATTTATGGGAATTAATTTTTTATTACAATATGTTTACAGATAAACTTATATATTTACGATCTGAAGAAACAAATAATCCTTTAAAGCCCTATAAGAATTATGAGCAAAATGTAAATGAGATGTCTGTAGAAGAGCTAAAAGAACAAGTACTTGATTATATGAATAAAAATTTTATAAGCTATGAATGATGAAATAGTAACTGTATTATAGAATATAGAAAAGAATATTGACCCCTATATTAAAGAATTAAGTAACTTAACTAATATGAAAGGAACTTATTATATTAATTTTGGGGATTCTGAAATTAAAATTTCAATTAAACATTAATAAAATTATTATAAAATCTAAACCATTCTTAAAGAATTTTTATAGTTTTTTAAGAATGGTTTATTTTTTGTTATTAATTATACTTTTATATTTATATGTGAAATAGACTATAATTAATGAAACAAATTAAAATTACTAAATGTATTACTAATAGAGATAATCTATCTCTAAAATTATATTTTAAAGATATTTATCATTATACTCCTCTTACTTTAGATAAGGAAATTGAATTATCTCATAAAATAAAAGAGGGAGATAGAAATGCTTTAAATCAACTAGTTCAGTCTAATTTAAGATTTGTAATTACCGTTGCAAAACAATATCAAGGACAGGGGCTTAGTTTAATTGATTTAATTAATGAAGGTAATGTAGGTTTAGTTAAAGCTGCTGAGAGATATAATGGAGATAAAGGCTATAAGTTTATTAGTTATGCTGTATGGTGGATTCGTCAAGCTATTATACAAGCTATTTATAATACTTCTAGGACTATAAGATTTCCTGTTACTCAAATTACTAAACTTACTAAGATTAATAGGGCTATTGAACGCTTAGGTTCTGAATATGGTAGAACTCCTACTATGTCAGAAATATCTCAGGAATTAAATCTTCCAGAAGATAAAATAAATGAAGCTTTAATTTATAATAATAGTTGTTCTTCTATAGATGTTCAGTTAGGAGATTCTGAAAATTCTGCAACTTTAGGAGATATGATTCCTAGCTATACTAAAACAGATGAAGAACTAAATAAAGAAGCTAAATCTCAGGAAATTAATTTAGTATTATCTAGATTAACTAATCGAGAACAAGATATTCTTAAAATGTTTTTTGGAATAGGAATGCAAGAACTTTCTTTAGAAGAAATAGGTTCTAAGTTTGGAATGACTGGAGAAAGAGCAAGACAATTAAAAGAACAAGCTATTCAAAAATTACGAGATAAATATAGTAAAGAATTAAAAGAAATATTTTAAATTATGGATATTAGTACTTATAATTTTGAAGAAAGAGAATCTCTTTATATAGACTTAGATACTCTTAATATTAAAGTTGCAAAAGGAAAGTATAGTAAAATGTCTCATGCGGAATGGTTTAATGAATGCAATATTCCTTTTGTTCATACTGTAAGAGGGTATTACTTAAAGAATGATCAAGATGAATTTGTAATGCTTTATTGGAATGATTTTGAAGTTCCGAATATGAATGCTAGTGTATATTCTCAAATTTTTAGTTATTTTCCTAATATTAAATGGCTTGGTCTAGGTTGCCATATTGGAAAAGTAGGTACTTGTTGGAATCCAAAATATATAATTATAAGAAATATAAATGATTTATCTAGTAAGTAATAATTCTTTATTTAAGTCAGATAATTATACTAATATAGAATGCACTAAAGCTATTAGTTTATTATCTGATTTAAAATTTATTCAACTAGATACTGAAACTCAGGGTTTAGACCCTCATACTAAAAAATTATTAACTTTACAGCTTGGATGTAAAGATTTCCAAGTTGTGTTTGACTGGGAAGCAATTCTTGAATCACCTCAAAATAAAAAGTTAATTAAAGATCTGCTAGAATCAGATAAAACTTTTATAGGTCAAAATATTATGTTTGATCTTACTTTTTTATATAAAGAAGATATATGGGTTAAACATATTTATGATACTATGGTGGTTGAACAACTAATATATTTAGGATATCCTAGAATTATTAGTGAAAGTCTTTATTTAAACTTAGGTCTAAATTTTCCTTTTTATAAGAGAATTTCTAAACTTGTGGCTGATAAAGAATATGTCACTTATGAACTTTCATATTCTCTTAAGGAAATAGCGTATAGACGTTTAGGAATAGATATGGATAAGTCAGTACGAGGTAAAATTATAACTAAAGGTTTAACTGATGAAGTTATTGTTTATGCCGCAACTGATGTAAAATATTTAGAGGATATAAAAGATAGCCAAGAAAAAGATTTAAAAGAACAAAATTTAACTAAAGCTGCTTTATTCGAATGTGAATTTATTAAATCTTTAGCTTATACTAAATTTTGTGGTGTTAAGCTAGATGTAGATAAGTGGAAACACAAAATGGATAAAGATTTAGCTATATTAAAGGATGCAGAAAATAAATTAAATAAATATGTAGAAGATCTTAATGCTAAACAATATATATATCAAGAACCTAAGTCTTTAAAGGAAACCGAAAAGTTCATAAAGTTAGGTTATGAAAGATATGGTGATAAACTTAGATATAACATAAAAGGTAAATTTGTATCTGTTAATCTTCAAGGAGATTTATTTACAGGATTTAATACTAAACCTACTTGTAATATTAATTGGTCTAGTAGTAAACAAGTAATTAAATTATTTGAAATACTTGGTATACAAGTAGAAATATTTGACAAAAAAGATAGAAAGAAGAAAAAATCTATAAAAGAACCGGTACTAACTCCTCAAAAGGATTTATTTCCTATAATACCTTTATTTTTACAATATCAGGGAGCTTCTAAACTTGTTTCTACTTATGGTCAAAACTGGTTAAACGCTATTAATCCTGTAACACATAGAATACATGTAGAGTTACATTCTATAGGTACTGATACTTCTAGAGTTTCTTCTGGAGGTGGAGTTTATAAATTAAATCAGCAAAATCTCCCAAATGATGAGGAGACTAGAGCTTGTTTTGTAGCAGAGCCTGGTAATCTATTTTTTAGTTGTGACTATAAAGCACAAGAATCTAGAATTATTGCTTCTGTATCTCAAGATCCAGCAATGATTGAGCTATATAAAACTGGATGTGGGGATATGCATAGTCTAGTCGCTAAAATGAGCTATCCTAATATAATTACCTGTCCAGTTGAGGAAGTTAAGGAAAAATTTCATTCTATTAGAAGTGATGTAAAATCTCAAATTGAGTTTCCAATAAATTATGGTGGAGATTGGAATACTATTAAACAACATTCTGGAAAGTCTGAAAAGGAATCTAAAGAAATATATAATAACTATATGACAGGTTTCCCTAGAGTTAAAAGATATCAGGATTATTGTCGTAGAAAAGTTATGGAAGTTGGTTATATTCTTATGAATCCTATTCTAGGACATAGAGCACATATTTATGATATATCATGGCTAAAAGCTATGGAATCAAAATTAAGTGATCAAAATTTCCAAGAATATTATTGGAGAATGAAAAGAACTAATCCTAGTTGCGATACTGTTGCAGATGTTAGTAGATATTATAAAAGACGCTCGGAATCTGAAAAAGAATCTATTAATTATAGAATACAAAATAGAGGAGCTTGTGCTTTTAAGTTAGCAATGATAAAGTTTTTTAACTGGATAGTAGCTAATAATTATCAAAATATTATTAAGATATGCGTTGTTGCTCATGATGAAATAGATGTAGAAGGTCCTGAAGAAATGAAGAATTTAATTTCTACTACTTTAGTAAAGAGTATGGAAGCTGGAGGAAAACCTTTTTGTCCTAATGTATTTCTCGGAGCAGATATTGAAATCGGTTCTTATTGGATTCATTAATATGATAAAAGAATATAAATTAAAACCATATCCTAGAAGATTATGGGTAGCAAAGAATGAAAATTTTGATGAAGTAAAAAAGAAATTTAAGTTAGATCTAGAAGATAAAACTTTAACAAATAAACAAATTAAATCTCTTTATGATGCTATTGTACTAAATGTAAAAGATAAAAAGACTAAGTATTCAGGGTACTTAGTCTTTATTACTAATAGCTATACGGACTCTATTTTAGTTCATGAAGCTGCTCATGTTGTTTTTGAGTTATATAAAGATTGTTCTATGTTAGTTACTAATAACATGGATCAAGAGCCTTTTTGTTATTTATTACAACATATTTACAAACTATTAAAGAAATAATATTATGGATGAACTATTAAAACTTGCTAGGGAAAATAACTTCATGCTTCGTTACATATGTACTCGTCTTAATAACTCTACAGAAGATGATATGATGGACATGATGCGTAATATAATTGCTAATCTTAGTTCTTCTAAGCTACTTGACGCTTACAAACAATAATTATTTATGGAAAACTTAGTTATTTTAAATTATAATACTGGAGAAGTGCATATATATAATGTATCTCCCGAAGCTAATATAGATGAAGATTACATTCAGAATGGTCTCGGATTTAATCTTGATGAATGTTCTTGGATGTTTGGAACGGATATATCAATTATTAAACATTCTGATATTTTAAAATGATAAATAATTTTGAATTAATTAAGCCTTTGTTCTATTTTAACGAATTGGATAGTATGTTCTTTCACTGTCAAATAGTACGAAGAGCTAAAGACCATAAACCAAATAAAGTTAAAGAAGGTTCACTTAGAACCTTCTTTATTAGAAGTGCAGAACACCTAGAACGAGTAAAAGCAGAAATAATTTTATTATGTGAACACTATAAAGCTAGAGCATATATTAATGTATCTGGAAAAGATTTTGGTCTTGTAAATAAACTTATGCTTTCTAAATTAGCAGATTATAATTATGATAATGTTATATCAGTTATTAATCCTAAAAGAATAATTAATAGCTCAGCTGGAGAAACTAAATCAAAAGAACCTAAATGGATTATTGATATAGATGATATGTCTTTAAAGGAACCTATTCTAAAATGGTTAGACGAAAGAAAGGGTAATGGGAATCCTGAAAATAGATGTTTTTATGTAAGAGCTGAAATACCTACTGTTCAAGGATGCCATCTTATAACACTTCCTTTTGATACTCTAAAATTTAGTAAAGATTTTCCGAATGTAGATGTTCATAAAAACTCTATGGGAACTTTATTATACTATCCTGAAAGTTTAAGTTTACCTAAATATGTTTGCTCTGAATGTGGCAGCTTTAATATAGTAAAAAATTGGGTAGATTCTAATCCTGATAATACACTTGGTAATACTTGTTGGTGTTGTAATTGTCAGAAGACTACCATAGCTAAAAAATTAGTATAAATATGTTAGGAGATTTTATATTGTGGATTAAAAAATTCTTTAAGCAAAATTTCTTTTGTATCCATGAATATGTTTGGGAAGGACCACTGGATTTTAGATATGAAGTATGTAAAAAATGTGGTAAATTTAGATGAAAAACTTTTTAATTAAACAACCCGTTAAATTTCCTGGTAAAACCGACTGTCATCCTCCTAAAGGAAAAATAAATTGGTGGGAAGATATGGGTAGATTTAAATCTAAAACTGCAAAAAGAATGAGATTAAATAAAGAATTATTAAAAGAGCTTAGCTATGAATGAAGACTTAATACAATTTTATATTGAACATAATATTCCTTTTACTATTACTTTTTCTAAACCTTGGTATAATGATTACTCAGAATCTATTAGTGATATAATTTTAAGTACAGAAAAATATGAAGTTAATAAAAATAAGTCTATTTAAAATAGAATGTACTGATAATTTCAAGTCTAATATTACAATGCTATTGGAGGCAGATTCTTTTGCAGAAGCAGAGAAACTATTTATAGAAAATTATCCAGAATATAAGTTAAAAAGTATTACTAAATATTGTGTGGATGTATTTAGAAAATCAACTAAAACTATAAATATTGAAGTATGAGGTTAATAAAACCGAAGTTTGAAATTATAGATTTTCAAACTAATTTAGAAAATAAAAAAGATCTTAATACACTTAGCCATGAAACTGTATATTTGTATACTGAATTTTTAAGTCCTCTTACTGATACTAAGTATATGAATATGATTGGGATGTATAAGAGATATTTAAATAATAGAGATTCAGTAGCCATTTGCTTATCTGAGGATCATTATAAGAATCAAGTATATATTACTACTAATTCTAAAGTTATATTAGAAAATAGTTGGGAAAAAGACTTAAATTATACTAGTAAACCTACAGAATACCATGAAAAAAGATACACTGTTAAATTTACTTGCAGTAATAATTTTTATAATCTACTTACTAGTAAGTACTGGTATACTGTTAGGAATTTTGATATAAGTAAAGACATTAATATAAAAGATGAGGAACTTACATTTATTATTCCTTATTGGCTCCCGAATATAACATTAGAAGGAAAATATATTTGGAATTGTTTCTGTGATATTGATACTTATGGACCTAGTAAGGATTGTTTCAGTTCTAAAGAAGAATATTTGAAAAGAAAGGATACAGATTTTCTAGAAAATACTCCTGAAGGTTTATTTATTTTATCTCTATTAAGTTTTGAATTTACTTATAAAGAATTAATGAAAATTAAACCTGTAAAAGTAACTTACGGTATTCTTCCTAATTCTTTAAAAATAGAACTGTTTATATCTGGATTTGAATCTGACTGGAAAAAATTATTTAATATAGTAAAAGATGAAGAATTAAAAGAATTATTAGATCCTTTAAAAGAAGAATTCATTAAAAATAATTATATAAATGAGTGAAATTGTAAGACTGGATCAAGTAACTTCATGGAAAAGAGCATTAAATGCGGCTAGAAGAACTATTGGTAAAAAACCTTTAGATAAAGAACCTTCTAAATCTTGGGAGGCTAAAATGATTCTAGCAGAACATAGTCCAGTAAGACTAGTAGAATATGACTGGACTTGGAAAGATATTATGCAGTGGGTAACTACTCATTTAGTTAGACACCATGAAGGATGTGAAAAGTTTGTACACAGCCAAAGAGAAGATAGAAGAGAATTACCAGTTCCAAGAAATGAGTTACCTCAAGGAGCATTAAATGATATGGATATGTCGGCTAATGTTCAAGCTATTATCAATATCTCTAGAAAGAGATTATGCTCATGTGCTTCTAAGGAAACAAGAGAAGCTTGGAAACAGGTAGTTGAAGCTATTAGAAAAGTAGATCCAGTACTTGCAGATAAATGTGTTCCAGAATGTATCTATAGAGGATTTTGTCCAGAATTTATGAATCCCTGTGGGTACTCTAAAACAGAAAAGTATAAAAAAGATCTAGAAAAATATAGAAATACTAACTATAAGGATTGATTATGGAAGAGAAACTAAAAAATGTTATTAAAGAACTTAATAAAACAATAGAAACTGGTTATACTTATTACGTTAATAGTGCTATAAAAGAATTAAATAATATTATTAACGATAAAGAAGCTAGTACTTCTGAAAAAGAAAAAACAGATTTTGAAAAAATAACTAATTCTATGGCTAAAACCTATGAAGCCAAAAACCATGATTATGGAAATAGTTTTGATCAATCCCTTAATGAGTTTGGACTTGTAGCTTCTGTAGTTAGATTAGGAGATAAAATGAATAGAATTAAATCTCTTATTAAGAAAGAAGCTAAAGTTAAAGATGAGTCTATTAAAGATACTCTTCTTGATATGGCTAATTATGCAATTATGACTATAATGTGGATGAATAAAAAATAAAATAGATATAAGATATGAAAAGATATAAAGTACTATTTTCTAGTTTAGATGGGACATTAATAGAAACTATTAGTGGTAATACATTTCCTAAGGGTATTTGGGATATGAGATTTAAATTTGAAGTTTTAGATGCTATTAAAAAGTTTGTATCTGAAACACCTATAGAATTTATGTATATTGTTACTAATCAAGAAGGTATAGAAAAAAGATTAGTAGATAGGGAAGATTTAATGAATAAGGTAAATTATATATGTTCTGCTATTAAAGAGTATTGTAATATTCCTATTGTAAACTTTACCTACTGTGATACTAATGACCCAGAAGATGAATGGAGAAAACCAAATACAAAAATGCTTAGCACTATGCTAGAGTTATGTAATGAAGATAAGGAAAAATGTCTTATGATAGGTGACGCTAGTGGTCTTAAAGGACAGTATTCGGATACTGATAAAAAGGCTGCTGAAAACTTTGGTATTGATTATATGGATGTTAATGATTTTGTAAAACAATAGAAAGAGAAAAAATAATTCGTAAATAAATACAAGATATTGAATATATAGAAAAATTTTAAGTATGGTAGAAGTTAAATTTGAATGTATTAATTGGTGGGGTAGTGAAGTATATCGTACTAAAATGAGAACTCCTATAGTACACGTACCTGGAGATGGATGGTTTACCTTAGCAGATCCTTCTGATATAGATGGTGACCCTTGTAGTCATCTTAAAGCTAATAAAATTAAAATAGTTAAAGAATTTAATAATTAAAATATATATAAAATGAATCTAGAATCAAAAGACTTAGTACAATTATTGGAGGATAATCCTGATTTAGCAAATATGTGGCATAGACTTCATACTCCTTTAATAAGACAATATAAAAAAGTTAATAGAAATGATATATGTCCCTTCTGTAATTCAGGAAAGAAGTTTAAGAATTGTACTTGTTATACAAAATATACTTCACAATATATAAATGAAAAATAATATGGAAATAAAAGAAAGAAAATCGGTTTCAGATATTTTATCTAAATATGATACTTTAGTAGCTAAGGACTCTAGTAAAGACTATATAGAAATAACCGAATGGAATAATGGAGAGGGTTATGATATAACATTAGGAGATAAAATGTTTTCATTAACTTATGGAGAATTAAATGCTATAAACTACCTGATTAAAGTCCTAGACTATGAATCCTAATATTCTAAATATTATTAATTTAATTTAAATATGTCATATAATAAGTTATTAACTTTAGATTCATCAAAAGTAAAGATTTGGTTTACCTCCGATCTTCATTTTGGTCATAGAAATATAATAAAGTTTTGTAATAGACCTTGGAATAATACAGAAGAAATGGATGAAGCATTAATTAATAACTGGAATTCTGTTGTTGGTGGTAATGATATAGTATTTGATTTAGGAGATTTTGCATTTGCATCTAATAGTAGATGGAGAGAATTAATACAAAGACTAAAGGGAAAGCACTATTTAATTTTAGGAAATCATGATACATCAAGATATCCAGGAGATAAAGTTATGGACTTATTTGAAGATGTCCAGTCTCAAATGCTCATAAAAATAGATAATAGATATGTATATTTAAATCACTACCCATTTCTCTGTTATGGAGGAACTTATAGAAGTTTAAAAGATAGCGTTTGGCAATTATTTGGTCATGTTCATTCCTCTCCTAATTCTTCTGGGAAGGACTTTGAAAGATTAGTAAACTTATTTCCATATCAATATGATGTGGGAGTTGATAATAATAATTATATTCCAGTAGAGTGGAATGAAATAAAGGCTATCATAAATAGCCAAGTAGAGAAATTTAAATAAATTAACTTATGACTAGTATAATACCTATTGTGTGTTTATTATTCTTTATGTTCTTCATGAGCTTTCGTCTAAAGAGAGAGGTATATCATATATCTAGAGAATTTAGGGAATTAAGGAAGAAAATATTAGATAATAAGACTCAAATAAGAAAAAACGCTAAGCAGATAGATGAAAACAAAAATAACATAGAAAAAATTAAGAAATAATCCTATGGAATTTATTGACACAAATAGACTATCTCCGTATATTAAGAGTTTAAGTAAAACGTACTCTAAAGAAATACGAGATAAACTAAATGAAAAACTTGGGGAAAACAGACTATCTGGACCTATTCTTGATATTATAGAAGAGTGTGCTTCATCTGGGTTTACAGATGGAGCTACTATGATTTTAGAAATTGTAAATGAGATTTTAAATAAGAAACTAGAGGCTAGTAAAAAATAATATGTTTAGATTATTTCTATTAAAACTAAAAACTTTAAACTGTGAGCATAATCCCCTTTATCACTGGTGGAAAGTATGTGGGTTCTTTAAGATGCCTAAACTAAAGTTTTATATAGGTAGAATTAAGTGGATATATGGTTATCCATTAAAATATAATAAATATTTATCTATAAATACTAGTTCAGTAGGATGGAAAGATAAATTTAGATCTCCTAGATTTGAATGGAATCCATATATTTTAATTACAATACTTAATAAATATCAAATAAGTTTAACTTTCTATTATATCCCAGAACATACTTGGGAAGCAATACTAGATATACTTTACTATAATAAAAGTATTAAACAAGCTATTGAGAACAATGTATGGATAGATATAAGAACCAAAGAAGAAATAGGTATTAATTCTAATTTAAAAAAATATGTTAGACCATAAAGAATTAACTACAGAAATCAAAAAAGAAGGTTTAGAGTATGTAAATCAAGCTATTGGAAAAATAGCTAAAGTATGCCCAGAATTTAATGAGAAAACTATAAAAATACTTAAAGCTATAGCTTATAATGGTTTTATTGAAGGGTCTATTACTACTATTAATATATTTAAAAAGGAACTTAAAAATGAGTGAAGTGGAATTACATATAGGAACTTTACAAGAAATTGATACAACTCCCTTAAATGCTGAAGGATGGTGTAAAGTAAAGTGTGTAGAACTGGGTATTAAAAAAGACCCTTATGAATCCTATGTTGAGGCTCTAACCTTTAAGAGACCTATAATCTGTCTTAATAATAGAATGTATTATATTTCAGATAAAAAGTTAGAATCTTGTGATGTAAGTGAAATTTATAAGAATCCTAATGGAACATATAATTATGTAATAGAATTTTATAATGGTGGAACAGATTTAAGAGAAATGCTTGAGGAAGCTATTAAAAACCCAAAAATTATAAGTAAATGAAGATAACTAATGATTTAGTTTTATTCTTTGGTAATAATGATGTTTGTAGTAACTTCTATTTGTGTCCCTTACAGTATGAGGGACACAAATTTTATTCATCAGAGCAACTCTTTATGTACCTCAAAGCTAAAGAGTTTAAAGATGAAGATACTATGAATGAAATTCTAAAGTGTAAAACCCCTAGAGAAGCAAAAGCTCTAGGAAGGAAAGTAAAGAATTATGATGATAAAGTATGGGATATTAGAAGGGATTCCTGTATGTATATAACTATACTTACAAAATTTATGCAATGTAAGGAGTTTAGGCAAATTCTTAAGGATAACCGTAATAAGAGATTTGCAGAAGCTAGTCCCTATGATAGCATTTGGGGAATTAAACTTTCAGAGGATGATCCTAGAGCCTTAGATCCATTGCAATGGAGAGGAGAGAATAGATTAGGGGAATGTATAAATAAACTAATTTCTAATTATTATGATATACTTTATTAGTGGTCACAGGGACCTATCTTATAAGGACTTCGAGAAGTATTATATACCTAAAATTCAAGAAATATTTGATGTAGATGAATATCCTGAATTTGTAATAGGAGACTGTGACGGAGTAGATAAATTTGCTATGGATTATTTAATAAGTAATTATTATCATCTTCCTTTTGAAATTACTATTTATCATATGTATAGTAGCCCAAGAAATACTCCTATAAATAAGAGCGTAGAATACTATTCTAGAGATATTGAGGATTTATCTAAAGTTGGAATATATACTATAGTAAATTTTATAGGAGGATTTAAATCAGATGAAGAAAGAGACTCAGCTATGACCGAATATTCTGATTTTGATATTGCTCTTGTAAAAGATAATAGATGGGATAGTGGAACTGCACAAAACATAAAAAGACGTCATGAACTACAATAAAGAATATGATAAGTGCATACATGATCCTATCTATTTCATAGAACATTATGTTATTGTTAACGGAAAGCATTTAAAGCTTACATCTTCTCAGAAGCTATTCATTAATAAAATTAATAAACATGAAACCAAATAAAATATTACCTAAAGCTAATCTGGTAATTTATCTTAAAAATCATATAATTACTACAATTAATAGTAAAAATTATGGTATTATTACTATAATAAATGGTATAACAACTAATAATACTATTGATAGTTTTAAAATGATCTGGAATGAATGTGACTTACAATCTTTTATAAATAAATTAAGTCTTAGTTTAAGCTGGGATACTATTATTTATAAAGTTCTCTCCTATAATGGGATAACCTTATATTATATGATAGAGAAAAAGAATTAATAAAAGTAACTAAAAAAGAAGTTGCAGAAAAATTTGGTACTCTAGAGGATTATATAGAAATAATATAAAAATAATAAGCTAAAATGAAATATAAATATGAATTAATATCTCTTTGTGGAAATTATAAATATTGTTCTAAATTAAAAGAATATTTATTATCTAAAAGTATTCCTTCTATAATTATAACAGAAGAGTCCGGAAGGTTATATATAGAATTTAACTCTCTTGATGATTTAGAACTTTTAATAACAAATATACCTGAGGAAGTTTATGATAATATTGGTGGTTGGAAACCTAAAGAAATTCTTATAAATTTTAAATATAAATATATATATTTAGTAGACTATTATTTAGACTAATATGGAATTACATTTAATAAATGCAGATACTGCTAAATCTTATGCGGAACAATTTAACGAAAATAAAATAAAAGAAGAGCAAGAAAAGCAGTATGAAAGAATACAGAGTGTTTTTGATAGAATAGAAGAACTTAGCAAAAGCAGATATAAGGAAATTGAATTTAAACAAAGTGTAGTATTTCCTCAAGACCTTGAACTATTACTTGAGTATTTAGATAAATACGACTATAGTGTAAAATTAATTCCTGCTTGTGGTCCTTTACCTAATCGAATATTAATTTCTTGGACATGATAACAAAATTTCTCACTGATCTAATTACGGATAATATTTATCCAGGACATCCTAACTTTAAATCAAGGGAAGAACTTATAGACTACTTTGGAAAAGACATAGGGATAGACTATAAAGATACTTCTAAAATAAAAGATTACATATTTGATTGGGAAGAAAAACATAATTTTACTTTTAAAGAATGTAATCTAATAGATTATGATCTAGAAGCTTCTTATGTAGTATATGAAGTTGTATATTCTTTAGATAATAAATATTATAAAACTGCATATTATTATAGCCCCTATGATTCCTCTAACTTACAATATGAACCTTATGAGGTAGAACCTGTAGAAATTCCTACAACTTTTAGATACTATATAAGACGTAAATAATATGAATAATTTTATTTTTGATTTAGTTACAGAAGAAGGATTCTGGGGTATATCAGACTATTCATTTAAATCTAAATTAGAAGAATATAAAGATATTATTAATGTAAAAGTTAACAATGCTCAGGAATTAACTGATTATTTAGAAGGTTGGATAAAAGAACATCATTTCTCTAATATTGAAAATACAGTTTTTAATTATGACTTAGAAAAAAGTTATATTATAAAAAGAGCGATATATACTGTAGATAATAAATATTATGAAATATTATATTATTCGGATCCTTATAATGGATGCGAATTAGAGGAAGGTCCTACTGAAGTAGAACCTATAAAGAAGGTAATTATCAGCTATATTAAAAAATAAATATAAGTTATATGCCAAATGATTCTTTAATATTTTTTATAATAGACGATGAATTAGAGAGTATGCCTAAATTTGAATCTCAAAAAGATATAGATAATTTCTTTGGAGAAAAGGTATCCTTTACTTTAGAAGATTATCTTTTGAATGATGAGTGTTTTTGGGATTACTTAAAAAGTTGGAAGACTACTCATAATTTTAAAGTAATAAAGGAAAAAGAAAGATGCTACGATAGGTATAGAGGAACTATGGAAATAACTGTTATATATACATTTGACAATAAGTATTATTCTATTTCCTATTATTCTTACATAGATTTAGAGGATAATATTAGCTCTCCTTCTAAAGAAGTTATACCTATAGAAAAAAAAAGTCATAAAATATGTTAAAAAAAGGTGATAAAGTAATAATTGTAGGTTCAGGACATGTTGATTCTTTTACAAAAGGTATTGTTCTAGATATTTTCTGTGATATGTATAAAATACGTTGCAACAAAGTAGATATTTATGTAAATGAAACTCATGTCTTTAAAGATACTAAACTTAATTTATTTTTATTAAAGTTATTTAGAAGAAAAGAGTATGTTAAATATAGACGAACTAATTAAACAGGCAATGAAGTCTCATAATAAAACTGAACTTCTTGTATACCAAGCTATCAAAGCAAAAATTCTTAATTATAAGACTGCGAAAAATGCTAAACCCTATGATGAAACTGCTGAAATTTCCATTTTAAAGAAAATGGTTAAACAGAGAGAAGACTCTGAAAAACAGTATTTAGAGGCTGGTAGAGAGGACTTGGCCACTAAGGAACACAACGAATCAGAGATAATAAAAAAGTTTCTACCTGAGCCTGTAAATGAGTCAGAGATACATTCTGAACTTCGCTTATGGGCAGGGAACCATAAACTAGTTGAAATGTATCTTACTGAAAAAGGAGTTTATCAATTTGATGCTGTTGAAGTTAGTAAACCATTTATTCCTAAAAAAGAAATGGGAAATGCTATTAAATATTTAAAATCTAAGTTCCCTCAAGTGGGTGGAAAAACGATTGCTGATATTGTTATAAAATATGTAATTTAATTATAAAAATGATAAATACTATAAAAAGAAAAAAGATTATTAGTGATATTATTTCAGATCGAATATGTACTGATATTCAATACTTTGGAGAAGATATAATAAAAGCTAATGTTAAAGATGAAATTAAAGAGTTAATTAAAAATAGTCTTAATAAAAATTGTCTTACTAGTAATGGAGATAAAGGAGTAATAATAGGATTTGAAGATTGTAATAGTCTTGATGACTATTATTTTATTGTATTTTGTCCAAAGACAGAAAAGATAGCCTACGAATTAATTAATAATACTATAATATTAGATTAATAATATTATGATAAAATTTAATGTAATTATTTATAATATTAATAAAAATAAATTTGTATCCTACGATATAATTCCCTACTTAAAAAATTCCTACCAAGAATTAGAGCATAAACCAACAACCTTTGATGAATTTAAAAAATTTATTTTATCCAAAAGTATATACCAATGGTGGGGTAGATGTGAATATGAAATTATTCTTTCAGACTGGCCATGTGAAAAGCATGAGGAAAAATGGGATGTTTATAAACAAATTGAAATGAATATAGATTTAATTACTAGTCTATTTATTAAAGAAATAAAAAATTTATAATACTAAAATATAATTATGATTACTAAAATTGTTAAATATGGTGCAAAATGGTGTGGACCATGTAGAGTACTAGATAAAACTTTAGAAAAAGTAAAAGGTGTAGAAATAGTAAAATATGATTTAGATGATATGCCTGAGCTAGCAGATAAAGAAAATATTAGAAATATTCCTACTATAGTTTTTTATAATAATGATAAAGAAGTAAAAAAAATTACAGGAGCAATCTCACTAACAGAAATAAATAAAATTATAAATGAATAAAAATAAGGGGTCTAACGGTAAAAACCGTTAGACCCCTTATTTTTTTTATTCCGCTGGAGAAGATATAATATCTAAACCTGGTTTAAGAAGTTTTAAAGCGGAAGAAGTATTCATTACTGCATCCCAAAAAGAAGTATCTCCAAGTGCAGCATTACTTAAATTCTTTAAAGTTCTAGCACCCCACTCTAATGATACAGGTGTCCAAGAAGTCGCAGGCTCTGCTAAAGACTATCCAAAATTATAATCTATAAAAGAGTTAGTAACAGATTTAAATGCTACATTAACAGCATTTAATAAACCCGCATTAGTTAAAGTTGGATTCTATTTAACTTCTGATTTAAATTCTTTAAATAACTACTATAATAAAGCAGATATAATACACCCACCTAAAAAGAACATAACTATATCAAACCCAAACTATTTTATATTACTTCTATATACATTTCTTAACATTGGGTCTGGATTATACCACTTTTCTATAAAGTTCTATCTCCATTCTTTTGGAGAACCTCCAAATATATCAGCTAAGGTAATTAAAATTCCTTCCTACCACTATCCTTTCCATCTCATTACTGGATTTATAGCTGGCATTCCTCTTTTTTCTAATTCCTCTTTAGTTAAAGGAGATTCATCCCAAAGTACATTTCCTTCTTTATCTACCTAGTAATAATAATAGTCTAATATAGCTTTACCGTCTTTATCTAATATAGGATTACCATTTTCATCTCTTCTAATTTCATAATAATGCTACCAAGATCCTCTTAGCTTAACCTCTCCTTTTCCTAGATACTAATTCTTTTTACCTGTCCAGAAAGTTTTAAATTGCATAAATAAGGACCCAATAAAGAGAGAATGCATTAATGATTTCTTTTCATGTGTATAGTATCCATAAATATCGTCAGCAATAGCTTTATAAGATTCTGCCTACTAATTAGTATAAGCTCTAGGTAAAGGTTTAGGATTATTCATATCTAAAACAAACTCTGTACCATCATCATATTTAGCGTGCTCATTAGCAAACTACTAAGCTACAGCATAATATAAAGATCTCTATTTCTAGTAATCTGGATGATTTTTTAATTCTGGATTTTTTAGCGACTTTGCAAATACTGAGAATCTTTTATCTTTAGTCCAATCATAAACTAATTTACCATTAACTATAGAATGAGCTTCCCAGCATCCATCATGACGCATCTATGCCCCAAATATAGTTAAACGATTATAATAATCTGGACGGCTAGATAATTTAAACATTAAATTTCTGAAGTTAAATACTCCATGCTAATCTGTTTTAATCTTATCTATATAAGTATTCATATCCATATCATTTAACCCATATAGTTCATTAACTAAAGAATTAAGTGTTGGTTCTGAACTAAAATTAAATAAATCAGAATAAACACTGAGAAAAGATTCTCTCATATTTTTTATTGTAAAGGCACTAGTATCATATTCAGATGCGATGTCAGGTTTCTAAATAATCAATCTAATATCATTCCATATACCCTATAAACCCTAATAAAAGAACTATACTGGAGAAAATGCAAGTATAAATGTAGAAGTAGCTTCTTTAAGAGTATTTAAAGCTTTATAGGCAAACTAGTATTTAGAGGGAATAATAGATTCGTTCTTAATTTTACTAGTAACATAATCAGAAAAATACTATAAATCATTATTAAAGACTCTGTTCTAATTAGCTCCCTAAATAGCTAAATGTGCCATAGCTGCTTTCATAGTTGGGAATACTTTATTCATATTATTTTTAACAGAGTATTCAAATATATGTTTAAGTAAAAGAGTTTCTAGATTTGTTTCAAAATATGAAAGTCCACCTTTCTACTTTATATAGTCTAGTCTAGAATTTCCTTCTCCTGTATCAAATTCTACTCCTAATTCAAATAATTTAGAAGCCTATTCTATTCTTTTTGCATCATCTTCCTCCTAATCTACTTTATCCATTTCAGAACTTATATCATGTACTTTTTGTGCTATTACTTTAGGATTAAAGTTTCTTAATCTATCTTTTAAACTTTCAAATAATCCCTTAACAGCTAATTCTGATTCTAAATCTCCTTTTGCTAATGGAACTCTATAATAGGATATATCTCCACTCTTTTTTAATTCTTCTAATTCTTCATCAGTTTTATCTGAGAATCTATTTTTATTAATAATATCTAAGGCATATTCTAGGAAGTCTCTTTCTTCTTTAAAAAGTTTAGGATCATCTAAATTAGTAAATACTATATCTCCGTCAGAATTAACTTTTATAAGTCTTTTATATAAGTTTGCGGGATTTCCTATAGTATATTCAGATAAAGAATTAAAGTTATAAACTCTCTTTAGATTTTTTACTAAATTTCTAATTTTTGCAGTTGGTTCTTGTAAATCTACTCTAACATTCTAATAAACTTCTGTACTTAATTTAGTTAATAGATTAAGAGTATTACTACTTAAGTTACCTGAATTATCTAGATATATACCACTAATACCTTTCTTTAGAATCATAAAGCTTTCTAGCCATTTATCGCTTTCTTCTGTCTGCTATCTAAAAGTTATACCTCGTAACTCAGCTAATGCTAACTAAGCCATATTATAGAGATAAACGTGTTTAGAACTTAACTAAGATTGCTATGTATTATTTGTTCCAAGATTCCAGGTTTTTTCCATCTCACTAATAAGATTCTACAAAGCCATTATTTTACTATCCTTATTAGTGTTTAAATTCTAATACATCATATCTAAAGAAGTACTAAAATTTCTAAATGATTTAAAATCACCAGACCAACTTTTATCAATACCTAAGGTCATAATATCCTTAAAAGTATTTAAAGTTAGCTAGTATTTGCTAGCCATTTTAATATCTCCAGACTTATATTTATTGTTAGGAACAGAATAGAATTTATCTAGAGTATTAAAACTATATAATAGCTCCTCATTATATGCAGTCATACATTTATACTAGTAAGGATTAATTACTTCTACACTACCTAATGTAGCTTTCTTATTAAATAAGCCTTCTAGATTATTTATAACTAACATAGCTTCCATTAGTTCTATATTTCCTTCTTTAGCTTTTAACATTTTTGATTCTGAATTAGATTCCTAATTTAAATCAGGTTCAAAAGCCCCGGATAATCCTATTCTATCTTTATTTCCAAAATGTCTTTGGTAATTTAGATTATTTGTAGAAATTTTTATAAAGTCTAATTGACCTGTATTTTTATTCTATAAAATAATCATTCCAAAATTAACAATTTCATCACATGGAACTATCTACCAGAGATGATTACAATACTTGGCTAATTTATTTTGTAACCAGTTAGCATCTAATCCTGAAAATATCGGAGAATTTTTAGGTAAATCTAGATTAGGATCTTCATTTTTAATACCCTCTTTTAAAATATTAATTAGATTAGTTGTTAATCTAGTTCTAGCTGAATATAATTTTTCTCTATATACTTTAACTTTATTAAATAATTCTTCTTCAGAATTAGCTACTATAGTTTTTTTACCTATAGTATATTCATATACTCTACCTTGTTTAGTATCTGTAGGTTTAATATCCTTAAGTTCTTCTGCTATACTTTCATCTGTAAAAGATCTTCTATTAGAATTATATCGAGGGAACCAATGACTTTCAGTATCCTATACAGTCTATAATAAATTATTAGTACTTGGATGATTCAAAAAATCAGATGGCATTAGTTCTTCTAGATTACCCTAAATTCTCTAAGATTGTTCTATTCTATTTTTAACAGAATCTAGTAATATAGGATCTGTTAACTCTCCTCTACTATTAGTTTTCTATTCCTAAATAGGTTTTATTCCAGAGTATTTAAAAGTATTATCTACATTAGTCTAATTTAATAACTATAAAGGCATTATCGAAATATCCGAGTTGTCTACATTTATACCATATTTTTCTAGTAATCTATTATAAATAGCCTACTAATAAGTATAAGCTAATTTTTTTGGTTCACTAAATTTACCATAAGGTTTTGAAGAAACTTTATAGTCTATAATATGAGCATTGCCCTCCTCGTCTATTACTAATAAGTCAATCATACCTAATAAAGTCTTTTCACTATTATCGGTAGGATTATTAACTTTACCAGAAATAGTAAACTCAGGATAAAATGTACAGTTTTTACCGTATATTTTATAAATCTATGCTTCTAACTATCTTGCAATTTTTAAAGTATCTTTAATAGTTCTATCGTCTAATAAATCTTTATTTATTTTTTTAGGTAATATAACATTTAATAAAAAATCATCAGACATAGAACCCATTAGTTTTCCCTTATTTTTTCCTGACTATATAGTACTAAAATAAGTCTATAAAATTTTATGTACTTCGGTACCAATTTTAGCGTCCTAAGACCATTTATTTTCTATAATATTTCTAAAGTATTCTGCCTCTTTACCCTAAAGAGGTTTAGTTTCTTCATTATTAAATATTATTTCCTTTTCTGTATCATTATAGTCATTTTCTTTCCATTTACTAAATCTATTTTTCCAATAGTTTTCAAGTATAAATTCAGGAAACAGTAAATCTCCTTCAGAATTTCTAAGTCCAGATAAAAATCTAGTTACACCTATATAAGGAGGTTCAAATTCTTTTATAGTTTCTCCCTCAAAATACTATTCTTTAGCTTCCTAATATCGTTTTTTTAATTCTTCGGAATCTGCTCCTGCTTCCTTTAATATATCAATTACTTTATTATGTATAGTACTTCTACTAAATACAATATCTCCATATTTACTATGCAACTTTTTATGCTCCATTAAGAAGTCATCTAAAGCTAGTTCTGAATCAAATTTTTTGTTTTTATATAAATAAGTACAAGCCATATTAACAAAATTCTTTTAATTCTCCTTTTTCCATTAATTCCTATTTATAGTTTGACAATATTCTATGTACCTCAGCCTACTATAATAAATTAGGAGATGTATTATTTAAAGAAGAAGAATTTAAAGTCTATGCTAAATTTCTAAATGATCTACTATAAATAGTATCTCCAAGTACATTAGAACTATATTCTCCCATTAAAACAGTATCTATTAACCTATGTATATTATACGAAATTTCATATTTAGTTTTATTATCTAACTAAGATAATATAGATTCTTGTCCTGTTACGAATTTTGAAAATTCGGTAATAAATAATTCTTCATTTATATCAGATCTAGTTCTATTCTTTAGTGTTTTAACTAGCATTTCATATCCCTAAAAGTTTTCGGCCTAAGATACTAAAGAATAGTACAAATCAGGATTAGTAAACTTTATAGACCCAAATAATAAATGCATTAGCTCATGTATAGGGGCATCTACAGAAGCCTAGTCTGTATTAATATATATATTATTATTATATATAAAAGCCTATGTATCTTGAGCATTCTATATAATATTAGATAATTCTCCTTTACTTAATTCTGAATTATTTGTACTAATAATATTAATACCATATAGAGTCTATAATTTATCTAAAGTTTCATTAAAAAAGACTGTATTATTGACACTATCCTACTAAAATAAATTAGGTTTCTTTTCGTGTTTACCATATTTAGAAGGTCTATGTTCAATATTTACTATAGTTCTTTTATTTAACGGCAATAAAGAAATTTCTAAATCTTTATATGTTTGATTTAATTTTATATTAGCTTCTTCTATAGTACTTACATTTAAAGAAGAAAGAAGTTGGTTAGTATCACAACTATTATGCTAATTTAAGGATAAACTTTCTCTTAAATATGGTTCTGAATTACTATTTGGAAGTTCATCTAAATACGGCCATCTTCCGTATTTAGTCATATAAGATCTACAAATTGCTTCTAAAGAATATTCAGAGATTCCAGACCTATTTTTTAAGGTCTGGAAATCTACTGAGTTTTTATTTATACATACCATCATGTGTTATAAACTTTATTATGAACATTTCTATAATTCATTTTCAATATAACTTTGTATTATATCTTTATCTAAACTATTCTAATTAGCATTAAGTGACCAAGAATAAGGTATATCATATTTAGATAAATCTACTGTAATAGATTCAGGGATTACATCTTCTATTTTAACTTTAGCTGATTTTAATCTAGAACCATTAGTACTAACAGTAACTGAACAATCCTTTCCTTCAGAATTTACGTAATTCCAGTATTCCTACCCTTCTCTATTATAATTCCCTTTAGTATATAAATTATAATCTATATCAGATCCCATATATTCCATAATATATCCATTTTTAATAAGTTCTGGATTAGTTTCTCTTAGATCTGTTTCATAAGGAGCATGATGATATTTAATCCATAACTAAGTTTCAAGAACCTCCGGATTATTATAATAAACATATTCTGAGCTAGAAGTATAGGGACTACCACTCATTACTGTATATGGTAATAAATCTCGATATGATACTTCCATAAGATTTTTATGTCTATCAAATTCTTTTATATAATCATGATATTCCTATATTTTGCCTACATTCTAAAAGTTTTCAAAAATAGGATATAAGGAAGATTCTCCTAATTTACCTGAATAAGATATTAAAGTATAATAATAAAAAAGATCAATTAAAGGATAACTATCTGTAAGAGTTGTATTATAGGAATATTTAGATAATTTATTAAAATCAGCTTTATAGAAATTAAATATATTTCTTTCTACATCCTATCTAGGTAGCATATTAATAGTTAAAGAATAATTCACAGAAGAGTTTCTAGAAGGATTAAGATCATATAATATATTCTATAAACCTGATATAAATTTGTTTCCCTTAACATCAGGAACAACATAATCCTTTCCTTCAGAATTTAAGAACCCCTATTTTAATCTAGGAATTACTTCCTATTCCATAAAATTTTTAAATTTAGCATTTCCCTAAGCAGTACCTAAAGAAATAGGACCATCTTTAGTATTAATAGTAATTCCTTTGTCTAAAAAGAAATAATCTATTAAATAATCATTAGTAGCATTTCCTACTCCTTTATAAATATATTGAATTTCTTTAGAAGAACGAGCTTTCTATTTCTAAACCATATACTAACCTTCTCTTATTGTATTTCTAAATCTAACTGAACTATTAGTAAGAGCCCCATAAGCGTTAGCTAATTTTACTAAATAACCATAAAAATGAGGAACTGTTACTATAGCTTTTAAAACATTATTTGTATGTTTTATACCCTCATAGTCTTCAATACATCTATCCTAGTATTCTTTATCAGATACAAACTATAATAAGTTAAATGGTTTAGGAGACTACCCCTTCTAATAAATTCCCCTTCTTCTTTGTTTACTATAAATTCTATTTAGTCTATTTACTATAATATTTTCAAATCCTCTAACTTTTTGAATAATTTCTTCTGGACTAGTAGGTATACCTTGATTTAAGCTATAATATTCTCCAATAACTCTAAATTCTTCTGCACCTTCAGATAATACTTCTAGATTATTATATATATCTAAATTATTTCTAACTAAATCCTATTGTCTACAGTATTCTTTAACAAAATCTACTAGCTATTTAAACTTCATATCTAGTTCTGGACTAATATCTTTATAACTAGTTTCTCTTATTTTATCAAGTATTTTAAATTTATATTTTAATGAAGTATATACTTTAGCAAAATTCATAAATATTTTTGCAGTAGTACTGCTTCTAGTTTGTGCAAATCTTGATATAGCATTCATTACTATCTTACTTTCAGGTATTGTATCATTACCATCAACACCTTCTAATTCAGCCTTTAGTCGCTTTTCAAATAATTTATATGGGGATTGATACCTTCCATTATTTGTTTGAATGCTCTTTTTAAACTAACTTAAAATTGCAGTTGGCCCTAATTCAAAATAGTTAAAAGTATTATCTAAGGTATAGGTTCCATCATTATTATTAAAAGTATTTCCATCAAGTATTTTAGAAAACTCTAATCCTAAATCAGAATTAATAATACTATATAATCTTTCTACGGGAACACCAATAGAAATACCATATAAGTACATACCTAATGTTTTAGGAGTAGCATTTAGTTCTGCTAATTTTAATTCCTTAGCATTATCGGCACTAAGACTAATAAAGGCACTAATATCAATAGCAGCATCTTTATCCTAATTTACTCGCTACAAAATTTTAAGAAAATTTTCATCTTTTATTCGGCTTAGATTTTTATCTAGTACTTTAGCATTAGCTAATAAATTATATGATTGAGTTCCAAATTTATCTCTTAATTGAACATTAAATTTTAGCTTTTTAATATCATCTAAAGAACCTTTATTTAAAATATAATCATAATAAAAAGTTAATCCAAAGAATGCTTTTGCTCCCTGAGCACTAATTCCTACTCCTTTTTTACCGACCTAACATCTATAAAGATCTTTAAATTTAACCATAAAATTACCTGGCATTTCAAAATTAGTCTCTTGTATTTTACCAGGTTCTCTACCAAGACTTTTAATTGGTCCTGTCGTATCGTCAAGTGCAGACTAACTTTCCATTAAATTAATAGGATCATTTGAAATCTAATATATCTAATACATAGCATGATTCCAAGCAATATCCTAAATTTTATCTTGAGGTAGTTTATTTAGATATGTATTATGTTTATTTATTATATTTTTTAAAATATCAAATATCTTATTAGTATTTTTCTAGTTTATTCCAAGAGCTTCAGATAAATAAATCATAGTCTCCTTAGTAGGAATTTTTATTTTATCTGAATTTTCTAAAAGTTCTTTAAGTGTATCTAGATTTAACTATTTATTCTATGTAACTTCTCCATCCTAGTCTATACTAACTATAGTACCTATGTATTTTCTAAGTTCTGTATACTCATCTCCTAAAAGTTCAGAAGCTTCATAATTTTCAAATGATGTAATTTCTTCCCCTGTTGGAAATGGTAATTCCATAGACTTTTTTAGTATTTCCTAATTAGATAATGAAGCATACGGAGACCACAAATCAATTTTACCATTTTTATTTATATTATAAGCAGCAAGAGACACAGCATCAATATCATAATCAGAACCCTATAACCATATCTATGCAGTAGATACATAAGCATTATTTCTATTAGGATTATCAAATGCTGCAATCTGCATAGCCATAAAAGACTACTAAGACTAAGAAGGAGTTCTAGAAGCAATAATATCTAGAGACTTAATAAATGAAGTATAAATTTCCTATCCCTCTCTTAAAAATAGTTTTAAATAAGGATATTTAACTATTTTAGTCTATAAATCTTCTACAGACTTAAACTAAGGTATGACAGATAGCTACTTATTTAATTCCTAATAAGTTTTATATTTAAAAGAGAAATATTTAAAGTATCTATTACTTACTTTATTTTTAGATTCCTAAAGTAATGGAACATATTTATCATAGTTCATGTTATCTTTATTACTAAATTTAACTGAACTATAACTTAAATTATCTAAATAAAATTCAATATTATTAGTTACTATAATTTCTGTTCCTGTTTTATCTATATAAAATTTATCATTAGGAGAGGATACTTGATATATTTTATTTTTATTCTAGTCTAATCTAAAATATTCCCCAGATTCATTCTAAATAATTATAGGAGATATTTCCTATAAATCATTAGTTAACTAAGAGCTATTAGCGGCATCTAAAATATAGTAATGTTTTCCATTTAATCTTTTAAGCTCTATATCATAATTATTTTCATTTAGAATAGTACTTCTATATCTCTAAAGAAATCTTTTAGTAAAGAAATTAGGATCGTTTTTAATTTCACTTAAAGAATCAAATTCTTCTAGACCGAACTAATTAGCAAATATTTTAGGAAGAATTAACTCATATGGAATTATATTAATAGTACTTTTATCTACTTTAATAACCTTATTATTAATTCTAACTAAATTTTTATCAGAAGATTCTGATAGAGCTTCATAGTCTTCCTATAAGTTTCTTCTTAAAAGAATTTCTACAGTTTTTTTATCAAAATTAACTCCAGATAACTAACTTTTAAGAGGAATTTCTGGATTAATATTTGCAGCTATCTCTGGATATTTCCATTTTATATATTTTTCAAGATAATCATCACTTAAATTATTTATAGCTATTTCATTGATTTTCTACTAATCTTCTAAGTCTCTTAAGTCAAATAAGGCTACAGTATCATCTAAATCATATAAAGAATATTTAGTAGCTTTTCCAGATTCATCAATTCCATTAAAAGTACAGTCATAAGAAGCTAATTCTCTTCCTTCTTTAATATACTCAATAATACTTAATCTAGAATTAGGAGTTGTCTACAAATAGCTATTAAGCTCTCTTTTAAGTTTCCATCTGTCAGAAGGAACAGACATTACTCTATATTCTATATTACTTTCTCCATTTGGATTAGTATAAACAACTTTATAAGTTCTTCCAATTCTAATATCTGCTATACTATCAATAGGTTGTTCTGAACTAGCATTTATAACAGGATTAGAATCATATTCCTACTATAATTCTTCTAATTCTACTTCTGGATTATCAAATTCATCTAACTTCTTATTTCCATATATTTTTACAATATTATAAGAAGGATTTAAGACTGCTAAAATTCCAGGAATTTTTAGTTTAATACCAGAATTAGTAAGAGATACAGCAATAGAAGAACATAGTTTTGAATATACAGCACTTTCACTCATAGGAAGTATATCCTAGTTCCAGTTAATTTCTTTATTTTCTTTTACCTATTTAATAAAATCTTTTGCAATAAGACTAGCAAAATTAGTTTCATTAATTCCGGAAGAAGCTAAATTACTAACTATAATTTTATTTACAACTGCCTATAGTTTATCTCTATTTTCTTTAGGATCCTAAACATACTATTCAAAAGCTGTTGAAATTTCTTTAGTACTTATATCTGTAATTGTACGTAAAGAACGATATAATTTTAAAGCTCTATCAAAAGTATAACCCCTAGAAGAACAAGCACTAATAACCTATGTCATAAGAGATAACTCTGTATTATCTGCTGCGTGTTCCTTATCTAGCTATACTCCAGTCTATGAGACTCTTACTCTCATAAAGTTTAGAGTTCCTTCTTTATTTAGTAAATCAACACTATTAATATTAGAAGTACCCTATTTAATAGCTCCCGCAGTAGCTAAATAGTGTATATCAGAATGTTTTAAAGGCTAATATACATCTGTACCAGTTCTTACTACATTAGATTTTTTAATACCTACTTCACACATAGCTTTAACTACTCTATGAATAGAAACTTCAGATGGAACTAAATATCCGTTTCTTAATTCACAAGAATTCATTCCTCCAAATAAATTCCATAATTTAAAATTAGTGTTAATTGGATTTTCTGAAGTTTCTAATACTTGAGCACTATTAGTACTAGTATCGATATTTATAATATAGCTGCTATTTCCATTTGATATTATATAATTATTATCCTTCTGAGTTGCATCATTTAAATTATATAACTCTCCTTTTATAGTAACAGTATTAGCTTTAGGATCATAAGCATAACTGATAGGATCTCCTGTTTCGTCTACCTACTCTCTTGTAACTCTATAATTATTATTCCCTAAACTATCAATACTTAAAACTTTATAGTATAATCCCTTTTCTTTATAGAAAATATCTTCAAAAGATCCGTCCGAAGAACTAGTATTAATATTACCATAGGCAATCTTATTTCCATTATAATCTTTAGTTATATCTATAACTAACTAATTATTAGAGTTTTCTTCTAACCAAGGTCTATCTGTCATATTTTTTATTTTAACCTAAGTTGAAGCAGAACATCTAGCTAAGTCATTAGTTAAACCAAAACAAGCTGTTTTAATAATAACACCTGTTCCAGTATGTTCGTTATAAGCATGTACAAATATTTTCTTAGTTATACCAACTTTAGCTCCTTCAAGTGAATTATTTTCCAGTACTACTGTAAAAGGATCAACATAAGTACTACCATCCATAGGTTTAACATCTGTAATTATACCCTAAGAATTATACTATTTATCATGTGGTTCATCTATACAAGCTATATTATAGAATTCAGGAGCGCCATTAATTGTTCCTAATAGTAGCTAATTCATAGCTGCCGTTAAACTTACATTTCTTTTATTCTATGCTTTCTTTCTTAATGCCTCATCTATAATAGGATCATCACCATTATATTTATTAGGATGAGCAATATAAGAACCTACACTAGTATTTAGAAATTCCTCAGAAAATAAATAATCCAAAATATTATATTTAGCTAATTCTGGATGTAATATAATAGTAGTATTTTTCCAATCTGCATCATCAGGAAGATCAGATATATTTATAATATTACCATAAGTACTTTTAGCTAATATCATATTACCAGAGTCACTTATCCAATCAGGATATTTATCTTTTAATCCTATTAATTCTTTCTAATTCTAATTAGTTAAATCTACTTTAAAATTATTTTTAAGTAAATCTTTTAAAAGCTAGAAGTTCTAAAACTTCCAAAAAGATTTACTATCTAATAAATTCAAATTAGAAAAAGTATATCTAGAACTTATATCTGTAAACCTATAAATATTAGCCAGTAAAGATAGATTAGTAGCAACAGTTCCATCTTTTTTTGGTACAAAATGAACCTAATCAATTAACATTAAAGGATTATTAGGTTCTAACTTATTGTATTCTGCACAAGCATTAGATAAAAACTAAACAGTAGAAATTCCCTAATCTTGACAAAATTTATTAAGTTTCGGAAAATTATTTAGTATCTCATATGTTATTACATATTCATTACCTCTAAATACATTTGGCTAATTTTTATAGTAATAGTTCTAAATAAAATTCATTAAAACTTTTAAATCTTTCTAAATGTTATTTAGCATATTAGAATAAAAAGTTCCTAACTCTCTTGAGGTTAACTACTAAAGTTCTTCTACATTTAAATCTTTTATAGCTTTATGATTTATGCCGGAATCTACATTAAGATTAATAATCATCTTACCAATAGTTGGTTTATCAGAATTTTCTGAGGGAATAATACCTATATAATTATCACCTAATACATCCTAATATTCTCTATTTTTGTAAATTCCTCCTAAATAATCTAGAATAAAAGAAGAATAAGCATATTCTCCAGCATTAAAATCTATATGTGCTTTTACATTATTACCTGTTTTTACTTCTTTTAAAGTATAAAAACCTTTATATAAATCAGGATTATTAATAAGTAAACAATCTTTAGTTGCACTTCCATCTTGTCTATTCTAAAGAGTCCACTATAAAGGTAGCGCACCTAATAGTCTACTTAAAGAAATATTTGACTATGTTTTTCCTTCTGCATTTTTTACACTAGTACTTGTATATAATCCTAATAAATTAGCTTTAGCACTTGCAATAAGTTTTAAACAATCTACATCAGAAGAACTAATTAAAGAAATTTCTCCTAATTTATAATTTATATTAATTTTCTAAGTAAGTCCATAAATTTTACTAACCTACTCTTTTAAATCTTTAATACCTTTTTTTGAATTATCAATTAATTTATTAGATACATACTAATTATAAAAAACTCTAGATGCAAATTTCAGAATATCTGAAACCATATCTCGATTCTAGTATTCCTATCTTAAAGCTACATCTAGACTATTATCTTTATCTATACCTAATCCTAGTTTTAGCATATCCTCTAAGAATTCTTTAAATTTAGGATTATGCCAGTAACTATCCATACTAGTATTAGAAGGAATAATAAATTCTACACCATTAGTAGAAGCTTTTACTTTTAGATCTTTTACAGGATAAAATTCTATTTCATTATTATCCTTAAGAGGTGTTAATTTATATTTCTCAGATAATATTTTATAGGAATTAGATTTTCTAGAATGTGTTGCATTTATAACAGATTCTATAGATCTAGTAAGATTAGAATAACTAGAATTTAATAAGGTTCGTACTTTAAAAGTTCCGTCATCATCTAGATAATACTATAAGAAGTCTACTTTAAAAATAGAATCATATACCTAAGATAGATATTCATAGTAATTCTAAAGACTCTAAGGATACTACTAATAAATTGTTTTTAAAGAACTTACTTCATCGCTAAATAATCCTTTATATACGCTATAGAGAATATCCTTATCTGATTTTTTAAATTCTCTATAAATATTTGTTGCTTCAGATCTTCTACAAAGATCATAAAAATTTTTATTAGTTAATAAATCTAACAGAGTAGGAACATATATCTAAGGATTCTAACGATATATATTAATTAAATAAGATAAAGTTCTTTTTTTACCATCCCATTGGTCAATAATATCCTATGTATTTTTACTAAGAGAATTATAAGTAGCCATATTAATGAAGGATTTATCTAGAGTAATATTAAAAGCTTCGTTAGTCCATCCTAAGTTTTTAATTTTTGCTACTATATAAGAAAAGTCAGAAAAATTTAAATATTTTTCAGGGGTTGGAGTTTCTCTAGAATCCCACTTATAAAATTCCGTAGTATTAATAATTTCTTTAATAACACTACTAACCATATCAGCAGGATTATAATCATCTTCAGCCTTAAAAGTACTACTAACATCTAATCCTTTAGTTGCCCAAGAATACTTATTTTCAGAGTTAAATTTACCAAAATTATTAATATTAATAAGTTCTTTATATTTTAATTTTAAAAAAGTATCAAAGTTTTTAAGTAAAACTAAAGAATTATAAGCTAGTAACTATTTTCCTGCACTAATATTACCAGATTTAGAATCAATTAATAGTTGCTCTAATCCTTCTGAAGTTGTACTTAAAGAATTATTAATAATTTTAGAATTAGTTTCTAGTACTCCTGTATAGTTTCCATTATCATCAAATAATTTAAATTCTTTTAAGTCTGAATATTTAGGAATACTACTAATGTAGTTATATATATTAGAAAGTAATTTCTGCTATAAATTTTTTATACTTTTATTAAGGTTAGCAGTGCCATTAATAGCACTGCCTTCCTATCTATTTACTAAAGTATAATCTACTAAAAGTTTATTGAATAACTTAGTTGCAGAAATTCTTACATCTATTGCAGACTTATATGCATCATATAGAAATGCTTCACTAATATTAGTAATATCCAAATTAGTAGTAATTGGTTCTATAATTCTAGAACTAAAATCAGACTAGTTTTCTACTTTAATACCGTGATTTAAATTTTTAATAGTATTTTCTATATTATCTCTACTAAAGTAGTCTGGAGCAAGATTAGTTAAATCAGAATCATAAGCTAATTCATATATTTTATCTACTATAGGACCTATTTGACGTAAATTATATTTAGAACTAATTTCCTTTAGTTTTGTATTAAAATACTCTTTACATTTTGCAACAAATTCTACAGTATTATCTCCTGCCTCAAAGTCAATTTCCTCTAGACTAAACTAAATATCTCTTTCAAGTTCTTCTAGAGTTTCTTTATTAACAATACATTTACTCATATTAAAATTTAATTATTATATCACTAGGACAAGATTCCTTCTATTCAGTATTATTTTGTTTTATATCTCTATAAGCCTTTATATAATTAAGAAGTTCCTAGATAGCTTTATCTCCTATACTACCCTATTCATAGTTACTTCTATTTTTCTATAAAATTTCTGCAATATCTAACCTTGGATTTTCTATAGATGTATTTAATTTTTGCATAAATTTTTCAGTTTCAGATATGTTTTTATACATTCTACCTAAAACAGATTTAAAAGCATTAAAAGTATCTACATCTTCAAGTCCGTTTAATACTGGAATATCCTAAGAAATTACTTCAGCAGTAGTATTTTCAGTAGGCTATTCAGTTATAGTAAGTTTTGTTTCCTTATCATTATGAATAAACTCTGCATTATATCTTATAGTTTCATTATCATTAGAAGTAATAATCTAGAATAAGTATTTTCCAGAAGTATCTTTTATAGAATCACTTAATTTTTCTAAAGTATTTCCATTGTTATCTTTTATTAGAATCTAGGATCCTTTAAATATATCCTAAAAATCAGAAATAAACAAATTATCTCCTTCTCTAATAGCGATACTTCCTGTATTATAATTAACTTTATTTAATACTTCATTTAAAAAATTCGGGTTATCTATAGATACTTCATTAATAATATTATCTAAACCTAAAGCTTTTAGTCTATTTAATATTTTGGAGTACTTATTAGTTTTAGTTGCTTTAAATATGTTAGAATTATTTTTTAAATATCTATAATTATCTTTAGAATATTCACTTCCTTCTTTAGATTTTACTAGTTTCCCTAAAAAAGAATCTAATAATGGAGTAACATTAAATCTAAATGCAGCTGAATCTACTTTACCATGAATCTAAAAAGATTTATTATCTATTTTATAATTTTCATCCTATTTTATTACAAAGAACGGTCCATAAGTAGTTCTTTTTTCAGATGCCGGTAATTGAGCAGTATAATATACATAAGGAATAGAATCTTTAAGAATATCCTAAAGTAAGTTTAAATTTTCTTCATTTTTAGTCATCTCCTAATAAGTAATACTACTACTAGGAACATAAACTAAAGATTTTAAGAATCCATCAAACTACTAAGATAAAGAATAATTAGAAAGACCTCCAATTTCAGACCAATCAGACGTTGCTAATAATACTTTAGCTTTATTCTAGGTACCTTCCTTATCATCCACCTCTTTTATTCTTTCTTTTATAAAGTCTAAATTAAATAAACTTCCAAAATGCTATTCAAAGCGAGGATCTTTTATTAATTCAGATAAAATATGATAAGAGGTAAACTAATTTCCTATAGGTTTAGAACCAACTCCTTTCTAATTAATAATTTTATATAAATTATCAATATATTCAGATAAAGAGGCTTTAGGAGGTAATACATAAATTAGTTTAACCTTTCTAGGATAATTCTAAGGATCTACAAGTTGATTTACATAGTATTCTCCTAAGTTTCCTATTGTATTATCTGAAGAAACTAAAATAAAAGAATGCCCTGCCTATACTACTTTTGTAGGATAACCTTTAATAAAGTCTGAATCAGAACTTAATATTGGTGATATATTAAGAGAAGGGTCTTTCCATAATTCAGATACATCAAGCCAGTCCTATGTATATGAGAATCCTTCAACAGATGTATAACTACCTTTACTAGTAGCTAATTGAGGACCTAGCTATTCCATATTTTTTGCAGGAGTCCAAGTTTTATAATCTTCTATATTTTTATCAATATAAAATACACTATTACCTGTATACAAATATAATTTAATAAAATTAAGAAGAGAAGAATATCTAGGAAGATCGTTTATTTCTTTATTATTGATAATAGCAGATAATTTATCATATTCACCTCCTTTAGTTTCATTATAAATTTTATTAGCTTCTGGAAATATAAATTCCTTACCTTCTTTTAACTTAATAAGAGTAATAGGAGAAGTTAAAGTAAGTAATGGAATTTCAAGTAAATCTCCATTTTCCTCAGTACCTACGATAGCTACTAAAGATTTTCTAATAACTTCTTTACTTCTAGTATCATTAGAGTACATAAACTCTAACTATTCTTCTGGAGAATGAGAAAATTTATAAAAATTAGGGTTATCTACATTAAATTCAGAACCTTTTTTCCTACTTGTGGATTTAAAGGCAAATGTTAGATAAATATCTTTTAGTCCTAAATAATACTAAAGAGTATTTACTAGTTCTTCTTTATTTTCAATACTTAAAAGAGAACTTCTTAATTTACCTAGTAATCCTAAATATTCAGAATATTTTCTTTTATCCTTATTCTATAAAGCATCAACTTTAATTAATCCATTAATACTATCTATACGTGCATTATATCTTTCTGGAGTTCCTAACTATATTACATTATCCTAACTATCATGTAATACTCCTGTTTCAAAAGTATTAGCAGAATAAGTAATGATATTTAAAGTAGGATTTTTCTTTTCTTTTCCCACCTAATTTTTCTTAATATCATCTTCTTCTTCCATAGTATTATCTAGTAATTTTTTATATTCTTCTTCAGATTTTGTAGACATATCTACTATAGGAAGTTTAATTTGATCTGTTTTGGCTGGAAGATTCTTTTTATAAGAAGATTTTGAAGGTAGTAATCTACTAGCATCCGGAATACCATAATTTTCCTAAGACTAAGATCCATTATCTTCTTCTCCTCCTTCCTCATTATTATTATTATTATTTATATCTTCTTTTTTAACCTCTGATTTTGGCTTTTCTTCTTTCTAAGTTCCCTACTAATCTTCATCAGAAACTCCTTCTGGTAGAGTTTCTTTATTTGTAGTTTTTAATTTAGTATCTTTATCGACTTCCTCTTTAGTTCTAGGACTAGCTTCTATTTCAGCATTATCAGGAGTTATTTTTTCTAGTAATTTCTTTCTTCTATCTGAAAACTTTTTAATATTACCAATAGATTCTAATTTAGTATAATTATCCTATACGGGGGTTAATACTACATTCTCTACACTTGATGGAGCAATAATAATACTTCCTATTTTAGATCTAGAAACTCCAGTATATAAATCATGTATATATTCTTCTATATCTTTCTTAGAATCATTTTCAATGATATAATAATTTCCTTCAAGTCCCTAAGCACTTCCACCATAGAAAAAGTTTATATGGTCTTTATATTTATCTGAATTTAATATTTTATATAACTAAGTATCTTTTGAGTGCCAAATATATCCAATTTTTTCTCCCTCTTTAAGATTCTTAATCATACTATCAATATCTTTTTGTACTGATATTAAGTCAGCATCAGATATTTTATTATCGGCTAAAGCATAAAGTTTATCTCCGAAGATAGATCCATTTTCATCCTAGTAATAGTGTAAATTTAAAGATCCTTTAAATCCATTCTGAATAAGAGCCTAAAAATATTTAAGACTTAGAGTTTTCTAAATATTAGCAGTTCTCATACTCATACCTAGTTTAAAAGTACGGGGGAAAGATTCTCTGTTATTTTTCATATTATATTCAAACTCTTCCCCATTTACTTTAACTTTATAAGTACCAGTAGCTCCTGTTTGATCAAAATCTCCTGCAACTAATCCAGTTATACCATATTTTCTACAAAACTTATCAAATACATCTAACTATAAACTATTAAATTTAGAAATTTCATCAGTAATAATTAGAGTAGGAGGATTACTAATACTATTTATAGGTAAACTACTCTTTATATCACCTAAATTATTTATATAGTAATCAGATTCAGGAATCTCATAACTTCCGTCTTCATTTTCCTTATAGGGCTTATAATCATTAGAAGCATATTTTAAAAATTCATCTTTATCCATTACAGTAGCTTTTTCTAGACTTAAGTCTTTTTTAAGCTGTTCTCCCTATTCTTTAGATACTCCATGAACTATAAGTACCTAATCTAGAAAACTTTTATTAAATTTTTTTAGTAATTCTATTGTAGATCTAAATACTGCAGTAGTTTTACCAGATCCTGGAATACCCTCTGTTAATATTAAGTTCTAATAATATGGGGCAATACCTGTACTTAATATTAAGTTATTATTTTCCTCTTTAGTTAAAATATTACTATCAAATCCTAAATTATCAAGGAATTTCTTTTTAGCTTCTACATCTAAACTAGACCAATTATCAATAATTGCTTTTCTATAAGCCTTAAAAAAGTTAGAAATAATATCTCCCTTAACAACGGATGCATAATTTAAATATGTAGCTAATTCCTAGGATGGAACAGGAGCTATTTTATCATTAATAATCTAACGATACTAAGAATAAAAGTTACTAGATTTAATGGCAGCTCTAGAAGCTAACCACCAGATAAAGGAATTATCATCTACTTCTTTTAAATTATCGTCTAATAAATTATTAACTTTAGTAAGTAAATTAAGTTTAGTGGAAATTAAAAACTTAGATAATTCTTCAATATTAGATAATTTATCTTGATTCTAGTTAAAGAAATCAAATAAACCATCCTATAACTTTAAAGTTTCTTTTTCTACTTCTTCTTTTTGATTTAAATCTAGTTTAAAGTTTTTATCTTTAGCATTCTATTTTAAAGTTTCTAGAGAGTTAATAACTCCTAATAAATCTTCCTTACCTTTCCATTCTTTAGGAATATTAATAACAAATTTATTAAGTCTATTATATAATAAATAACTAGTATTAATATTTGTTCTAGAAGCTGTATTTAATTTTTGCCCTGTATTTACATTATATAACTTCTTGGCAAAAATAAGTTTATTAGCTAGAGTATTTAAGTCAGAAATTATTGCATTAGCTGTTTCTGTATCTAGAGTAGTTAAATCTTTCCAATCTTTAGTACCAGCCTTTTTATTTATATCATTAATAGTCTTACTATATCCCCAAAAATCAGTATTATCCTAGAGATTGCCTTCTTCATCTAAAGAAGTGTTAAAACCTACACTTTCTAATTTGGCACCTGAAACAACTGTTTTATATAATTTAATTAAATTAATTGCCTCATCAAGAGCTTCTTCTGTTCTATCATCTAAAGAGAATTCAGAAAGTTCCTCAGAATTTTTATGAAGATTTTCACTAATATTATTATAAAGAGTTTGGAAATTAAAACCTTTACCTGTTATATTATAGGAAAATTCATCTAGCTACTACTCTATAGGAGTACTAGGAAGCTATTTTAATTTATTAGCATAATTTATTAACTATATCGCAGTTTTTTGTAATTTTTCCTACTAATCATTATTTCCAAATAAAAAGTCTTCGGCCTAAGCTCTTTTTATATTAAGATATTTCTATATAGGCCCACTTAATAAATTAACTAAACTCTGTTTTACTTCATAGTTTACATATTTCTATTGTAATATAGGTTCTATTATTTTTCCTACATTATTTAAAACTAGGTCTAAGAGATTATCTTTATAGTTTATTAATAATTTCTATTTTTCTTTATCAGTTTTTGCTTCTTTTAACTATTCCCTTAGTACTTTACTCTATTCTTCTATTACTTTAGGGTCAATTAATTCTCCTAAAGACTATATTAAATGACTATCATTCTAGTCTGCTGCTAACTAAGCTATATCTATCCAATTTTCATCCTCTTCTGAAATAACATTTAGATTAGTATAAATATTAGAAATAATATCATTTAAATTTCTTGAATCTTTTGTATCTTGAGCATAACTCTTTGAAATCTTATCTAGTACTGGATTTGCTTTTGATAAAATATTATTTAAAAATAACTAAGACTTAAAATGAATATCATCCTTTGCTTCAGTATTCTTCCAATTAAGAAATTTCTCTTTAAGTTCTTTTTGTCTTTCTTTAGAAATTTCATTAATTTTCTTATTTTCAACAAATTCGGCATACTATATAAAAGTAGGAGTAGTAAAAACCTAACTAATTGGAGATAACTCAAATAATGTATCTTCTATAAATTCTGCAGATCTATCTCCATTTAATAAAGCATCCTTCTACTTAATAACTTCCTATAAATCTTTTTCTAACTTTTCTCTTTCTTTATTTTTTATACTATCTTCTGTGGTTTCTGTTTTAGTTTCTTTTCTTTTTTCTTCCTATCGCTTCTATAAATCTGTAGGAGTTCCTTCTAGATCCTATAATTTTAAATTAAGATCAACTATTTTAGAATTTAAAGTATTAAATTCCTATAAAAATCTACCAGCAGTAGTTGCCTTATAAAGAGAATTAAATCTTATATCTCCTAAAATTTTTGTTTGATTAGCTAAAAAAGATTCATCACTAATTTTACATCCTTCTGAACTTAAAATATCGGAAATAAACTAAATCTACTTTTTAATTGCATCTTTCATAGCTTTATCCTAATTATAAATAGTTACAGAACCATCTGAATTCTATATCTACATATTAGGATTACCTATTTTAGTATTATCTAGAGTTTTTAAAAAACTATCAATTTTTCCATTCTTAATATCATAAATAATATTCTAAATAGCAGAATTATATGACATATTTTGATAATCTTTTAAAGGCTTATAATCTATGAAAGGTGCATTTATTGCTCCACCAATAGCACCACCAAATAGAGACATTCCATATCTTTCTGGCATATTATCCCATGCAGAAAGTCTTGTATCATCTCCCTATAACCACTAAGTTACATTAAAACAAGATTTAGAAAAATCAGCAAGAACTTCTTCTGAGACTTCTTCTATACCTTCTCCTGCTGCATGAGCAAACATAGAAGGAAGTAATCTCTTCCCTAGAGTATAGTCTTCAACAGCAATATCCTTTCCTTTATTAAATACATTTTTAATAAAGTTAAGTTTATCCTTTTTTGTCTTTAATGCGCTATTTTCATATTCTTTTTTAATTCCTGCTAAAGCTCTTATTAAGGATCTATTTCGAAAGCCTTCATCTTTAAGTTCTGGTAATATATGTTCTCCAATACCTGTATTTAATAACCAGGCTTCTCCGGCTGCATAACCTAAAGTAAGCATAGTAGCTTCTAGATCCGTTGCTCCAGCTTGCTTAGCTTCTCCATAAGTATCTTGAACAGTAACAGCAGTCATATACCCCTTAGAAAGTACCTCTCCTAATTTATTATATCCCTTTATATAAGAATCTAACTTAGACTAGGTATCTAAAGTATTTCTTACATTTAATTCCTATAAAGATCTAGATTTACTAACTAGGGCTTCTTTACCCTATTTTATTAAATCTTCTGATTTAGTTTTAATTAATTCATCAATATTATTTAGTGTATTTTTATTTGCTTTTTCAATCCACTTTGCAATAGCTTTTTCCTAGGTTTCAACATCTTTACCTAAATTAGGCTTAATTATAGAAGGTACTTCTTTAAATATAAATCTCTATTCTTTAAGCTATCCTGCTACATCACCAATTAAATTTATAAAGTTCTCCCAGCATAAAGTATTATTCTTAGCATAATCTGTCTAAGAATTTCTACTAATAGATTCTGTCCAACCTTCTATAGAAGATAATGTTTCATTATCGCTACCTAAGAACATTTTACCTAAAGTTGATAATAAACTTGCAGACTACTAAGCTACACTTAATCCAGTAATAAAAGTTCCAACACCACCTCCTATAAACATACTTCCTACTAATGCTAGATTCTTTAATAAAGATCCCCCAATACTTTTCTAATTAGCATCATCAGAATCAAAGAAATCATACTTATTCCAAAAAGAACCATCTGTAGTAAGAGTATCCATTTTATTTAGCACCTATCTACCATAAACACTTCTTCCATCTAAGTTTTCATAATAGTAAGTTCCATTATCATTTAATTTTAGTTCTCCTTTCTAATGTTTTACTAAATCTCCAGTAACTGGGTCTACATGCTCTCCATCTTCATCCCATTGAGCTAATACTCTAGTATCCCAAAAATCTGTAAAAAAAGAATCATTAGGAGAATCATGCCATTTACCTGTAGCAGGATCATAGACTTTCTAAGTTTGAGCAATTTCTGATATTGACAATTTAGGATCTTCAAGTCGCCCTAATTGAATTATACTATTCTACTAGCGTAAAGGATTGGGAAGTTCTACTAATTTAAGATCAGCATCCTCTCTTCTATTAGTTACAGGTGCAAAAATATTATCTCTATGATAGGAAGCCTATTTTATTAAAGAATCCTCATAGTCCTAATTAGACATTATATCATATATTCCAGAAGCTACTTGATAAGCTTTATGAAAAGAAGCTTCATCAAAAGTTCCATTATCTAATTTAAATTTTTCCTACACGTGACTATTATTTTTATAATAGTCTTCTGATTCTATACCAGTATTAGAAGAGTTTAAACCTATTTCCTAAAAGTCTTGAATAGAAAAAGTAGGATTTGCAAGTATATTTAAAAATAGGTCGTTTTCTTTAGTGTTCATTCCTTTAAACTATTACCGTTTACATATTTTTTCTATAATTCCTGTATTCTGGGCTATGCCTACTATAAGGCTTCCAGAGTATTAATCTATTTAGAGGTTAAATTACTAGATAACATAGCATTTAATACATGATTTTTAACTGGAATAAATATTGTTCCTTGATATATACTGTCATGACTATTCCATACAGGACTAATACTATCCCATACTGATTTCTAATCATATTTAAATTTAGAATCAGATGCCTTAAATTCTGAAATAGCATTCTCCTCTTCTGTTCCAGATAGTTCTTTTAAATAATCATTAAAGGTAACATCCGAAGGCTACTATGTTGAGAAAGCACTATTTAGTGCATCTCCATTAAGAACTGCAAATCTAGCATATAAAAAAGTATTCATACGTCCATTTCTATCATACATAAATGGTAATTTATACTAAGCATATACCTAATTTATTTGATTTTTATCCGTAATATTATGTTCTTTAATATACTAATCTGCCTATTCTTTTCTTTTAAAAGCTTTAAAATCAGGTCTTATGATACCTCTTCTATAAGCATCCTAGTCAATAACCATATCCATAGAATGAAGAATACCATCGGTCATAACTTTACTAAATCCAGAAGAATTCAAAAGTAAGCCTCCCATAGAAGCATTCTAAAAGTCTAATATTCCTCCAAAGTCACTTTTAGTTAAATCTAATAAAGTTGATCTTCCTATAGGTGATTCATTTTTAGTTACAGGCATTTCAGTACTAAATACCTATAAGCCATCTTTTGTACCATCCTGTATAGTATAAACAGAAGAATACCCAGTTCCTAATAAAAACTAAGTAGCAACATTATATTTAACAGAATCTAGTCCTCCCTTACCTTCCTCTGTATCTGCTTTAGTACCGTCAGGATTATAATTACCTTTATAATCCATAGATACTTCAGTAGAGGAACTAGTACCTGCAAGTACTAAATTCTTAATTAATTCTAAAGCTCCATTGACCGGATTTTTAGCATCCCCTGACCTTAATTGTAGTAATACCTAGGCATTTTTAGGTAGTGTTGAATATAAATAAGATATAGCCGCTTTTGCCTAGCTTAGCTAACTTCCAGTGATAATTTTACCTTCATATAAACCATCTAATGTCGTAGAAGTACCATAACCCTAAGATGCTAGTTGCTATAAAACTTCCGCCCCCTATAAAACTTTATTATTATGCTAGTATGCACTAAATGGTATAGTCTTACTATTTTTTCCTAAATTTATTAGATTATTTTTAAGTATCTCCTAGACTTTCTCTAATCCTATTCCATTTTCTACAATAGAAAATATACTATTATTAAAAGAGTATTCTGGAGAATGTGCTCTATAATATAATAAATTAGAATTAGTCAATAAAGCATATTTACCATCATTATTAAATTTATCTTTATTAGCTAAATAATCCTATACAGAAACTAATTTTAATTCTCTAGTATTTTTATCCTAAGCAACTAACTATCCAGAACTTGTTATAGCAAATTCCGATAAACCATCGTTTTCTGTTACTCTATTATAAGCAGAATCATACTATTTCTTATTAAAATTAGCTACTTTAGTTTTATATAAGGAGTTTAAATATAAACTTATTAAATTCTAAGTACTATCCTATCCAGGAACTAAACTTTCTAATGAATACATATTCTATAAATTACTAACAATAATTTGCATATCATTAGGAAGCCCATCAATATCTTTAAGCATATTAAGTAGATCCTTATCTTTTATATTAGTATCATCAGAACTACTTTTCTATGTAGAACTCTATGCTTCAGCCTAAGTACTAGGAGACTATACAGTATTAGGTACATATGGAGTATAAGAAAGATATGGGGGCATTGCGCCCCCTTGTTGTTTAAAACTTATTTTCATTTTATTACTGCCATTAATAATTTCTACATGGTATTTGATAAACTCTATAACATTTTAGTATTATCTTTTATAGATTCAGATACATTTTTCTAAAATAGCTTCTATTCTTCTAGTTTATTTTTTATTTTTGCAATTTTTAATTTATGTGCGGAACCTCCTGATTTGAAAGTCTAAGGAACGGCCTTAGCATCCTTTAGAGAATTTAATATTTTTTTATTATATCCAACACCATAAAGATTACCTAGAGTTCTTACATTAAAGTCAAGCTATTCTTTAGTTATTTTATCTACTAATTTTAAGTATTCTTTATATTTAGGATAGTCTGTCATATTTTTACCAGAATTAACCCAAGCTGTTATTTCTTGCTACATTGCCTTTAATTCAGGATTATTTCTAAATTTATCCTAAGCATAAACATTTAATGCATTCTAATCAACTTGACTATGTAGATTCTATCTCTACTATTCTAAATTCTATAGTTCTTGTAATAGAGTATTAATATTCTAATGTTTTCTTGAAATATATCCCTATCTTCCCTAATTTTTAATAGTTTCATTATTCCACTAATTATATCTATTTTCATTAGTGTTATCTACTTCCCAAGCCATATTCTAAAGATCCTACGCAATAGTTTTTTCCATAGTATCTTTTATTCCTTGAGAATATGCTAAATTTCCTTTAGTTCTTTCTTCACTTGCTAGTCTTTCTCCCTCATTAGCTCTTGCAGCCTCTAAACTAGGATCTGCATACATAGGAGAAGTTGCTGAAGTGATAATTTTAGCAGCATTATTTAAGTGGGAACTTAATGCCCCATAATCACCATAAATATTTCTTTCGAATCTTTTAGGGTCTTTATAGTAAGGTCTTAATTTTAGAAGTTCATTTAATAACTACTTATTTCCTACTTCTGTATTTACAAATCTAGCAAAAGATCCACTTAAAGGTAATAACCATTTCTAAATCTAATTACTAAATTCATCAGAAGGTTCTTTAGGTAGCGCTGTAACTGTACTATTATTAGCTTTTACTGTTTCTAAATTAGGTTTAGTATTTACATCTTTTGTTACTTCATATACATCCACTAAAGGATTGTCCTCTAATGTAGTTGGTTTATCATTAGTTAATTTATATCCTTTAGCTTCTAAGTTTTCTAAAGTATCATAAGTATCAGTACCCTTAATTCTATATACTTTTCCTTTATAAACATCATGACCAATACCATTAATTTTATCAGACCATAAGTTAGAAGACTATTTAAAAGCATTAAAATCAAACTTATTATTTGGAAACCATTTATCCTAATAAGTTTTTTTATAAGGTGTCTATAAATTTACATAATCCTTAGCCCACTGTTCCGCTAGAGTAGGATTAGTAGATAACTGAGTAGTCCACCAATTCCACCATTTCTAATCCTCTACTTCTTTTCCTCCCTATTCAATATCATAATAATCATTATTTGGAGCCTATAAATCAGTAGCATTATTTTTTCTACCCTATAAACTTAAATTACCCTAATCATATAAATTTTTAAATCTTTCTGAACCCCAAGATATTAAAGAAGAATTAAATTTACTTCCAGTCTACATTTTCTAAATTTCTCCTCCTTCTTTTCTCCAAGGGATACTGTAAGACATAGCAGGACCTGCTAAAGACATACTATGTAGTTTTGACTAAATTAGAGGTCCTACTCTTGAATCATTTAACAAAAAGTATGCAGGTACCTAAATAAGTTGTCTGCTACTAGGATTATATACGGATACCAAACCTGTACCATTATTTTTAACAGATAAAGTCGGTGCAATAGCGTAACCTTTTCCATCGTCTAATTTAATTAAATATTTTGAGTCTTTCTTTCTTACTAGATAATCTAAAGTATTACCTAATGCCTAATTATATGAAGTAGGATAAGTAATCCATTTTCCACCATTAAAAACAGGAAGTATATACTAACTAGGTGCATTACTTGAATACTAAGAATAATTTATAGTTCCTAATTTAGTTAATAAATTATTAATATAATAATCAGGTTTAGATCCTGTAGAAACTAATGAAGCTTCATAATATGATGGGGACATTCTACTAGGTAATACCTAAATACTATTATTTTTATTCTATGCCCACCAATTCTAAATACTACTATTCCATAAGAATTTAGATACATTGTTTCCAGAATTAGAAGAAGTACTAGTAGTACTTCCTGTATTTTCAGTATTTGTAGTGTTTCCTGTATTTGTAGTTGTAGTAGTATTTTGCTAAGAAGTAGTAGAAGTATCTGTATTATTTACAGATTTAGGTGTAAAATAATCTAGAAAACTAGGATCTAAACCTAACTTAGCTAATTCAGCACGTGCATTAGATAAAGGTATATATCCTTGCATATTATCTTTATACTTTCCTGCCTTAGAAGCTTTTATATCCATTAATCTTTTTCTAGCTGCTTCTACTTCTTTTAAATAATTATCTTTAGTTTCATAAGCTCCCCAAGTAGGAGAATCAACCTAAGATAACTGGTTAAATAAAGTCTCAACAATATTATTCTTTATAGCTGGAGCAACATTTTGTAACTAGGTTGGATCTAGAGCATCTGATTCAGTATGAAGTACATTTTTATTAAAAGTTTTAGCAAAAGCTGTATTTAAATTAAAAGGTACTGTTTCTTCTTTTTTCTTTACTTCCTAATATGGAGTTTGCGCCTATAAAACCCACTTAACAAATGTTGCAGCTTCTTTATCATCTTTAAATCTTCTAGTACCAGTTTCATCACTAACACCTCCTCCTGAAATACCTCTAGAATCTGTAAAAGTTCCAATAGGAGACATACTAGTAATATTACCATTTTCTATTCCACTAACAAATTTTCCAACAGAATTTATAAATCTTTCTTTACGTTTCTTAGTCCAATTCTAAGAATTAACGTAATCATCCATATTAGTAGATATAGCCTATAATAATCTATTTGTTTCTATTTTTCCTTCAGGGTAACTAAAAAAGTTACCTCCTTCCTATAATTTTTTAATTACCTAAGACATATTAATATATAAATAAAAAAGGAGCATACTTAAATGTACACTCCTTTTAAAATTAATTACTTTCTAATTCTTCTTACTAGAACACCACCTTTTCTATATACTGGCTCAGTAGGAGCGGTCTGTGCAGCCTCCCCATTTTGGGAACTCTAGATTAATTGTACAAATCCCTAGCATACTTGCATTGCCATATTACAATCGCCTCCTTGAAGCGCTTGCATAGCCATTTGAGCGAGTTGCATAATAGGATCTTGCTGCGCCTAAGCAGGTTCCGCCGTAGCAGGTTCAGAAGTAGCGGGCTCTTGTTCCATTGCCCCGCCCTGTTGAAATTTTTTAAACTTTAAATCCATAATTAAATTAATTTAATACGAAATATTGATTATTTATAAATATAGAAAAATAAATTTTTATATCAAAATTTATATTACTAGTATTTTATTACTTCTTATCTTCTTTTAATTCAACATACTCTGGTGATCTATTATCTTGTGCAGATAATTCTTTAAATAAATATTTTCCTAAAGATTTACATGCAGATTCAAATTTTTTAGGGTCGTCTTCTACTGATTTAGCTTTCTTAGCTTTTTTAATCATTACTTTTGTTGATTTTCTGCTAAAGATTCTTTCTCCTCCTTTTAATTCCATCTAGGTTTCTCCTTCAGGATTTAGAACCAGCATCTTATCTGAATCACCAATATCTTCTATAATATCAAAATCATCTCCTCTTTTAATTCCTGAATTAGAATTTACTTCTAATACATATTTAACATTATCTTCTGTAATAGTTTTAGTACTTAAAGGAGTAGCAGAATGTACTGAAATAACTTCATTATTATCATTAATAAAAATAATATCAAGAGGAATTTTAGTATCTTTCATCCAAAAAGAACAATCATTAGTTACTTCAGGCATTATAAATAACATTCCAGAATCTTTATCTAAAGTTTTTCTTCCTGAAAGTCCTTTTCTACGTTCTTCTTCTGTTTTAGCTATTTCTACATTATATTCTTTATCTCCTATATAGATTACTTTCTTTTCCATATATTATTTTTATTCTGTAATAGAATTAATTAATCCAGTATTGTCCATTGTATTTTCTAATATCTCTTTAACAAGAATTTTTCCTGCTTTTATTGCTGCTTCATCTGTTCCTTCCCGCCATAATTTTTCTAGTTCTTTTGTAGTGTCTAGATTAAAAATTATCTCATTACGTTCAATTTCTGCCTACTATTCTATTTCTCCATTATCTTTCTAAATAATTACAGGAATACCCTTTTTAGTTATTCCTTTCATATCCATATGATGTAATCTAGCGTGTAAAGCACCATCAGGAATAACATTAAATGCTCCTCCTTTTTGGTACTTCTATGATTTTTTCTATCTATAATAATATCTATTACTATCTTTATCAAATATTAGATCATGAGTATCTTTTAAACCATTACTCCCATCATAATAAGTATCAGTTTCTAAGTGTACTTCTGGATTAGTTTCTTCTGTACCTAGTTTTAAGAACTCATAATCTCCATTTGGTAATTCATAAACAGACTATAAGTGATGTTTAGTAGAATTTAATAAATCTTCATCAGAAGCTTTTCTCCAACCTTCTAGAGTTTCAAAAGGAAGAACTTCATAAGCTTTTTCTAGATCATAATTACTATTTAATCTAGACTACGGAACAGTTTTTATCCAATCTTTATATAAAGGTTTTAGTTTACTTCCCTACTGATGTTTAATAATATTTCTTACTTTATTAATATCATCTCTAGAAAAGATTTTAAGGCCATTTCTTCCTATGGACATTCTTGTATTCCATCCCCCTTGCTAGTTAAAAGCTAGCTTATTAGAATAAATATCAGCCATACTTTGCTATGTTGTAAAATCCTACTAAGCTAAATTATTTATATCTCCTGCTAGTAACTACTGTCTAATTGCTTCCTATATCTATCTATTTGCTTTTTTACGAGCCTTATTACTTAATAGACCATATTTCTTACCACTTTTTTCTGTAGCATCATCTACATCAGATTCCGTACTATCATATGCAGAACCTATAGAAGCAAAAAGATCTGAATCTTTATTAATAATATCTGCTTTTTTGGCACCTATAGCATTTATTAGACCCATAGGAGTTAATTTAAGAAATTTACTATCGAGAATTTTATCGGCTGTAGTCATCTAGTCTGTTCCTACTCCCATAGCAGTTAATCCATCTGATAAAAATCCTCCTATTTTCATAGCTCCCCCAATTATAGATCCTACTCCTGGAATAGAAGAAAGAGTATTAGCTGTAGTATCATATGCACTATTAAGACCGGTAGTTAAAGCAGATTGTTTTGATGTTGGTAACATACTATCCAATACTCCGGTATAATTACTTATATTATTTAAAGTATTGCCTACTGACTATAAATTCTACTAATGCTATTGAATATTAGCGGTAACAGTAGAATCATCTCCAACATATCTCTACTAACTTTTAGATAATTTTGATAAATCTTCACCTGCATCATAAGCTTCATTAGCTGCAATTCTTTTCTTTAATAATCTCTTTTCTCTAAATTTTAAATTATTTTCTTCTGCATTATCTAATCTTGACTATAAATCAGAAATTAAATTAGCATTAGTAGTATGAAAATTATGAATATTACCTGATAAGGAATTATCATTAGTATATTCTCCTATATTATAAGTAGAATAATTAAAAGGATTTAAAGAATATGATACGAATTCATTACCGACACTAGGCCAATTTTTATCTTCCTATTTTGCTAAAATCTACTAGGATAATAAATTCCATTCATAATTTGTTCTAGGAATCTAAAATAATCCAGAGTTCTAAAATTTTTTAACTAAACTCATAATTAATTAATTTCTGTATAATAGGTTAATATAGTATGAATAGTTGCTACTTTATCCCCACTATATCGTATTTTAATTCTTATATATTTATCTTTTACTTTTATTTCCTAACGATTACTAGAATTATTCCAATCAACTAATTTAATATTATTTAATGTATAATTAAAATTATTCTTTAAGAATTTTGGAATATCCTAATTAGTAATAGAAGTAGTATGAATATCATTAGGAATATTAGAATTAATAAGTATTGATGGGAAATATCTATTATCCTTAATTATCCAACTATCTGAAGTTTCGTTAAACTAAACTAAATTTATAGGATTTATCTAAACAAACCATCTATCTTCTTGATAATGCATATTTCCTCTTAATCTTCCATACTTTTTAATATCCACAGCCTTGCTATGATCTACTATATGATATTCCTTATTAGTATATACAATTTCTGAACCAGACAAATTACTAAAGTCTTTATTAGGACTGATAAAAGATTCATAGTAATCTTCTATAGAATTAATATAATTTAATCTATTATAATAAACTAAAGGAAGTATAGTAGATCTTCCATAAAAATAAGAACTGTCAGGATAAAGCTATTCCTAATCTCTAGAGATATCCCATAAATACTAACTATTCTATAACTAACTATCTTCGGTAATAGAGGTATCAAAACTTATATTAGAACCTAGTTGATGATATAAAGCTTTAGTAGCCTCCTATCTAAAATACATCTCTTTTTTATTCTCAGAAAAATCAAAGCAATCTCCAACTATCTCATAATGGAATGATTCAGGTGGAACATTATTACTTATTATTTCTAACTTATTAAATATCTTATGAAGAGGTAAATCTTTAGATACTATAAATTCAAATTCAAAAGGATGCTATTTATCATACCAGAAAGTAGGAAGAATTTTGTCCTAATAATTATAAATATTATTAGACCCATGTTTATAAATATAATTAATAAAGCTAGGTTTATAATAAATTATATTATTATTTTCAGTATAAATACTTGGGGTATCTATATAATATAAAGTTACAGTATCATATATAGTCCTATCTAAGGTAGTAGTAAGTTTAAAAGTTATATCTATATAACCTAATTTTTTTATCTAATAACCATATTTTGATAAAGGTATTACAAGAGTATAAAAAGAATAATTATCTCCTTTATCTCGAATAATTTCTAAATAACTATTTCCAAATGTAGAATCTACTACTTCAATATAGTTTTTACCTTCATCTTCTTCCCCATCAATATTTTTTATATTTTCTGTAGCATATTCAGATTTAAACTAAAGTTGTACTTTATGATCTTCAACTTTAGAAAAATCTATAGTATCAGAGGGAGAATTTTGCCATGCACTTATTATATAAGGATTACCTAAGTGTGGAGTACTAGTACTATAGGAACCATTTAATAAAGTTAAATACTACTAAGAATAATTTAATGTATTTAAATAGTTAAATTTTAAACAATCTCTATTTCTTTCCCTATCTATAGATAAGAAATTTTTATTAACATTACATCCAAATAAAGGAATCCAAGAATAGAAGGTTGTCCACTTCTAAGTTTTTTCATTATAACATATATTCCAGGCAGTTTCGTCTGTACTAGAATTGTTATAAAAGGTAAACATTATATCAGACTTTTGACTATTATAAAATGCCTTACAATTTTTAATTGCTATTAAAGGATCATTATCAGATTCTGTAAAATTAATATTTTCTTGTAAAAATGAATCTATAAGTAGTTCTGAAATAATACTAAAACCCTATTCAGAATATTTCCAAATTTTTTTAATCGTAGTATCTACACCATAAATACCTGTAGGTGTTTTAATTACACTATCTTTAAAGATACTTCCGTATTGTCCACTAATTATAGTTGGGGCAAACGGTAATTTATTAGTAGTATTAATAAATTCAGTAGAGGATTCCTAAGCCTATCCTATTGGAACTATTCCAATTCCATGCTCAAAAACTATAACAAGATTTCCATTATATTCTACTAATTTTGTTATCTAACCATATTCAATAGTATAATCTCTATAATTAGTACCTTTAAATACTCGATAACCATTCTAATATCCATCGTTAACAGCAATATTAGAATAATAAATTCTATTAGTAAAAGTATTTTTTAAATATGGTACTGAAATATAAGCAAAAGTTTTTAATACTCCTAAAGTCTAACTAAAACCTTCATTAATAAACTAAGATTCTGGAATCTTATTATTACCAGAACAATCATAATTTCTATAGGGATAAAAAGCTCTAGTATTTCCAGTTAAAGCTATTTCTCCTGTATATGTATCATCTATAGATCGAATATTTAAATTATTAGAACTCTTAATATTAAAGGTTAACCATGCTCCTAATTTTATAGCATTAATATCACCTCTATTAATATTTTCCCAATTTTTAAGAATTCCTCCTTCATACTTAATTTGTTCATAAGAATTAGTTTTTACTACCTAGTCATTATTTGGAGCTGTTGGATCCTAGAAATTTCTAAAGAATCTCTAAGTGAACTAGCAATTATAGCAATCTCCTCTATAGTATATATTAGAAGTACTATTTATACTTTGTTTATCACTAATTGCAAAATACGGAGAGTTATCTGCTGTTCGTATTTCTAAAATAGTTTTTATTGTTTCCTAATCCTAAGTATCAGGATTCTAGTAACTTTTAATAGGATTAAAACCTGGAATATAAATATTAATAATACTATATAAATAATTATTTATAGCAGTATTATCTGGAATCTACAGAGCAATATAAGGACTATAAATTCCTCTAACTATAAGCATATTTTCATTATTATCATCATTCCAATTTTCTAGTAATGTTGATTTTTTACCATAGTTATATAAAAACTATTTTAAATCCTCAGCAGTTCCGGCTCTAGAACTAAATAATTTAGAACCTAATCTGACATTAGGACAATCCTCTTTAACTCCCTAAATATAAAATGAAATAGGGGTAGGACTTAAAGAAGAAGAATAACTAGTATAATTTAAAATAGATAATAATTCATCTTTATTCTATTCACTAGAAGTATTTTTACCTGTACCATAAATAGTAGCAACACTTTTTACTTTAAAAGTATCTCCTGTAAAAAGCTAGTTAAAAAATGGCTATCTTACAGTAAAATCAGGACATATTGCACACATATAAGAAGATGAAATATTTTTAAAATTTGGGCTTACATACATCTTATTATATGTAGGAGAAGCATCACTATTAAAATTTCTTACATTAGATAAATAACCTCTCCATTCCTAATTACCTAAATCATATACAGGAAATAGAGGAACTCCTATATTTTCCATTGTAGGAACAGAAAAAGCCTAAGTTAATATAGTAGGTATTCGTTTCTAACGTACTATATAATATCCAGTAATTCCCTATCTTAAAAGTTCTTGCTAGAAATCCTAAGTATTAGGTAAAATAATCTAAACTCCAATTTGTGTTGCAAAGGAATTTTCTTTATTAGGATCTAAATTAGTTAATGTATTATAAGAAATTCCTACTGCATTATCCTAAACTAATTTATTAGAATAAACTTTATTATCCTCAGTAATCTATAAATAATACCTTTCTCCTGTTTCATCATATATTTCTTCAATACTAGGAATACTTCCATCAATAATACCTCTAATATTAAATACTGGAGATTCTGTATTATTATTATAAATATAAACAATTCCAAATCTATAAAATTCTTCTGGCCAATAACCTACGAAATTATAAATATTACTAGGAGTATTATTTATTATCTCTTCTGAAGTTCTTACAAATTTTGGATATATTCTTAGACTTAAATCTTTTAAGTTTTCATACTCTATATAATGTTTCTATACATTACCTAAAAATAAAGTATTATGACTCTAAGCCTAAGCAAAACTTGAATTTAAATTTTCATTTCTCTAATTTAGTTCCTCTACAGTAATTTCCTAAGTATTTTCATTACCTGTAATAGTAACATTAAAAGAAGAACCTGTAATAGATATTTTATCAATTAATTTAAAGCATGAAGTATTAGTTAATTCAAACTAATCTGATGAATATCTTGAATAATATAAGTAAAGATAATCAAAAGTAGTATCAACATTACTAAGTTTTAAAACTACCTATTTATTTGAATTATAATTAGCATAAGCTCCATTTATCTTATTTCCTGTACCACAATAGCAGGCACACATTCCGGACTACGCTGCAATATTTGTTTCATTATCATCAGCATCTGAGTATTTAATATAGAAAACATAGTTTCCTACATTTAAATTTCCTCCAGCTTTAATATCTACTAAATCTATTTTGGCAAAAGTACGAAAAATCTTAAATAAAGAAGTATCATTCTAAAAAGAATTTTCGTGATATATATTTGTATCTGTAGATCCAGTACGGTCAATAATCTCATATTTATTTTTTCCTCTTACAGTAAATCTAGTATTAATAAGTCTTGGTGTATTTTTACCATCATTTAAAATTAAATTTACTGAACCATCATACGAATCTTGACATTCAATATCTACAGGAGCGTCAAACTAAAAGTTAAATGCATTATTTACTGTAAGATCTGATAAATACTAGGTTTCCTCATTTTCCTATAAAATATAATTTTTAAGAGGATGATACTAGTCTACTAAATTACCAGATTCTATTTCTTGAGTTAATTTATAAATAATTTTCATACGATTGTATTCATATAATCATCTTCAGAAAATGGCTATTCCAAAATCTAATCTGGAATAAAAGAAAACTAATAATCACCACTTTTAAAGATTCTACTTGTACTATTAGATTTTATCTAATTTATATAATAATTACCTGTACTCTCATAAGGATATAATAAATTTTTATCCTCTATATTTAATGCTTTTATTGGATAATTATCTAAAGTATCTGTATCAATTAGTACATATCTATCTCCTATTTTATATGCTTCCATATTATTATAAAAATTAGAAATATTTTCTAATTGCGCATTTTCATATTCATAAGATCCAGGATCTAATGCTAGGGAATCTTTTATAGTTATTTCAGAATTAACTTTTACAAAAGCAGACTCCTAGTTATCATTATTTCCAAATTTAGTCACATTAATAAAACTCTAAGGAAAATTAAATGAATTTAGTTTAGTCTATAATAATCCATCACTTCCTAAAAGTTTCTAATTTTTATACATAACTACACTTTCAATAGTATCCTAAGAAATATTAGCTTTAAAAGTAACATTATCTAAAGTTCTAACATCAGATATATCAGGTAAGTTCTTTACCTATTTTTCTTCTAGTATAGATTTCTAAGAATAGTCATATTTATATCTTTCTAAATTAGGATATAAAAATGTTTTAGTTCTTTTACTATTAGAGGGGAAATAGGCTAAAATGGGAGATTCCCCATTATTATAAATTAGAAATTCATCAGGAATAGAATTTTCTCCTTCCTAAACTTCTAGATAGTTAAGTACATTATTTTTATGTAAAGTTATAAAACAACCCTAATCTGCATACTACCCATAAGTATCTAAAAGATACTATCTTAAATCAGTAAAAGTAATTGTATTATTTAATACAAAATTACCTGAAGAATTTACAGATAAAGTTAAATTTATAGATACTGGAGTCTATTTAACAAATTGATTAGTTTCTACCTATAGTGTTGTTTCTTTATAGTCTATTGGCTAAAAAACTCGACTTCTATTATAAGTATCCGGATTAGATATAATTAAATTATCAGATATAAAAGATAGCTACTAAAAATCAACATCATTAACTGTAATGTCATAATTATAGTTATTAGTATCTTCTGTACTACTTGTTCCTACAGTTTTGCCGGATAATGAACCATATTTAGAAAAATATTCAGATAAAGAAGGTACAGCTGTAGTAACCCATAATGCAGCACTATTTCCTGGATTATTAAATACTGCTCTTGCTAAATACCCGTGGTCTAAAGCACATTTTGATTTATTACTATCTACAAATAAATATTCCAAATGTTCAAAATCCTTAAACTATCGGTTATTTTCATCTAGTATAGTTATATATTTTTTCTTGGCAGTTTCATTTTCAGTAGTATTAATAGACCAATTAGGAGATTCTGTAATACCAATATTAGTTACAGTTAAGTTCTATAAATCACTATTTCCACTACCCTAAACAACTGTTAATCTTCCATCTTCCTTATCTATAGATGTAAAATTTATAATTCTTCCAGAATCTGTAGCCTATCTTCCAAATATTTTTACTAAATATTTACTATAATAAGCTCCATAAGCATCATCATTAATAGTAATCCCAGAAATATTTTGATCTCCAAAAGCATCTAGGGTAGGAGTATTACCTTTATAAGTAGTACAAGGAATAATATTATCTTCATTTCCATAAGTCTATTTTACTTTAGGAAAGTAATACTATAAATCTTCTATTTCTAGGATATCTCCATTCTATCTATATTTTAATACTATATAATTATGACTCTTATCTAAAGTATTAGTCTAATAACAAACCCTTCTTATTTCATAAGAATCTAAAAGTTCATTATTATTACCTTTTATAGAATTTCCAACTATAATTCCATTTAAAATTTTACCAGTAGTTTCAGTAGAATCTAAATCAAATAAGGCAATATTCCAAACATGATATCCTGTATACCATAATAAAGTTCCTGGAGTTATATCCTAAGTAGGAATATCATTTGGATTTTGTCCATTAGACCAAATCTTCGAAGCATTATAGGTTCCCCATAAAAATCTATTATATTTATTTTTTAAAATGCTAAAAGAATTAGAATCATAAGTAATTAACTTATCCTATAAACTTAAATCAATTAATTCTGAACTTTTATAAGTAGTAAAGGACTATTTATTTCCATTAACTTCTTTAACACCTTCAATTATAAATTCTAATTTTTTATCAAGTAGTTCAGTACTAGATAAGTCGATAAGAAAATTTTTAGTGAATTTATTAGTACTAGAACTATAATTATACTTTAAGAGACTAGAAAATGGTATAATATAGTCTTCTCTTAATTGTTTATTTTCCTAAGTATAAATATGAGCTCTAATATCATATAAATAGTTAATTTCTCTTTTAGGATTTGAATTATAATTATAATTTACATTTAGTAACTACTAGATTCTATCATTATCTATTGTTCTACCATCCTCTGTAAGTTTTACTCCTTCTGAAGATAAATTAACTTCCCCATCTGGACAGTTATAGGTTATAGAAATCATAGAGCCACTAAGCTATAATATATTAGAATTCTAAATTCCTGTAAATCCTAAATTAATAGAGTCAATACCATAAGTAATCACTGTCTAATTAAGTTTTACTCCAGACTCTAAAATATTAATAGAATCAGGGTTCTTGCACTGATCAACAGAAGTTATCTCCTAATTTTCTGTTACTTTAGTACGATCTATTACTTGGTCTTTAGAAATCTTATCTGTCCAATCAGTATTAACCTAAGAAGGGCTATTATAAGTTAATAGTACTGAAGCCATTTTATTTTGAACCTTAGTATTTATAAATTGTCCAGTACTATCTAAAACATATCTAGTATTATTTAAATCTGATAAATCTATAGTAGGTAATTCATCAGTTATAGACGTATTATTAGATAATAAATCAATATTTAAAGTATTTCCAGACTTAATTGGATTAGTTTCTAAAATTGAATCATTAGTTGTAATTGATCCTTCCTAATATTGTACTTTAGAACTATCTTCATAAGTAACTTTCTAAATACTTTTACCATATTCTGGGGAAGGAAAAGAACCAATCTCCTCTTCATTAGTAATTGGATTTTTAGATATAATATATAATATACCATTATGTTCTTTTACTCCTAAAGGTACAAAATTATCTTTTAGTTTAACATAAGAAATCTCTCCATTACTTAGAGATTTTATACCTATTTTACTATTTCCTAAATCATTCTATAATACATAATCATTGCCTTCAAAAGTTAAAATAGTACCATTTAAACATCCTTTTAAAGTACTATCTACCTAGATCATATCATTATTATCTAATGCAATACCATTAGATAATGAATTTTGTGCTACTTTATCCATAATTATAAATTATACTTAAAATTAGATACTAAAATATCTTTAAATTTCTATATATCTCTAGTTTCTATTAATTCTGCATCAGAAGTTATTAAGTTCTAATAATAAAAAGTAAAACCTAAATCAACTTTATAAGGAATTCTAAAAATATATTTTCTATTAAATTTATTTAATTTACATTCATCTAAAAGTTTATATAGTATCTAATTTCCATAATTAAAGTTTTTTCTTTTTCTTCCTCTCTTATTTTTCTATTTTAGATATTCTGAGTACTAAGGATCAGTTAAAGCAAAATAATAAAACCCATCCCATTGAATTTTCTATTTTTTATACTAAACTCTTAATTTAATAGTTAACTTTTTAATATAGTACTTAAAATATTCTAAAGAGTTCTTTTTAAGAAAACCTATATAACACCAAAATTTATTATCTCTAATAATAGTATCTCCTCCGTAGCTATTATGTAAGTACAGAGATTTCCAACCATAATTTAATATAGTTTCAATATCCTTCTAAGGAACATTAGGAAATTTATCTGCTATTATTTCATAATAATTTTTTAATTCCTTAATTTCCATAATTAACTAATATATTAATATTAAATATACAAGTTAATTATTATTTTACAAAAAATAAGTAATCAGCAATACTACATACCAGAGTTAATATTCTTAGTAATTTTATCTTTTAGTTCTTTATTAATATATATAGGTTTACTTCTTTCTTTTCCCTTATTATACATCTCTAAGGTTAGCTCACTTCCAGAAAACATAGAAACTAGATAATCAATATCTTTCCATTTTCCATTTCTTCTAGCTTTTTTAAAATCCTCTCCTGAAGTTCTTTTTAAATATATAAAAGCTTTATTTTTACCTACAGGTAACTTAAAAGTTATATTATTATCAATACAATCATTAAGTATAACTTTTAAAGATTCTTTAAAAATACTTGCGGCTAATCTTTTTTTATGCCCATCATTGTTAATCTCCTTACACTACTAATTAGAAATCTATAGTTTTTTAATATTAAAATTTTCAAATAGTTCCTTTAAATTAAAGGCACAACCTGTAGCATAATTCATTTCATTAAAGGATGAAAAGATTTATTATATATTTTTCTATTCCAACTAGTTTGTGCATCTAGAATTTCATTCATATCATTCTAGTTCAAATAGCTATCAACTCTTGCTGCATCTACTAATCTATTCCAAGTTCTTTCTAGTAACTATGCCATCTAAATAATCTATGGATTATTTGTCTTAATACCTTCTCTATATTTTTCAGCATAGGCACAATATACTGCAATTGCTCTAGCTTCTTTATCTGTTATTTCCGGAAGTCCATTATCATCAACAATTACTCCCTTATATAAAATATTAACTTGACCATAATCTTTATCAAAATATAAATAATCTCCTACTCTTTCATAATGGGCATATTTTCCTCCAATATAAAGAGGGTTATTAAACATTTTTCTACTTTCAATATAAGTTTCAACAAAAGCAGAATTTAAATCTCCATTAGGAGTATCATTAGTTGTATATCTCCAATCTTCAAAAGAATAAGTTACTGCTTCTATAATATCTGCATTACAAGGTAATTTTACACTTTTTGTTTCACAGTCTATTTTTGCAGTATATCTATAAAGTCTACATCTTTTATTACCTATAAAATCCCAAGCAGTTAAAGCTAATTCTATCCAATCATCCTCATTAATATCTAATCCATAAAGCTAATTGGATAGTGTCATAGCATACATAAAATTATTCATACTTTATTTATTATTAAGTATAACGCTAATCATTTGGATGAACTCCAGTTGCAAGCTATCTATAGTACTATATTTTTTTCATTGTTAATCTCTTTTTTATTTCATTATTAACAAAAGAAAAATTATCGTCACCTAATTCCGAACAGCATTTATACATTTCTAGCTGTCTAGGATCTTTAAATATTGCTACAACAGAAACTTGCCTAATTAATGGAGTATTAAATAAAAAGCAATCAAACATTCCATTATCATTTGGAGTAGGATCTATTAATACGAAAGGTCTATCTTTTCCTCTTTTTCTATACTTATTATAGGTACTCCAATTAATAGAAGAAGTAGAATACCTAAAGGATGTCTATCTATCTGTAGAGCCTATATATGCAATAGCTTTATCTCCAAAGTCCATTAAAATCTAAGGAACTTCAAAATGAGCCTATACATCTCCCGATTCTCCTCCAGAACATTTAGAACATCTATCAAGATCATTACAATCTACAGGTATACAATTAATAGATAATAATAAATCTTTAACAGGTAAAATACCTTTCTATGAATATTCTTTTAGTATCTATAATCTTTCATCTACTATATCATCTTCTAACTATTCTAAGGACATCGAAATATTAGTATGATATCCCTATAATCCAGATAATACATCATTTTTAATTGCAGATGCTAACTTTCTAAAAATCATATAAATATAAAATAAAAAAGGCGAAAGCATTAAGCCTTCGCCTTAAGAATTATTACTCTGCTGGAGAAAACTTACCGTCAGCAACTTTTAAGCCTGCTGCAGAAGAAGATAACGTATCTCCATCAATTTTTACTGAAATTGTATCTCCTGAAATATTAATTCCATTACCTGCTTCCAAATCCATAGTAGAAGTAGGAAGATCAGCTGTAGGAGAACCGTCTGTTACTGTAACAGGAGTTACACCTGCCGTAGTTAAAGCTGATTCAAATGCAGATACTAAATCTTCTTTAACATAGAATACATGAGAAGTTCTAGATTTTACTACCTCTCCTACTGCATCTCCACCCATAATACCTCTATTTACACAATAATATAGAGTATACTGAGTATATTTAGCACCAGGAATAGGTGTTTCATCACGTACAATTCTAGTCCATCTAGTATTAGCGGCAGTAGGAAGACGAAGATCTTTAATAAGATAACTATAAGTACCGAATCCTTCTGCACCTGCTTCAACAACAGTAGCTTTAGGTTCAATAGTCTAAAACTCTCCCATATGACCGCCCATAGCTTCAATACCACTATCAGGATTAAACTATTGGAAATCTGCACGAGTAATTCTCTAATACTCATCTATAGCTTCTATAGTTAGAGTTGCAGAACTACTAGAAACTTTTAATAGGTCATTCTCATATACCATAACCATATATTTCTTGGCGTTTTCTACAATTCTAGCTGCTACATCTGCTGCAGTTTCATTATCCTATTTTACTTCAAACTCAATATAAAAAGGCTTACCTTTAAATACGAAGTCATTAGCATAATAAGAATTATTGTTACCTGAAAGTCTAACATATAGAGCAATTCTATAAAATCCTGCTTTAAGAGTTCCAGGAATTGTAAAGGTTATCTTTGCAAATTTAGGATCTGTTGCAGGTCTTTTATAAACCGCAAGTATATTATCTACTTTAAAGTTATTAACTCTTTTAACTTTAAAAGTCCCTTTTTCACCCTCGAATAAAGGAGTTTTTCCACTAACGAAATCTTTATTTTCGTTTATTACAGTAGTTGTAGTAAATTGAAACATATTAATTTAAATTTTAAGATTGTGCCTACTAGGGCTACTAAGTCTATTGTTGAGCTGGCTAGGCAATAGACTAAGAAACTGCGACATGAGTTTGAAGTCTTGGATCAGCTGTATTTTCCATGACTATTGTTACCAGTTCATTTATTATCTCCTAACATACATAATCTGGAAATTCCATTATCTAAGAGGTATCTTCAGTGAGATCTAGCTATTCTTGAGTTAATCTAATATACTATGGAGATTTAATATAATCTATAAGTACTTCTTCAAGACTAAAAACTGAGGTATCTTTTCCATACCTTATTTCACATCTAATAGAAGAAGCATTTCCATATCTATTAGCTGCCGATTTCTCAACTAAACTCTATACATTATTATTAAATTTTAATGTTCTAGGTAAATTAAGAACATCGTCTCCACTACCATCCTATTCAGTTACTTTATAACTTCCAGCCATATCTGTACCAGATCCTAAAGTCCCATCCTCAGCTTTAAAAGGATTAGTAGGTAAAGTATCATCATTACTAGTATTTATATTATGAATATAGTAATAAGGTCTCTCTGGAAGAGGTCTATTATAGAAGTCATTAATTATCTATGACCAGGCGTCAGCAGTTAATCTTCTTGCTGCAAACTAAACATAGCTTCCTGCATCATAACATTTAAAAGTTTTTTTGACTTTATATACACATATACAATTAAGCATATGTAAATAATCACTGGGTAAAGTAACTTCAAAGGTTGCTCCCTATAAGTTAGCTAAAGAAGGAACTTTAGTACTTAAACTAGAAGAAGCAGTATAAGAAGTATTAGTATAAGTTTGTTGAGGTGTTAGTACAGCTGTAGATTTTAATACTCTTAAATCATCGGTAGTCTATTGATTAATATCATAAATATTATATCTTTTATTTATGTACTAGTTTATAGCCTTATTAAAGAGATAATTAAAATCTTGTAATAAAAGAGATGGTGCATGAACTTTACTAAGTTCAATTAACATTCCTTCGAAAATTTGTCTCACTATGTTATCCTATTAGCTTTTTATCTAATAGTTCTTATAATTTCTTATAAGGTCAGCATATATTTTCATCCTATACTTATAATATAGGAGTGGACACTCGTGGGAGAATTATATTCCATAAATGGGTTCATCTCCTATGCGTTACACTACTAATTAATATTATTTACTTAGTTAGCTCGGTATTACCATGACTTAAAAAGTTTTAGGCTTCACCGATTTTGCCCAGATTGGTACTAAGAATTACTTCTTAGCCAGCCAATATTTATTATATACTCTATGTAGGATTATCACTTCTTGTCCATCTATATCCATTACACTATCTTCCAAGTCTAATAGCCTAACTTATACTAGACAATTTTAAATGTAATTTTTCTTTAGCCTAAGCTACAGAATCAAAACTATCAATATACTATCCATCTAATGTATATCTATTTAATTTTCCATTTAGTCTAGTTACCTATATTCTTATTTTATCATATTTTTCAGTACTAATAAAATATCCATGAATTTTATTCTATAATTTAATAGCTCTTGTAAGATTTCCTCTATTAGTACCTAAAAATTCTACACATTCCTAATTAGAATCAAACTTTGTTACATAATAACCATTTGAGTTATATATATAATATGTGTTATAAGATGTTATTGTATATTCTGAAATATTTATTTTAGAATTATATGACCAGAGACTTCCTGCACAAGTTCTTTTATTATGTATAGCGCTATTTATATTACTAACATTTCGATAAACAGACTCTGCTGCTATATTTGCATTTTCAAAACATTCTAATAAAGTTCCCTAAAAATTAAACCTATAAATTTTTTTGCCAGGATTAATAGGCTATTCTCCACCAAGAGCACAATTATAATTATTAGAATCTCTAACAAAACTAATAGTTACTAATTCGGATTCTTTCTAAAGAGCTTCTTTAGAAGTATCAAATATAAATAAAGTTTCTCTTTTAAAGTTCTAAACTCCATATTTTTTAACAGCATAATGAAAAGCTGTTTTTGGATTTTTAATATATTCAGAATGCTATTTATATAATCCACATCCTAAGTATCCATCAAATATATCAGGATTTTTTGTCTAATGATATCCAATATAGATTTTACCGTTTATCAAACAAGTAGTTTTATATACGATATATTTCATATAATTATTTTACTTTAGCTGTCATGTTTTAATTATTTAGATTCTTCTAAATCTGGAAACGTATCTTTTTTAATTAATTCAAGTACTCTTTTATTTTTAGGGTCTTTCATCCACGCAATTACAGAATCATCAGTAGGTCCTAATACAATATCATCTGCATAAATATATAATTTATTCTTTAAATTAATAACGTGTTTATCTTTAGCCTCTATAAATAGTAAACGTAAAGAAGTTTCATCCCCTGTATACAAAGAAATAATTTTTTTAGGATCTTTAGAAGCTATAGATAATAAGTAATTTTCAACTTCTGCATCAGGTATATTAGTCATATGCTTTCCTAAAAGTCTAGCCATTAAAACTCGACCTTCACTACCCTTAGGATCGTCTAAAATAAATGAAACAGCTTTATGAATTTCTTTAGTTTTATTTACCTTTTGTACAGCTTCATAACCAGGACGATCAATATATAGTTCAGCTACTCCATATCTCGGTCTTGTATTTTTCCAACCAGGAGTTCCATCAATTAAAAAATTACCCTAGGAATCTTTAGCATATCTATCGGGAGCGATAAGAATACAATTTTTAATTGCTTCCCACTATGCAGCTTCAATTTCATCATCTAAATGGTAGGTAGTACCATCTTCAATTATAAAAGTTTCATTTTCCTTTATAAAGTACTTACCACTATTTCTTTCTGCATCTGTTAAAATCATATCCCCCTAAGAATTTACTTTCTTAACACAATCGGGTAGTCGTCCTGTTTTAGGGTCCTTGCAAGGTTGAATATAATATTTTTGGCCTACCTTACCATAGACACTTCTTAAAACAATTATATTATTAGTTTTTAAATCATTCTTTGTTACTTTAGTACTCATATTAATCCATATTTAAATAAAAAATGTAAGGGGAAAATTCCCCTTACTAACTTATCTTATTTATTAAATTTCTCTCAAAATAAAGCTTCTGTAGGGATTAAATACACCTACACCACTATAACCCCAGTTAATAATCTTAGAGCCAGCTACAGGACTAGATACAACTCCAGAACTTAAACCATCTAAACCACCAACACCAGGATATTTACTAGTAAGGAAGTCACCACCCTTTAAGGTAAACATCTAAATAGGAGGTTCAGCGGAAGTAGCATCAGCAGTTAAATCTAGACATAAGCAATAACCCTTTTCAAAGCCATACTCTCTAGAGAATGTTCTGTCTACTTTAAAGGTAATAGTATTACCACCATATTCATAAGAATCGAAAGTAGCACCTACTTTAATATAACCATTTGCTGCTTTAGAATATAGGTAAGTACCTTCAGTTCTAAACTTAGCAAGATAATCTCCGAGAACGTGCTATAGTAAGTTCCACATACGTTCGTTGCAAATGAACATATACTTGTTACCAGTAGGCTAAGTAGCTTTCTCATTTAAAGTTGCAAGAACAGTATGGAATACTTCAAGAGTTAACTTAGCAAAGGCATACTTAGAAGCAAATCTTTCTACCTAAGGAATAATACCATCACCAATGTAAATAGGACGACCAGTATCAGGATCACAAATAGTAGGCTTACCATTTACATCTACATTACATTTATTAAATAGTAAACCATTATTACGAACATAAAGGAAGTTATCAAGTAATACCTTTTCCTTCTTGTCCATCTTATAAATTGTTTCGGTCAAACTTCCCTGATCTTTACCTTCTGCAATACTTATGAACTGATTTTCATGAGCTGCATAAAGTGCAGAGTAGCTATCATCTACACGGTGGGTAGTAATATAATTTCTATGTCTTTCAATATTAGACTAGTATTTTACATAACCTTCCTCATGTAATTCAGGCATAGCATTAGACTAGAATCTAGTAGTATCACCTATATTATAATCATTTAAGTCAATACTAGAATTATAGTCATTATCAATTAAACGACAAGTAACCTCCCAATAGTTATCGGCCTTTCTAACAGGACGACTAACTACAATAAACTACTGCATCGTTTTGTCATGTTTAAAGATATCATATTTTTCATAATATCTTTCTTTAAAAGCCATTACAATTTCAGAACCATTTTCACCAGTTCCTTCAGGCTTTGCAGCTAGTTCTACACGTTTAATATAATTAGTTTCTACCTCCCATTCAAAATACATAGAATCAATAGACTAATATTTATTATTAGACTTACGATCCTAATAAAAAATATTTCTTAAAGATTCGGTTAGATAGGAAGCAGTTAATTCTGGATAGAGTCTTGATACGACTCCTAACTTATGAGGCTTAGTACCAAGATATTTATAGAAATCCTCATAAGTTCTAGTATCGCCCATAGTGGCACGATTACTAACAAAATTTGCTATAATCATAAATTAAAACTTTAAAAATTAAAAATCTAAGTCGTTTATTGTTTGTTTTTGAGTATTAGTAGGTTGGTAAGGTTTTGAGTTAATAACTACATTAGATTCTTTTTGGCGGGATTTCTTACCATCCTCTAATCCTTTATTATAAGAATTTTGTGAAGCAGTTTTTATCTATTGTGAAATATAATTTTCTATATCATTAAAAGCATCTTCTCCTTTAAGAGCAAACCAGGCCATACGCACTACAGTATCAGGATCTTCAAGAGCTTTCCCAAACCAATTAATTCCTGCCTGATCTCTTCCTAAAATAAACTATGCAAGTTCTTCCTAATCTTCCTAATTAAGATTTATATCTAGATTACCAATAGAATCTATACTTTGTATAGAGTTCATAATAGCATTAGAATACTCCTGAAAGTTTTCTTTTTCTTTTTCTTGAGCTTCTAAACTTTTCTAATTTTTTATATCTTGTTCTAGTCCTTTATAGTACTCTCTAGTACCCTGCATCTATTTGTCAAAAACTTCTTTATCTTGCTTTGCATTATTTAATGCCTAGTAAATCTCTTCTTCTGACATATCAGGAGATCTATATTGTAAATCTAGCATAAATAATTCATCATCAGTTAAATCATCTACTTCATAACTAGGTTCTTCAGAAGACTAATTCTATTGAGCATAACTATAAGCTCCCTAATTTCTTAATGCCTAAACATATTCCTGAGGGTTCATTCCATGTAGTCGCATAGAATTAATCATCTTAATTTCTTCCTCATCTAGATCTACATCAGGGTCTTTATTAGGACTCTAATTTAAAATTTCCTTCTATTCTTCTGGAGATAAATCATTCCAAGCTCTCTCCGTTATAACTCCATCTTCCCCCTCAAATTTTATTTTATTAGAGTCTTCTATACCTCTATCACGAAGAAGTTCGGTTATAATATCTGAACTTGGTTTTTCATTTGGGGTTACATTCTAATTTTGATTCTGAGGTTCAGTAGGTTCCTCATTGACTGGTTCCTATACATCAAGTTCATCATCAAAATCCAAATCATTAATTTCATTAATTCCTATTGCCATTTTTAAAATTTTTTATAATTATTAAATTCTTAAATTGCACACCAGATTATTTTAGAGAGATAACATTTGAATTAAAAACTAACCATACATTCGTTCCATTAGTGTATAATCCATTACTAAAATTACTATTAGGAGTATTTTCAGTGTACTAGATAAAAGAATCAGAAGAAGAGGATTCTTCACTTCCTTTAATTAAATCTATAAACTTATTACCTACCTAAACTTTAACTTCCCCTGAAGTTTTTAATAATAAATTATTTCCAGAATTTCCGAGGACTTCATAATTTTTACCAAAAAGTGTTTCCATCAGATTTAATAATTTTTATTAAATATTATAAATATATAATAAAAGGTGACTTTAACAAAAATATTAATAAAATTTGATATTTAAGTAAAATCACCTTCTAAAATTATAGCATATCTTCCCATTCTATGGGTATTCCCAACTTACACATTTCTGCGTACCATTTGGTAAAAACTAAGCCCTCTTCACTATTTTCAATAGTATCTTTTAAATATAAGACTAAAGATTTTTCATTCTATATACTAGAATTAAAGTACATAGCCATACCATAATTAATTACATATATATAATCATATAACTAATTATGATTTAATTTAATTCCATAAGTTTTTAATAAAGAATCTACCTTATCTTTATCTAAGATACTTATTTCTTTAGGAAGATGCTCTAATGCAAACATACACATATGTTTATTAAAATGCCAGCCATAGTTTGATAAATAATTAGACATAGCTTTGGGTCTGGCATCATATGTATCAAGTCTTTCTCTATTCATAATTACATATAACGACTAGGTCTTCTATAATCGTAATCGTAGTCGTCATCATAATCTTCATCTCTATGACGAATACGATCTCTCTTCTTATAGCTTGCTGAATTATCTGAATCTAATATTTCTTTCATTATTTCTGCTTTTTCTAATATACATTTAATAGCTTTTGCCATTTTTGTATATTTATCATCGTCGAGTTCTACCATTATCATAATTATTTATTAGTTACAAGATTTAAAATTTTATCTATTTTAGTTTCTACACCCTAAAATTTCATTTCTAAATTATTTAGTCTATCGTCTCTTTCTTTATCTTTAGCAAACTAAGGATTTAATTCTTTAAGAATTTCTTCACAGTCTATTATATTTTGTTTATAAGTATCTATATTATTAACAATTTGCTTACTATTCTATAATACAGATTCAACTTCACTCTATAAACCCTATTTAGTTTCACTAATAGTAATTTTACCATTATTATAAGAAACAATAGAATATCCACTAGGTATATTTCCTAAAGAAGAAACCTACAGACTAATTGTTTTCCCACTCTAATTTTGAATATACATATAATTATAAATTTTAGTTAATATTAAAATAATAAAATCCTGAACAACTTTCATTATTCAGGATTTTATTTTAGCTTACTCAGAAAAATGTGCTAAAACAGAGTCAATTACTGTGTCTATATATGTAGCAAACTTATCTCTATTAGCTTCGTCTACATCATAATTAAGAGAGATTCTATCAGAGCCACTATATTTTATATAGTTACAGTTACCTATATTTGAGTCTGATCCACCTGAATCCTCAGTAGATGATTTACTTACTTGAAAAGTCATGCTTAAAGATCCATTAGCATCTTTACTTGCATTACCTTGCATAGACCAGCCGTCTTCAGTCGTTTCACTTATTTGATAAGTTTCGTTTTGTTTTACAATTTCAACCATAATTATTCTTTAACAAATAAATCAAGAAAAGTTTCCATTAAATCTGCAGCCTTAATTTTATTTCCATTAATCTCAACATCGTTACCTGCATTAACATCAAGTATTTCAGAATACTCATCCAAAGTAAATGTATCATCTATAGGAGTTGTTACTTCCTCTAAACCTTTCTGAATCAAATATTCTTGATATTCAGCATTTGCTTTATCATTTAGTTCTCTAAATCTTTTCTCTTCCTCTTCAGTTTTATCAGGCTTATTAACTAAATTTTTAAGTTCATCAGTAACGATTTGATTAGTAAATTCTCTTGAATCTTCATCAAATTGTTTCTTGACTTTGTTATAAGCCATTCTAACACGCATAATTTTAACTTTTAATTCTTTAGAAAGTTCTTTGTTACCATCTTTAAGAATTAATTTAGTAATTACATTTTGTTTTGTTAATAAATCATTTAAAGTCATAATCATTAATTCATTTTAATATTACTTACAATAATATAAATATATATGTAAAAATCAAAATTAAAAATTATTAATTAACATAACCAAAGATAGTTACATTTAATTTAGATATTGCACTCCAATCACTACTATAACTTACCCAAGAATCATTATCTTTATTATACTAACGTATAGGTCTTATAAATACAGAACCATTATTAGCTGTAAGTACACTAAACCAATAGGCTCCTGAACCTGATCCTCTGACATCATTAGTACTATAACCATCTAAATTAGATGTAACAGTCTGGTGTACAGCAGCAGAAGTTATAGTAACACTACTTATTGCTATCTACATTCTTGCCCCACTTATAGTTATAACTACAGATCTATTATCTAATATTGCCTAATTTGTATAACTCCAACTTGAACCATTTTTATAAACAATTCCTGAAAATAAAACTACAGGCTAATTTTTCTATCCTCCAAATTTAAAGGTACAAGCAGTAGGAACACCATTATTTAAGAAGATAGGATTACTTGAATGTCCTACAGAAGTAGTTCCAATTTTCTTTACATAAGTAGTATAATTAGTACTATCTAGTATTGGTCTCCAAGAAAACCAATTATCAGTCGTATCTCTTAAGGATCTATACCATAATCCCATACTACTTAACCAGCCACCTGCAATTTCTACAGTTCCTCCAGTTCCTCTACCAAAACCTATAACTGAAGTATAAGTGGTTGGGGCACCTGTATTTGAAGCTCCAGTATTATAGGAATATACATCACCTAAACTCTAAGTTCTACCAGTCTAAGGATTTAAAGTACCTTTAGATCTTAGGTAACTAGCACTATTTACATTAAAGTTACTAGGATTATAAACATAATAACTATTTTCAGAAGTTCCTCCCCATAACCAACTTGGCTATCCTGACTATCCAGACCAATGCCACCAAGACTTATAGGAGAAGGCAGAAGCATGATTACCATCTAATAAATCAGCATCTAATCCACTTCCACTTCCATCGTTTCCTGAATGCCATAATTTCTACCAACTTCCCCAGGTAGTATTACCTTTAAGAGCAGATCTAAGATATAACATCGGAACTGAAGAAGAATTATATCCAAAAGCCATCTAATAAATATGTCCTCCAGATGAATCACTCCAAGGAGCAAATGTAAATAATCCAGCATAGGTTCCTGATAAACCAGAGGGAGAACCAATAGAAGTAAGACTCTTAAATTCTCCTTCAATTATTCTTCCACTATAACTAGCGGGAGTCCCATTAACACTTCTAGTATCACTTACAGTTATATAACTATGAGTATGAGTAGTAAGAGAGAATGAAGATGCGTGTTTTCCGTCAAGTAGGTCTGCATCTAGTCCTGAACCAGAGCCATCATTGCCAGAGTCCCATACTGTTCTATTCTTCCAAATAAGATTGGTAGTTGTTAAGTATAATACGTGCTCAGTTCCATTTGTATCAGTTACTACAACTCCTCCTTTATTAGCTATAGAAGACTAAAATAAACTACATTTGTCTGTCCTACTTGCACTCTATATATGAAATCGATCTCTATTAGTTAGGGCTCCAGTCATTGTATCTCCAGTCTTCTTAACATATCTACTATCTAAGTTAGTTA